>Ga0074193_1000325_pt1 | contig 85188 bp, 69 predicted proteins | sample EPASupsiteHSE605_FD_64523 | JGI IMG/M metagenome (GOLD analysis project Ga0074193, IMG submission 64523) | Bioremediated contaminated groundwater from EPA Superfund site, New Mexico - Sample HSE6-05 | ecosystem: Environmental > Aquatic > Deep subsurface > Groundwater > Contaminated ... | reverse complement strand
ATTTCTAAAAGAAATTTTGACAATCCAAACGACCTAGAATCAGCTATTATGAATGGTATCTCAAAGTTGAATATTAAGACGTGAAAACTTTTTCTTACCTACTTAGCCGTACAAGAACGAGTTAGAACCTCTAATGCCGGCTCAACGCCGCCATTTCGGCTCGTTACTCCCGCTTCGCACCGCCTTCGCGTCGCCGAAGAATTTTTCCGCTGTCCTTAAACCAGCATGGATTCTCTGTCAAGGCTTCTATATTGAATGGCTTCTGCTATATGAGCCGGCATGATTTCGCTGCTTTGCTGGAGATCGGCTATTGTTCTTGATAGTTTTAATATTCTGTCATATGCTCTGGCAGAGAGATTGAGTCTTGATATAGCAGATCTGAGAAGATTTTCGCATTCAGTGTTTAACTTGCAGTATTTTTTTATCAGTTTTGGCGTGATTTGCGAATTTGACAGGATGCTGTCTTTTTTAAACCGGTTTATTTGAATTTGTTTTGCCTTTATAACTCTTTCCCGAATCGTTTTTGAGCTTTCACCGCAGGAAGACTGGGAAAGAAGTTCTTTATCCTTTAACCTCGGCACTTCTATTTGAATGTCAATTCTGTCAAGAAGAGGCCCTGAAAGTCTTGACCAGTAGCGTTTTGATTGGTATTCGCTGCAGGTACACTGTTTTTGGCTATCTCCGTAATAACCGCATGGGCATGGGTTCATGGCAGCAAGAAGAATAAAATCAGCAGGATATTTAACACTTAACTGCGCTCTTGAAATTGTAACAACTCCATCTTCTAGAGGTTGTCTGAGTACTTCCAGAACATCTCTAGGAAATTCAACCGCTTCATCAAGGAATAAAACTCCCCTGTGTGCAAGACTTATCTCTCCCGGTTTTGGGTTTGCTCCACCACCGATTATTCCTACGGCAGAGGCAGAATGGTGTGGCGATCTGAAAGGCCTTGATGTAATAAGATGTGTGTTTTTGTCAAGGAGACCGCTTACACTGTATATTTTCGTTATCTCTATTGCCTCTGAAAATTCAAGAGGAGGAAGTATACCGGGAAAACATTTTGCAAGAAGAGTTTTACCCGATCCGGGAGTACCGACCATAAGTATATTATGACCGCCGGCAGCAGCAATTTCTAAAGCTCTTTTTGCTTTTTCCTGTCCCTTTACATCTTTAAAATCAAATAAAGGTTCTTCTTCAAATGATTTATTCAGATATTCGTGTGTATTTACTTTAAAAGGCCTGATTTTAAATTCTTCAATAGTATTTGGGTTAAAAAAATCTACAACTTCCGAGAGGTGCTCGACAGGATATACTTCAAGTCCTTCAACAAGAGCTGCTTCTGATGCGTTATCTTTTGGAACAACCAGTTTTTTTATTCCTGCCTGCAAAAGACCGAAAGCTACAGGCAAAACCCCGCTAACCCCCCTTATATATCCGTTAAGAGAAAGTTCTCCAATAAATCCTATATCTGTAAGATTTTCAGGATCAATATCTCCATTTGACGCCAACACTCCAACAGCCATAGGCAAGTCAAAGCCGGATCCCTCTTTCTTTATGTCAGCAGGTGCAAGGTTTATTACAATTTTTTTAGTGGGAAACTCGTAGCCCGAATTTTTTATAGCTGACCTGATTCTTTCTTTCGCTTCAGAAACAGCTGTATCAGGCAGACCGACTATTGTAAAAGACGGCAGGGTAGAAGTTGTATCAACTTCCGTTGTGATTTTATAGCCGTCTATTCCAATCACTGCACCAGTAAAAACATTTGCCAGCATTTTATATCTCTTAATATCCTGATGGATATGCCCATCCTACATTTATATGACAAAGAAAATGCATTGTTGCAGGTATACTTTTTTATAAATTCATATTAGCAACAAATTTGTATTTTTATTCTACTATACATAGGGAAAAAAGTTTCAAATTATTATATTAAAAAATTCAAGACTTCTGCATTAGTATCGTAGATTGAGTCTTTGACCCAATCTACGATACTGTTAACAATATCTTTGATGTAATAATCGAATCCATTTATTTCTTTTTAATCTTTTTTATCTGTTTATGAATATTTTTCCATTTCTCCTTTTCAATTTGTGACGCTTTCTGGGTTTGTCTTTTAGACAAGTATTCAAGTTCATTTTTCATTTTTAAATAACTTTCGTACCTGTTTTTATCTAATAAACCTTGTAAAACAGCTTCTTTGACAGCACATTCCGGCTCTGAATCATGTTTGCAGTTACTATAACGGCAATTTTGAGCAAGATTTTCAATATCATCAAAATATTGACTCAATCCATCATCTACATCCCATAGTTGAAGTTCTCTTAAGCCTGGAGTGTCGATAATTAAGCCGTTATCAGGCAATAGGTATAGCTGTCTGGTTGTTGTTGTATGCTTACCTTTATCAATATTTTTGCGAAGTTCACCTGTGGCTATAATATCCTCTCCGATTAATTTGTTAATAAGGGTTGATTTTCCCACCCCGGAAGAACCGACTAAAGCTACTGTATTTCCTGTGGAAAGATACTGTTTAAGAATATCTATCCCTTGATTTAACACACTGCTTATAACGTGTATTCTTGTCCCAAAGGCAACAGATTCGACTTGATACAGAATTTCATCCAAATTATTACATAAGTCTAATTTAGTGAGAACAATAACAGGACAGGCTTTGCTATTCCAAACCATAGTCAAGTACCGCTCAATTCTTCTTGGATTAAAATCATAGTTTAGCGAACTTACTATGAATACTGTGTCGATATTGGTAGCCAGTATTTGTTCTTGAGTTGTATTGCCTGCAATTTTACGTGAAAACTTGTTTTTCCTTGGCAAAATAGATTGAATTATAGCTTTGTTTTCATTTTCAACTCTCTCAAAAACAACCCAATCACCAACAGCAGGAAAATTTTCCCGATCATTACTGTTATTTCTTAATTTTCCGCTTATAATGGCAGTTAATTCACCATATTCAGAAAACAACTTGTAACTGTTTCTATATTCAGAACAAATTCTGCCAACAATTAAACCTTGTTGGTCAAGTGCTTTAAAATGTTTTTCAAAAAAAACATTCCAGCCTAATTTATTTAAATTCATTGTTAAGATTCCTCTTTTTACTATATAAACAATAGCCGCAGAAGAATCATTTTTATTTAATTATTGATTCTGCGACTAATAAGCAGAATCTGTAACAATATCCGTTTTGTACAAAAAACACCTTTTCTCTTTATTATAGCTATATTCTAATTATAATTATTTTTATAATTATTTCAAGACTTAGAAGTAAAGAAAAGATTTGTTTCAAAGCGATTAATTATTTTATTTTAAAATCTATAAATTTAAACTAAATCCTGTTTTTGCAGGTCAACTTTTACTTTATCAAGTCCTGTTTGAAGGATTCTCGATACTCTTGATGTTGAAATTTTAAGTTCAGCGGCAATTTCTCTTATTTTTTTATTTTTATAAAACCTGTTCTCCAGAATAAGTTTTTCTCTTGTGGGAAGTTTTTTAATAGATTCTCTGATAGCTTTGCTAAGTTCTCCAAACTCAAGAATTTCGTCAGGGGTAAAGGACTTATCTCTAATTTGAGTTAAATTTTCAGGATCTGACATTTCGTCAATTGATAAGATAGCTTCGTAAATGGCTTCTCTAACTTCCTCATGATTTACATTAAGTGCATTTTCTGTATTTTCAAGAATTTCTGCGGATTCATCTTTTTGAATTTTATGTTTAAAGGAATACCATTTGTATCTACGCCTTAATTCATTTCTTATTGCCCATTTTATAGCTGTAGACATATATGAGATATTAAAATTGTGGTTTTTATTGGTTGTGAGAATTATATGAACAGCAAAAGCACCAATATTCACAAGTTCAGAATAATCAACTAGATGATTGGAGTTTGCTAAACGGTTATATTCTATTCTTGCAACTGTATCTATTAAATCCGCATAATCAGATAAACTCTTAACAGCTACATTTTCAGAAGGCTCTGACTTTTGCATAAGTGTCTTGATCAAATCCTTTCACATTTTATCATTCTACAACAACTTGTAAATAAAATAAAATATTTTTTATCTGCCCAAAAATTACTTTCGTAAGTAAGATACATTTCAAAACTATGCAATTATTCCTTACATTTTAGAAAAATATTATTTTTGTCCGTATTTAATTTATATTAAAATTGTATATTTTTCTATTGAAAAAACCGAAAAATTTACTATACTAAGAGGAATAAAAACAAAAAGGATAAAATTAAATCAACCTCATGATAATATAATATTATTATAATTTATATTATTTGTAGTAATATTTATTAAAAATTCGTAAATATAACTTAATATTTTGCTTACTATATTAAATAAGGAATGTACTATGAAAATTCTTTTTCCGACAGATAAATCAGATGCCTCAATCTATGCAATAAAAAAAACTTTGCCATTTTTAAAGCAGGATTATCAAATTGACATAATAAATGTAATTGATTGGGGTTTATTCCCCACTTACGTTACTTTTCCTACAGAAGAAGAAAAGGCTTTTCCGGAACAGAAAAACAACGCACAGGAAGTTGTCGAATCAGTAAAAAGTTTCATTGAATCTAATGGGTATAAAGTTAGAAACGCAGATTTTGCTTATGGAAAACCGGAAAAAATAATTCTGGATATGATTAAAGAAAAAAATTACGATCTTGTAGCAATGGGATCGCATGGAAAAAAAGGTATTAGGAAATGGCTTGGAAGCTTGAGCAGAAAAATAGTAAGTGCTTCTCCGATACCGACTTTAATAGCAAGACCTCCAATAAATCTTGCCGAGCCGGTAAAAGAAGTTAAAGAAATACTCATATCTGTAGACGGATCAATTTATTCTTATAATGCGATCAAAAAAGCTTTATGTTTATTAAATCTGGAAAATTCATCTATCGAATTAGTAACGGTAGCTCCAGGTACAGAGTCTTTACCTGTAGAAATAACTTCGGATAAAGAATGGCTTGAAAAGTGTTTATCCAAGCAGGAAGAAGTTGCAAATGAAATTATGACAGAATCAAAAAAAATACTTATAGAAAGTGGCATAAATCCAAAAGCTGTATTTTCTCTTAAAGGTGATGCTGCAGAAGAAATAATAAATTATACAGACAAAAATAGGAAAGATTTAATAATTATGGGTTCTCACGGAAGAGAAGGAATCTCAGATATTTTGCTTGGAAGTGTGAGTAAAAGAGTTCTCGATCATGCAACAAGCCCTGTTTTAATTGTCCCAAGTAAAAAACATTTATAAATGTACTATTCAAAAAATAAATTTTAAATTTTATACTGAGAGAAATAACCTATATAAGTTTTTAATTTTGGCAAAAGCTTCCAGTATCTTGTCAAAATTATTCTTATTTGAAGTTTATTTATCTTTTGCTTAAATTTATAATTTTTTTGTATATTATAAAAATTGTCGACCAATTAAATTTTTAAGTTGTATAATAAAGATAAATCTTAGTAAGATAATAAAAATCAAAAACAGATCATGATTATTTTGCTTGTTTTAAAAGTATAAAACTATTAAAGAAAGAGGTTTTGTAGAGGTTGTAAAATCACTATCGTAACTTTTTTGATAAACACAAAAATATTAAATACAAAAATTTGAAAGAGCAAAGCATTTAATGTTATCTTACAAAAGAGACGTCAAAATAAAAAGTCTATTGATTTTATATTAGAAAAGAAGAGGTAAGCACAAGAAAAACAAATAATAAATTTACAAGCCCTGAAATATTATATTGCGATTTTATTCACGATTAATGTATAATATGAAGAAAATAGTAGTATAATTTATTAATCAAATTTTTATTTTAATTGTCTGGTAAGTATTTAAGTATGAAAAAGAGAGGTTTTAATGGCAACTTATTCAATTCCACAAACTCAGGATAGTTCGAGTTTAAATCCTGAAAAACCAATGTTCCCAATAAGTGTTGTGGCTGATATTCTTAAGGTACATCAAAGAACACTTAGAATTTATGACGATGAAGGTATTCTGGTTCCAAACAGATCACCAAAAAATCGCAGGCTCTATTCTTTTAACGATATTGAAAGAGGCAAATTCATTCAGTATTTAACAAGAGAATTAGGAATTAATTTAGCCGGAATTAAAATTATTTTCCATCTTTTGAAACAACAGAAAATTGAACCGAGCAACTATTTAAATCATATTAGTGAAGTTGCAAAAGATCTTAATATTTCTGCTGAAGTTCAGCAAGAAAACAGAATTAAACTTTCAAGAAGAGGAAGAAAATCAACCAAAAATCAAACTCCTCCTCAAGAATAAAATGATTCAAAATCAACTAAAAAGCGGTTTGTTTTTAAAACAAACCGCTTTTTAGTTTTTTATTTTATATAGTCTTTTAAATGCTTTATTTGTTGAGATGTTCGGAGTTTTTTAATGGCGGTTTCTTCTATTTGTCTTATTCTTTCTTTTGAAAAACCAAATATTTTGCCCAATTCTTCAAGTGTTTTACCATTTTCTCCGTTAAGACCGAATCTTTCCTTTAATATTTTCTGTTCACGTTCCGACAAAATTGACAATGCTTCAAATAAATCCTCGTGAAGCAAGCTGTTTACAGCTTTGTTATAAGGAGTAATATACATATCATCAGGTACATAATCTTCAAGAAATAAGTCTTCACCAATTGGCATGTCAAGGCTTATTGGTTCTCTTGTCATTGCCCTTTTAATATTTGCCACTTTCTCCGGCTGCATTTTCATCTTTTTGCTTAACTCTTCCAGGGAAGGCTCTCTGCCCAGTTCGAGAGAGAGATCAACTTTTACTTTTTTTAGTTGCCTGATTTTATCAGACATATGAACCGGAATACGGATTGTTCTCGAGGTATTTGCAATTGTGCGAATTATTGTTTGTCTTATCCACCAGGTTGCATAAGTGCTGAATTTAAAACCTCTCCTGTAATCAAACCGTTCTGAAGCACGCATCAAGCCAAGACTTCCTTCCTGAACCAGATCCATAAACAGCACGCCCTGTCCTACATACTTTTTGGCAATACTGACAACAAGTCTCAGATTTGCCTGGACAAGTTTTGCTTTAGCTTTTTCTGCTTCTTTGCTTGATCCTTCCCTGATTTTTCTTCCAAGTTCGATTTCTTCTGGTCCTGTAAGCATTTTTTTACGGCCTACATCTCTGAGATACATTTGAAGAATATCATCAGATTTAAACTCTCTTTCGATGATTTTTTTATGTTTTGAAGGCTTGCTGACTAAAGTTTCTTCATCATCAAGCTCTGTAAGTTCTAAATCTACTTTATCCAGTTCAAAAAGTTCATTATTTTTTGCATCAATTTCAATGTCCTCATCTTCAAGTTCTACCAGATAATCAAAATCTACCGGATCTGACACTTTATTAAACTTTTTTACTTTTGAATTTGACATATATCTACCTTTCCCAAAATAAACCCTCAACCAACCTGAAATATTTCAAAGAAAAACTTCTTTTATTTCTGTTACTTTTCTTAAGAAATTTAAATAAGCCTACCTTTGAAAAGCTCATGATTGTTAATAGTCTGCTAATTATTTATACAAGTTTTTTAAAAATAAGTAATCCGTTTTACTTAATGTTTGGACGACAAAATAGGCAATTTGTTTCATAAATTGCCTATCCAAACAGATACTTAAATTTATTTTAAAAATTTTACATTTATTAGTATTCAGGTAAATAATCCGGCTAAAATCTAATTACCAGCACGAACCTACAGAATCTTCTCCGCATGTTCTTCCATCTGTCCATACGGTATATTCAAGTTTTGCTCCCCTGAATTTTGCCCCGTTAATTTTTGCGCCTTTAAGATTGGCTTCTTCAAGATCGGCATGCTGTAGATTTGCACAGGTTAAGTCAGCATTTTGTAAATTTGCTTCTTCAAGATCAGCACCGCTTAGATTTGCTCCACTCAAATTAATCCCTTGTAAATTTGCTTTTTCCAGTTTTGCATTCTGGAGATTTTTATCTCCATTTAAAGCTCTCTGGTAATCGGCTTGTGAAAAATCATCATTATCGGCATAAGCTGCTTTTGTTGCATAAAATCCAAACATTATCAGAGCAATAAGGGAAATAACTGTAATACAATATTTACTTTTCATTTTTAACTCCCCGATATTTTAATAACTAAAATTTTTATTAATATTAACATGTTTTATCTATTTTTTAAAGGATAAAAATTTGGAAATTGAGATTAGAAACGTAAAGTTGCTTTTATTTCCATTGGGAATTAGGGCAGCGCTTGTAATCGAAACAGTTGGAACAGGTCTATATTTTAGCCCTGTACCTAAAAAGCCGTAAGTTTCATTTCGTGAAATCCAATCAGTAGCAAATCTAAGTTTGTTCGGAATAAGAACCTGTTCTATGCCAAGGACGACTCCGGGTCTGTCCGGTAAAAACTGCTTATTACCGGACACATACATTCCTGCTGTTAAACTTGTTTTAGTTTTTCTTATTCTTTGTGAAAAATGGGCATAAGTAAAATTATCGGGTGCGGATGTTTCTGTTAAATATGGATTAATTCTCAACCCAACAGTAAACCTTGTTGAACCTGCTATAAAAGTAACCTTTTTTATCGAAAAATCCCCTTTAACAGTAGTTTTATCTGTAAGAGAAGTTCCTACACTTCCAGCTATTTCCGTATTCCAACCAATACCTGTTGTTACAGACGGTGTTATTGAGATGAATTCTTTTGGATGAAAAGGTCTGAAACGATTTGAGTCTTTAAGTATAACTTCGCCCGCAGGTCTTATTTCTGAAGAGTGTACATTTATTATTGACTGTTGTGCATCTGCATCGCAGCAAGAAGCCAACAAGAGAAATAACGAATAAAAAAATCTTGAAATATATTTGATTATTTTCATACTTTTATTACTTGATCCTTTGCTATAACCAGTGCATAATTTAATAGTTTAGTTTTTAATCACTAAATTTATTCTATAATTATTATTTTTTTTGTTCAACATATTTGTTTAAAAGGTAAAAGTCGATGTCCCAAAATACAAAATTTATATTTACAATGACATGCCCTGATACAGTTGGAATAGTAGCTTCTGTTACAAAGTTTATTGCTGATCATGGCGGATTTATAACAGCGTCTTCTCACTTTGGAGATAGTGTAACAGGCAGGTTCTTTATGCGTACAGAATTTCATTCTGTAGGACACAGGGTAAAAAATCTTGAAGATCTTAAAAATCAATTTATGCCTATAGCAGAAAAGTATTCTATGAAATGGAATATTGTTGACAGTACTGTTCGTCCAAGGGTCATGATAGCGGTTTCCAAATTCGGGCACTGTTTGATGGATCTTCTCCATAAGACAAGGACAGGCCAGATTGCAATGGATATTCCTGCTGTCATATCAAATCATCTGGATATGCGTGATATTGTTGAATGGTACGGTATACCTTATTATCATCTTCCGGTTACGTTGGAAAATAAAAAACAGCAGGAAGAAAGAGTAATAAATTTAGCTGATGAACTTAAAATAGACCTTATTGTCCTTGCCAGATATATGCAAATTCTTTCTCCTGACCTGGTAAAAGTATTTGAGGGACGTTGTATTAATATTCATCATTCGTTTTTGCCAAGTTTTAAAGGTGCAGCACCGTATCAGCAAGCTTATAAGAGAGGCGTAAAACTTATAGGTGCAACCGCCCATTATGTCACGTCTGATCTTGACGAAGGTCCAATTATAGAACAAGCTGTAGAACGTGTGGATCATGCTTATACAGTTGATGATATAGCTAATACGGGCAGAGATATAGAAACAGTTGTCCTGTCAAGAGCAGTTAAATGGCATATTGAACACCGTATTCTTCAAAATGGAAACAAAACAGTAATATTTAGTTAATTTTGTATGCAAAGCAGGAAGTGATGGATTTTGGAGATCTTTCCTCCTCGGAAGGATCTCCAAAATTTACACTGTCCCGGATAAGAATTCTTTCTTAATATTAGTCAATAAAAGTGAATGGGTTATTTAAAAATCATCAATTATTGATGTATAATTTAATTTTCAGTAGGGGATAAATATAATTTGGTTAGTGGTATGTATATTTAGTAAGGAAGGCTTATATGAGCAATTATGATGTATCTAGTATTAGGAATGTTGGACTAATATCGCATGTCGGGACTGGAAAAACTTCTCTTGCAGATGCAATACTGTTTGATGCAGGTCAGAATACAAGACTTGGAAAGGTTGATACAGACTCATCACTTCTTGACTGGGAACCGGAAGAAATAAAAAGAAAAACTACAATAAGTACATCTGTTGCAAGTTTTAACTGGAAAAAAGCTCGCATAAATTTGCTGGATACACCTGGGGGAGCAAATTTTATTGCCGATACAAGAACATGTATGCAAAGCGTAGATTCAGCAGTTATTGTTCTTGAAGCGACAGATGGCATGAAAGTTCAATCAAACAAACTTGTTAAGCTTGCACAGGAATTAAATCTTTCAATGTGTGTATTTATCAACAAGCTTGAAAGGGAAAATTCCAACTACAAGTTAGCAGTTGACACTCTTGGAAATTCATTTGCGGCAAAACCTGTTTTGCTGCAAATGCCTATTGGGGAGGAATCTTCTTTTAAAGGAATTATTGATCTTATTAAAATGAAAGCACTCGTTTTTGAAATAAACGAAAGTGGTAAATTCGTAGAACAGGATATTCCTGCCGAATTACAGGATGAAGCCGCGTCTTTAAGAGAAACGTCTATTGAATCAATAGTTGAATGTGATGATGCTGTGCTCGAAAAATATCTTGAAGGTCAGGATTTAACTTCCGATGATATAGCTAATGCTCTTAAAAAAGGTGTTCAGAGCAATCAGATTGTTCCCGTTTTCTTCGGAGCTGCCACAAAAAATGTTGGCGTTAGCCAGCTTTTGGATTTTATAGCTGATTATTCCCCATCACCGCTTGATAAAGGTGCTGTAAAGGCTATTAACGCATCAGGAGAAGAAGAAACAAGAAATCCGGCCACAACAGAGCCTCTGTCTGCACTTGTATTTAAAACAGTTGCAGACCCTTATGCAGGTCAACTGACTATAATAAGGGTATTTTCGGGCGAAATTAATTCTGATTCAGCTATATACAATTCAACTAAAAAAGTTAAGGAAAGAGTCGGGCAAATGCTGCACCTTGTAGGAAAGAAACAGGAACCTGCTGCAAAAGCCGTTGCCGGTGATATTATTGCGGTTGCAAAGTTAAAGGATACCCATACCGGGGATAGTTTTAGCGATGAAAAACGCGCTGTTACCATTCCTGTTATTGAACAGCCCAAACCTGTTATTTCGTTTGCTATAAAACCAAAAAGCAAGGGTGATGAAGATAAAATCCAGTCAGGCTTGAAAAGATTGATGGAAGAAGATCCAACTCTTCTTGTAACGAGAGATATACAGACAAAAGAAATTATTCTTTCCGGCATGGGACAGGTTCATCTTGATGTTGCTATTGAAAGATTGAAAAGAAAATTTGGGGTTGAAGTTATTCTTGAAACGCCAAAAATTCCTTATAAAGAAACTATTACGGCTGATGCAAAACAGCAAGGTAAGTATAAAAAGCAGTCAGGCGGTAAGGGTCAGTACGGTGACTGCTGGATAGAACTCCATCCGATTGACAGGGAAATTGAAATGGAATTTGTTGATAAAATAGTTGGCGGAGCTATTCCAAGACAGTATATTCCTGCTGTTGAACATGGTATCAGGGAAGCTATGCATGAAGGAGTTCTGGCAGGTTATCCAACTGTTGGTTTGCAGGTAGTTCTGTATGACGGTAGTTATCACCCTGTAGATTCTTCAGAAATGGCATTTAAAGTTGCAGGTTCAATGGCATTTAAACAGGGCGCTATGAAAGCAAAACCTGTTCTTCTTGAACCTATAATGCACGTTGATATTACTGTTCCTGAAGAAAATGTCGGTGATATTATGGGTGATCTTAACGGCAGAAGAGGAAGAATGTTAGGTGTAGATGCAGAAGGCGCTACCCAGACTGTAAAAGCTCAAATTCCAATGGCAGAAATGCTTAGATATTCTGCTGACCTGAATTCAATGACCAGCGGTACAGGTATATTTACAATGGAATTCTCTCATTATGAGGAAGTTCCAGCTCATCTTGCCCAAAAGATCATTGATGAAAGTAAAGCGGCTAAAGAAGCAGCTGCCAAATAAACAAGTTTTTTGCTAAATCAACGTTACAAAGAAATTGTTGCATAACTTCAAAAAAGCAACATTTTGTACAATCTAGTGTCAAGGCACTGTCGCTGGCATGAACGAGTGCAAGTGAGTCAAACCTATGCATACAAGGAAAAAATTTGTTTTTTCCACAAAATATCCCTGTGTAAAACCACAGGGATATTCTTAGGTTGTAGTCTCAAAAGTGAAAAATGGCGGAAACGGTCAATTTTTGTTTCGGTTTTAAGACGGTTTCTATGAATTTTCAACCTAAGCTGCTTTTGGAGCTGGTTTTGTTCCCCGACTTCTCCACATTGCAAGGAGAGTGCCGGCGTTAAATATACTGGAATATGTTCCGATTAAAATACCAAGAATCATTGCAAGCACAAAGTCTCTTGTTGTTACTCCGCCAAGGAAGAATAATGCAAGTAATGTTATAAATACTGTTAATGAAGTATTTATACTTCTTGCTAATGTCTGGTTTACACTGGCGTTAACGACATCATTGAAAGACATCTTTTTAGCAAGGAACCTTGAATTTTCTCTTATCCTGTCAAAAACAACAATTGTATCATGTACGCTAAAGCCTATTACAGTTAATATAGCAGTAATAAACATGCTATCTATTTCTGTTCCAAATAGTAAACCAAGTATTGCAAATACACCACATATAAAAAGTGCATCATGGAAAAGAGCTATAAGGGCAAATACACCATAGTCAAGCTGAAACCTGAATGCCAGATATGCAACAATAGCTGCAAAAGCAAGCATCATAGCAAATATTGAGTTTTTAAACAATTCTGTTCCTAAAGTAGGACCTATCTGACTAACCTGAAGAGGAACAAAAGAGCCAAATGAACTTTTTAAAACAGCATTTACTTTATTTATCTCATTATTAGTCTTGCTATTACTTAAAAATCTTGTTCTAATTGAAATAACACTCTTTATATTTACAGTTTCAGGTTGCGATTTATTAACTTGTTTATTAACTGCTTCATTAACCTGCTTTTTTAAAAAAGCATCAGCATTTTCTATCTGTATAACCGAATTTTCAATTCCAATCTTAGCTAAATCGTTTCTAACTGTTGTTATATCAGAAGTATTTAACTGTCTTGAAAAGCCATACTGCAACAATGATCCGCCGGTAAAATCCATTCCCAGCTTTAGGGGTGAATGTGTCGGATAAACTACAGTAGAATAAATCATGGCTATGATTCCTGGAACGATAAGCAATAATGAAATTCCTATCCATACCCATTTAAATTTAACAACATCTATTATATTTTTATCTCTTAATAGTGGACTGGTCACTTTTATTCTCCTTTTGACATTATTTAATATTAATCAATTACACCCAATCTGGCTTTTCTTGGATTTGTATCTTCAACGTTTACAGCATTGGAAATCTGATCTTTTCTGATACCAAACCATTCAGGATGCATAAGTTTTCCTGATCCAAAAACAACGTGCATAAATGTCTTTGTAACTGTGATTGCTGTAAACATACTAACTATAACACCTATTGCAAGAGTAAGAGCAAATCCTTTAATAATACTTGTACCAAGCATATAAAGTATTGTGCAGGTAATTATAGTTGTCATATTACTGTCAAAAATACTTGTAAACGCCCTGTCAAATCCCGAATTTATAGCAGTAAATAAGGTTCTTCCTGCTTTCAATTCTTCTTTTGTTCGCTCAAATATCAGAATATTTGCATCTACCGCCATGCCAATACTGAGGATGAAACCTGCAATACCTGCAAGAGTCAGTGTAACTGGTATTATCTTGAATATAGCAAATACAAAGATACTATATAAAATTAACGCAATATCAGCAATAATACCGGGCATTCTGTAATAAGCAAGCATAAATATCATTACCAGAGAAAGACCAACAATTCCTGCCACTTTACTCTTTTCTATTGAATCAAGGCCAAGTGTCGGTCCTATTGAATTTTCTTCAATAATTGTTGCCGGAACAGGCAATGCGCCAGCATTAATAAGGTCAACCATCTTTTTTGCTTCATCAAACTGGAAACCACCCTGTCCACCTGTTATTTGAGCCCTTCCACCTAAAATTGGTTCATTGATAACCGGGGCAGACTGAAGCTCTCCATTAAAGAATATTGCCATTGGTTTTCCAACAAGTCTCTGGGTTAATTCGGCAAACTTTTTCGTTCCTGAATCATTAAATTCTATATCAACTTTCCATTCACCCGTTGTCGAATCGCTTCCTATACTTGCTTTTCGTATATCTTTACCGGATAATCCCGTACTAACCCATACAGGTTGACTATTAAAACCTGTTTTTTGTTCTTTAAATTCAAGGCTTGCAGTTTCTCCCAAATATTCTTTGGCCTTTTGCGGGTCACTGATACTTGGAATTTCTACAATTAATCTGTTTTCTCCAACCCTTTGAACAACTGTTTCTGCAACACCGATTGCATTAACTCTTTTTTCAATTGCATACTGCAAACTGTCCATCATATCAGGTGTAATTTTCTGGATTTGAGGTGTTTTTTGCGCTTCAAGCACAAGCCTTGATCCTCCGATCAAATCCAATCCAAGTTTTGTAGGTTTTTTTAAAATCACAACAATACTGGCTACTACCAAAATAATGATGACTAAAAGCATTATTTTTCTGTTTTTCATTTCCTGATCACCAAGCCTTATCTATAACTCTTCTACTTAATTTTTCAATAATTTTTACAAAAGTTCAAACTGATATGTTGATTTTACGACAAGTAAAGATATATTGAAATAGTATCCAATTTAATTATTGGTTAAACATGTAAATTTATCGTTATTTTTTATAAAAAACTGGCAATTTATTTTGTTGACAACCTTTAATAAATTATCAGTACTTTAATAAAGGAGATGAATATTCTAATGATTGGCACTATTAATGATCAAAATCTTGCATTCAAAAGTTATGTTAAAAAATTGCCGGTAAAATACATAGTGGAAAATCCCATATCTTTAATTGAGAATATACAGAAAGAAATAACATTAGGTCAAGGAAAAATAACTGCTTCTATTAACCATTGCGCTAAAGGGAATAATAAATCAGCAAATTTAACAATATTAAAAAAACAAAAAAATGGAAATGATATTTTTACAACAGTATCTATTGATCGTAAACCAAATAACCATTGCCCAATAGTAGATACATACGATAAAGAAACTTTAAAATTGCATATACAAAGATATGATGGAAAAATACATGGAAAAAATAAATTTATCAATATGTCTATTCCATGGTGCAGGATTAATACTTGTGAAAAATTAAAAAAAGCTGTAGACAACTTGATAACAGCCATTGAAAAAGCAAGTACAAATTGTAATTAAATTAAAAATTACTTATATATTGAGAGATCGAAATAATTATACAACGGTCTTTATATATCAATATTACTTGCGTATACAGCGTTTGTTTCGATAAATTCTTTTATGGGTTCAACTCTTTCGCCCATCAAGGTATCAAAAAGCCTGTCACAAATGATCGCATCTTCGATGTTAACCTGTAAAAGGGTTCTGTTTTCAGGATCCATAGTTGTTTCCCAGAGCTGCTGCGGCATCATTTCTCCAAGACCTTTGAATCTCTGAATATTTACGCCTTTTTTACCTCTTTCTTCTACTACCTTCTTGAGGTCATCAAAAGAGCTTATCTTAATGTCAGTCTTATCATCAACAACCAGATTTAACATTTTTTCTTCTTCAAGCAGGAATGCTCTTATTACAGGATAAGATTCCCTGATTCTCTTAAATTCAATGCTGTTAATAAGTAATGAAGTAATGGAAACAGGTTCTTCCAGGTCATCAGAACTTATACTAATAGTATTTTTACTGGTTTCAGGGTCATTTTTGATTTCTACAGTAAAATCAGCATTTTCCACGTTGTAATTTATCTGATGGTCTTTAAAGTAATGATCAAGATATTTCTTGATTTCTTCAAGCTTTTCAACGCTTTCAAAATGTCCCACTGTAATATCAGAACCTACCAAGCCTCTTATAATAATTTCAGGTATTGTGCTTAAAACAGGGCTTTTAAAGGAATTGTAATAAGCCGACATATTTGAAAGAAGCGTATTTAACTCATCGCCATGACATGTTTTTTCTTTTTTAGAATCAAACAGTGCCAGCCCGGAAATTCCGCGTTCTCTAAGGACTTTATCGAGTGCCCTTTCATCATAAAGATACTGGGACTGCTTGCCAATAGCTATTTTAAACAGTGGAGGCTGTGCAATATATACGAAACCATTTTCAATTAGTGGTCTTGCATATCTGAAAAAGAATGTTAAAACAAAAAGAAGATATTAAAAAATTAACTGCTATACTGGCAAGCAAGGAAATTATCGGATAAAATTTTAGGGTTGAATTTTTCAATCCAACAAGTAAAGTTTTTATTAACAAGCCGCAATTTAAAATATAACAGGTCAGGCTGTTAGGGTTAAATAATGTAGAATTTCTCATTATTCTCTGTACAACTTTATGATGGGATAGATATCCATTTTTGCCAGATTAAAAATCTTCATCATCTCTGATTTCGCCGGGTTCATAAATTCTGTCGCCTTCTTCCAGTTTGACTGTAAGCAAAAGTTTTAACTGCCTTTTATAGTTGGCAAGTGCTAGTTCTTTTGTTTTAGCGCAAAAGGCAAATTCTGGGAATTCTTCTATCTCTATATAGCTGTATTCATCACCATTAAAATCAAGATCTGTGCCATGTACCAGCGTCCAGTCCAAATTCAGGTAATAATCCAGATTTTTTTCCATATTTTCTTCCAAATATTTAAGTAATCCTACACGAGCTGTTACTTTTTATTAATCGGCTGGGGGACTTCCAGACCTTCTCCGCCAATATATTCAGCTTTTTTGCTGTTTACTTTAAGGTAGACAGATTTTCCATCTGCGGCATCATTTGCGGTATCAAAAATTTGCTGGAGCCTTAATTTCATACTTTCTGAGCCACCTCCTGAATTTAAATCACTTGAAAGGTTTACTTCAAATTCTTCAGGCTTTTCTTTTATACCAAGAAGTTTTGTCTTTGGTGGAATTTCTGTGAAGAAACCTTCTTTTTTTTCTTTTTCAGAAGGTCCTTTTAACAACTCTGTCATTGCCGTAGTCATTTTATCTTTTTTTATAGTTCTTTTAACAGGAATAACCTGATTTTTCGTTATACTTTCCTGCTTTACAAAGTAAACCGATACTTTATTACGGTCTGAATATTGTTTGAAAGCATAAATGCCTGCAAAATATACTAATATAGCTAATATGATTACAATTATTATATTCTTATTGTCTTTCATTCTTCTTCCTCTCTATTAATATTAACCTTGATAATTTTCAGGCAGCCAGAGAGTTCCTTCCAGATTAATTTTATTGCTTACAATAGAGAATTTTTTAATTTGTATATCGCTGCCATTTTTTGATAAATCGTTAAAGTCAACGATAACCGGCTTCTGAAAAGAAATAAAGTTTGAAAGCATATTTAGCTCTCCGCCCAATGGCTTGGAAATCATTTGTAAATCAGCAATACGAAGCTTGTTATCAACCACTTTAAGTCCAATTCCCATCTTAACAGGAAGTTTCATGTAGGCGGGCATACCATTAAAGTGGATATCTGTTGAGATTACAAGCCTGTTGTCTTTAATATTAGCTTTTAAGTTAAGAAAATCAACGAGGTCAATATCCTGATTAAAAAGTTTTATGCTGACACCTCTAAGTTTCTGACGATACTGGTCTGAATTAACTGTGTTATTTATATCAGAATCGGTTATTAAACCTTTAAACCTAACATATACAGGTGTTAATGGAACAATCGGATTACTGTTACGATTGACCTGGGTATATTCACATAAACTTTTTGCTTCAAATGAAGAAACATAAATACCGTCTTTTGATAAATTTTTTGCTGAAAGCTGTACTGATTTAAACTTTCCTGCCAAAAGATCCATTGCACTGTAACCTTTTATGTTAACATTAATCTCTCCGGTATCCAGAAGTTTTTTTATATTACTTTCTATTAAGCCCTCAGCAGTATTTGTGACAAGAAGATTCATTCCTGTAAACCGCTGTAAATTCCTTGTCAAAACATTACTTACAGGATATGGCTTTGAAGGACACGTATTAGCCTTCTGGTACGGGTCTGAAAAGGCCAATAAATTTGAAAACAAAATTCCAGCCGTTAAAACAACTACCAGACTATTAAATTTATACCTGCCTAAATCCTTCATTTATATATTCTCCTAAAATTTTAAATAAATACATTTACCGGAAAAACTAATCCACCTTTAATTTTAGCGATTGCGACCAATTTATCTTCATACACAAGTTGGATTTTTTTTTCGGAATCAAAATTATCCAGGTCAAGACCTTCTAAATACTGACCATGTTTAATTTTTTCCAGATAATTTTGTTCTATTTTACAACATTCAAGGTCAAGAATATATATTGGATTAATAATTAAATTTGAAATTTCATCTTTTTTACTGTATTCTTCTATTTCTTCTATAGTATGACAATTGTCAATAGTTAATTTGCCTGATTTTGTTCTTATTAAATCGCAAAGAGTTGCACCATAGCCAAGTTTGTCTCCCAGGTCACTGGCAATAGATCTGATATAAGTGCCTGAAGAACAACTTATATCAACGACAATTATCGGATTTTGTGAATTTTCTTCAATAACTTCAATTAATTCAACAGAACTGACATTAACCTGTCTTTCAGGAATATCTTCAACTTTTACGTTAGACCTTGCAAGTTCGTACAATCTTTTGCCCTTATAATGAACAGCCGAATACATTGGAGGTCTCTGGGCTATATCACCTTTAAATTCGAGAAGGATGTTTTTAATTTTTTCTATATCAAACACTACAGGATTAGTTTCAAGTATTTGCCCTTCCATATCATAGGTATCTGTTCTGATACCAAGTTTTATGAAAGCTCTGTAGGCTTTTGATCCTTCCAAATATTGAATGGTTTTTGTTGCTTTACCTATCGCAACAGGAAGAACCCCTGTCGCCATCGGATCAAGGGTTCCTGTATGTCCTATTTGTTTAATATTTAGTATTTTTCTAAGTTTACCGACTACATCGTGAGAGGTAAAACTTTTTGGTTTGTTAACATTGATATAACCAAAGAATCTCATTTGGTTATATTTCACCTTTTGAGATTTTATCAATGAGACTTGTTATTCTGCTGCCGCGTTCCAGAGAATCATCTTTTCTGAATTCAAGTTCTGGAACGTGTCTCAATCTGATCCTGCGTCCTACTTCCTTGCGGATATACGGAGTTGAATCTTCTATAGCTTCCATAGTGTTTTCTTTTTGTTCATCAGTTCCGTAAATGCTTATATATACTTTGGCATATCCGTAATCTGCGGACAAATCAACATCAGTAACAGATACAATCCCTGAAATTCTGGGGTCCTTAACCTGTCGCTGAATTATATCGCTAATTTCTTTTATCAGAGCTTTTCTGATACGTTCCCCTCTTGAAAACATAATATTTTCCCTCTAAATAATTAACATGAACAAAACATTATAATGCCATGATTTATTAATGTAACCTGACAAATGTAGAATTTAAACCAGAACATCCCTTTCAACTTCTTCCAGTGTAGAAACTTTAATAATGTCACCTTCCTGAATGTCATTGAATTTGTTAAAGGATATTCCGCATTCAAACCCCTGGGCTACTTCTTTCGCATCATCCTTAAATCGTTTTAATTGATCTATATTACCTTTATGAATTTCTTTGCCGTTTCTGAATAACGTTGCCGGTTTATTACGAACCACCTTACCTTCTGTTACGTAACAGCCTGCAATTTTAATTGTTTTACCAATATTAAATATCTGTCTTACTTCTGCTGTTCCTAAATGAATTTCTTTAAATTCAGGCTGCAAAAGACCCAGCATTGTTTTTTCAATGTCTTCAAGTATCTGATAAATAATATCGTATTTTCTAATGTCTACACCTTCATTTGCTGCTATTTTTAAGGCATTCTGGTCTTCTTTTACGCTAAAACCGATAATTATAGCGTTACTGGCTGCTGCAAGCATTACATCAGCTTCAGAAATGTCACCAATACCAATGTGAACTATCTTTACAAATATTTGTTTTGATGTAAGTTGCTGTAGTGCTGCACTAACAGCTTCTGCTGAACCATGGGTATTAGCTTTTATAATTATATTTAAATCTTTAGCCTGTTCCTGTTCCTGAAGAATGGTTTCTCTCCTAACCTGGGCAGGAGCAATGGCTTCAAGCCTTGAAAGACGTTCTTCTTCTTTTCTATGTGTACTGATTGTTTTCATGTCTTTTTCGCTTTTTACAGCTTCAAACTTGTCACCTGCCTGAGGAACTTCGCTTAATCCGGATATTTCTACAGGAGTACTTGGACCGGCTGATTTTAGCCTTACTCCGGCATCGCTGAGCATAGCCCTGATTTTTCCACTAACATTTCCGGCAACAACGTAATCACCGACTTTTAAAATTCCTTGCTGAACCAACAGGGTTGCAACAGCACCTTTCCCTTTATCAAGTCTGGCTTCAATGATAACACCGCTTGCCTTACACATTGGGTCTGCTCTTAAATTTTCAACCTCTGCTACAAGCAGAATATATTCAAGTAATTCATCCAGATTTGTTCCATGAAGAGCGCTTACTGGGACACAAATTGTATCACCGCCCCATTTTTCTGGTATGAGATCGTATTCTGTAAGTTGTTGTAAAGCTTTATCAGGATCTGCATCTGCTTTATCTATTTTATTAATTGCAACAATAATTGGTACTTTTGCAGCCTTAGCATGATTTATTGACTCAATAGTCTGAGGCATTATACCATCATCAGCTGCAATAACAAGAACTGCAATATCTGTAGTCTGTGCTCCCCTGGCTCTCATTGCTGTAAAAGCTTCGTGGCCGGGAGTATCAATAAATACTATTTTTTTACCGTCAACATTAACTGTATATGCACCGATTGACTGAGTAATTCCACCAACTTCACTGTTAACAATTTTGTGTTTTGTTGCTCTTATTGCATCAAGAAGTGTTGTCTTACCATGGTCAACGTGCCCCATAATTGTTACAACAGGCGCTCTTGGTTTTAACTTGGATTCATCAACAACTTTTACTTTTTCTTCTACCTTTTTTTCAATTTCTTCTTCAGGAGCTTCTTCCAATACAGTAATTCCAAGTTTTTCTGCTGCATTTTTAGCTGTTTCCACATCAATGGTCTGGTTAACAGTAGCAAGAATACCAGCTATCATGAGCTGCTTAACAATTTCTGTGACATTAATATCCATCTTTTGAGCAAGCTCACCAACAGTAAGGGGCATATTTATAACTATCTGTGTGACTTTTTCTTTTATTTCTTCTTTTTCAGCTTTTTTCTTTTTCTTGAATTTATCCTGTAGAACCTTGGCCTGTTCAAGTTTTTCTTCTTTTGTATATGAATCCTGTTTGTATTTGTCCTTCTTCTTTGTATCTATGCGTCTTCCGGTAGACTTGGTCATTTCATGTGCAGCACCCTCAGGACGTGGGCTGAATGGACGTTGACCTCCTTCAGGTCTCGTATATGGAGGTCTGCCACCCTCAGGACGTGGACTGAATGGTCTTTGCCTACCTTCCGGCCGTGGTGGATATGGTCTGCCTTCATGGCGCTGACCTGATGGTCTTTGTCCACCTTCCGGTCGTGGTGGATATGGTCTGCCTTCATGGCGTTGACCTGATGGTCTTTGCCCACCTTCTGGTCGTGGTGGATATGGTCTGCCTTCATGGCGTTGATTGAATGGTCTTTGCCCGCCTTCTGTCCGTGGAGTAAATGGTCTTTGGCCATATTCTGTACGCGGTGGATATGGTTTTTTTTCAGGGAATCTCTTTTCTGTCTTGATTTCCTTCTTGATTTCCTGCTTAACAGGTTGAACGGGCTTAATTTCTTCTTTTTTAACAGGAGCAGTTTTTTCAGGCATAACTTTTTTAGGAGCTTCAGAAGATACTTTTGCAGGGGCAGAAGGAGTTTTTGGGGCAGAAGAGGGGACTTTTGCTATATTGTAAAATTTTTCAGCTTCAGCTTCGCTAATTGTACTAGCGTGAGACTTTACTTTAATATTCATTTTTTCATCAAGAAGATCCAGAACTTCCTTGTTAGAAAGCTTTAGTTTCTTGGCAATATCATAAATTCGAACTCTTTCTTCTGCCATTATATAAATTACTCCTAATTTTTTAGCCCTTTAATTACATTATACTCATTTTTAACATAATCATCTATTCAAGTATACTCTCTAAATAATTTAATGTGGAAATTGAAACATCTTTTTTTAAAGTTTTTTGTAATCTCTTTTTTTTTATTGCCTGTTTCAGGCATTTTTTATTGTAACAGAGATAAGTAGAACGACCGAATTGTTTTGATGAAGGCATTACCACAATCTCCTTTGTATCATGTGTCTTCATTATGCGTATCAAATCTTTTTTAGGCCTGATTTCTCCACATCCTGCACACTTGCGCAGTGAAATTCTGCCTTTTACTGTTCTGTCTTTTACTTTCAATTAACACCTCAAAAATAAATTTAAAGGAAAACTTTTTGTTTTCCTTTAAATTATTTATAGTTTTAAGCTTCTTCCTGAGCTTCCTCCTGTGTATCTTCAGGATTTTCCTGCTCATACTGTTCTTCATAATCTTCCTGATATTGTTCTACCTGGCTTAAACTTTTAATATCAATTTTCCAGCCTGTAAGCCTGTGGGCAAGTCTGACATTCTGTCCTTCTTTTCCGATTGCAAGGCTGAGCTGGTCATCAGGTACAACAACAACAGCAACTTTATTTGTTTCTGTATTCTCAATTATGTCAACATTAACAATTCTTGCTGGAGAAAGCGCATTAATTATGTATTCAACAGGATCTTCAGAATACCTGATAATATCAATTTTTTCATTTTTAAGTTCATTAACGATTGTCTGGATTCTGCTTCCTCTTGGTCCTATACATGCACCAACAGGATCAACTTCCGGGTCAGAACTTGTAACAGCTATCTTGGTTCTGTATCCGGCTTCTCTTGATATGGATTTTATTTCAACAATGCCATCTTCTATTTCAGGTACTTCAAGTTCAAATAATTCCTGAACAATTCTGGGATGAACCTGTGAAACTATAACCTGAGGAAGTCTTGTAGTTTCTCTAACATCAAGGACATAAACTCTGATTCTGTCATTAACTCTATAGTATTCACCCGGAATCTGTTCTCTGTATGGCAAAACAGCTTCTGTTCTGCCTATATTTACCATAACATTTCTCTGTTCAATTCTTTGAATAATCCCGGTAACAAGAGAACCCTTTCTGTCTGTAAATTCATCAAGGATTAATTTTCTTTCAGCTTCTCTGATACGCTGAACAATAACCTGTTTTGCTGACTGAGCAGCAATTCTGCCAAAATCAGCCGGAGTTACTTCAATTTCTACAGTACCTTCAAGTTCGACATCAGGATCTATTTTTTTTGCATCTTTAAGAGTTATTTCAGAAAGTTCATCCTCGACTTCTTCAACAACAGTTTTAACTCTAAATACACCTATTTCACCTGAAGCTTCATCAACATGAGCTACAATATTTGTAATTTCATGAGCCCTTATATGTTTTTTGTAAGCAGTTACCATTGCATCACAGAGTGATTTTATAACTACTTCTTTCGGGATACCTTTTTCTCTTTCTAATTGTTCAGTTGCTTCAATTAATGCTGTTCCAATTTTTATCACGTTTATCTCCTCTTATATCTTGTACTCAGGTTTTAATTTTATTTGAGATATGTTTTTGTTATCTATTGTAATTGTTTTATCATCAGAAATCTGGACTTTCAAGCCTTCTTCAGGTATGTATTCTACTATTATTGCTGAAAACACCTTAAGATTTTCTTCTATTGGCTGTTTTAACTTTATGTCAACTTTTCTTCCCTTAAAAATATTATATTCAAAAGGTGATTTAAGCTTTCTTTCTATACCAGGACTGCTAACATCCAGATAGTAATGAACAGGAATTATCTGATCTAAATATTCGCCGATTCTGTTTGTATAATCTTCACAGTCTTTGTGTGTAATCTCATGATCGGTACTGTAAATGTATACAGTAAGATGCCATTTGCCTGATTCTTTGACAAAATTAATTTCAAGCGGAATCAATTCAAGTTGGTGTGCAACATTCTCCAGTACAGGGGTTATTTTGTTCAAAATATCTTTTTTATCAATCATTTCTTGTTCCCATTCCTGTTTATACTGAAAGCCCAAGCCAAAATAATATAAAATCTATCCGAAAATAAGCTTCAAACAATCATTACAGCAGACCATTAAAATTAACAAAAGAGTGGGCAGGTAACCCACTCTCTTTCGAGATGTGGCTATTATAATAACATTAAAGAGCCAAAATTACAACTCTGATTTTATGTAAATTATGTTACATTATTTTTATATTCTTAATTTTTGGATTATTTTACTAATTTTTTTGGGTTCAATATCAAAAAGTAAGGATTTGGTGCATTCTATTTTGTCATTGAAGTAAGAATTCTTTAATGTATCAAGATATATCCTAGAATTCAATAAATCTTCCGATTCTTTAAATTTATCCGGATCAGAATTATGTAGAACTGCTTTAGTTAATTCTTCAAATTTTTCCTTATTTACTTGAAATAATGATTCTAATGATTGATATCGCAAATCCCCAATACGTTTTGTTTTAGTTGTCCTATTAAATCCATATATGTTTTCAATAAAAGAAAGCATAGCATTTGTAGTATCAGAATCATTTTTTCCCACGACTGCTAATGCTTTCAATATATGCTGTTGTATTAACATTAAATCTTGAGGTATACGTGTTTTAGGGGTTTTTTGTAAAATATTAATAAGATCTTGAGAGGCTTCATTATCTGTTTGTCCAATTGTTTCTATAGCTTTTAATAAAGGTATTACCATTGTTTTAAAATTGGTACAGTCGCCATTTTGTTGCAAAGATCCTAATAAAGTTGTTTGTTTTTTTGAAATCTGGCCCATTAATAAAGATGATTTTACTTTACTGTCATTGAGTTTTGTTAGTATACTTTGAATTAACCCGGAATTTTCCGATTTAGGAACTCCAATTTTTATAAATGTATTTAAAGTTAATATAATGTCCTCTGGATTTTCTGACTCACGTAAAGTTTTTAATAAAAATTCTTTGAAAAGAATCTTTAAATTATCTGATTTTTTATACTCAGAATTTAAATTTTTTACTGCATTACAGAAAATTTCTGTAATGTTACCATTACTTTTGTTTTCTTCTAATAAAGTATTTAAATCCATTTTATCTTTTCTCATCTGAGCTCTAATATGTCTTTCCAACTTACTCTGTACAAGATTTTGTTCATTATTTTGTATTTTGTCTGTTTTCACATTTAATTTCGACGGTTCTGTATCATGCTTTGCTAATAATTCAGTTATTTCATTAGCAGAATATCCAAACGTCCCCAGCACCTGTGTAGCCCTGTTTTCTAACACATATATATATGGATGATCAGGATCATCTTTTACTATATCTACTAAAATAGTAGTTAGTGAAGTTTTTAAATGTTCATTATTTAGCCACATTTTTTCTAAAAGATTACATGCATTTATTTTAGAATTAATCTTCAAATCTTTTATTGATTCTATTGTAGAGCAAGTACCTAGTCCTCCTTTGTTTTTCTTACATACAGCTTGATAATTATCCGGCTTTATTAAAGATACAAGAAAACTTTCCATCTCCCATTCAGGGATATGCTGTGTTTCGCACTTGAATGTAACATTTGATTTTAAGGCAAATACCGGAATCATTGACATAGAGTTTCTGCCTAAATATTCATTAGAAACCCTTTTTATTTCAGGTTTTTCATATCTACCTGTATAATAATCACTTGAAATATATGGTCTTCGTGCAACAAACATAATTTTACCTAGTTATTTTTAGTACTCATTTATTTAAAGCTTGTGAAAAAATTGTATTGTTAAAATTTTTCAAAAACTTCACAAACTTTAATAAAATATTTTTAAAAACTTCCATTTATTTTTTGTTAAGACATATTCTGTAAATATGGAATCCGGTGCGATATACTGGAATGTGTTATAATAAGAACCAGTTATTTACATCAGGTAATAATTACTTTTGTTATGAATTAAAGTTAAAATATAGTGTAATTGATATAAAATAATTAACAGCAATTTAATTAAGGTATTTTAATTTGATATATAGTACAAAATTTCTAAAAAAATACATCGATATAATTTCATCTCCCAAAGGGATAAGCTTAATAATTTTTTTGTTGACTTTACTAATACTAACTTTGCTTCTGTCAAGCAGGTATTATTTTTACAATAATATTGTTGAATTTGGTATAAGCAAGGCTACCGTATATGCTAAAAAGACAATACAGGTTGTTGATAAGGAAAAAACAGAAAAAAGAAAACATGAACTGGCTGACAAGGTTGAACCAACACTCAGGCCGGCACAGGATTCTGTTGATGAATACGTTTCAAAAAGCCTTGATGAAACAATAAAAATTATCGAAGATATTAGAAATTCAAAAGATCATGATTCTGTGAAAAAAACAAAATTAAAGAATTTACTTGGAATTTTAGAAAATAATTATAATGTTTATGCAGTAATGAATTATCTTTGTAAAAGTTCAGATCATAATTTTTCAATAATAAAAACTGAAAGCAGAGATACGGTCAGGAAAGTACTTGAAAAAGGGATCTCAGAAGATAATATTGCAAATAATGAAAATCAGATAATATTCCAAAACATTGATAAAAAACTTTCAAATATCCAGCATGAAAGCATAATTTTTATAGCTAAAAAAGTTCTTATGCCAAATATGGTAATAGACGATGTTGCAACGGACATTGCGCGCAATAACGTCATGAATTCTGTAAAACCGGTTGTTGTGACGTACAAGGCCGGAGAAAAGATAGTTTCAGCTGGAGATTATGTGTCAAGAAACCAGAAAAGGGCACTTATAGAAGCAGGTTATAACATAGCAAATATTAATATTACCGGAATACTTGGGATTTTATCACTTGTTGGAATTTGTTTATTCACTTTAGTTTATTATTTGAAGAATTTTGAGCCCAAATATCTGACTCCGTCTTATCTTTCGCTGATGTCACTTCTAGCAATATGTGTTGTCCTGTTTTCCATATTTTTGCCTGTCAGTCCAAATCTTTATTTGCCGGTTTATATAATTCCTATTCCTGCGGTTGCAATACTTATAACTATATTTACCAATTCCAGAATTTCACTTTTGTATTCACTGTTACTTATAATTATGATTTCTGTTTCACTTCAGTACCAGCTTGAAGCTCTTGCAGTATTTTCAATAGGCACTATGGTTGCAACATTTAATGCCAGTATGATTAACTACTATCGAAGAATGGATATGGCAAAAGCCGGATTTAATGTTGGTGTCATACAGATGGCAGTTATTATGACCATATATCTTCTTCAAAACAGTATTCAGGATGTCAGTATTAAAGTTGAAATTACTGATATGATTTTCGGGCTGTTAAGCGGAATATTAAGTGGTATGATAGTTCTCTGGACTATACCGCTCATAGAAAGTGCTTTTAAAATAATTACTCCATATGGACTTGCTGAACTTGCAGATCATAATCAGGCTCTTTTAAAGAGATTGCAGTTTGAAGCACCGGGAACTTATCATCACAGCTTGATGGTAAGTAATCTGGTTGAAGCCGCAACAGAAGCTATAGGCGGTAATCCTATTCTTGCAAGAGTTGGTGCTTTCTATCACGATATAGGGAAACTTAAAAGACCGCTGTTTTTTGTCGAAAACCAGTCATACTTTGGAATAGAAAATCCCCATGAAAAATTAAACCCCAGATTAAGCAAAATGGTTATTACAGCTCATCCAAAAGACGGTCTGGAACTTGCAAAAGAATATAAATTGCCAAATGTAATAAACCAGTTCATAGTTCAGCATCATGGTGACGGGCTTGCATCCTATTTTTACAAGCAGGCTGTCGAAATGGAAGGTGCTGAAAACATATCTGAAGAACAATTCAGGTACACCGGTCCAAAACCAAATACGAAGGAAACTGCCGTACTAATGCTTGCAGATGCTGCTGAATCTGCTACAAGAGCATTAAAAAATCCTGCACCCGGAGAAATTGAAGAAACGGTTGATAAAATAATTAAAGAAAGACTCTTTGACGGCCAATTGTCAGAAAGTCCGCTGACACAAAAAGACCTGAAAATTATAGCAGCGACATTTAACCGCATATTAAGGGGCATGCAGCATCATAGAATTAAGTATCACGAAAATATGCTTGAAGAATTGAGTAAAAAAACAGGTATAAATATCCAGATGGCAAATACAATAAAGAAAATTGAAAAGGACTTTGGAAAAGAACCGGAAAAAAATGAGTAATTTTTGTATTACAGTTTCAAATAATCAGAATGAGTTTCAGGTAGATGAATTAAAACTTGAAAAAATTGGAACCGTAATGTTTAATTACCTTCTGATAAAACCTGATATATTAAATTTGTCTACATTAAAAGACTGTGATTTAAGCAATAAAATATTAAGTATAGATATTTTAATCTGTGATGATAAGGAAATTCGAGAATTAAATTCTAAATATCGCAATATAGATAAGCCGACAGATGTTTTGTCGTTTGCAATTTATGCAGACTGCCCCGAATGCAAAACTATACCCGGAGATATGATTTCTCTTGGGGATATTGTAATTTCAGCACAAACAACTAAAAGGCAGGCCGATGAGAATGATAAAAGTTTTGATGAAGAAATAAATTTTTTATTAAGCCATGGATTGCTTCATCTTATGGGTTTTGATCACACAAATGACGAAGAGCTGAATTTTATGTTAAAAATTCAGGATGAAATGATTGAATACGGCATGAATAATATATAAAAGAAAGAAAGAAATGACCAAATATAAAGCGGGAAATATAATTACAAGTTTTAATTTTGCCTTCAGAGGGTTAATGCTGGCAATAAAATCACAGCGAAATTTCAGGGCTGACATAATTATTGGAGCAATAGTCCTTGCCATCGCCATATGGTTAAAAATATCAAGAATTGAAGTTGCTATACTTGTTTTAACCATTGGTTTTACAATGTTTGCAGAACTTGTAAATACAGTAATAGAATTTGTCGTGGATGCTTATTTTGGCAATAAGTACTCAATACTTGCAAAAATGGCAAAAGACATATCTGCCTGTGCAGTTATGCTTTGTGCCGGAATATCTGTTTTGATAGGTATAATTATTTTCTGGCCCAGAATATTTTAAATAAATTATAAATAAAGACCATTGCATAACTTCAAAAAAGCAGCATTTTGTGCAATCCAGTGTCAAGGCACTGTCGCCGGCTCCTCGCCGCTGTCACTGCCTTTCACCTTTTCAAGGATCGACCTTGCATAACAAGAAAAAACAAATTTTCTAAGTTATGCAATGGCCTCAAATATTAAGATTATATTACAAGACCCGCAAAACTTGATTTTATTCTCTTTTTAAAAGAAAATTTAATGTGTATTTAGCTTTTAAAATGAGAAATATATGTTTCGCTAAATAATTTCTAGCTGAGGATAGTATGAAAAATAAATTGGAAGAGATAAAAAAACAGGCATTGACTGAAATAAACAGTGTTAATACTCTTGAAGAAATTGAAAGTATAAAAGTAAAATTTCTTGGCAGAAAAGGGGAATTAACAAATATCAGAAGAGGGATAAAAGATTTATCCCTGGAAGAAAAGCCTGTAATTGGAGACCTTGCAAACAGAGTTGCAGGGGAAATCGAAAGTAAAATTCAGGAAAAGTATCAGGCACTTTATAAAGCAGAGATTGCCAAAAAACTTGAAACTGAAAAAATTGATATAACACTTCCGGGAGTAAGCAGACCGTATGGCGCACAACATCCGCTTACTTCTACAATCAATGATATTGCTGCTATATTTCAGGGAATGGGTTTTTCACTGGCTGAAAATATTAACAGCCCGGAAGTTGAAACAGAATATTATAATTTCGATGCGCTCAATTTTCCTCCAGATCATCCAGCAAAAGACATGCAGGATACTTTTTATACATTAAATGCACCAAATCTGCTTTTAAGAAGCCAGACTTCAAATTCGCAAATAAGAGGCATGGAGAAAAAAGCGCCTCCATTAAGGATTATAAGTCCGGGCAGAGTTTACAGGTCGGAAGCTGTCAGCAGCAGAAAAAATAATCTTTTTCATCAGGTTGAAGGGCTTATGGTGGATAAAGATGTTACATTTGGTGATTTAAAGGGTGTTTTGAACGAATTTACAAGACAATTTTTCGGACAATCAAGGCCTACAAGATTTAGAACAAGTTATTTTCCGTTTACAGAACCAAGCGTTGAAATAGATGTTCAATGCATAATGTGTCAGGGCAAAGGTTGCCGCACATGTTCAGGTACGGGCTGGCTTGAAATACTTGGAGCCGGAATGGTTGATCCGAATGTTCTTAAAAATGTCAATATTGATCCTGATTCATACAGCGGTTTTGCGTTCGGTATGGGTGTTGAAAGGCTTGCCATGCTCAAATACGCAATCAATGATATCAGGCTTTTCTTTAACAACGACGTCAGATTTTTAGAACAATTTTAGTTTTTGAACCTTGAAAACTTAATACGAGCGCCAGCCCTCTGGCTAGAAAGGAGGGGATATGGTGATTATCTTTCTAAACGAGAAAGAGCTGCTACTCGTAATAGCAACTCTATACATTCTCTTAAGTTAATCATTATATCGGCTGAGGTAAGAAATTATCTCAGCCCCTCGTATTAAGTATTATACCAAAATTATAAAATTTTTAAACCCTTGTGTAATGTATAATAAATAACAAAATAAATGGAATAATCGTAGAAGCGGATAAAATCGCCAAAAAATAAAGGAAGATATAAATGCAGGTTTCACTAGAGTGGTTAAATGAATATGTTGATATAACAAATCTTTCAGCAGAAGAGATTGCTCATGGTTTGACTATGAGCGGGCTAGAAGTAGAGGAAATTGAAAAAACAGGAGCTGATTTTTCAAATATTGTTGTAGCGGAAATTTTAGAAATCAAACAGCATCCAAATGCGGATAAATTACATCTTGTTACTGTTTTTAATGGCACACAAAAAATGGAAGTTGTCTGCGGTGCTCAAAATATAGCAGAAGGGCAAATGATACCTTATGCAAGTGTAGGTTCTGCCGTAAAAGATCGCAAAACCGGAGAACAATTTGTACTTAAGCCTGCAAAAATCAGAGGAGTAGACTCACAGGGAATGCTTTGTTCAGCAGAGGAACTTGGATTGAATACTTCTGATTTTCAGGAAGATGACGGAATTTTAATTCTTAACAGATTCAAAGAAAACTTAAAATCAGGGCAGGATGTTAAAGAAATTTTAAATATTGTTGAAGATACTATCCTGCACGTAGCCCCTACTGCAAACCGTGGCGATGAAATGTCAGTTACAGGTATAGCAAGAGAAGTCGGGTCAATATTTAACAGAAGACTTAAATATCCACATTTTATTGAAATAAATAATCTTGAAATTGCTGATTTTATAACAGAAATCATTGATGAAGATACATGTAAATACTATTCTGTCGGTATCATTGAAAATGTTAAAATTGGTCCGTCTCCTGAGTGGATGGTCAGAAGACTTATAGCTTCTGGTGTAAGGAGCATCAATAATGTAGTAGATATAACAAACTATGTAATGCTTGAATACGGTCAACCTTTGCATGCTTTTGATATGGATAAGCTTAACGATAAATATCTCTGTGTCAGAAGAGCAAAAGAAAGTGAAAAACTTGTTACTCTCGATGATGTTGAAAGAAAATTGAATCATGAGACAGTAGTTATTGCGGATAAAAAAGAACCTGTGGGTTTAGCCGGTTTAATGGGCGGATTTTCGTCTGAAGTTGACGAAAATACCAAAAACTTAGTTATTGAATCAGCATATTTTACTCCTCCAACAAACAGGAGATCTGCAAGAAGTATCGGTCTCAGGACAGAAGCCTGCGCAAGGTTTGAAAGAGGAGTTGATATTGAAGCTGTAAAACCTGCTTTATTGAGAACCATGCAGCTATTGACAGAATATGCCGGTGCAAAAGTTACAGGTATAGCTGAAACAGGCAATAACAAGTTACCTGATATTGAAATAATATTAAGATTTAACCAGATAAAAAGAATTCTCGGCATTGATATACCAGCGTTTAAATGTATAGAAATACTCGAAAATCTTGGCTTTGAACTGCTTGGCAGAAACGATTTTTCAGCAAAATTCCTTGTGCCAAGTTACAGGACAAACGATGTTACAAGAGAAATCGACCTTATTGAAGAAGTAGCGAGAATACACAGCTATGAAAACATTGAACCAAGCCTTCCTAAAAAAACACAGGCGCCTGAGATATCGCAGGAAACAAAAATTTTAAGGGAAATTCATGATACGTTTATTGGCTCAGGATTCAATGAGATTGTAACCTCTTCCCTGATTGGAGAACCTCTTTTAAAATGGGTTGGACTTGACTATGAAAAGAATCAGGCAATAAAAGTTACAAACCCTCAATCAGACGATTATACAATGTTAAGGCAAAGCCTGATTCCAAGTGTGATTCAAGTTATTAAATATAATTTCGATCAGGGACAGAAAAATTTATGGCTGTATGAAATAGGCAAAACTTTCTTTTTTAACGGAACAACAGATCAAAAAAACACAGGTACAGAAGAAAAAAGAATGCTTTCTGGCGCAATAACCGGCAATATAAATTTTGGCAAATGGCACAGCAATCAAAATATTGATTTTTATACATTAAAAGGCACTATAGAAATTCTGCTAAAAGAGTTAAAACTCGATAACAGAATTGAATACGCTGCTGCTGCGGATGTGTCTTATCTGCATCCCGGAAGAGCTGCGCAAATTAACCTGCTGCATAAAAAGCCGGTAAATCTTGGATACTTTGGTGAAATTCATCCCGATTTACTTGAAAGATGCAAACTGGTTCAACCTGTTTACGTCTTTGAACTTGATCTTGAAAAGATTTTATCATTTATTCCATCAGTAGTACCAAGATATAAGCAGTTGCCTTTATACCCATCTGTATATAGAGATACAGCATTTATTATTTCGCAGGATATTACCCATCAGGATATAGTAAAAACAATTAAAAGGACTTCTTCAAATCTGTTTAAAGGCGTAGAAATTTTTGATGTTTATCAGGGTAAAAATATTCCTGAAGGATCAAAGAGCCTTGCCTTCAGAATAACCCTTCTGGACACAGAAGCAACTCTGACAGATGAAAAAGTTGATGCAGAAATAAATAAAATAAAAGAAGGACTCAAAAAAGCATACCCTGAAATAAGCTTCAGAGAATAATTTCTGGAGTTATGTATAATTATTGAGTCTCGTTTACTATAGACAAGAAGTAACCTACAAAAATTCTTAGCCGCCGCCTTCGTGTCGCCGAAGAATTTTTTCCGCTGTCCTTATAACGAATTAACGCTTTTGCAAAATCATCTTTGTTCCATCTTGACTTATATTTGTAACATAATATTTTTGCTGTAATATTTGAATTATTTTATATTTAAAAGGATTTGCAGGCAAAACAAAGTTATCACAATCAAAAAAAACTTTTGCTGTTTTATTTTTAATTAAAAATGAATAAACTTTCTCATAATCTTTTTGTAAAAATAACTCAAGAAAACCAGGCACCTTTACAGGGGCATCTGCTTTTGATTCCAAATAATATATGTCGCTACTATTAGATAAAATCAATACCTTTTCTTTCGGTTGAATATTAGATTTAAGAAATAATTCATTAGCCAGTACATTATCAGACTTCTTAGCGGTTATATTTACATATCTTTCCTTTAAAAATCCAACTAATAATGGTACTTCTACTATTAATCCCAAATTTAAAAAAATAAGAAACGATATTAACATAGTGGAAATAAATTTTGTAGACGGAAAACAACAAATATTTAGGCTTTCATCCTTATTTAAAATCTTATCTATAAAGATGCCTAATAATAAGAAGGCAGGATAATTTACACCAATAATACAATAATCATGACTTCTTCCCTGAAAATAGCTAAATATCCCTATACCTAGTATAGATAAGTAAAATATAGATTTATCAATCGGACTGACTTGTTTATTGAAGAAATTTTTTACCGAAATAGCTAAACCAACTAAATAAGTAAGAATAACTAGATTCCACGGATGAATGATTTTCATAGGAATCATAGCATAACCACAAATATAAAAAATGGATTGATAATTAAAAAACAAGCCTAAATTAGGGAAATACCCATAAATTAATTTCATTAACAATGAATATAATATAATTACAGAAATCAAACTTGAAAAACCAATAATCATATGTTTAAGTATTTTTTTGAATGCTGTTAAATAAGTATTTTCAATTAATTCCTGATAAATTAATACAGCTAACCAAGCAATAAAAACAACTATTCCTACATCTAAATTCCATAGAATAGCTATTGAATAAAGAATCCATGAAATAAAGTATAATAATTTACTTTTATTATTAAAATATTTCCAAGTTAATAGAATAGATAAAGCAGGAAATATAACCCTTATTGGAGCATATTGAAAATAAACATCATAAGATGCAAATGGTTTTATAAATAAATATCCAGCAAAAACAATAGCAATATAGCTAATATAAGCAACAAACTTGTCTTTTATGCTTTCTTCAAGAAATTTGAATATAAAAAAGTATGAAAGCACAAGTAGAATAGCCATAATTAAACAGAATTTAAAAACACTTAATCCTATTATTTGAAAAATAGGATTAAGAAAATGAGGATAAAGTCCATACAAATTATTCAAATCAACAAGGAGTTCTTTACCCAAAAACACTTGAACCATTGCGTAAAAAACACAACTAAACTGATGAGCAATACTATCTTGATTAATAACATTTTGTTCATTAAAAAGCACTAATAAAGGGAGTATTATAGTAACTAAACATGCTGTTATCTTAACTGCATGACAAGATATTTTTTTAAACATCTTATTGTCTTTATAAACTAAAATGTAAGAAAGAATTAAAGCAGACACACTTAAAACAAAAAATAAGAAATGTGAAATATATTTATGTAAAACCTGATAATAAGTCCTTGTAGTAAGAAAATCTATTATGAATAAACTTGTAATAAAATAAAAAGAACCTATTATAAGTTTATTACATAACTTATTAAGTGCATTTTCATTTTTTATTTTAGATAATATTATTTTTCTTGAAAAATAATACCAACCATACAAAAACAAAGGAGTTAAAAATATTCCTGTTATAAAAAGAGTTCTTTCAAGCGGTTCTGGAGCAAAAGAACTTAACGGCATAACAAAAATTTTAGATATCTGATCTGATAAATCTACAGTATGAAAATTTTGTGCAACTAATAAAAATATAAAGATTAAAGAAAAAATAGTACCAATTATACTTAAAATTATACAAATCAAGGATTTTTCCTGATCATTTTCCATTTATTTTTTCCTCCCTCATTCAAACTTAATACTGCATTATTAAATATACAATTGTTAGCAAAATTTATTAAATGTTTTCACTTAAGCTTATTGAAAACATATATTTCAAATAATCCGGATTTTTCAATGCTTTTAAGTTTAAGATACTTGTTGCTTATTATTAAATAATCATCAAGAGTTTTTGAATATAGCATAAAATACATTGATTTTGATTTTATTGGCGAAAAAGCTGTTGGATTAACATACAAAAGGTAATTAAGATGCGGTTTGTCAAAAATGGCAATATCCTTGTCTTTAACTATTATAAAGCAATGTGATTTATTAAGCTTATCAACAATATTAGCTTTGACATAACTGTCAAATGTAAAAGAAGGTTGAGGAGAAGCTACATAATTTATAAAATAATCATAGCTATTATCCTTATTAAGCTTTGTCAATAATTTCTTTCCAAATAACATTTCAATGCAATTTGGTCTTAGCACATCAAAATATATCGAATTATATATTTTAGTATGCAGTAAATACTTGTTTACAGAATGTCCATAAGGAGGTAAAAGAACAATATCTCCGGCCGTAACATTATACTTATCTAACAAGTTTGCTACTGATCTTGCTTTTCCTATTTTAGGCATTCTTTGTGGACTATTTTGAGAAAAGAACAAGTAAAATAAATTTATTACTAGAAATGATACAATCAGCAAATTCTTGATATATTTATTTTTTATAACAGATAAACCATAGCAAGCAGTTACAATAAAACAAATAAGCGGTATTATAGTGTAACGTGCATATATACCAAACTTCCCTGCAAGGATAAGCCCGATTTCAACACCTATAAAACCTAATCCTGACAAGAATACAACAATTACAAAATTATTTTTTGCACTTATACCTTTAATCATTCCAGTAAAATATATGGTGATAGGCAATAAAACAAATATATAATACAAAGGATTAGATAGATGACTAGTGAATATTTGAAAATAATCAGGAATATCACCTATCATAGCAACTAAAGCAGGTGAAAACATATTTGGAATTAATATAAGAATATGCTGAATATCAAACGAAGACCACCAGGAAATAGTATCAAAAAAGGTTTTTGAGTAATTAAGAGCCTGATGGGATATAACAATCATTAAATACGGTAAAAATAGGACAAAAGTAATTAACTGTGCATAAATGAAAGATTTAAGTTCTTTTTTCTTTAGATACAGGTATAAAGCCAGAAATAATGTTTCAAAAAATACAAATATAAAACCAAAAGTATATGTGTACAAAAAAGCCAGATTTGATAAAACAAGACCAATATAGTTATATAATTTTTTTTCTTTATCAGTCACTATTTTTATTAAGAATAAAAGCGAAATAGATAAGAGAAGAGGCAACAGTGAATAAAATTTTACTTCCTGTGAATAATAAATCAATAGTGAATTAAAGCTTATAAAAGCTGCTGTTAACAGCCCTGCTTTCTTTGACAGGAGTTTTTCTCCAATTAAATATCCGACAGGAATATTTAATACACCAAAAACAACTGTTAAAAGCCTTAAAACTATGTCACTTTCACCAAAAAGTTTCATCCACAAGTGCAGTATAAAAAAGTATAAAGGTGCATGTATGTCTTCAGCAAAAAGAGTTTTAAGTATTCCAAAAGGAAAAGCCTGCTTGGCAATATAATAACAGTATGTTTCGTCATCTGATAGTGTATGTTTGTTTAAATATGTAATTCTAAAAAACGTGCCTAAGGCTATAATCAGCATTAATACAATAATATAAACTTTTTCCCTGTTAATCCTGCCAATTAAATCTTTAATTTTCTCCACTTATTACCTTTCTCTTAACCCAATATTCTTATCATATTAGTCTTATGTTTATTTTATAATATAAAATAAACATAAGTCATACGAAATTTGTTTTAAGGGATTATATGGATAAACAATTTAAAATAAACCTTTTATCAGCAATTATACTTGTTGGTTTTGTTTTTGCAGTTTTTTATCATTATATAATGGGATCTTATCTACATTTAGGATATCCCTTAAATACTTTTTTATTTGATCCCAATGACCGTTTTATGGATTTTTTTCATTCATATAAATTGATTAAAGGATTAGATATTTATACCCAGACTAATTATTTAGTACTTTATTTTCCTTTTGCGTATATATTATTTTACTTATTTTCATTAGTAAGTAATCCATTTGTTGCGTTTGGATTATTTACTTCTATTTTTATGATATTTCTTGTATTTTATAATTTTAAATTTTTAAAATGTGAGAATTTTAACTTAATTCAAAATCTCAAAAATTTGTTTATTATATCTTTTTTGACTTATCCTGTTTTATTTTCTTTTGATAGAGGCAATATTGAGATATATGTATTTATCTTTATGGCAATATTTATTTATCTATACCTTAAACAAAACTATGCCTTAAGCTGTGTATTTTTATCTTTTGCCGTTGCAATGAAGCTTTTCCCTGTGGTATTCCTGATTCTTTTTTTCTCAGATAAAAAGTACAAAGAAGCATTCTTCACAATATTTTTAACAATAATAATAACTTTGATAAGTTTATTTATTTTTAAGGGCAGTTTATTGCACCAAATAAGTATTTTGATGCAAAATTTAACTTTATACAATAGATATTATATTATCGGAAATTTCGGGCTTGCATACAGTTCAAGCTTATATGGGGCATTAAAAATCATTTTATCTTATACTAATCTATTAAATATGGGGATATTTTATTTTTGTTATCTTCTTTTTGCGGTTATATCTGCCCCAATTTTATTATTTATAGCGTACAAAGAAAATGACTTTTGGAAAAAAGTTACATTACTAACTTTAATTATGATAATTTTCCCGCAGGTTAGTGCAGATTACAGACTAATATACATTTTTATTCCTGTCTGGTTATTTGTTAATGCTCCAATAAAAAATAGGCTCGATTTATTATATACAACTTGTTTTGGCCTGTTGTTAATCCCCAAGAATTATTATTTTTTTCAGGGTACTGCTTATAGTATTTCAATCATTTTAAATCCGTTAATTATGATAATAATAATTTTTATGATTATTATTCAATATTATAAAAATCATAAAACCAAAAAACTTTCGATAGTTTAATCTAAGTCTTTGATGAAATAAAAACATCTAATGTTCTTGTCAAAAGGACCTTAAATTGACTAAAGGTTTTAATTTCATTTATCAGTCCTAAAATTATTCTGGGTCTTAAATAAAATTCCATCATTGCTTTTTTTTGAAGTTTTCTTAATTTTTCGGATGGTATATCTGACAGCCCTCCTACTACTCTATAAAAGAAAAAGTTTTCCCAGTTTATTTCAGAATTATTATTTTTTTTATAAATTTCCCAAATTTCTGTACCGGGAAATGGCATTAATATAAGAAAATTAGCTTTATCTATTTTAAGGGATTTAGCAAATTTTATTGTTTCAAGAATTTCTTCTTCTGTTTCTGTAACATATCCAATTATAAAAAATCCGGTTAGATGAATCCTTGTATGTTTTTTTATTAACTCAATTTTTTCTTTTACAATTTTTGTACTTAAATTCTTTTTCATAACTTTCAATACTCTATCTGAGCCTGACTCAATTCCAACACCCATAGAGTAAAACCCTGCTTTTTCCATCTTTTTTAAGACTTCTTCATCTAAAGAATCAAGTCTTACACCATTGGGAAGTGCAAGAGCGATATCCAAATTTAATTTCATCAGTTCGTCACAAAAACTAAGGACATATTCCTTTTTAGAGGTAAAATTATCATCAAGTATCTGGATTTCTCTTACTCCATATTTATTGTATAAAAGCAAGATTTCTTCTATAACATTCCCAATGCTTCTATATCTCATTTTATTGCCTGTTAGTGTCTTCACACTGCAATAAGTACATTGGTATGGACAGCCTCTTGAAACAATAATAGGGGCAACAGGAGTTTTTTTTGTAAAAATTCCCTGTGGAGCAACAGGATATTCTGATGGATTAATCAGATCCCACTCGGGGAATTTTATTTCATCTAAATTTTGTATAGATTCTTTCTCATTAATATTTATCTTATTATCCTGTCTCCATACAAGACCAGGAATAACCCTTAATTTTTCAGGATTAGTATAATCCAATTTGCTTAATTGTAAAAATTTTTCTATAGAAATTTCGCTTTCACCAATAAAACCAAAATTTGCATCTTGTAATGATTTCATTGTATTTTCTGGATCAGAACTAATGTGTGCTCCCCCTAAGAGAATTAATGATTCAGGAGAATACTCCTTAATTAGACCTATATGTTTTTTAACAGACTGAAACTCCTGCGCAAACATTTGTATTCCAATTATGTCAAATTGTTCTTCTTTTATATAATTAATAAACTTATCCCATGTTAAATTTTCTTTTCCTGAATCAAGTATTTTTACATGATTTCCAAGATCCTTAATTATTCTGGCAAGATATCCCAGACCTAAACTGGGCTGGATTATGTAATATTTTTGATTTATTGGTTTTAATAATAGTATTTTCAATTTTTCACTCCCAATTTTACTGCTTATTATGATTTTTCACATAATGCGATTATAGAAACACCAAAAGGTAATTTAAAATTATTTATAAGAAATCTTTCAAAAGACATTACTTCAGTTAAAAGTTTATTTATTATTTTTGAATGAATAGTAAAATCACTATCATTTTTAAATACAGGAATTGTATTTTTAACCATTCTAATAAACAAAATCAAAGGAAATAAAATAGTATTAAAATAATTACAATATTTCAAAGTAAACCCACTAAGCTTTATTTTATTTTTTAGATTTTGTTGTGTGTATCTCCTTTTATGGTTATTAATATTATCATGCTTACTCCACAAAAACTTAAAAGCCGGTACAGTTATTAATAAGGACCCATTTGGTTTTAATTTTGCATTTAAAGTATTTAAAGCTTTAATATCGTCATCAATGTGTTCCAAGACATCGAGCAAAACTATTAGATCAAAGCTTGAATCAGAAAATGGTATATTATCTGGTAAACTACCTTGATACACTTTTATTCCTGTTTTTATTTCTGCTTTTTTAGCAGCCTCAATATTATATTCTAGTCCAATTACGTTTTTACTGTATTTTGATAACAACAGAAGGTTACCTCCTGTCCCACAACCAGCATCTAAAATTCGAGCATCAGGAGACATTTCTTTCATATATTTTTGTATGATGTTTTCAATGATTTTTCTTCTGCTTACAAACCACCAATGATCTTTTTCAAGGTTATAGTGTTGATTATACAATAACTGGTCCATATTATTCGTCCTTTACATCTCTATGTTTTGAGTCTTATTTACTATGTAATTAGGTCGATTTTTAACTTCATCGTATATTCTACCAATGTATTCACCTAAAATACCTATCATAAATAATTGAATTCCACCCATAAATAGCATTACGGTCATATAACTTGCATAGCCAACAACTGTTATTGTTGTAAATAACTTTAAATATATAACTACAAGAATGGAAATAAAAGATATAAAGGTAATAATCATTCCAAGGTGTGTAGCTATAATTAAGGGTTTATGTGAAAATGAAAGTATACCATCAAGAGCCAGTTGCAATAGCTTTTTGAAAGTATACTTGGGTTTGCCTGCATTCCTCGCATCTCTTTCGTACTCAATACCAATTTGTTTAAATCCTAACCACGCACGTATGCCTCTTACAAAACGATTTTTTTCCGGTAATAAATTTAGCTGGTTAACTATTTCCTTGTCCAAAATAGAAAAATCTCCGCTATCAAGAGGAATTTTTACGTCAGAAATTTTGTTTAAAAATCTGTAAAATATAAAATATGCAAGTTTTTTAAAAATATTTTCTTTTCTTTTTGTGCGTATAGCGTAAACGACATCGTAACCTTCCTGCCATTTATCTACAAATTCAGGAATAACTTCCGGCGGATCTTGCAAATCACCATCCATTATTACTACAGCATCACCATTTGCATAATTTAATCCCGCAGTTATTGCCTGTTGATGCCCAAAATTCCTTGAAAGATTAATTAGTTTTATTGAACTGTTTTTTTTGCAATAATCACTTATTAATCTTTCAGAGTTATCTTTTGAGCCATCATTTATATAAATAATTTCGTATTTAGCATATTGAGAAAGCACCCGGGTTAATTTTTCGGTTAAAACAGGTAGATTTTCTTCTTCATTAAAAATTGGAATAACAGCTGAAATAAAAATATCTTTCATAGTTTCACCTTATTTTATAATCATATTAGATTTAAATTCATCTCTGTCCAAAAACGGGTACATATCTTCAAGAGGCTTTGATATCATTTTACCATCAGGAAGCTTTTCTGATGACAATTTGGGAGTAAAAATATAGTTATCATCCAGCATAATTTCGCATATGACAGGACCTTTTGTATTTAAAACTTTTTCCAGTTCAAGCTTAAGACTTTCCTGATCTTCTATTCTTTTAACCGGCAGGTCAAAAGCTTGGGCAACTTTAATAAAATCAGGCATACTTACTCCTGTATCCTTGCTACACGCTGTTAATCTGCCTTTAAAAAAGTTATTCTGAGTTTGTCTTATTGAAATATAACCGTCATTATTCAGAATAAACAGTTTTATCGGCAAATTGTAATGTTTTACAGTCTGCAATTCCTGAATATTCATCATTAAGCTGCCATCACCTGCAAGGCAGATTACATCTCTACCATTATTTGCAATACATGCCCCTATTGCAGCAGGAAGATCATAGCCCATAGAAGCATCTCCCGAATTCCAGAAGATACGCTGATTTTTTTTACATATTCCAGCCTGAAACATTCCTACGCAGGCAGAACCATTTCCGGTAACTGCAACTGTCTTTTCAGGCATAAGTTCCGTAAGTTTCAACATAAAATAATACAGGTTAATTTTGCCGCTGTTTTTTAAATATTCAGGATTAATACCGGGATCGTATTTGCTTTTTCTTTCCTGACACCATTTAATCCATTCAGTGTTATTTTTTTCATACTTGTTTAAAGAGGTAGAAAAAGCATTGAAAAAATCTTTTAAATCGGCACAAATTGGAATGCCGGGCTTTATGGTAGGCTTTAACAGTTCTGAAGGATCAATATCGACAACTATTCTTTCTGCATCTGCAGTAGACGTTTGCCAGTTGTAACTAACCTGCCTGATATTGTTTCTTGTTCCTAAAAATAACACCAGATCAGCATTTTGAAGGGCAAAATTCCCTGCTCTCTGGCCAACTGTACCTATTCTTCCGATAAACAAAGGATGATCGTTATGTAAAAGGTCAAAACCATTAAAAGTAGTGACAACAGGTATATTTAAAAGTTTAATTATGTTTTTAAATTCTTTTTTTGTTCCAGATATGTTAATTCCATTGCCTGCAACAATAACCGGACGTCCTGACTTATTTAACAAACGTACAATAAAGTCTGTATCGGACTGAAGCCTTGAGTAATTAACCTGAATTTTGTCTTTTTCCGGTGAATATTTTACAAGTTTACTTTCATCTATCAACGCACCCTGAACATTCATGGGAATATCAATCCATACTGGGCCGGGTCTGTCATGTGTTGCCGTATAAATAGCTTTGTCCAGAACCATGCCGATTTCGTAAGGATCAGTTAGCATTTTTGCATATTTGGTTATCGGGCTTACTATACTTACAACATCTACTTCCTGATCTCCAAGCTGACGTAAATTTATTTCCGGGCAGGAATGTATGGTTGTTTCATGTTTAACCTGTCCTGATATGTATAAAACAGGCACACTGTCCGTCCACTGCCCAAAAACTCCATTCAGAGTATTTATTCCCCCAGGGCCTGTAGTGACACATACAACGCCAAGCTTGCCTGAAACTTTTGAATATCCTTCTGCACCAATAGCAGAAGCCTGTTCATGATGGTTGCATATGTAAGAAATTTTTTCACTTTTCCCGATGGAATCGTTAAGATGCATCGCACCTCCGCCGGAAATCATAAATATATGTTTTATTCCATATTCTTCAAGTCTTTTTACTATATAGTCAGATACTTTTATCATTTGTTACCCTTTAATTAACATTTTAGCTTATTTATATTCTAATGCCGCATTATTATTCAGTAAGATTATTAAATCTTTAGGAGTATTTACGCAATAATCAGCTTTATCTTCCAGCAATTTTTTGTTCTTTTCATAACCATACAATGCACCAACTGATTTTATACCGTTTGAACCAGCCGCTTCAATATCTCCAATGGAATCTCCTATCATTACGGTGTCTTTTCTGGATAAATTCCATTTTTGTATAATATATTCAATCATTTCTGGCTTTGAAAAATGTCTGCCATTAATTGTATCTATAGTTACAATTTCATCAAAGATATTCATATTTAATAAATGCAATAACCTTAAAGTAGCTCTGGCCGGTTTATTTGTAGCAATGAATATTTTAGATTTATTTTCTTTCCTTAAACCAGTTAAAAATTCTTTTAACCCTTGATAACAGTTTGTATTAACCAATAAACTAGTATTATATATCTCTCTATAAGTTTGTATAATCAGGTCAATTTCTGTTTTTTCAAGGTCAGGAGTGATTTCTTTTATGATTTTTTCTATAGGAGGTCCGATTATAGTTAAATTTATGCTGTTAACAGGATAATTTATATTTGATTTTTCGTAAGATAATTTTAAACTTTCCATTATATCAGCTGAAGAATCAATAACAGTACCGTCCAGATCAAATATAAAATATTTAAATAGTTTCATTTTAAGTATTTCCTTTGATTACTTATAAACTCCTCCTGCGTTGGTGATTAATTTATGATATCTTTCTTCCATCATACTTAACCTTTGTTCATCTTCAGCCTGAATCATTCCATAGAAATCTCTCTTATTTTTAAGCCACATAAGTTCAAAACCAACAGCTTTTAAGATTCCTATCCCTGCTTTTTCTCCAAGTGCTTCAGGGCATTTGAAGATTATTTTTCTTGTTTCGTACTTGTCAAGGGTTCCTTTCGGCAGTTTTTTCATAAAATCTACTGTTTCAGCAGAGACACCGCCGCCGAGACAACACTCCAGCGATTTTGTTTTTGCTTTTGTAACAAGTGTTTGGGCAATTTGGAGAATACGGTCAGAATTTTCAAATGTTCTTGGCAAACCTAAAGATCTTGTCATATCAACCCGGCCGAGGACAATCCCATCCAGTTCACCAATTTCATCAATTTCAATCATTTCATCAAAATTGTTAAAACCCTGAATAGTTTCAACATTGATTAAAAATGAAACTTCTTTTCTTTCTTCTTTGGGAAAAGCAAGATTTGTTGCAGCTAAAAACTTTTTTAAAGCATATTCTGACTCTATCATAGGGGCGACAATACGAGAAACACCTATTACTCTGGCTTCATAAAGATCTTTTAAAGCTTCACATCCACCTATTTTTATAGTTAAATCAAGTCCTGCCTTTGATACAACTTCTTTTAAGCGCATAGCTTCTTCAAGCCTGGTACCTTCAGCTTCAAATTCAGCCTTAACTCCAATCACGTGGTGATTTTCTTTTAAATCTTGTAAAGACTCCACCATCTTTTTTTCTAAACTGTTCACAAATTCCCCTCTTTACTATTTTTCAGCTATTACCGGTCAATTTTAGCATAAGTATTTAAAATATATTTATTGTAATTATACTATAAGCACTATCAGGTCTCTACATATTGCATAAGTAAAATCTAATGTTCTTTTTTTATATTAGGGGAGTGTTGACGAATAGTTAAATAGCTCTTATTTTCTATTCATCAACACTCCCCTTAACAAAAGTAAAAAACGGCGGAAACGGTCAGTTTTCGGCGTTTTGACACTAGCCGATGGGGACGTAAGATGAATAGAAAAAACGTAGTTTTTTGTATTCGTCAACAGTCCCATTAGACAGAAAATGCTAATTATGTTAATTTGTTGCAAAGTAATAAAAATATATGCTCTAAAATAAAGGTTTTAATAGATTATGCAGAAAGAATTAGCAATAAGAAAGCTGCTGGATGGCAATTCAAGATTTGCGGCTAACAAATGTATCCATCCCAATATTGATTTTGAAAGACGATTCGGAACACTTGAATCGCAAAGCCCATTTGCATTGGTAATAACCTGCTTTGATTCCAGAGTTCCTCCCGAAATTATTTTCGACCAGGGAATAGGAGATTTACTTGTTTTAAGAATACCGGGTCCTGTGCTAAATGAAGATATTATTGGTTCAGTTGAATATGCTGTAACAGGATTGAACATCTCTTTAATCCTGGTTATGGGACATGAAAACTGCGCCGCTGTTAAACTTGCTTTAAACAACACTAAAACATTAATTGGAGTAGATAAAATAACAAAAGCACTAAGAGAAAATATTGGAATTACAACTACAGACATTAACTATACAATGGATGAAGCATCCATAAAGAATGTAAAAACTGTTTGCAGCCAGTTAAATGGTGAATCAGAGATGGTTTCCTCTGCAATTAAACAAAAAAAGCTTGAAATTATAGGTCTTTATTACCACCTTGAAACCGGAATTACAGAAATCATTTCAGACAACAACTGGTCAAAACCTTGCGCCAAAACTATTTCTTAGGTAAGTAATGAGCAACTTTTACAGCAAAATCTAATGTAGTATAATTATTATTCTGTCGATTGATTCTATACAGGATGGTTAAGATAAAAACATATTAAAATCTCTTGATTACGTTTCTTAACATCATATTTCCAGTCTATTTAATTAAAATATAAATAAGTTTAAAATATTTATCACTAATAATTTTAAACTTGGAGGCAAGAGTGCAAAATTTTAAGAATAAGGATTATTATCTAATACTTGGAATCAAGCCTTCGGCCACACAGAAAGAGATAAAATCAGCATATAGATTCCTTGCAAGAAAGTATCATCCTGATGTTAACAAGGGCAATAAGCTTTCTGAAGAAAAGTTTAAAGAAGTTGGGGAAGCATATTCCGTTTTGTCAGATGAAAAAAAACGAAAACAGTATGACATGTCCAGAGGCTATAATCAGGAGACCAAAACTGCAAAACAGGATAATACCCAACAGACAAAAAAACGTACAAGTGATGCTTATAAACAAACTGTTGATGAAGAAGTTCCCAAAAGAGAAAAAAAGCCCCGGAAAGAATCTAAACAGGAAAAATCTTTTAATGATGTTTTTAATGAGTTTTTAGACAGTATATTTAATAAAAGTAATTTTGACGAACCGCCCCCAGTCCAGCCAAAGCCTAAAAAAGCCGCACCTCCTCCTAAAAAGGGTGATGATATAACGGCAGATATTAGTATTTCTGTTGTTGAAGCCCATAACGGGACAACAAGAAAAGTTAATATACTGCATACTGATCCCTGCGGTCAATGTAAAGGTAACGGGTACTTAAACGGATCTCCATGCATTATATGCAAAGGTAAAGGAGAAATATCGAATCATAAAAAAATAAACGTAAAAATACCTTCAAATGTTAAGGAAGGTTCAAAAATCAGGATTCCTTATGAAGGAAACAAAGGCATAAACGGCGGTCAGAACGGTGATTTGTTCCTTTTAGTTCACATACAGAAACATTCTTTGTTTACTTTTGACAAATTAAATGTAATGTGTGATATTCCGATTACCCCCAGTGAAGCAGCTCTTGGTGCAGAGATTGATATTCCGACTGTTGAAGGACATGTTAATATGAAAATACCTCCTGAAACACAGTCAGGACAAAAATTTCGTTTGACAGGAGAAGGAATAAAAGACTCTAAAACCGGACAAAGAGGAGATCAGTTTATAACCGTAATGATTGTTCTTCCTAATAATTTATCAGAAAAAGAAAAACAGCTTTATCAGGAACTTGCAAGAATAAGAAAATTTAACCCTAGGGAAAACATTGTGTATGACTATGATTAATAACAAGCATTTTGCCAACCTGCAAAGTCAGGATACCAATATTATAGAAATATTTTCTTCAATACAGGGAGAAGGACCATGTATTGGTTACAGGCAAATATTTATCAGGTTTGCCCTGTGTAATTTAAAGTGTCTGTATTGTGATACACAGTTTAAGCCTAAAAGAATCTGCAAAATTGAGGAGTGCCCGGGTTCAGGTAATTTTGTCGAGTATGAAAATCCTGTTACTATAGATCAGCTTATATATAAAATTAATGAGTTTTTATACTTTAACCATCACAGTATTAGTTTAACTGGTGGAGAACCACTTCTCTGCTGTGATTTTCTCAGCTATTTTCTTCCAGAACTTCAGAAAAGGAAAAAAAATAATAATTTGAAAATCTATCTTGAAACAAACGGAACTTTGCCTGATGAACTTAGAAAAGTTATTAAATATCTGGATATTATTTCTATGGATTTAAAAATAGAATCTTCCACAGGAACACCGACTCCCTGGGAAAAGCATAATGATTTTGCTGATATTGCACTTGCAAACAACAAGGACATATTTGCAAAAGTTGTAGTAACTGATAAAATTACTCTTAACGAAGTTGAGGAAATAGTGGAATTTTTGATAAACAGGCAAATACCGCTTATACTTCAGCCTGTTACATCAGAAAATAAAGAGCTTATTATAGGAGCATCCAAATTATTAAATATACAGGAATCAATGCTCAAAAAGCTTAATGATGTAAGAATAATTCCGCAGACTCATAAATATTTGAATTTACTTTGAGGCAGATTATGGAAACTGTAAAAATAACTTTAAACGGTGAAGATAAAAATGTCGCTGCAGGTTCTTCTGTACAGGATATTATTGAAACAATTGAACTAAAAAGCAAAATGTTTGTAGTTGAAAAAAATCTTAAAATTGTACCTAAGGAAGATTATGCAGCCAGTATTATTCAAAATGGCGACAGCCTTGAGATAGTAGGATTTTTTGGGGGCGGTTAAATACGTTATTGTATCAATTCGTCCGACAAAAAATTATTAATCTTTTGAAGCTTTTAGCATTTCTCTCAGGGTTTTTAACTTGTCTCTTATCTCTGCAGCACGTTCAAAGTCAAGTAACTTGGCAGCAGAGTGCATTTCTTTTTCCATCTGGGCAATGATTTTTGGCAAATCTTTAATTGATGCGCCGACTTCAACCATTTGTTCTGCTATTACGTCTTCTATTTCCCTGTAGCTGTTTACTATCTCAAGAAGGTTATTTTTGATTTCTTTAACAATAGTTTTTGGAGTTATATTATTGATCCTGTTATATTCCATCTGAAGCTGACGTCTTCTGTCGGTTTCTCCTTTAGCTTTTTTGATACTGTCAGTAATTTTATCAGCATAAAGAATAACTTTTCCGCAGGAATTTCTGGCAGCTCTTCCTATTGTTTGTATTAAGCTTGTTTCTGACCGCAAAAAACCTTCTTTGTCTGCATCCATAATTGCAACAAGAGTAACTTCCGGCAGGTCAATGCCTTCTCTTATCAGGTTAACCCCGATAAGCACGTCAAATTCCCCCAGTCTCAAGTCCCTTAAAATTTCAACCCTTTCTATCGACTGAATTTCACTATGCAAATACCTGACTTTTAGGCCTAACTGATTAAAATACTCTGTTAAATCCTCAGCCATTTTTTTTGTAAGAGTTGTTATCAGGACTCTTTCTTTTTTAGTGACTCTGGATTTAATTTCGCTTATCAAGTCATCAACCTGATTTTCAATTGGCCTGATAATAACCTCAGGATCGACGAGTCCTGTAGGCCTGATTATTTGTTCTACAATCTGCGTTGATGACTCTCTTTCAAATTCGGCAGGAGTTGCAGAAACAAAGATTGTCTGATTTACTCTTTCCCAGAACTCTTCTGCTTTTAGCGGTCTGTTGTCTCTTGCACATGGAAGCCTGAATCCGTACTCGATAAGAGTATTTTTTCTGGCCTGATCCCCGTTATACATTGCTCTTAACTGAGGCACAGTTACGTGAGATTCGTCAATAACAACCAGAAAATCATTCGGGAAATAATCCAAAAGTGTTGCCGGTGGTGTCCCGGGTTCTCGTCTTTCCAGAATTCTTGAGTAATTTTCAATGCCGCTGCAGTAGCCGACTTCTTTAATCATTTCTATATCATGATAGGTTCTCTGTAAAAGTCTTTGCGCTTCCAGCAGTTTATTCTGGCTTTTTAATTCTTCCACTCTTTCTTTTAGCTCTGTTTCAATAAGTTTTACTGTATCATCCTTATCTTCTTTATCTGGTAAATAGTGGACAGCAGGAAATATTACAGAATCCTGACAAAGTTCAAGAATTTCTCCAGAGGTATGGTCAATTCTGGATATTTTTTCTATTTCGTCTCCAAAAAACTGAATTTTTAAAATAGTGTTTTCATACGCAGGCTGAATCTCTACGACATCTCCTCTTGCCCTGAAACACCCTCTTTTAAGCTCTATATCGTTTCTTTCATAGTGAATATTAACAAGCTGTCTTAAAAGTTCATCACGATCGACAAGATCACCCAGTGAAATTTTCATTGAACCTTTAAAATAGTTTTCAGGCAAGCCAAGTCCGTATATACAACTGACACTTGCGACCACAATAACATCTTTTCTTTCAAAAAGGCTTCTTGTTGTGCTGTGTCTGAGCCTGTCTATTTCATCATTAATACTTGCTGTTTTTTCAATATAAGTATCGGTTCTGGGAATATATGCTTCCGGCTGGTAATAATCGTAATAACTGATAAAATATTCAACAGCATTGTAGGGAAACAGCTCTCTCATTTCGTTATAAAGTTGTGCTGCCAATGTTTTATTGTGCGCAATTATCAGTGCAGGTTTTTGAACATTTTGAATCACGTTTGCTATGGTAAAAGTTTTTCCTGAACCTGTAACACCCAGCAAGGTCTGTTTCTCGCATCCATTATCAATTCCCTGGCTGAGCTCAGAAATAGCTTTTGGCTGGTCACCTGCAGGCTGATGTTTTGAAACAACTTGAAAAGGTCTTTTCATTTCTATATTTTTATTAATATTTTCCAATTTTTTACCCAATAATAATATTTTACATTATAATAATAATTACTTCAGCAGCAGAATTACTATTGAAATTTATCACAACTTTAAGTCATAATGCTATGATAAATTTAAAAAATTTAAATTAATTGATTATTTGTTCTTTATAACTAATAGTTTTAATATAATTGATTAACTATAATAAAATAAGTATACTGTAATGGTCATAGAGTGCAGACAATTATACATAATTTAAACGAATTATTATTGTTATTTGTTGGGTAAAATTAATAATCTAACAATTTTTGTTAGTCAATCAAATATTTGGAATTGCTTTTTAATAATTATGATTAATTTACATAAGATTTTTCAAAAGTCACTTTTATCTATAATACTAAGCTTCTTTATGTTACTTACTGCACATGCTGCATTTGCACAAATAGGAGTTATCAATAGCCAAACCAGCTCAAAAATGTTTTCTGCAAATCATACAGGTAATTATGAAGACCTCTGGTCAGAGGTAATATACACTTTAAACTTTACAAATCTCAAATATTCTGTAATATCAGAAAATCAGCTAAATGATATTGATCCGAAAAAATTTAATTTGTTAATTCTGCCTCTGGTTCAGAATTTGCCACAGGAAACACTGCTAAAAATTGAGAATTACGTAAAAAATAACGGTAAAATTATTGTAATATTCTCTGATGCTCCAATAAATCAAACAAGCCAGAAACTTGCTGAAATTTTAAAGATACAGCAGGAAAATCCTAAAAAGCTTGAAAATAAAACCTATATCAATTTTGTCAGTAATAAACAAATTGGAGAAAATGGTTTTCCTGGTTCATCAATAATAGCTGCAATCAAATTAACAGCTTTTTCAAAACCTTTAGCATACTGGAATCAGGCAGAAGAAGGATCTCCAGCTATTACAATTTCTGATACAGGCAGTTATATTGGATGGAAATGGGGCAATGACGGGGATATTAATTTTAATACGGATGCAATGAAAGCGGTTATTGAGTCATTAAATCCGGGATTGCTAAAGAAAGAACAGGCAAAACTTAATTTTAAGGTATTTTCAAAAAGATTGGATGAAATAAACAGCATAAGAAATGATACTTATGAATTTACAGATGACAATTCCCAGAACAGTTTAACCAATACTTTTGGAGAAATTCAGGATTATCTTTATATATCAAAAATTCAGGAAAATCTTGCAAAAGCGTATTATTACGATAATGATTATGAAAAAGCCCAGAATGAATTAAAAAAAGCAAGATATAATGCGTTGGTTGCATATGCAAAAGCTGCTCCATCAAGCATTATAGAAGGCAGAACATTATGGCTTGACAGAGGAACAATAGTATCGATAAAATCACGTGAAGAAATGGCCAGTTTGTTTGATAAAATTCAAAAAATTGGTATCAATATGATATACTTTGAAACTGTCAATGCGGGTTTCAGTGTATATCCAAGTAAAATAACAGAACAAAATCCTATGACACAGGGAAGAGACCTTCTTGCATGGGCAGTTGACGAAGCTCATAAAAGAAATATGGAATTGCATGCCTGGATATGGGTCTTTGCTGTCGGAAATGTCAAGCATAATCCATTAATAGCAAAAACTTACAGCTATCCGGGACCTCTGCTATCCCGTAATTATGATCTTGCTTTGCTCGGTCCTGATGGGAATATGATTCCCAACAATCAGAACGAATACTGGCTCGATCCTTCCAATCCAAAATCCAGAGAAATAATGCTGTCTATTCTTGAAGAGATAGTGAAAAATTATCAGGTTGACGGGGTTCAGCTGGATTATATCCGGTATCCGTTCCAAAAAAACAATAACTTCATGGGATTTAATGCGGTAAGCAGGCAGAAATTTGAAATAGAAACCGGAAACTCCCTTGACAAACTGGACAAAAATACCCTCAGAATGTGGAATGAATGGAAAACAAAACAGGTTTCATTGTTTGTTAAAAGTGTATCAGATTCCCTGCGTAAAATAAAACCAAATATAAGAATATCGGCGGCTGTCTTTGGCGGAGAAAGGCAGCAAAGACTCAATACAATCCAGCAGGATTGGGAATCATGGATTGACAACGGTTGGGTTGATATATTAAATCCAATGATTTATTCAACAAATACAGCGCAGCTCAAGCAAAATCTTGATTACTTTGTTAAGTCCGTAGGCAACAGGGCTTTTATTTATCCGGGTATAGCAGTAAGGCAACTGGAAGATGCCGATATGCTTGAACAGATATATACAATAAAAGATAAAGGATTGGTTGGAAACACACTTTTTGCGATGGCTCATCTCGGCACCGAAAAGTCAGAACTGTTAGCGCAAGGACCGTACAGATTCAAGGGCGCAAAAAATCCCAGTATAAACCCTTTAAATTCTGCAATAGATTTACTAAGTGACTTTTTATCAAAGGTTGACAACATAAAAAGTACCGGTAAAAATCGTACAACATATAATTATCGTACAGAACAGGTTATAACTACTGCACAACAGCTTAAACTGTACATAACTTCCTATTCAACCAACCCGACATCACCAAACATTGAAAAATCCCTCTCAATGCTGCATAATCTGGAATTTTTAACTGATACCTGGACATCGTCTGATCCCTCTGCAAAGCCAATGGCTATAAAAGTAATGAACGGGTCATTAAAGGAAATAGAAACACTGTTAAGCTATCAGCAGCACAAAACAACACTGAAAGATTATGCCCAGAGTGAAATTTTAACAAATTGTACGTCTGTTGAAAGTAAAGAATAAAATATAATTTGCTAATCAGCTTCAAAAAATGCTTATAAGTTTAAAACTTACTGCTTACCTTCGCCAATGCTTCATCCAATTTTGTTGGGTTTTTGGCGCCTGCCTGGGCGAAGTTTGGACTGCCGCCACCTCTGCCTTCGCATGCGGTTGCAACTTCGTTGACTATTTCACCTGCTTTGATTCCTTTGTCGGTAAAGTTCTTTGATACTCTGGCTATAATTGAAACTTTTCCTTCAACAACAGAGGCAAGTACCACTATACTGTTACCAAGTTTGTCTGACAGTTTTTCAACAGCAGGTTTTAAAGCTGCAGGAGTTAACCCATCAACTCTGGCAACTAAAAGTTTACCATCCACAATATCTTTTACATTATCCAAAAGTAAATCTACTTTACTTGAAGCTATTTCAGATTCAAGTGATTTAATTTTCTTCTGATACTGCTTAGATTCATCAATAATTTTTTCTACTCTGCCTAAAGCTTCAAGAGACGGTGTTTTTAGTACTTGAGAAATTTTTTCAAGTTCGGTCGCATAACTGTTCAGGTGATCCAGCGCATACTGACCGCAGGTAAGTTCAATCCTTCTGACTCCTGCTGCAATTGCGCTTTCTGAAAGTATTTTGCACAGTCTTAAATTGCCTGTAGAATCGGCATGAGTTCCGCCGCAAAGTTCCTTGCTGATATTACCTATTGTAACGAGCCTGACTTTATCACCGTATTTTTCATCAAAAAGAGCAATTGCGCCTAGTTCCCTTGCTTTTTCGACAGTAGTTTCAGTAGTTTCTCTTTTTAAATTCAGGTTTATCCAGCTGTTTATTAAATTTTCAACAGCTGTTACCTGATCAGGAGTCAGAGCTTTATCATATTTAAAATCAAAACGTGTCCTGTCAGGCGAAACCTGCGACCCTGCTTGTGAAATTGAGTCATCAACCATATTTTTTAACGCAGCCTGAAGTAGATGTGCGGCGGTATGATGAATCATAATATCTTTTCTTCTTGTATTATCAACAATTGCACTGACTTTATCGTAAGTTTTAAGGCTGCCTGTTAAAATTTTTGCCTTGTGTATAAATAAATCATTAATTTTAACCGTCGTAACCACTTCTGCTTTAAAATTATCACCTATAATTTGTCCACTATCCCCGATCTGCCCTCCAGATTCTGCATAAAACGGAGTTTTATCAAGGATTATATCGACACTGTCGCCAGCATTTGCAGTATTTTCCTGTTCACCGTTTTTAATGACAGCTTTGATAACAGAATCGTCGGATTCAGTAGTACAGTAGCCAAGAAAAACGCTTGGGCCTGTATGGTTTAAAACATTAATATAAACCAGTTCTTCTGTTAAAGAAATAGTTTCCTGTGCGCTTTTGGCTCTTTCTCTCTGTTCTTCCATTGCTCTGTTAAAGCCTTCAACGTCAACAGTAAATCCCTGTTCTTGCGCAATTTCAACAGTTAATTCAAGAGGAAATCCGTATGTGTCATATAACTTGAAAGCATCATCCCCGGAAATTTTAGGCGATCTTACTGTCCAAAGCTCTTTAGCAGTCATATCTGGTTTAAAAGTATCAGAATAATTAGGTGTAGAAGTTTTCCTTCCTTGCTTAATTATTTCATCAAGCAGGCTTTCTCCCCTGCCGATGGTTTGCCTGAACCTTTCTTCCTCGTTCCTTATAGTTTCAATGATTTTAGTTTTATTCTGCACAAGTTCCGGGTAAACATCGCCATAATTGTCAACAACAACATCAACAAGTTTATACAGGAAAGGCAATTCCATTCCTAAAATCTTGCCATGCCTCAACGCTCTTCTTAAAATCATTCTTAATACATAATTTCTGCCTTCATTAGCAGGAATAAGTCCGTCCGAAATCAGGAAAGTTACACATCTGGCATGATCTGTAATAATTCTGAGACATACGTCTGTTTTTTTATCCTGTTTATACTTTTTGCCTGACATTTCACATACTTTTTCAAGAATAGGCATCAAAAGATCGGTATCAAAAGTTGAAGTTAACCCGTTAACAACCATAGTAACCCTTTCAAGCCCCATGCCTGTGTCAACGTTTTTGCGTTCAAGAGGTGTAAAGTTACCTTCCTCGTCCTTATTAAGTTCCATGAATACAAGGTTCCAGATTTCCACATATCTGTCACATTCACAGGTATCTATACTACAATTTGGACCGCAGGCGTATTCTTCACCAAGATCGTAATGAATTTCGGTACATGGGCCGCAAGGGCCGGTTGGTCCCGGGGGACCCCAGAAGTTGTCTTTTTTGCCTTTTCTTAAAATACGTTCTTCCGGCACACCTACTTTATTTTTCCAGATTTCAAAAGCTTCATCGTCTGTTTCAAAAATTGTAATCCAGAGCCTTGATTTATCAAGCTTCAAATAATTCGTTACAAAATCCCATGACCAGGGAATAATTTCGTTTTTAAAATAGTCTCCAAAACTGAAATTGCCAAGCATTTCAAAAAATGTATGATGTCTTGGAGTTCTGCCAACATTCTCTATATCAGAATCTTTGCCGCCTGCTCTTGCACATTTTTGTACAGAAGTAGCTCTTGGAGGTTCTGGCGTTTTTTCGTAGCCGAGAAATATAGGCACAAATTGAAGCATACCTGCTGTAGTTAAAAGAACAGTCGGATTATCAGGAATAAGGCTGGAACTTTTTACAGGCCTGTGGGCATGTTTGTCAACAAAAAAGTCGATAAACATTTTCCTTATTTCTTTTCCTGACATTTTTATTTTATTATCACTCATAAAAATTTTTACCCTTTATAACATTTCTGATTCCGTTAAATATTACTTTTAAAAATTTTTAAAAACTAATGCAATTTTTAATTTCAGTGGTTTTATATATTTAGATTAACCAAGACAATTTTACAATAAATAAGTTAATAAGTCTGTGTAACAAATTCAATTTTAAATTAAGCAAAACATGAAAATATATGATATAATCATTCGATAAATTTCGGCTAAAATCGAGAAATGTGCGTATATTGTTGATTCGAGGCATAGAATATGAAGAATACATTAACCCCTGTAAAATATAATACCCAGTGTCTAACACCGGAAATAAAACCCAATAAACTATATATGGTGGTCAAGAGAATTGCTGATATTGTATTATCATCATTTGTATTGCTCCTAACTGCTCCAATCATGGCCGTTTTAATAATTTTAATCAAGCTTGAATCAAAAGGTCCGGCATTTTTTGTACAGGAAAGAGTTGGAAAAGGCGGAAAAATTTTAAAAGTGTACAAGCTCAGAACAATGTACACTGATTTTAAGGAAGAAGGCGGCGGAGTCAGGACTGAACAGGATGACCCGAGAATAACAAAAATTGGCAGGTTAATAAGAGGATGTTCTCTTGATGAGTTTCCCCAGTTTTTTAATATTCTTAAAGGTGATATGAGCTACATAGGACCACGTCCTATATCAGTGGCAGAACATAATATTGTAATTAAAGACTTTAAAAATAAACCTGTCCCGCAGGGATTAATTCACAGGGTAAAACCAGGCATTACCGGCTGGGCGCTTCTGCATGGCAGAGAAACTATTTCTTATCAGGACAGATTTAGAATGAATGCAGAATATGAAAACAATATATCCTTAATGTTTGATTTGAAAATATTCTACCTGACATTTAAAAAATACCTTTTCACAAACCTGTGTGTATTGTTATTATTTTTGGTGCTGACAGGTTTATGTGTTGTTAAATTCTTATAGCCTTATTATTTAATGAATTACCCCGATGCATAGCATACGGGGTATCTACAAAAAGCCAAAACATCATCCCGCACTTGATGCGGGATCTAGCCAATAGAACAATTCGAGACAGTTTGTGCAATCCAGTGTCAAGCACGGGATGACAGCAAAGCATAGCTTTGCACAGTTTCGCTGCTCCCGACATTCAAGGTTGGGGAATTTTTTGATTAAATTATTTAGGACAAATTGTTCTTATTAATTTTGCAATTTCCTCTTTATTAGGACAATTAGAATGCATATGAAAATTCTCCGAGCCAAGGATTTTTTCTAGTTTATTCATAATAATTTCTTTCTTCAGATCAGGGCTATATTCAAGAAAATCTCTTTCTCCCTTAAATCGCGTAGGGGATAACGAAAGTAATTTACCATATAATGCTTTTCCCTTTTTGGGATCTACTGTAACTAATGAAAGTATGGTTTCCTCTCTTATAGCTGCTCCTCTTCTCATGCCATAGTTTTGCTTATCTTCAAAAATATCTCCAAGATAAGTTATTAAAGCTTTTGAAACTTCTTTTTTCTCCCCTTTAATTACTACGGGATCTCTTAATGCTTGTATTATAATCAAGTTATCTTGATTCGACGAATCACTAAGACATTTAATCATTTCTGAAACAATATCAGGATTGTCTTTTTTTATTGCCTTCATATAAGCAACTTTTGCAGCATTTTTGATTTTTTTAATTGTTTTTGGTTTCAACCTTAAAGCCTCAAGATTATGAGGTTCTATATCACCACTTACTATTTGTCTTGCAAACTCTGCTATATCCTTCTTATCCAAAGGATCTTTGTGCTTTTTACTTGTAAATAACACTTGATCATTATTATTGCGATCCAATAGTGTTGTTTGTCTGCAATTTACATAAGGGTTGTTCTGATTAACATTTCTGTTTGATCTGGAAGTAAAATTTACTGAGCTTGAATTAAATAGATTTGTAACTTGCATAATTTCACTACTCTCTTTCTTAAATTTAATTTGGACTTCTACTATACTAGAATCTTGTGATAAAAATAATTTGCCTGATTTTTTATTATTGTTCTATTAAAGATAGTGAAAATTGCGTATTAAAAACATATTTTAACAATATTTATTGAATTTACATTTGTTAATATTCGTACAATTTTTCGCAATAAAACAGATGGACACTTATGCCCATCTGTTAATTAATATATAAGTCTTATTTAGACAATTTTTCCTGAACAAGTTCGTTGAGTACTTTGGGATTTGCTTTTCCGGCGGTTTGTTTCATTACCTGACCAACAAAGAACCCAAGTAAATTTGTTCTACCTTCTTTGTATTTGGCTACATTTTCAGGGTTACCTGCTATTACTTTATCTACAATAGGTTCAAGCTGAGTTTTGCTGCTGATTTGAGTCAGGCCTTTTGCTTCAACTATAGATTTCGGACTACCACCGTTTTTAGTCATTTCTTCGAAAACATCTTTTGCTATTTTCCAGGAAATTACTTCTTTATCAGTTAATTCAACCAGTTCAGCTATTTGTGCAGCATTAAAGGATAGTCCTGAAATCTTTTTATCTTTTAATTCTCTTGAAACTTCATTAGCTATCATATTAGCAACACTGCCAGCATTGTTGTAAACAGATAATACTTCTTCAAAGAATCTTGATAATTCTTCATCTTTTGCAATTATAACTGCAACTTCGTTATTTAAGCCCATATCATCCTGATAGTGTCTAACCTTTACTTCTACTTCAGGAGTTAATTCAATTACTTCAGGCTTTGATTCAGCCTGCTGTTTTTGTTCAACTTTTCTAGGCTCTGTTTTAGCCTGGCTTTCTTTTGCTGACTTGCTCCATGAATCTTTTAACTGGACTATCCTGTTAAATACAGGGTTTTCATCAGTAGAATCTATCGGATCAACATAAAAATACCCCTGTCTTTCAAACTGATATCTTACATCAGGTCTGTCTTCCACTACAGCCGGTTCAACGTAGCAGTCAGTCAAAATTTCTAAAGAATTTGGATTAACATCATCCAGCGTTTCAGGATTTGGCACTGAAAATAAACGGTCATAAAGGCGGACTTCAACTTTTTTTGCGCTGTCTGCTGCAACCCAGTGAATCGTGCCTTTTACTTTTTTGCCGCTGGTATCAGAACCGCTCTTTGTTGCAGGGTCATAAGTGCATCTAAGTTCAACTACTTTATCGTTTGAATCCTTGATTACCTTTTCACACTTGATAATGTAGGCATGACGAAGTCTGACTTCCTTGCCGGGAGAGAGCCTATAAAAGCCCTTTGAAGGATTTTCCATAAAATCGTCACGTTCTATATAGATGACTTTTGAGAAAGGCAGTTTACGAGTGCCTTCTTTTGGGATGTCATGCGGATAATACGGCGCATCAATCATTTCTGTTTGGTTTTCGGGATAATTTTCTATAACAACCTTAAGCGGCCTGAGTACGCAAAGTACACGGGGAACTTTCGGGTTAAGGTCATCACGAACACAAAAATCAAACTGTGCAATATCTACATTGCTGTTAGCTTTTGCAATTCCAACGCTTTCGCAGAATTTTCTAATAGATTCAGGTGTGCAGCCTCGTCTGCGTAAGCCTGATATGGTTGACAATCTGGGATCATCCCATCCACGTACGTATTTTTTCTCAACCAATTCCAGCAATTTACGTTTGCTTACAACTGTATAATCAAGGTTAAGACGTGCAAATTCATACTGATAAGGCCTTGGAGGTTTTAACTCGAGTTCATCCAGTATCCAGTCGTATAATTCACGATTATTTTCAAATTCCAAAGTGCATATTGAATGTGTAATACCTTCTATATAGTCAGAAAGGCAGTGTGCAAAGTCGTACATAGGATAAATGCACCATTTGTCACCTGTTCTGTAATGATTTGCGTGACGAATCCTGTATAAAAGCGGATCTCGCATTTTCATATTAGGAGAAGACATGTCAATTTTTGCCCTTAATACATGTTCCCCATCTTTAAACTCTCCTGCACGCATGCGGGCAAATAAATCAATATTTTCTTCTATTGAGCGGTTTCTGTACGGGCTTAATTTGCCAGGTTGTGTAACTGTACCACGATATTCTCTTATTTCCTGTTCATTCAAGCTGCAAACATAAGCTTTGCCCATTTTTATAAGCTGGACTGCGTAATCATGCAGTTTTTCAAAATAATCTGAGGCAAAAAATAATTTGTCTTTCCAGTCAAATCCAAGCCATTTTACATCTTTCTGAATGGAATTAACATACAGCATATCTTCTTTTGTAGGGTCAGTATCATCCATACGTAAATGGCATCTGCCGTTGTAATCATTCGCTATGCCAAAATTAAGGCATATGGATTTTGCATGCCCGATATGCAGAAATCCATTGGGCTCAGGAGGAAATCTGGTTACCACATTTCCGCCATATTTATTTGTTCTAATATCTTCGTCAATAATTTGGCGAAGAAAATCTTTGTGTTTAGTATTTGCCGGTAAATTTTCTTTTTCAGTCATTTTTTATAAACCTTTATTTGAACGCCTTGTCTCTTACAACAGTCTAGCATGATATCACATTTTAGAAATGGTAAACTCATTCAGTCAATTCAGATTTAGTACTGCGAATTTACAAATAATATGGTTTGCTGCTTCTGATATAAAGACTGAAAAATCTTGCTGATTGTTTCTTTCAATTGGATTGTATCTTGAAATTCTATATTACACAGTTTAAAATTTTTTAAAATTATATGTAATTTAATTTTTTTAGGGTAATATATATTAAGATGAAATAATATTGGGGCGTCGCCAAGTGGTAAGGCAGCGGGTTCTGGTCCCGCCATCGAGGGTTCGAATCCTTCCGCCCCAGATTTTTAAGACGACTTTTCGAAGTCGTCTTTTTTAATGCAATCACAAAGAGTTTTGGGGTTTATAAAAAGTTCGATTATTGGAGTATGCCTAGCGGATTCGAACTTTTATGATTTTTTCTTTTTAGCTTCAATATTCCACCGCATAAGTGTAGGAATATATTCAGCTAAAATTCGCCTTTGTTTTTCTTTGGTTGTTTGCTTATCTGAAAATTTAATAATTAATTTAGGCTTTTTATTCATGTTTTGCTTATAACATGATTTTGCTTTTAGTGTTATAAGCAAATAGTTTTAACCTATTTGAAACTATGAAAACTTAATTTTATCAATATGATTTTTTAGTTTAATAAAATTATCTATATTTTTATTTTCTAATAAGAAAAATAATTTAGCTATTATGCTTTTTATAATATTCAATAGTTTATAATAAGCATCTTCTGAAAGGTTTGGTGCTACACCTTGATGAACAATTGTACAACGTATGCTGTATAATTTTTTAATTTCTTTTTGAATGGCAATTCTTTCTTCATAATCATCAGAAGCTAAAAACGCACCAAATTCCCTTAATTGATATGATAAGCCTCTTTCTAAGGGATGTTGATCCTTATCAGTAAGCAATGCTTCAAGAGCAAAACACAATTCAATATAGCTTTCGACCAAATCTCTGTTATCGAGGGAAAGACCAATCCATTGAACTGCCAATTTAATTTTTTTTCTATTTGAGTATTTGGTTCATTATCTATATAATCAAGTAAAATTATGTTATTACCTTTAATTTTAAATAAAGACTTATTTAACTTAATTTTCTTAAAATAAGAACTAGATGTATTACTTCTAAATGTAAAACTTATTTCTTCTCCTGTGCTATAAAAATTTTTACTGTTTTTAAAAAGATGAGAAAAATCAGGAACAGAAAAAGCTCTTTTACCACCATAATAAAGCATTATTCTCATAAATTCATTAATTGCCTTACAATATATACTTTCAAAATGCTTCGTTCTTACTTTTTGAGTGGTTTTATATAATATATAGGTGTACCCATGATCTTCTTTTCTAAGAATTTCTGGTGAAAGATTTTTCAAATATTTATAATTGCAAATTATAAAATTGCCTAATTCTACATTATCAGATTTATCAGGCAGTTCAATACCATTTAAAAATGAAATAACATAATTATGTTTCATTACTAGATAATATCAAAAAAACATTAGTAATATAATAATTTAGCTTACTTGTAAATTATAGTATTTGACTTTTTCGATAACATAAATTGTCTCAATAGTATTTTTATTATGAAATAGATAAGTAGCAATAGTTTGAATTCTGCCTGCTTGTTCCAACTTTTTGCGAATGGTATATTTCCAAAACTTGAGTAGTGTACAGCCCTTTGTGTATAATGTGTATGCTGAAATCTCAGTTCCACCAAAGGAAATAGAGCTTTCAACCAACAAATCCCACTCATAATCTTACAAAAACACAATAAACATGCTATAATAAATAACAAAAATAATATACTCTGATATTTTATTTTTACTATCGTTTTGCGCCCTTTTGAAGTAAAACTATTTATATCACATCTCTTTGGGTGAGATGTACGTGTTATTTTTTGTATGAAAATACCTTTTTATTACCATTATTCATGAAATTTTTGTAAATTATTTATGACTGACACTGAATTAAATGATCTGGAGCTTATAAAAAAGGCTGTAGAGGTTGAGATCAAACATAGATATATCGATATTAGAGGAAAAAAATGCAAGTTTTCCCAGTTTGTTATGGATGAAATCAGGAATTTTATGAAATCCGACCCAAAAAATTCCAAATGGAAATACCTGTATAGTACTTTTGAAATGTATTCTGTAAGTGATCTCCCGGCAAGAATGAAGGCAGTGAAACATCTTGTAAAATCTATGCAAAATCCGAATCCTGAGGAGGAAAAACCTGCAAAAAAAACTGACATGTACTTAAAAAATCCCGAAGACGTAGATGTGATGTATGTAAAAGGTGTGGGACCAAAAGTCGGGGCACTGCTGAATAAGCTGGGAATCTTCACAGCAGATGACCTGCTGCATTATTATCCGAGAAAACACCTTGATTATGCAACAAGAACCCCTGTCAAAGACCTTAAAGTCGGGCAGGAAGTTACTATTTTTGGAACAATAAAATACACAAAAGTTTTCACAAGTAAAAACCGTCCTAATTTAACTATCGTATCGATTGATGTAAACGATGGAACAGGAACAGTTTCCGCAAGCTGGTTCTATGGAAAGTCTAACAAGTTTATTATGGAAAGATACAAGTCCCAATACCCGCAGGGTAGGAATATTATACTATCCGGCACTGTTAAACTTGACAGTTATTCCTGCAAATTAATAATTGATAAACCTCAAATCGAGATTTTAAGTGGAGATTTTGGTGAAAGTGATTCTCTTAACGTAGGAAGAATAGTTCCTGTGTATCCTTTAACAGAAAATTTAAATGTTAAAACACTGAGAAGGGCTATTCATAACTGTATAGAAACTTATGCACCTGCGGTAACAGATTTTCAGCCTGAATATATCAGAAAAGAACAGGGCTTTATGGATAAAGTTGACGCAATAAAACAGATTCATTTCCCTGATTCAGAAGAATTGCTTGAAGAATCAAGGAGGAGGCTTATTTTTGATGAACTTTTCCTTGTCCAGCTTCGTCTTGCAATGATGAGAAAGCAATACAGCACAAACAGCGACGGGCTTGTTTTAAATGTCAAAAATGGTGGACTGGTTGATAACTTTGTCAGTTCTCTGCCCTTTGAACTTACAAGAGCACAAAAATCCGCATTTAATGAAATACTCAAAGACCTGGGCAATCCTGAACCAATGCAGCGGCTTTTGCAAGGTGATGTCGGAAGCGGAAAAACCGTTGTGGCTTGCATGGCATTGCTGGCAGCAGTAGAGAATGGTTATCAGGGAGCTATAATGGCACCGACAGAAATTCTTGCCGAACAGCATTACAAAACTTTTACATCATGGCTGACTCCGCTTGGAATTAGCGTAGGGCTATTTGTAGGCAAGCATGGCGTAAAAATCAGAAGAGAATTGAGCCAAAATTTGAAAAATGGCCAGATAAATATAGCCATTGGAACCCATGCCCTGATTCAGGAAGGTGTTGAATTTAATAATCTTGGACTTGTGGTTATTGATGAACAACACAGATTCGGGGTTAAACAGAGAACCGAACTGAAAAACAAAGGTGCAAATCCTGAAATGCTGACAATGACAGCTACCCCTATACCAAGGACACTTGCGTTAACAGTGCATGGCGATCTTGATTTAACTGTCATTGATGAACTTCCTCCAGGGAGAAAACCTGTAAAAACTGCTCTGATAGGTGCAAGAGAAAGAACTAAAGCATATTCGCTGATTAGGAGTGAAATAGAAAAAGGCCATCAGGCTTATATTGTATTTCCGTTAATTGAAGAATCAGAAACTCTGTCAGCAAAAGCAGCTACAATTGAAGCCGAAAAACTTCAAAAAACTGTATTTTCCGACTTGAATATCGGTCTTGTACACGGTAAATTGGCTCCGGCTGAAAAAGATCGTGTGATGGAAGAATTTCGGTCAGGCAAATACCATATTCTTGTCAGCACAACAGTTATCGAAGTAGGTGTTAACGTGCCAAATGCGACGGTAATGATAATAGAAAATTCGGAAAGATTCGGATTATCACAGCTTCACCAGTTAAGAGGCCGTGTTGGTAGAAGTTCCGAGCAGGCTTATTGTGTTCTGGTCGCTGATACAAAATCACCGGAGACCAGAGAACGCCTGTCTGTTATGACGCAGACAAATAACGGATTTATTATCGCAGAAAAAGACCTTGAAATAAGAGGTCCCGGAGAATTTATGGGTACAAAACAGAGCGGTTTACCAGATTTAATTCTTGCTGACCTTATCAGAGATGCTGAAGTGCTTGAACTGGCAAGAGAAGTTGCTTTTAATTTTGTAAAGAACCATAATATAAAAGATTATCCAGCATTAAACAAAAAAATAAGCCAGAGAATAGAAGAAGGTCTGGAACTAATAGGTGCAGGATAATTGATAATGATGATGTTATGTAATATACTGAAATCCAAAGGAAATAATTTGCAGAATGGGTATACCTGCCCGTCAATAGATTAGATCGAGAATCCCCAAAAAAGACATTCTCACACCGACAGTAACCACAGGAAAGAATAAATGAGAAAAGAAACCCCAATAGTTCTGGCAATAACAGCCGCAAGCGGGATTGTTTACGGTATAAGACTGCTTGAATATTTGCTTAAAGAAGACTATAAGGTTGAATTAATAGTTTCAGAACGTGCTTATTACATTGCAAAGCAGGAACTTGGCCTCGAGATGAAACATGATGCTGATGTAATAAAAAATAATATTTTAAGTTTTATAAATCTTTTTGATAAAAGTAAAAATCTTAAAGTGTTTCTCAATGATGAATTGTGGGCTAGTCCTGCAAGCGGATCGTATCAAACATCGGGCATGATAATTGCACCATGCAGCATGGCAACATTAGCAGCTATCTCTGCAGGATTTGCCGAAGGCTTAATAACAAGGGCTGCTGATGTTATAATTAAAGAACGTAAAAATTTGGTTATTGTCCCCAGAGAAACTCCATTAAGCAGTATACATCTTGAAAACATGCTTAAACTGTCAAATCTCGGAGTCAGCATTGTTCCTCCTGCAGTCGGTTTTTATGCAGATATTAAAACAGTTGATGATTATATAAATTTTATAGTCGGTAAGATTTTAGATGCTTGCGGTATTACTAACGAGCTCTATAAGAGGTGGCAAATATGAACAAAAAAATTATAGTTATTTCAGGTAAACAGTTTTCGGGCAAAGATACAGTTGCAGATATTATAAAAGGATATTTCCCTGACTTTAAAGAAATTGCTCTTGCAGGCGCAATTAAAAAAGAGTTTGGAAATAAAAAAGGTATTACAATTAACGAAATTGAAAGAAATAAACCGCTATATAGAGCTGACCTAATTGACCTTGGCAATAAAGGAAGAGCCGAAAGTCCTGATTACTGGATCAAAAAAGTTATTGCAGAAGAAGGAAACATTATTGTACCGGACTTAAGGCTTAAGTACGAATTAGACACATTCAGACAGTATGGTGCAATTACAATAAGAGTTGAATCAAGCAGAGAAGAAAGGTCCAAAAGAGCAAGATTGGTTTCAGAAGAAGACCCAACCGAAACTCAGCTTGATAATGTGAACGACTGGGATTTTGTAATTGAGAACAACGGTACAATCGAAGACTTGAAAGAAAAAGTTGCTAAATTAGTTGCCCAGTTAGAAAAAGAATTATATTCTCATTCAAATTAAATTATAAAGACTGATTCTTGTCTATCAAGATTTCACAAGTAATAAAAAATGCGTAAGTATTTTTTATTACTCCCTTAATATAGAAAAATAGATTACATTATTCCAAATTATTCAAGAAAAGGCTCAAAGTAATCTTATACAAATTTTTATGAATTTTGCATGCAAATATAACCGGATTGGTCAATGATTTAAAATTTAAATCATTTATTATGAGTTAAATAAAAATTTTATAGGAACTATGAAAAAAGGAGGAATACAATGGGTGAACGTGGACCTGAACCGGGGCATGCTTATGGTGCAGCAGCAGTATCAATGGCAATTAAAGGCGTTGATTTCCCAATTTCAAAAAGAGATCTTATAAGCCAGTATGGTGATAAAGAAGTAGAAATTACAAAAGGTAATCTTCAAAGATTAAGTGATTTATTAAGTGACATTCCTGAAGAATCATTTAATTCACCGGTTGATCTTGAAAAAGCTATTAAGAACGTAATATAAACAAATACTATACTAAAAAACCCCTTTTTATAGGGGTTTTTTAGTATAGTATTTGTTTATGCAGTTGTCTCATAGTATTTAATGAGTAACAAGTGTTTTATCAAGAACCAATTCCAGCTTCATGTCATCCTGAGAAACACTTACAAGTGAACGCCAGTTATTTATTTGTACATAATATACGTTTTTTGTTCTGAGCGTCTTTTCTTTTTTTACGATGAATTTAGGATTATTAATATTGTTAAATGCCTTCAAAAGGAAAACTTCTGAATTTATTGTTCCAATAAGCATTTTTTTACTTTTTGTTTGAATTAAATAAAAACTTTTATCATTTTCAATCTGAAAACCTTTAATTACTCTAATGATGCTATTACCTGCAGCTTTCGGCCTGTTTCTGTTAATTGGTACCTGAGTTGATACAGGTCTGCTATCAGGATTTTCAGGTACTCGTCGTGGAGGATCAGATTTTACAACTTTCTGAGGCTTTTGTGTAAGGGGAACTTCTTCTTTTTTAGCAGAAATCTTTTGTTCTGCCTGCTGCATTTGTTTCATCAAAAGTGATTTAAAATATCTTATTACCACAATAAATAAAGCTAACAAAGCTATTAAACTGATAAGAATAAGTTTAATAGTGGAATTATCAGATTTAATATGCTTTTTATTTAATTTTGGAGGTTCTTTCTGTGTAGGTACAAGATTTATATTGGCAACTGGCTGTAAATTTTTTGTAGGCAGAGGAGTTATATCCTGATTTTGTGGTACAGATTGTTCAGCAGTTTGTGTTGATGCAGACTTTTCTATTTGAACTGAGGGTTTTTGCGGAGTTTCTGCTAGTTTTGAAGCAGGATTTAAATTATTTGATTTTTCGGTATCATTTATTTTTTTAGCTGAAATATTGTTAATTTGCTCAGATTTTTGAATGACTTTATTGTGAGGACTATTATTTACAGCAATTTTATTCTTTGGTAACAATGGTTTCTTATCATTAATATTTTTTGTATTTGGTTTTAAAGCGGTTTGACCTATTAATTTAGACAATTCGCTGTTTATAGTTGGTTTTTGTCCTGATACTTCATCATTAATATTTAATTTTGTATTATTTGACTTTGTCTTGATGGTAATTTTCGTGTAACCATTATTATTATTTTGATAGCCGATATAAGGAATAAGTTTGATATCTATGTCTTGTAAGTCTGCTACTTTGGAAATATCAGGTTTTGTAGTTATTGAATGATACGTATCCGGCAACAATATTACGTATTCATTATCTGACCTCTTCATTGGACTAAGCTTAATTTTATATGGCTTTGATGTTGTTACTGTTATATTGATCCTGCCTTTGGTTGATTTATCTACATTAAGCTTTAAAAGCTGGTTATTATATTTATTTTCAACAGCAAATAAAGGCATTAAATTTGCGAAAATAAACATAAATATTACAACAACAATAGTTGAAGTTTTATTATACCGGATAGATTTTATATTCAGGTCATTTTTCTTCATGTTGTCTTTCCAATGTTAAATAATAATTTAAATTCTATCATTAAACTATTGCAGCAAAAACCAATTTTTCATATTACTTTTATAATTATCTCAAAAAAAAATGTAATCAACATAAATAAAAGAAATGAACAATAAAATAAGGTAAAAACAAATTTGTAAGTTGTTTTTGTTAGATTGTTTTATTTGCTGGTTAACTTTGCAAATTTACGTTTTCCAACCTGCAAGATTATTGAATCTTTGCAGTTGAATTCAATCTTTTGAGCTAAATCAGTAACTTTTTTGTTATCAATTTTAACTCCGCCGCCCTGAATTAACCTTTTTGCTTCTCCTTTACTCTGAGCAAGCCCTTTTTCTGCTATAAAATCTACTAAAACAGTACCTTCAGAGACCGGCATTTCTTCTATATTTTCAGGGATTCCTTTATTTTTAAATATATTGACAAATTCCTGTTCTGCTTTATCTGCTTCTTCTACAGAATAGTACTGGGTAACTATTATTTTTGCCAGATTCATTTTGTAGTCTCTGGGATTTACCAGTCCTGCATCGAGATTTTTTTTGTATTCATTTAACTGTTCTGTTGACACATCGGTTAAAAGTTCAAAATATCTGATTATCATCCCATCAGGTATAGACATGATCTTGCCCAAAATATCTTTTGGACTGTCTGTTAAACTAATACAGTGTTCAGGATAAGATTTTGACATTTTTACAACACCGTCTGTACCTTCAAGAAGAGGTAAAAGCATTACCATCTGTGGATCTTTCTTTCCGTAAGCAGCTTGAATATCTCTGCCAAGAAGCACATTAAATCTCTGGTCTGTTCCGCCCAGTTCTATATCAGAATTTACTGCAACGGAATCGTATGCTTGCATAAGAGGGTAGAAAAATTCATGAACAGAAATAGGTTTTCCTTCGTTATAGCGTTTTGAAAAATCTTCTCTAACAAGCATTTGAGCGACAGTAATATTGGATGCCAGCTTTAATAATTCAGCCAGTTTCATCGGGTGAAGCCATTCCGCATTGTTTACAACTTCTGCTTTGCTAAGGTCAACAACTTTGCTCATCTGGGCAAAATAAGTTTTTGCGTTAAGGTCAACTTCTTCCTTTGTAAGGCTTGGCCTTGTTTCGGATTTTCCTGAAGGATCACCTATCATAGCGGTTGCTCCGCCTACAATTAATACAACCTGATGTCCCGCAAGCTGGAATTGTCTTAATTTTCTCATTACAACAGTATGACCAAGATGAAGGTCAGGTCTTGTGGGATCAAGTCCTAATTTTATACGAAGAGAAACTCCTGTTTCACTTGATTTCTGAAGTTTTCTGGCCAATTCCAGAACCCCGCCCGGTAGAACCTCCGTTCCTCTTGCAAGAAATTCCGCTTCTTTTATAAATTTTTCCTGTATTTCAGTTTTTTTAGTTTCTTCCATATCTACAAATCTCACTTTTATAGCTAATTTGGCATGTTAAACCACTTTATTATAACTTTTTTTATGATTTTAAAATTTCAAGTATTCTCTCTGTATCCTTATCGCCCCTGCCTGAAATATTAACTACAACTATCTCGTCTTTTGTTGTATTTTGCATTAATTTTTCAAGATATGCAAGGGCATGCGATGATTCTATTGCGGGAATTATTCCTTCCAGTTTGGTTAATAGCTGAAAAGCCTGAATAGCTTCTTTGTCGTCTGCTGAATAATACTTAACCCTGCCGGTGTCTTTTAAGTAACAGTGTTCAGGACCGACTCCGGGATAGTCAAGTCCGGCTGATATACTGTAAGCTTCTTCAATCTGACCAAAGTCATCCTGAAGGACATATTCCATTGAACCATGCAATACGCCAAGCTTGCCTTTTGTTAAAGTTGCAGCAGTCATATCCGTATTAATCCCTAAGCCCGCTGCTTCTACACCTATTAAATTAACTTTTTCTTCCCCCAGAAAACTGTAAAATATGCCCATAGCATTACTGCCACCGCCAACGCATGCCACTATATAGTCAGGAAGCCTCTTTTCCTGCTCCAAAATCTGATGTTTGCACTCGTTTCCGATAACCGACTGAAAAGACCTGACAATTACAGGATAAGGGTGAGGTCCTGCCGTAGTACCAAGCACGTAATAGGTATTCCCCACATTTGTTACCCAATCCCTGATAGCCTGGCTTGTTGCATCCTTGAGTGTTTTGCTGCCGGAACATACAGGGATAACTTCTGCCCCAAGAAGACGCATTTTGTCAACATTGGCAGATTGACGTTTTATATCTTCTTCGCCCATGTATATTTCGCAGGCAATATTAAATAATGCAGCGGCTGTAGCAGTTGCCACGCCATGCTGTCCTGCCCCTGTTTCAGCAATTATACGAGTTTTATCCATTTTTTGAGCAAGAAGAACCTGTCCCAGCACGTTATTTATTTTATGCGCTCCGGTATGGTTTAAATCTTCTCTTTTTAAGTATATTTTTGCTTTTCCATAATACTCAGTGAGTCTTTTTGCAAAATATAAAGGAGTTGGTCGTCCTGCGTAATTTTTCATGAGTCCATAGAGTTCAGTTAAAAAATTTTCATCGTCCCAGACCTGATTAAACGCAGTTTCAAGTTGCTTTAACGCCGGCATAAGTGTTTCAGGGACATATTTCCCCCCGAACTGGCCAAAACGTCCCCTGTTATCAGGTAGTTTATATGGTGAATTTTTTTCAAAATAGTGATTAAACGTCATTTTAATATTTTGTTCCTTAATTTACAAAAAATGAATCACTTTTCATTCCATTCTCGAAATAAAATTTGGATTTTGAGGGAAAACAGAAGTTGCATGCGGAATCGAGAGTGATAAATTTCGGAGATCTTTCTGAAAAGTAAGAGGATTTAAATTTAAACTCGTTCTATAGTAAATGAACTCAATAATTATACATAAAAATGAACAAAAAATCTTTATTACCTGAAATGAATTACAGAATTTAAAGCGAATACTCAACGCATTCGCTTTAAATTCTGTAACTCCTGCTGCTGCAGTGGAATGAGCTAAGGCTCTGACATCGGCTTATTGCCACTTTTCGGTTTTAAGCACACCGCTTTCTTTCCAGAGTCACTGAGGAGGATTTTTAGATTATTATATATATTTTTGTCTCTAATACCCTCTTTTGAGGGTTTAAATTATCAATTAAGTCTTAATTATATTATGCATTTAATCCTTTTTTGTAAAATTATTATCAATTATGATAAGATGTGCTAAAATTATATAAGACTTGTTAGGGGGATGTAATGGGATTAACCACGCTGGAAAAAGAAAGTATTACTGAATACCGACCCTGGGGATATTTTACGGTATTGGAAGAAAAAGAAAGTTATAAAGTTAAAAAGCTTATTGTGAAGCCACATCAAAGATTAAGTCTTCAGCTTCATTACCACAGGGATGAACAATGGATAGTTGCTAAAGGTAAAGCCTTACTCAGATGCGGAGAATTGGTGCAGGAACATTCAGAAGGAGAATGTGCAACAATTTTGAGGGGTCAGCTTCATCGCATTGAAAATACCAGTGATGAGGAAGTTATTATAATTGAGGTCCAAAATGGCGAATATTTGGGGGAAGATGATATAGTAAGATTTGAAGATGATTATTCAAGGGCTGTTATATAAATTATAATCTTTAAACCTGTCGTAAAATAAACCTTTTACATTATGACTATAAATGATATTTCCTCTAAAATCAAGTAATACAAAGATATTGTTACATTTCAAGGGGGGGTAGAATGTTGATAGATAGGGCTTTTACGAGTGATAGACTTATGAAATCTCTGACAGGAATGACCGTGCAGGAATTTAATGAATTATTGGCAATATTTGAAAGTATTTTACAGGAATTAAATAAATCAGAAAAAGTTAATAAAGTTAGAAAAAGGACTGTTGGGGGAGGAAGAAAACATACTTTGCCAACAGCAGCATATGAGTTGTTTTTCATTCTATTTTACCTAAAAACATACCCAACATTTGATCTTGCAGGTTTCATTTTTGAAGTCCACAGAAGTCAGCCTCAAAGATGGTATAAACCTTTAATGATAGTTTTAGAAAAAGCATTAGGCAGAAAACTGGTATTGCCAAAAAGAAAGATAAGCAGTATGGAAGAATTATTACAGGCATTTCCAGAAGTAAAAGATCTTTTTATTGATGGTACGGAAAGAAAGACCCAACGCCCTAAAAACCCAAAGAAACAGAAGAATCAATATTCAGGGAAGAAAAAAGCCCATACAAGGAAAAATACAATTATCAGTGATGAAAACAAACGAATTATCCTTGTATCACCTACAAAAGACGGTAAAATACATGATAAACCTCAATTAGAAAAAGAAGGTACACTTGATAATATTCCCAAAGAAATAAATATATGGGTAGACAAAGGGTATGAAGGAATAAACAAGCTTATCAAAAACGGAAATACAGTATTTATGTCGAAAAAGAAACCTAAAGGAAAAGAATTAACGCCAGAAGAAAAAGAAGAAAACAAAATTATTTCAAGCATAAGAATGGTGATAGAACACGCAATAGGTGGAATGAAACGCTTTAGATGCCTGACTGACTTATACAGAAATAAAAATGGTATAGATGATAAATTCATCACAGTATGTGCAGGACTTTGGAACTTTCATTTACAACCAGCCTAAAGTACAATATGAAACAAGAAAAGTTTTTGCTTGTTTTCGATAAAAAATTATTTCGCGACACGTCTTTTGTATTACCCATAGAACTTTCATATATTCTTTATCTGTATCTGGCAAAGTATAAATTTTCATGATTGTTGTAAGGATATGATTTGTTATATCGCTTGGTTAGTTTGCGTTCCTCAACAAGTCTTTTATGTTCAGCTTTAAGTCTCTCTTTTTCAGCTTTTAAATGCATTTCACGATCAATAATAGCTTGCCGCTGGTTATAATAGTTATTTAAAGCGATCTGGTCTGTATAATTGTATACGGGATATCGATTGTAGTAATTATATGGTGAATATAAGGAATTTTGATTGGTTAATACTGTATTAATTACGCCCAGCACAGTATCAGAAAGTGTCGGATTGTACACATCAGCTAATGCATTTGGGGTTAAACCAAGACAGACAGCAAATGTAAAAACTAAAGCAGCAATTTTTTTCATAAAACATCTTTTCCTTTCAATCCTGAGATAATAGTAACCTTATACTTTCTTAAACGAAGTTTTTCCTAAATAGGTTCATTAAGGAAGTAATAAAAAATTCTTACGCATTTTTTATTACTTCCTTATCAGTCTAAAGTTGTCTCAATTTGTTACGGATTTACTAAAAAAATAAATTGTTAAGATATCTGTGTACATCCAAATTTAGCACTTTTTATGCAATACGGTATCAAGGTATTGCTACTGGCATGAATGAGTTATGCGAGTCAAACTGAAAGCTCATCGCTCCCGCTGTCACGTTCCTCGCTACTGCCTTTCATCTTTTCAGTGGTCTCAAAATTAAGCAAAATAAAAAGACCCTTGGGAAATGGGTCTTAAGTGGAGGGCTTTAGGCCTTGCGACCTAACTTTATCACCATATGATGTGATAAGCTTATAGGGGGAATTTATGAATTGTTTATGTTTTTCATAATAATACTTACTTAAGTTAGGAACAATATTATGTTAAGTAATATTAATTTGAATTATGTTATCAAGTAAAATTTAAAACAAGATTTGAATTTTTTTAAAAATAATTTATAGCACCAAAAACTGCTGTGAAACAATTAGAAGAAGCTTTTTTCTTTTGTACTCTGCAATACTTAAGGATTCTTCAAGGTTTTACCATAAACTTGAATCCAGAATATTCGAAACTTCTACAAATTGGGCAGCGCTGCGTAATTTGTAGTCTCTCAGTATAAATTTGGTTATTAAAAAAATTTGTAAATTAAGTACAGTCAGGAATCTTGACAAGTGTAGCATTATATTGTATCTTTTTTAAGTTATATTTTCACATTGGAGGATAATTAGATGAAAGTTAGTGCTATCCCAATGACTGCAGCAACACAAAAAAAAGCAGCAGTACAAAAACAAGACAATGTTCAGGTTCATGATCACAAAGCAGCTCCTGCTAAAATGAACAAACAAAATTTAAGCAATCATAAATTAAATAAACTTGCTTAAGTTCTCTTATTAAATTTTAAAAAGACACACTGTTAACAGTGTGTCTTTTTGTTTTACATGATAAACAATTTGATATATAAATAAGAGTGTAAAATAATCTAATTGAGTATTTAAAATTACGATTTGAGAGGATATATATGATTGAAAGATATTCACTTCCAGAAATGGTTGCTGTCTGGGAACAGGGAAATAAATACAAATGCTGGCTGAATGTAGAGATTGCAGCTTGCAGGGCACAAAACAAGCTTGGTAATATACCTGACAAAGATCTTAGAGAAATAGAAACAAAAGCAAAATTTGACGTAAACAGAATTGATGAAATAGAAAAAGAAGTAAAACACGATATTATTGCATTTTTAACCAGCGTAAACGAAAATGTCGGAGAATCTTCAAGATTTATTCATATGGGAATGACCAGTTCAGATGTCGTTGACACTGCTCTAGCCCTTCAGATTAAACAGGCAAATGTAATTCTTGAAAAAGATATAAAAGAAGTAATTAATTCAGTCAGAAACAAAGCAAAACTTCATAAAAATACTGTTATGATAGGCAGATCGCACGGGATTCATGCCGAACCAATTACATTCGGTTTAAAACTCTGTGTCTGGATAGATGTTCTTGAAAGAAATCTTGAAAGATTTATAACAGCAAAAAATCAGATAAGCGTAGGTCAAATAAGCGGGCCTGTTGGAACGTACAGCAACATAGACCCTGAAATAGAAAAGCTGGTATGTGGGGAACTTGGTCTTACCCCGGTTAGAATCTCTACCCAGGTTATCCAGAGAGACATACATGCCCAGTATATGCAGACTTTAGCTTTAATTGCCTCGACTATAGAACAATTTGCTATTGAATTAAGACATCTTCAGAGAACAGAAGTTCTGGAAACAGAAGAAGGATTTTCAAAGGGGCAAAAAGGATCTTCTGCTATGCCGCATAAAAAGAACCCTATAGGTTCGGAAAATCTATGTGGGCTTGCAAGAGTAATAAGATCAAACTCTATTGCCGCTCTCGAGAATATTCCGCTCTGGCATGAAAGAGATATTAGCCATAGTTCCGTTGAAAGAATTATCCTACCGGACAGCACCATTTTGCTCGATTACATGTTAAACAGGTTTAAGAACATCGTTGATAATCTTCAGGTTTACCCCGAAAATATGAAGGAAAATATGGAACTTTATGGAGGAGTTGTTCATTCCCAGCGAGTATTGCTCACACTTACAAATAAAGGACTGCTAAGAGAAGATGCCTACAAGCTTGTCCAGGAAAATGCCCACAGGGCATGGAATACCAGAGGCGGTAATTTCAGGGAAAATCTTCTTAAGGATGAAAGAATCAGAAAAATTTTAAGTGATGTTGAAATAAATGAGTGTTTTGAGCCAAACTATTATTTGAGAAATATTGAGGGAATTTATAAAAGATTGGGGATATAGATGTGCAGAAGAATTTTTAATATAATACTAGCTTTACTGGTAATTATATCAGTAGGTTCAAGTTGTTATGCTGCTCAATTTACAGATAATATTAATGTTTTTCACTTAAAGAACGGCCATACGGTTATTATAAAGGAAATCCATGCAAATCCCATTGTAACCATAGATACATGGGTAAAAACAGGTTCAGTTAATGAAGATAAAAATAATAACGGTGTATCTCATTTTCTGGAACACCTTTTATTTAAAGGAACAAAAAAATATAAAGTTGGTGAAATAGATAAAATTATTGAATCCGGGGGAGGGCATTTTAACGCCGCAACAAGCAAGGATTTTACTCATTTTTATATAACTATGCCAAGCAGGGATTTTGATACAGCCCTTGATCTGCATTCGGACATGCTGCTGAATGCGCAGATTCCTGAACCTGAACTAAACAGGGAACGCAAGGTTGTTCAGGAAGAAATAAGAAGAGCTGAGGATAATCCTGCCAGAATTCAATCTGATAATATAACAAAACTTTTATTCAAGTCTCATCCATACAGATACGACACTCTTGGCACGCCTGAAATAATAGGAAGTATACCAAGAAGTGAAATTCTCAAATATTATCATAAATGGTATGTTCCATCCAATATGATTACCGTTATTGTTGGTGATATCAATACTAATAAAGCTTTAAATCTTGTTAAAGAAAAATTCATAAGTTCAGCAACAAAGCCAATGCAGTTACAGTACGCTCGTGAACCTGAAATCAAAAAGCCCGCCGAAATAGTTGAAAAGGGAAATTACAATATTGGTTATCTTGATGTAGCTTTTAAAGGCGTGCCTATAAAAGACCAGAAGACAAATAACGCTTTGGATATTGCGGCAGTAGTGCTTGGCGGTGGCAGAAGTTCAAGGCTTTATCAGGATATAAAGGAAAAACTTAACATAGTAACTTCTATTGATGCAGGAAACGAGTCAATGAGGGATGACAGTGTATTTGTAATTGACGCAAACCTTGACCCTAAAAATTATGCCATAGTAAAAACGGCTGTAATGAAAGAAGTAGAAAAGCTTAAACAGGGAATAACGCAGGAAGAGTTAAAAAGAGCCAAAACCCAGCTTCAGAGGCAATTTTTATACAGCAGTGAATCCACGGAAAATATTGCAAATTCAATCGGATACGTTATGACCACATCCGGCAATATAGATTATTACACTAAATATATTGAAAATTTAAACAAAATAACAGCTAATGATGTAAAACAGGCAGTCAATACATATCTTTCACCAAATGCAGCAGTAACAGCAGTACTTCTGCCTGAAAACAGCACCGCCAGCGCAGCGCCAAAACATCAAGAAACATACAAAAACGTAACAAAATCTGTTTTAGACAATGGAGTTGTATTAATTTCTGAAAAAAACACGTCTAACGACATCATCTCAATGAGTTTAATTGTAAAAGGTGGAGATTTACTAGACCCAAAGCCTGGAATATCTGATCTGATAGCAGGAACTCTTTTAAAAGGAACCAAAAACAGGTCTGCTCTTCAATTATCAAAAGAACTTGAAAACTCGGGAATTATAATTGCACCTTCCTCTAATCCTGATTATTTTGAAATTCAAATTAAGTCGACAGCACAGGATTTTGACAAAGCTCTTGAGCTTCTTGCTGACATAGTTAACGCCCCTTTGTTTAAGCAGGAAGATATTGATAATGTTAGAACTGATGAGCTGGAAGGGATACAGGCTTCAAGAGATAATCCCTTGCCGCTTGCTTTAGAGAAATTTTATAAAGAAATGTTTCCAAACCATCCTTACGGGTATGTGGGCGAGGTGCTTGAAAAAAGTCTTCCTTCCATAACGAGAGATGAAATGGTTAACTTTTATAAAGATTATTTTATCCCCCAAAATATGATTATGGCAGTATCAGGCAATATTAATAACAAAGACCTTTCAGACAAAATTAACGCCTATTTCCCCCAGAAACAAGGAAAAATTGTTGATATAAACTGCTTAAAAAATCAGTTTATCCCTCTGAATCAAAATAAATCAGCAATAACCCCCAAAAACATAGCAGCAGCATGGATGGTCATGGGATGGCCTGTTCCCGGAATTACTTCGGGTAAAGATTATGCAAGCTTAAAAATTATTGATTCTTTACTTGGAAGCGGTCTGAGTTCAAGATTATTTGTAAACCTGAGAGAAAAACAGGGGCTTGCATACCAGATTAGCAGTGCTTATCCGTCAAGACTTGATACCAGTGTTTTTATGTTATATTTAGGAACTAACCCGGTAAATTTAAAAACAGCCATTAACGGTTTTAATAATGAAATAAATAAAATTAAGTGTGAAGGTATTAGTGCAAAGGAGCTTAATGAACAAAAACAGGAAATAATCGGACATTTCCTGCTATCACAGGAAACAAACCAGAATAAGGCACATTATCTGGCATGGTTTGAATCAATCGGGAAAGGATACAAATTTAATTACAACTTCCCCGATTTGATTGATTCAGTTACAATTGATGATGTTAAACAAACAGCAAATAAATATTTCAGTTGCCCTTATGTAATGTCAATTGTAGCGCCACAAAGCAGTATAGCTGCGCCATAAAACAGTTTAAGATTAAATAAGGATATAAATACGGTGAAAGTAAGCGTTAAAGTCCCTGCTTCAACAGCAAATATAGGCCCTGGATTTGATTGTTTCGGTATGGCAATACCAATATATAATACAGTTACTCTGGAAGAAACAGTTTTTCCAACATCAGGACTGGAAATAAATATATTGGGAGAGCATGACGAGGGAATATCAGGATTTCTTATCCCAACAGACAAGTCAAATATAGTATACAAAGCGGTAGAGTTACTTTATAACTATACAGGGCAAACACCACCAGCTTTAAGGATAAATATTCAGTCAAATATCCCTGTTGCAAAGGGACTTGGAAGCAGTGCCTCTGTAATAGTAGGAGGAATTCTTGCTGCAAATGAACTGCTTGGTAATCCGGCGGATGAAGCTGCCTTACTTTCTATTGCAAACGAAGTTGAAGGTCATCCTGATAATATAACGCCTGCTATGGTTGGAGGCTTTGTTATAACTTCTGCTGAAGATGATGGCAGTATTGTTTATAAGAAGCTTGAATGGCCTGACAGCTGGAAGTTAACCATTTGTATTCCAGACTATGAACTTGCAACTTCAATATCAAGGTCTGTTCTGCCGGAAACAATTTCAATTGCTGATGCAGCATTTAATGCAAAAAGATGCGCAATGTTTGTTGAGGCAATCCATCAAAATGATTCAGATTTAATGAAGCTGGCTTTAACTGATAAAATACATCAACCGTACAGAAGCAGGCTCGTGCCTGGTTTTGACGATATTACAGCCAGCCTTAAAGATATGGACAACGTTATCGGAGCTGTCTTAAGCGGCGCAGGACCAAGTATTCTTGTTATATCTAAAAATAATAACATCGAAGAGATAAAAAGTAATGTAAAATCAGTCTGGGAAGTTCTGGGTATCAAGGCTGATATCAGATCAGTAAATATAGATACAAAAGGCGCTGTTATTCTGTAAGAAATTTTAAATTAAACTTTGTATATCCTGAAAATGATAATCTCCATTGCTGAAATGTATTGTTTCCAGAAGTCCGTAGCCTGTGTTGCTTAAATGCGGATCTGCTTTGGTGTTGCCAAAGTAATTTTGTATCAAAATAGAATCATTATCGTTAAAACTAATTAGCAATCCGTCAACTCTGCCATTATGGTCAAGATCAACAGCGGTTATTACAGGAACCGAAGAATCATAGTTTCCAAGTTCAAGTCGGTCTTCAGTACCTGATGTATCGTATATGGTATCCATACCAAAACCTGCTGTTTCATAACCATCGTATGTATCTTCATTGCTGCCGCCTTTTAAAAGATCATTTCCAGTCCCACCTATAAGGCTGTCACAGCCTGATGCTCCATCAAGAGTATCATTACCGGCTCCGCCTAAAATGGTATCATTACCGGCTCCGCCGTATAAATTATTATTTCCGGAGTTTCCTGTAATTACATTGTTAAGGCCGTTGCCTGCGCCGGATAAATTGCTGTTATCAAGCAGGATTAAATTTTCTACATTATTGCCAAGAGTATACGATATTGCAGATCTGACTTCATCAGTTCCCTGATTTGAATATTCAATTACTGCATCTTCGGCATTGTCAATATAATAAGTATCATCTCCAGTATTGCCAAACATTTTATCAATGCCGACCCCGCCATATAGTGTATCATTACCGTCATATCCATAAATGGTGTCGTCTCCACGCATACCATTAAGAAGATTATCTCCGTTATTTCCCCACATAATATTTGTCAGATCATTTCCATATCCATCAATATTCTCTGTTCCCAGCAAATCGAGTTTTTCAATATAATCAGATAAAGTGTAACTCACTGAAGTAAAGACCATATCAATTCCCTGATTTGCGTACTCAATTACAATATCATTTTGATTGTCAATATAATAATTATCGTTGCCATAACCGCCAACTAAAGTATCAATACCGCTACTTCCATCTATAGTGTCATTTCCAGCACCGCCTGAAATCAAATTATCTCCGCTATTACCCAGAATATTATTGTTAAGATTATTACCTGTACCATTAATATTATCAGAACCTATTAACGTTAAATTTTCTACATTAGAAGTTAAATCATATGTAATAAGTGATCTTACTTCATCCAAACCTCCGTTTGAATATTCTGTAACTGAATCATTCACATTATCAACAAAGAAAACATCATTTTCAGAAGTACCAATCATATTATCAATATTGCCATTTAGAGGCATACCATGCTGATGAAGCATAATATTTGCAATATCCTGCGGAGTAAGTACTGTTCCATCCTTAAATACAAAAGTTCCAATTTTGTTTTGATCACCTAAAAACCAGTTTTGAATCATTAAATTGTCTGAACTATTTTTTATGTCTATATAAAGATCATTTCCATCTCTAAATATTCCCAAATCACTTAAAGCAATTTTATCGCCAAATTTTACAGAATCTATGTTCTCGCTGTCCTGAATAGTATCATTCCCATAACCTTTATCAAAAATGAATGTATCATTACCGGCACCTCCTATTAAAATATCAGAGCCGGTACCTCCATCAAGAACATCATTTCCACCATTGCCGGATAATAAATTATCTCCAACATTTCCAGTAATATAATTATCTAAATTGTTTCCTATTCCATTTATGTTATCTTCATTCAACAATACTAAATTTTCTACATTATCAGAAATTATATAAGAAATTGAGGACAAAACAGTATCATTTCCCTGATCTGGAGATTCAATTACAATATCTCCAGCATTATCTACAAAATAAACATCATCTCCTATGCTTCCAAGCATGGAATCTGCACCCATTCCGCCATCAATTGTATCGTTTCCTGCCAAACCTCTGAGTATATTGTTTGCACTGTTTCCCAAAATATCATTATCTAAATAATTGCCATAACAGTTTATAGTGTTGTCACCAGCTAATATCAAGTTCTCAACACTATTCGGCAGAGTATATGATATTGTTGAAATAACTGTATCAGTTCCCTGCTCCGAGTATTCAATAACAGCATCTCCGGTATTATCAACATAGAAAAAATCGTCCCCCATTCCGCCAAACATTTTGTCTGTACCTGAATTGCCATTAAGAGTATCATTTCCTAATGACCCGTAGATAGTATCATCTCCAGCATCGCCATCTATATAATTTGCAAAACAGTTTCCGTTTATATAATTATCAAGGCTGTTTCCATAACCATCTTTGTCTCCAAGCAAGGTAAAAAACAGTCTTTCAACATAATCCGGCATATAATAAGTAATTGATGAATAAACAGTATCTGTACCGCCGCTAGCATTTTCAATGATAACATCATCCGAGCTATCTATATAATATACATCATTGCCCCTGTCACCGATCATTGTATCAGCGCCAGGTCCACCGTCTAAAGTATCATTGCCGATTCCGCCGGTAAGTAAATTATTTCCGCTATTCCCAATAATTTGGTCGCTCAGATTGTTGCCGGTTCCATCAATGTTATCTGAACCTAACAAAGTTAAATTTTCTACATTTGAGGACAACATATAAGATATGTACGAAAATATTGAATCGTTACCTTCATTAGCATTTTCAATTACAATATCTGCCGGATTATATACGTAATATACGTCATTTCCAGCCATACCGATCAGGGTATGTGAACCTGTGTCAAAACCTCCATTAAGGGTATCATCTCCAAATGTACCTGTAATGGTATCAGTTAAATTGTTCTTTGTAACCATTCTAACTCGCTTTCCTTCTATTAATAAAATATCTTATTAATTGTATTTATCAGGAAAACCAGGCACTTATCATAGTTATCTGTACATGCCGGCTTGTATAAAAGATTTCACAAAATAATCAGTTAACTAATCAAAAAGTAAAAACATTTAGGATAAACCTACTGACCAATAAATTTACCTTTTTTGAAGATTTATAAGTCTTTTAGACCATCTTAAAAAAGTCTTGACAGTTTGTAATAATACTAAATACTTTAAAAATATTGCACATAATCTTTGATAATGCTTGTATGATTCCTTTTCGAAATCAAATATTACATTATGGAATATAGTTATAAAGATATTTGTTAAATTAAACATATAGAGATAATAAAATATTTATTATTTGATATGTTTAATTTAACAAATATCTTTATAATTTTTAAGGAGAAAAAAATGGCAGTGATAAGAGGTACTAAATATTCAAATTACATTAACGGTTATTCAAGTAACGACATTATAGATGGGCAGGGTGGTAATGATATTATATTGGGAAATAAAGGAAATGATGTATTGTATGGAGGAAGCGGTAATGACAGATTCTTCACCGCTGACAATTTAAGTTTTGTTGAACATTTTTGGGGTACAGAAGGATCTGATACAATGTATGGAGGTACAGGTAATGATATGTACCTTGTAGATAATGCAGGAGATAAGGTTATAGAATATGCAAATCAGGGAATTGACACAGTATATTCTTATATATCATACACATTACCTGCCAACGTAGAAAACGGTTATTTAATAATAGCAGGATTAAAAGATTTATATGGCAACGGATTAAACAATAAACTTAATGGAAATTGCTATGCAAACCATATTAAGGGGTATGACGGAAATGATATTATTTTTGGCGGCGGATACGGGAAAGATACTCTTGAAGGTGGAAACGGCAATGATTGGATACAGGCCTCAGTAAGCAACTGCCAGCTGTACGGCAATGCCGGAAATGATACTTTAATCGGATCAAATGGTAATGATACTCTATGCGGAGGTAGTGGATGGGATATTTATAGGGGATTCGTTATAGGAAAAATCACCGATACAATTAGTGATCCTTACGGTTATTTTTACAAATTTGGACACGATGTTATCAGAGATTTTACAAACAATGGTAGTACAATAAGTAATAATAGCGCTACAGAACATAATATGCTTGATCTTTCAACTTTTAGCCTGAATAGTCTATATTTTAAGGCTATAGATACAGATTATGATAAAAATGTAGATGCTCTTTATATTAGTGCAGGTAAGTATGGATCTGTTCAAATTGACAAGTATTTCAGTGATACAAGCCGTTATATTTCACATAGCAGTCAGGGAATAGGTACTATTTATGATATTCAGGTTGGAACACAACATTTGCATTTTAATGATATTGTAAACATTCTTACCTGACTTACTAATTTTTATTATTAATAAAAATAGTTAATATTCTTATTGACCAGAAATTGTAATTTAATTTCTAATAATCTCACTACAATCGAATTTTATAATGATCATGAGGCTGTTAATAGTGAAAAAATGGAAAAGAATTCTTGGATTAATGCTATATATCCAGGGAAATGAGTTAATACAAAGAGATAAATTATTGATAATGATTTAAAAAAAGTAAGGTCTAGGATTGAATGAGAAGAAAGCGGTTCATAGTAGTTATTTGTTCTTTACTACTTATTTTGGGAGGATATTTTCTCTATAAATTTAATTCTAAACCGCAAATGACAATAATTGTTACTTTTGATGATGTACCACCAATAATACATGGACTTGTAAGAGGCAAAATTGAAATTTATTACAGAGGATATCAGGTTGGTAATGTCTCTAAAATAACTCTTTCAGACGATCAGAAACATATCCTTTTTTATCTCGATATTAATTATAAAAATTTAAAGATTCCCAAGAATGCTGCAATAATACTAAAAACAGAAGATCTTTTTGGTGCCAGATTTTTTTCAATAAGTTATCCAAAATATCCTTCATCACAACTGCTATCTGATGGTGATGTTATAAAAGGAACTGCTTCATACGAAAGAATAGACAAGTATTTGATAGATCAATTTGAAACAGGCAAATTAAAAATACTCATAAAAAATTTGATAGATTTAACCAGTTTTATGAACAATATATTAAAAACTAATAAAGGAGGATTTCTTAATGAAATTAAGAAATCAGGTGATAATATAGACATTATTTTAAACAATTTAAGACAAATAACAGATGATCCACAGGTAAAGAACGATATTAAATCTACATTGAATTATTCTTCCAGATCTATTAAGAATCTCAACCAGATTCTGGAGAACAACAGGGAATCTATAAATAAAACAATTTCCAATGCTCCTGAATCTATAGATAAAACTGTTACAAATCTGGAATCAATTAACAGGAATATGCCTGAAGTAAATCAGAGTATCATGAAAGCTAATGATACTATTAAAAAAACGTCAAAAATCATAAAAAATACTAATGAATCACTTTATATGACAAATTGTAACCTTGATGTCATAAATAAAAAAGTTCCTGATATTCCATCTAATTTGTTATATAAGGCGGATAATGCATTAACAAAATTTGACTGTATAGGTACAGAACTCATTGATCTTTTGAATGAAAGATTTTTAATATTCAAATTTATGTTTTGCAAACCAGGAAGTTCTTTTCAAAAGTGTAAATTACGTTCCACCAGTTGTTTATCTGTCCCTGATAGTGCAGATAAATAAGGACAGCGGAAAAAATTCTTCGGCGACGCGAAGGCGGTGCGAAGCGGGAGTGACGAGCCGAAATGGCGGCGTTGAGCCGGCATTAGAGGCGGCTCTAACTCGTTCTTGTATGGCTAAGAATTTTTGTAGGCTGCTTCTTGTCTATCAAGATTT
>Ga0074193_1000324_pt1 | contig 85190 bp, 78 predicted proteins | sample EPASupsiteHSE605_FD_64523 | JGI IMG/M metagenome (GOLD analysis project Ga0074193, IMG submission 64523) | Bioremediated contaminated groundwater from EPA Superfund site, New Mexico - Sample HSE6-05 | ecosystem: Environmental > Aquatic > Deep subsurface > Groundwater > Contaminated ... | reverse complement strand
TCAACAGGCGTCAGATACCCCTTTGCGCACACTGCTTTGCTAATGTCGAAGCTGACAGGTTTCAGCTTAATCAGCTAAAACGACGATAACTCATTTGGAATATGGAGAGCCGTATGCGTTCGAAAGTCGCTCGTACGGTTCGGGAAGAGGCGGGTTACTTTGCTAATCCGCCTATTTCATAAAGCTGGGCATCTTTCCCTGACTCCTGATACCAGCCATGTCCTCCGACACAGATCAGTATCTGTCCGCAGCCATGATGAATATGCCAATTGTTACGGCATCCCGGTTCAAAGGTAACATTATAAATGCCTACTTCCTTATCATTCAAGAGACTTAAGTAACTCTTCCCTATAAAATATGGCGCAAAGGCTATATTTTCCTCGCCCAATGAAAAATCAGATATGTTTTCTAATTCTTTTCTTTCCATTATAATAGCCACTCCATCCATCATTTATTTAGTCGATTATTCAACGTATACTTCTTTCGCCAATGCAAACGCTGCCCACGCATCCACCCTCTACCGCTTCACCTCGGTTCAAGTGCGCCAAGAAATCATGGATATCCATTGGTAACCTCCTTAACGATAAGACTTTTTAAGTACATCTTTTCGGAATCGGACCATAACAATGATTTCCTGCTACGATATGAGAGGTCTCAAACGGAGCAGACCTCACAAATTCTTCAGCTGTTGTGCTATCATCCAGATTTACCATATAGTTTTTTCCATTTAATTCTATTTTTATGGATTTTCCCATTTTCACTATCTCTTTTAGCCACTGAAATTTGTACGACACCAGTTGTTCACTTATTCATTAAGGCCAGAAAAATAATGTACTTCCCGTATCTAAAGCAGATATCTGCTTTAAATCCTTATCATTTAACGCAAAATCAAACACGTCGAAATTCTCTATCATCCGTTCTTTATGTGTAGATTTCGGAGAAACCTGATATACACCATAGCCTAAAATTGGCATTTTCACTCCATTATTTAGTGTTACGTATTCCATGTTTTATTCCTTTTTACCCAATTCCAGTAAGAACCGAAACAATCGGTAAAGTAATGACAGAGAGAACTGTTGTGAGTGATATTCCCTTAGTAGCGAGCATATAGTTCTTCTCATCATACTGGCTGGCAAACATAGCAACCATGTTGCCGGCAGGTGTTGCAAGCATTACCATACATACTCCAAGCAATACCTCATTATAAATGAATTGCTTCAGTACCAGTAAAATAATCACCGGAAGAACAATCATCTTCAGTAACGTGAATATTTGGTATGATCGGGCATCGTATTAGGGGATGTTGTACTTTGACATCCATTACGAGCATTCACTTACCACCAAGAATTATCTAGAAATCTTTTTCCTCAATAACCCTGGTTGATTGTCTAAAATAAAGCCCGTAATTCTTCTTATCTTTTAAAAAGTCTAATCCACGAAATTATAAAGGGTCTAAAAAAATGAAGCTAGTGAGCTAAAGTCACTTGCTTCATTTTTTCTAATTCCAGGCAACCGGATTCGGCTTGCTCTTTTTATCTCATTTCAAAAATGCTCCAGTTAATACCTGCATAAAGCTGACGGTCTGACTTGTTTAATAGACTGCCCTCCTCAAATTTAGATTGACGTCGCGCATTACATGGCGAACAGGCGCGGGTCTGGCCACAATGGCCAGGATTGGGAGTCCAAGCGACTAATGGGAGTGTATCTCTTGCGGCTCTATAGGTTTCATTTTCATCCTGTCATCCTCCAAAATAGCGAATGTCATCTATAAAATGCCCCAAAAAACAGGACCGTAAAATGCAATTTTTTAGTCCTTTTTTATCCAATTTTTGCTCCAAAAACCACTACATATAGTGGTTGACCCGCCTTATTTGCCCTTTGAACCACTATTCGTCATCATTATTATCGTCTCCACGTGCGTTGACGTTACTTCATTGTAAGTTTCCTAATACTGCTAACGTGCTTCGAGACGTTAATATGGATGATATATTTTAATCATTGTTATTTTCCTGAAAATGGCCATAAAAAAGCACCTCTATAATGAGATGCAAAATCTCTATTCACAAAAATTCACTAAGGGAATTACAAGTGGCGGCATATTTCCTTCTACAGTAATTAAAGTGATAATTGGTCGTAGGTAGCTATATAATATTGCCGGAGCATTTTGCTTCAACATATTTTCCAATATCTCAGGAGTTCCTTCTAATTTATCATCCCATTTAAACCGTCCATCTATTTCTATATTGATTTGAAATGGCACAGAAGAAATATCCTTTAAAGTAAATATACCAACGTTTAAAACAACAATTGATTCACGTCTTTCCTCTTTATTACTTTTGATTACTTGAATATTATTATTAAGTTCAAGAATTAATTCATCTTTGAAAACATACGTTTCATTACTTTCATAAGATATTTTTGTAACTTTAGGTTTTCCAATTAATTGAAAACTACTTTCTTTCAAATCTATATCCCCCTTTAGTAGGCAGCTAAAATAGGTGTATTTTCAATAAATACTGGCTTTGAAAGGTATAAAAAATCACTACATATTTTATTTTTATATGTGACGCACCTGCGGTAAGCAGGGTAACGACCAACCGGATACCTACGTATGGATACACTATATGAAACTGTCAAACGTAACCTGCCTAAGTGCCGTTCTCGGTATATGGCAGAGAGCCCTAATAGTAGCCTAACGGCCTTCTGTAATGGATGGCACCTGGTGAAGGGGGGCAGTATTCCAAGTTCCAATTTTGAGAGGAGTTGCTTTGAATGGAGCAATCAAAACTCGCGGAAAGATTGGAAGGTTATCGCCGTCGAAACAATGCCGACCATTGCTATGTTAACGATGACCTCTACCGATTGTTCTACAACAAGGACTTGTACATCGGTTTTCTAGGTACAGTTACAATGGTAATCTCAAACTACTTAATTTATAGGGCTGGGAAAACTGAAATCCTTTATGGTCATATTGCTGGTTCGATATTCATGAGACCCTTTAGAACTAACCAACGTAAGAATTTTATTCTTGGTCAGCATGTACATTCCTCTCTTAATATACAAATCTTATGGGGTGGTACGCACAGGCTGGCACTATATCCATGCCCTAAAGATTAGACGTGACCTGAATAGGAAAAACTCGAAACAATCCCACCATAGTAATTTGACGTAAACGAGACTTTACTAGTATTCGGTAGAACGGATGATATAATTTGAGAAGAAGCCACCGCGCAGCGGTTTAGTTCAGTGTTGCTTATAGGACCCGAAGGGAACATAGGTAGATATATCCCTGGAAGGTGTTTAGGCTTTTCTGTCGCGAATTAATAAGTTATGTGCAAATGACCATAAAATTATCTTGTCTAGTAAATATTATAAAAATAATAGTTAAGTAAGGGGAATGAGTTAGTTTGATTCGAACCTTTGGATTTAAGAAGGACTCGGAGGCTTATTTTGACTTCAATCTAAATAGTATATGTGACCATGAATTTCAATGGTATTGGGTTGATTTTGATAACCCTAGCGAAACCGAAATAGAATTGTTATGTAAGTACTTTGATTTTCATCCGTTGTCAATAGAGGATTGCCTTTTTTCGTTGAACAAACCGAAATTAGACTACTATGAAGGGTACAGCTTTCTTATCCTTAATACCTTAAGAAGCGATACTCTAGGCCCAACGGAGATATCCATATTTGTTGAACAAAATTATATTATTTCGTTTCATACGGAAAGCTCGGGTGAAATAGATGAAGCTTGGAAACGAGTTACTGGAGATCGATGCAATTGGGACAAAGGGCCCACATTTGTGGCGTATAAAATTATTGACAAAATAGTTGACCAGTTTTTCCCGGCTGTTTACAAGATTGAGGATAAATTAGATGGTTTAGATTCAAATCCAGATAATAAGTCTATCCATAAATTGTTAGACGAGGTATTTCAAATAAGAGGGGATTTAATGAAACTACGGAGAATCGTATCTTCGATGAGAGACTTGTTGTATAGAATATTAAATTCTGAACGACTCCCAAGCTTTAAAGAGCATAAACTATATTTTTCAGACATACATGATCATTTATTAAAACTCTCAGATATGCTTGAGTCAAACAGAGAAATAACTTCTGACCTGCGTGATAGTTATTTGTCGATAAATTCAAACCGTATGAATACAAATATGATGGTATTGACGGTAATAACTTCAATTTTCATTCCGTTAACCTTTATAGCCGGAATTTATGGTATGAACTTTGAATATATGCCGGAATTAACATGGGAATATGGTTATTTTATGGTTTTAGGAATAATGACCTTTATCGGTATTTCGATGTTCTTGTGGTTTAAGCGCAAGGGATGGTTTGATACTTAAAGTGAACTTCCACCATAACTTACCCAGGGAAGCGTTATGCCTGTCAGAGGAAGTAGTTTAGTGACCCCAGCAAGAATAATTAACGTTTCTGTTCCTAGGAGAATTCCAATCCCAGCGGCTAAGATTTGCCCGAACCGATCTTTGGCCCTCAGGCTTACCCCAAAGGCCCTCATGACAATAATAGATAGCCCGCTTTCTTAACAAGTGGAAAATGGAAAGTTACCCTGCACATACCATATAAAGGATTAACAACTCAATACTTAACTAGGAGTTCACCCTACTTCCGTGGAATATTTTTAATTTACTGTTATAATATAAAGGTGTAAACCATATTGCAGGATTTGTTTCAAATCATAAGGAGGACATGAATGTATTCAAAATCTGAAAGCTTTTATGATGGCGAGGGGCATTTACGTGGCCCAGGAGAAGCATATTACGATTATCAAGGTAATATCAGGCAGCCGGGTGAAAGCTATTATGATTATGAAGGAAATTTACGTGATGAAGACGAAAATTTCTATGACGGAAAAGGTTTTCTGCGAATGGCAGGCGAAAATTTTTATGACAGTGAAGGGTATTTAAGAGAAGGCTAAAATAGCCATAAATAAATAATCAAGACACATAACTAAATAATATTTTCGTTAAAAAAGTGCTGATTTTCAACCAGCACTCTAGGTTTATATAATGTTATTCTTATTAGAATAGCTTTCTCTTTACAAGAATAACTGATATAAGAACAGATATTATAATTGAACCCCCTACTATTACAGGAAAAGCCACATTATTTTCATTCCATAAATTTGGCACGTTCATCCCAAAAAAACCTGATATCATTGTTGGAATCATTCAGGAGAAAAATATAGCCCGAAGACTGAATCAATTGAGAATTGTAAATTCACAGATTCTTTCCTCCCAAATGTATTCCAGTTAATTTTAAACCAAGGCGTCCCTCCTGTCCAACAGCTTCCCCTCTGCAAAGCCATAGGGCATAAATCCGCTCCTCTGGCTGGATTCATGCCCTATGATTTAGAAGGTTGAATAAACTTACTGAGTGAATAAGCCAGCATCCGAGGCAGAAGATCTCTGTTTTCTCGGGTTACTGTAAGCAGAGTCACATCGGCGTGCTCTCTGATGTTGTCCGTCCAGCCGGTACTGGCCAGTTTGACGACACCGAGTATCGGCTTGGCACCATCAAGGGCAGCTAAAATCTCCTGCTGAAATACCTGAGCCCGACTCTCCAGGCTGCCGCATTCATCCATTAAAATCAAGGCCGAATCAGCCCTGGCCCAGCGAATCAGCTGGGCTCCATACCTATCGAACCTTTCGGTCAGAACCTCCGGCTGCTGCCCTTCCCTAAAACGCACAACTGCGTTATCTTCACGGAAGACCTGGGGCAGATCTGCCGAATTCAGATAAAGCAGTCTGTCCCCATTGGCCCGATCGGGTCCGAAGTATGTCCGGAAGCCCTGAGGGGTTATCTTTAGTAATTCAAGGGTCTTGTTGATGACTGTGCTTTTGCCAATTTGGATTTCGCCGGTTAGAAAGATATGCACTGCTCACAGACCACCTTTAATCTCGAATACCCCAATTTAACTTCACGTCTGACCTGGCACGAACCTTCGGTTTAAACTATTCGGAAATTCCTAACAGTTGCTTCCGGCTCAAGTTCATGATCGGAGTATATTTTCGTAATATGCTCATTGATTATCGGTATCTCCACAGGTACAAGGAAAACAATGTTAACCCTTCTACATTGCGTTACTGGCTCAACAAGATCAGAAACGCAAAGGCATTATAATTTTAAAATCATTTCAAACTGGCCAACATGATACTCAAATCCTGACTTGGTCAAAAAATTTTCAACGTATTTCAGTTGGGTTTCTACATTAAGAACACTGATTTTCTCCGATTCAGCGGTTTTAACCATCTCAGCCATAATACTACTTGCTATGCCATTACCCCGGTAGTCTTTGTTTACTGCAATTTGAGGAATATCTCCTGTCTTTTTATCGATAATGCCATAACCGGCAATGGTATTGTCCAGACTTACAACTAAATTAACAAAAGCCTCAGAAACAGCGTCGATGGCTGTTATGGAATTCTGCCAGGAAGGTTTATAGTCCCAAAAACCTTTTACTTGTTCGAAGTCTACTCTATTAACTTTCTCAACCTTGTAGGTTTCTCTCGGAATAAATTGATTCTTAATTAACTGGAAGCATGATAATTCTCTCTGAATCTCGAAGCCTTGTTTCTGGTAAAGCTGAACTGCAGGTTGGTTGGATTTTATCACTTCGAGCAAATATTGCTCTACTTGCTTTTCTTTAAGCAGTTCTTTAATACGTAAAAATATACTGCTTGTTATGCCTTGCCTTCTACATTCCGGTACAACTCCTGTTGCAATATCGTATGCTGTTGCCTTTTCATTCCAGCTTCGGAATCCATTTAAAGCAAACCCTACCAATGTCTCATCTTTGAAGGCTCCTATGGATATTTCAGAGTTATATCCCCTTCTTTGAAGCATTTGCTCAAACTTCCAAAATGGTAGATCAATTTTAACCTGATAATCAGAAAATGCCTCTACAAATGTTTTGTGAAGTGTTTGACTATTTGTTTTATCTAATGTCTGATATAGAATCATTCAACAGTTTCTCCATTTCTTTGAAACAGTACAGTTACTGAGGTACTAAATGACTAAAATTTTCTGCAAACTGCATTACAACTGTTTGTACTTCCTCCAACTTTTCTGGCTTTAGCAAAGCAATCATTTTAGGAATAAACTGCACAATATCATCCAGTGTAAAATTGCCTTCTGTCAGCTTCTTAAAGTTTTCAACAAGTAACACTTTTGCTTCCTCTACCTTGTCATCTTTTACTGGTCGGATAATCCTATAAAAACCTAGTATAATTCCTTTAAATGTAGGGTATAATACTAGATTTAAGAATCACCGTAATTCGCTCCCACAAGGGGTCTAGGTTGTACCAGTGAGGTTCATGGCAGTTGTTTCCTGCAAACTACTACTCTTCCTACAACCGTTTACTTAAACCGATAGTTATGTCTGTTCACCCCCGAAGTTAAGCATAACCTCCTGCCAAGGAAGTCTTACAGGTCGCTGGCGCAGGTTTAGTTATTCTTGTGATGAACACCAGGATGTTATTTAATTAGGGCACACTAAAACTTAACTAATTATTAAGCTACTACCAAACTGGAATTGTATCGATTAAGCAAAATTTCTTTAACACTCTTATAAGGAGTATTAATAGAGATTTCCGGATCGTCTTTACGGATTAAAATATTACGTGAGGCATTATAATCGGCATCCATTGTGCCGCATGTCGGACAAGTAAAGGTTTTCTCTAACCGTTTACCAAAAGCCCCGCATCTATGACATACCTGTGATGTATACGCAGGATTTACTACAGTGATCGCAATTTGTCTTAGTGAAGCAATATACTCAAGCCGTTCTTGGATATACCCCTTTATCCAGCGTGATAGCTTACGTTTGATCTTCTTGGGAAGCTTTTTTACCCAACTATGGAAGTTAAGATTTTCTAAGACAAGCCCAGTCGGTTTTTCCGTATCGAGCATAACTTTGATCTCATGGTTGATGTAGCTCTTAACCGTTGCGTCAAACCTGTGCCTCTGAGAATTATATTTAACTTTCCCGAAGTTATTTACCCGAATCCGTTCGGCCTTTTCGAGGTTCCCTTCATCGGTGTATTGATTCATTAAGGCCCAAAGCTGATTACGCTTGGCATTCACCGCATTAAGACGTTCGGTTTCCGTGGTTAAGAGTTCGCTTAGCTTTTCGCCGTAAAATCTATTAGAACTAACGGCAAATAGTGAGGTGTATCCCTTATCAATCCCAATAATATTTCCGGAATCGGCGGAAGGCTCGGCCTCAACTTGTTTAAGCCGATGAATTATAACGGAATTATCATCCTCAATAACAACACGCAACCCGCCTGAGTGGATGTTCTTGTCTCTAAGCGCAATATCAACCCGTTTATTTCTTGTAAGTCCGGTAATCTCAATGACGTTTGTGTTATCAACAGTCTTGTAGGCGTACATAGGATCATCAATAAAAAAACTACGTTTTTTCCGTGAAACCGGGATAGTCCCCTTGTACTTGCGAACGTATCTGCGAATTAGATTAAGCACATATTTCTCACGTATAACTAAATTTTCAATCTTCTTCGGCCGAGTAAATGTTTTATGCGTTAAGATCGCATAAAACATAACCTTATCTCTGAGCGCGTAATAGATGAAGTGTTTCTCTGTATCTGTTAAGTTAGGGTTATTTTTAACAGATTCTTTGATTCGCCTCTTTGTATTAGACCATTCAGACTTTATGTTAGCTATTGCTTCATCTAAAGCATTCTTCCAATACCGAGCCGGTAAGTGCCACTGATCTGCAAACCCAGTATCGACCCAAACATCCCGAATCTCTTTCCTATGCTTTTCAATGATATTCAGACTATTTATTCCACTGTATCTCGAAAACACATAATTCCTAACTGTTGCATATCTAAGGGCTATGAGTCTAAGTTCTTCTAAGTTACTTATGCTCTGACTGTGCTGCCTAACGTCTTTAGGTACCATCGGCATCCCCTATACCACCTTTGTTAAACATCTTTTTAGCGTTATCAACGATGGTCTTGTTCTAGTATATCACATATTATTAGTATGTTCACAGCTTGTCATTCCTGATTCTTAGTAATCATTCCCACCTATTGACACTATAGTATTTTAAGGGATGTGGTTGACGGGACACGGAAAAAGACATGACTCTGTTGCCGTACTTTCTTGACAGTATCGATTGACTGTGCTATTTTAGAGAAAACATTAAAAGAGGTGTCTGTTTGGAGATTGTTCTGTAAGGAACACGAATTGCATCAAGGCTAAAGTGGCGATGTGTAATCGCTTGATTTGCAGTGCATTCAGGTTTCATATAGAACTATGCCAAACAGGACTTTTGCTGAAGAACTGCTAGGGCATTGTTATGTGACTATGTCCTTTTTATTTTGGGCAATTCGTGTTCCACCCCATCTGCAAGAAAATTCATCCGACAAAATAACAAACGAATAGGAGAATAACCATGGAATATATTAGAAGCAATCAGTACGATACCAAAATCCTTCGTGAAAAAATAATGGGGCCGAATCCCCTCAAGCTGGATGAGGAGCTTTTAATGAATCACCAAATCCCGCAGGGTGCAACGGTGATGGATCTCGGCAGCGGACAGGGACTCACCTCGGTCTTTCTCGTGAAAGAATATGGGTTCCGCGTATTCGCAGCGGACCTATGGAGCAACCCGACGGACAACAAACGATTTTTTGACCAGATGGGACTTACTACGGAGCAGATCATTCCCATCCATGCGGACGCAAATGACCTCCCCTTTGCCGAGGAATTCTTCGACGCTGTGATCAGCACGGATTCCTATAATTATTTCGGCCGCGATCCGGAGTACCTCGAGAAACATCTGCTTCCCTTTGTAAAACACGGCGGCTGCCTGTTTATCGCTGTGCCCGGCATGAAGAAGGACTGCCATGATCATCTTCCTCCGGAATTACTGCTCTCGTGGACGCCGGAACAGCTTGATTATCTTCACGACACTGCTTATTGGACGAATCTGATCGGTCAGACAGAAGGAATAAACATTCTTTCGATTCACGAAATGGAAAGCAATGAAGAAGTTTGGCAGGACTGGCTTGCCTGTAACAATGAATATGCGCAGAGTGATCGAAAATCGATGGAAGCCGGAGGCGGCAAATATTTAAATTTTGTTGCCATCATACTACAAAGAAAGTAATCAGTTCAATGTAAATTAATGAGCAGGCCGACTCCCTTAGCGAAGGAGCGGTCTGCTCGTCTGAACCTGGCCAATTTCCCCGGGCAGCAAGCCAGGTACAAAGGTGGCTTTGCCGTACGGTGCCAGGCCGGCACCGTACTCTCACTGCAGAACAATTAATTCATAATCTCGACTACCCATACCAATTTCTTCACCATGTCGCATTTGGTTAGTACCGTCAATATGGGAACGCAAACCGTGAAACTTATCTGCACCAGATTCATGATTGCAAGTAAGTAAAGACTCGGAGAATCCAAGCTGTTTATTAACAAGATCATAACTTGCCTGATCAATAGCTACAGGGTCAGTGGATGCTAAAAAACCGATATCAGGTACAATGGGTGCATCGCTCCAAGAACAACAATCACAATCAGGTGTGATATTGATTAAAAAGTTTATATAACCGATACGTTTTTCATGGACCTTGGCAAATCCATAACCGTATTCAGCCATTCGCTCAAGAAAAGCTGCTATGTCTGTCTGCCAGTCCAATCCAGTGGCTTTTACTGGGCAAACAGTTAAACACTCACCGCATTTTTGTGATAGGCCACTCTCATCAATGAGCTTCTCGATGTCTCTCAGGTTTCGCGCATGGTGGTCGTGAGAGTGACTGTGGTTATGGCCGGAATTATGAGTTGAATGTCCATGCTCATGCTTATGGTTCTCTTCGTGCTGAGTAAGGTCATGGTGAGCCTCTTCATTATTGGTGAGAATTACATTAACATCCATACCGGTTATCCCGTTTTTGATGCTTTTACCTATAGCAAGCTTATACCCCTCAAGCTTTAGCTTATCAAGCTCTTTTCTGAAGAGTTGTTCATCAACACCCAGATCCAGCAAAGCACCAAGGGTCATATCGCCGCTAATCCCTGAAAAACAGTCAAAATAAAGTACCTTCATCAAATAATTCCTCCTGTTTAAACTTAGCAAAGCGCAACCTAGCCGAGAGCAAAATTAATCTACAATTTATTTCCCAAAAAATTTGATAGCCTGTTCCATCCGAATACGAATCCAACCAGCGAAGGCGCGGTGGCCCAATCGTTAAAAACATGCTTAAGAAGTAATTCTGAACCAATATGGCGTTTAAACGAAGCATAGATACCGTAGCCAATGATGATCAATGAAGCGATGCGACTCAGAAGGATATAGCTAAAGTTCGCATAATTAATTCTTAACCAGGAGCACATTTTTCTCCAAAGTGCCTTCCAATGGAAACCGAGATAGATTGCACTGAGAATAAGTCCTAAGTAAGATGACAACGAATGTAGCTGATGAACCCAAAGATTGCTGTTCAATGAAAAGACAGGAAAAACTGTTTGAGAAATAAAAACTCCTGTTACAGTAGCCAGTAACATCATGACCAAAAGCAGCAGATTCGTAATGGTAGTTAGTGAACGGAGTAGGTTCTTTTTTCCTTTACCGACTGCCGTATACCAATGCCAATTCAGGATGTTGTGGATGATAAATGGCAGTACAATGAACAAGCCGAGTATTTCATGGATAGCATTGTCAGTAAAGCGATAATCCATGACAACCAAGAGGCCTAGTGTCATCACAAGATTCAGTATGTTTCTAATCATAATTTTAATCTCCGCAACCAATTGGGACGTCCGCTACATATGATTCGCTCGATCATCCCAAATGGCGAGTCCTTCTCATAATGTATTTTTATGAATTCTAATTACTCTGCCTAATACTTTTCTATCGTGACTGTGAAATCACCATCAATGCTTGTAAGAGATTCCATGCCGGATTCAATGCTGCCCAATGGAACCAATCCGGTTGAATAACCGAAATCATGGTAGTAAAAGCATATGTTGCCCCAGGGAGCATAATATGCCAGCTCTCCAACCGAAGGATCGTAGCCTGATGGAGAACCTTCAGTAGAAAGTCTCTGGGGGAGATAACTGATTTTTTCCGTGCCTGAATAATCCTTAAAAGTCAATGTTAGCGGAAGTTTTTTAACCAAATCCATACTTGTGGGGTTATCATTCATTTTCACGATAATTTCCCTATTGTTAAAAGTCAGCCGGATTCGAACATCTTTTGCAGGTTCTTCTTCATGAGGAATGGAAGGTGAACTTGGGGAAGAGGTTTTGACTTCCTGCGCTGTTCCGCTTGGTACTTGAGTCGGATTATTAACCACAGGCGTGCTGTCAGCAGATTTGTTCTCTGTAACTGAGTTTTTTGAAACCGTATTGTTTGTTGGGTGTGCGGATTCTATCCTGTTCGCAGCAGACCCGGTTTCTTTCGGTTTGCTTTCTGTCGTCTGACTTCCATTCAACTCGCTTTTTATTGTTTCACTTTCATTTGGCGTTGTTTCCAAATTACTGTTCTCTATCCATTCACTTTCATTTACTCCGGCAGTCTGCGAGGATGGAATACCACTTGAGGAGTTTTCGCTGCTCTGACAAGCTACAAGTGAGAGAACCAGCAAAAGTGAGATAGAAAAAATCAAAAACCTTTTCATTTTCTTTTCTCCTTTCAAATCATCCAAATTGACGTTACTTGACGACTGCATTTCTCTGTGGTATAAGTATCTTAAAACCTAGAGATGACTCTAGGTCAAGTATTTGAATTATTTTTTCTACGTAAAAGAAAAAGCAACTTCTTGTCTGCAAAATTAAAGAATGGAAATTATGAGACCAGGAGGTTAAAACAGCTTACTTATTATTAGTTAAAACCATAAAAAAGTAGTTAAAAATATCTATGAACAACTGAATTATATGGTATAATTTACTAAGAGGCGATTTTATGGATAGCTATTTAACTGCAACTGAGGTAAGAAAAATATACAAACTTAGTTTATCAAGTTTAAAATATTGGGAATCACAAGGTATATTACATCCAATAAAAACCCCTGGCGGCCATCGGAGATATTCTGAACAAGAAATCCAGTCCATGATGGGATTAAACAAGGTTCTTCGTGGAAAACGCTGTGCGGTCTATGCGAGGGTTTCCACTCAGAAACAAGCAGATAATGGCAATCTGGACAGGCAGTTTGAGCGTTTGTTAGAGTACAGCAACCATAACAATTACGATGTGGTATCTAGCCATAAAGAAGTTGCTTCAGGACTAAACGAAACCCGGAAGGAGCTAAAGAAACTTCTCTCTATAGTGGCTGAGAAGAAAATAGATATCCTCTTGATTGAGTACAAAGATCGATTGGCTCGATTTGGTTATCGTTATTTAGAGGAATTTTGTACTGTTTTCAATGTCACTATAATCGAAATAGAACAACAAGAATCCAAAGAACCTCAAGAAGAATTAGTTGAGGATATGATTTCGATCGTCACCGGTTTTTCTGCTCGTATTTATGGAAAACGCGGTGATCGTGTTGCCAAAGAGCTCACCAATCTTATTGATGCGGAGGTGGCCTCTAGTGAAAACAACAGTTAGAGGGGTCATTCTCTCCTTTGGTGAAGGTGAGCAATCTATTTTAGATAAACTTATGAGTGATTATTCAGCAGCAGTTCGATGGGCTTACAATCGACTATTGGGTGGTATGGATGTTCAAAAGTTAAGAGTTATGGTGCAAGGGAAGTTTCTACCGAATTCCAGACAAGCGAATGATGCCGTTTATGAAGCGCAAGCGACAATAAAATCCCAACGTGAATTACTAAAGCTAAATTATAAGAATGTTCTAGCTAAAGTTGATTCCATGCAAAAGAAACTAAGCAAAGCAAGAAATCCAAATAAGATTATTAAACTCACTATGAAATTGGAAAAGTGGCAAAGAAAGTTGGCTTATTGGAAACGGTTTATTGAAACACATACTCTGCCGCCGGTTGTTTTTGGAACGAGGGAACTATTCATTAGACGATGCAAAGGCCTTATCTCTAAAGAAGAGTGGAAGCAAGCCAGAAATAACCGCTATGTTTCCAGGGGTGATGCCACAAAAGGTGGAAACCTCAATACTCGAATTTCATTTAAAGACAACAAACTTTATCTTGATATCGCAATAGAGGCAGTAAAAACAAAGAACTTAGTTAGGTTTAAGCGAATTACACTCCCAATATATCTAGCTCAAAAACCATCAAAAAAATCCGGTAAGGTTAACGGTCGCAATTACCGGCAGATGGTAATTGATTACCTCCAAACCGGCAAAGCCTATCAAGTTGAAATTATCCGCGAGAATAATCGTTACTATGTTCATGTCACCATTGAGGAAACAGAAACAGCTCCATATTCTCTGACAAATGGATTCTTGGGTATAGATACAAACCCGGATGGGTTAGGGGTAGCTGATGTCGATTATCTAGGGCAATATGGGGGGAGTTATTTTCTTCATCAAGGTGAATGGACGTATGCCCGTTCTAATCGAAGATTAAAATTGATCGGTGAAGTAGCGAAATCAATTGTTATGAGAGCCAAATATGAAGGCAAGGGAATCGCTGTCGAAGACCTAGATTTTAGAGACGATAAGAGTATTTCGGCAAAATTTAACCGCATAAGCCATGGGTTCGTATGGTCGAAGTTTCTAAATTTCATTGAACGAGACTGTTTACGAGACGGTGTTCCACTTAAAAAGGTTAAGCCGCCATACAGTTCAGTGATAGGTATCTTAAAATATCAATCTCAATATGGAATCTCAAATCATGAAGCAGCCGGTTATGTGATCGGGCGAAGAGCATTGGGTTATTCAGAAGAAAAAATACCAGCGATCTTTCTCAAATTCTTAACGAAGAAACAGGCAGAAAATTTTTCTAAGCAAACCAATTGGAAGCAATGGAGTTTAGTCCAAAAAGGCATAATAAAACAATTAAATTCCAATAAGAAAGAGGTGAAAAGCCTGGTTTCTTGGCAACATTTACGGAAAAATTGCTTAGCTGAGGCAACTCTAACTTAAAGATAAAAATGGCAACAGTACACGCGGTGAAAGGCTGTTGTCATGGTGGTCTTAGGCGATGGGTAACACCCTCTTTCGGATAGTACGTAAAAACGGCGGTTGATTCTTCGAAATTAATCATCCGAAACATAAACGAGAGTTTATGGCTCAGCAACTGAATCCTGCGACGTTGCCGCTTGTTCGTCGGACAAGTGAAAAACGCACTTTCCGTAGTTTTAATCACTTTTAGTGTGTTTTAGAAACCAGGCATGAATAATGGCATATACAATTGGAAAAGTAGCAGAACTATCCAATCTCTCAGTTCACACACTGCGTTATTATGACAAAGAAGGATTACTTCCTTTTGTAAAAAGAACTCAGAGTGGGATACGAAAATTTGATGATGCAGATTTAGATGGATTGAAAATCGTAGAATGTTTAAAGAAAACAGGAATGCCCCTAAAAGAAATAAAACAATTTCTGGACTGGTGCCGAAAAGGGGATGAAACGCTTCCACAACGAAGGGATATGTTCTATGAACGAAGGACTGTCGTCATGGAACAAATGGCAGAATTGCAAAAAATCTTAGATACTATCAACTTTAAATGCTGGTATTACGAAACAGCTGTTATTGAAGGAACCGAAGACATTCCGAAAAGCATGTCTCCTGCTGATATGCCAGAAGATATTCGTGAATTATATGTATGTACCCACAAAAGATAAGAGCAATCGAGACCGTTTCAGATTTTATGTAAACCTCCACGCTGAAGGAAGCTAAGAGCATCAGTATAGAGGTGTCCAACTACTTTACCTTTTGAATTCAAACAGACTGTCCGAAGTTTACGAGACTTCAATTTGTCAGACATTATTAATTCTCCTTCAAAATGGAAAAGCAGGCCATAGCGACCTGCTTCATTTATTGCTCATATAAATAGGAAGAAATTATTTACCCTAGGTACTTAGCCCGCTACTGGTTTGATATTTGTCATTACCCCTTTTGGCACATTTTTAAGCATATTTTACCTCGAACATGTTCCCGTGGACGCACCTAGAAAACATTTTGCCTCATTCATTGATTTGCTGGTCTCGTCCCCAATAACCTTCAAACGTTTAATCCATGTGCTCTCATAAGAGTGACCATCTTTTCACGGTTTGTATCCTCCAATGTAGTGAGAGGCAATCTGAGATAATCCTTACAGAAACCCATAGCTGCCATAGCAGCCTTGACCGGAATAGGGTTTACTTCACAAAACAGTGCGTCTATAAGGGTATAAAGTTTATATTGCTGCTCTGCACTGCCGGCAATGTCACCATTAAAGAAACGGGTGCAAATCTCACGTGTCTGTGCCGGCATAATATTGGAAAGCACAGAAATGCCGCCAACTCCACCAAGCGCCATAAGTGGAACTATCTGATCGTCATTGCCTGAATACAAATCAAGCTTGCCATGCACACGCGCCATCGTTTCAACAATTTTTGAAATGTTGCCATTTGCTTCTTTAATCCCTACTATATTTTCGTGTTCAGCTAATACCTCGTAGGTTGCAGGCTCAATATTTATACCTGTCCTTGAAGGCACATTATAGAGAATGATAGGCTTTGTACTCTTGTCTGCAATTTGAGTAAACATTTTAATCAGGCCTTTTTGCGTAGCCTTGTTGTAATAAGGGGTAACTACGAGCATTGCATCCGCACCAACTTCGCAGGCACTACGAGTGAGGTCATGGGCGTATTCGGTGTCATTGCTACCAGTGCCTGCAATGATCGGCACTCTGCCTTCTGCGCGCTGAACTGCAAATGTAATTGCTGCTCTGTGCTCGGCGTCAGTTAGAGTCGACGCTTCACCTGTGGTTCCACAAATCACCAGAGCATCAATTCCTTCTACAATTTGCCAATCGATCAATTTGCCAAACTGCTCATAATTGATTCCTGTTTCGTCCAGAGGAGTGATGAGAGCAGTGGCGATACCTTTGAAAACAGTGTTCTTTTTCATGTTAATTCTACGTCTCCTTTTATATAAAAAATAGCTGATACGGAATCAGCTACTAAATTACCCATATGATTTTCCAATCATACCGTAATATAGATAGCTCTCCGCAAACGCGACAGTTGAACAAATATTATTTTGTTCAACCAGCCCAGTCCCTACGTAATTGGGACCAACTTCGGCATCTACACCTTTCACCGAAGCTACGGTCTTACGTAAACCTTAACAGCTTCGGGTACTGATTGTACAATGCACCTCTATCGTTATATCAGTCTAGTCATATATCGTTATACTTGTCAAGCCCAAATTATTAGAAGCCATTTGCTTTGTTCATCTTTCTGACCGATCGGGACAAGCAGCCGGTCGCTGTTTTATATCTTTTTCTTTAGATAATTTTCTATCCTTAAGCATTTCCCCAATATAGGTTGAACCCAATATCAAAATCCCGCCAATAATCTGAGGGAATGTTAATGTCTCTCCGAGAAAGATCACACTGAAAAAAATACCAAATAAAGGCTCTAAATAACTGTAGGACACTATTTCAACAGATTTCATATGTGTATAGAGGGAAAAGAACATGGTATAGGCCACACCTGTATGTAATATACCCAATAGAATGGTATAGATAACCGCCATAGCATTCAAGTTTACAACCATTGAAATATTTCCATCAATCAATACAAATGGCAGTAAAACAATCATCGCGGTAAATATTTGCACAAAAGTGGCCGTTTGATTATCCACCCTGACTTTAATACTGCGGTTAATAAGCACAATGGTTGCGTAAAGCATCCCTGAAATAGCACTAAGTGCCAGCCCCATGTATCCGTAACCTTCTAATAAATTATGACCAACAATCAGAAAGAGTCCTAGAAACGAGATGAAAACAACTGCAATTTGAATCTTTGAGATAGTCTCTTTCAATAACAGCGGTGCAGATATCATTACATATACCGGGCACATATTGTAGATCACAACGGCAGATGAAATACTGGTATGTTTAAACCCATAGAACAAAGTTAACCAGCCAAAACCCAGTAATACACCTGAAATAAGATAGGGTTTTAAAAGCGACAATTTCACCTTATCTGCTTTTTTCATTTTCATTACAACAAAAAGAACCGGCAGTGCAATTAATGCCCTCAGAAAAGCTAAGCTTAGAGCGGACAATGGAATGGATCTTGTAAATACACCCAGACTCCCCCATATAATCATAACAAGTACTAATTTAATTCTATTCATAGACACACTCCTTATCTTTGCTAAGTTTAGATTAGCTAAATAATAAGGAGCTGTATTGTATAAAATTGACACTATCCTTTTAATTGCTCTAAATATGTTACTGGCGTAATACCATACATTTTTTTAAATTCTCGGATTAAATGGGCTTGGTCATAAAATCTTAATTCCCCACAAATATCAAACACGTCTACACCTTTACTTAATAACCTTTTTGCTTCAGCTACTCGATATTGTAAATGGTATGCAGCAGGTGTAGTGACATATAATTTCTTAAAATTCCTTATTATTGTAAACTTATTTAGCCCGGTTATTTGCTGAAGTTTATCCAATGTTATAACGTCATTCACGTGATTTAATATATATTCATGGATCGTTTTGACAATATCTATTGTATTTGTAGCAGTAGTTTCCGAAATATCTTTTTCTCCAAACTCTAACAATAATTCAATAAGTATATTTTCCAATGTGTCTGGAATCTTTTCTGTTACTAGTTGTTCAATAAAGCCAATTAATTTCTGGACTTGATTACCTGTTAACTTTTTTGCTTGATTAAAACTTACTAAATCGCCATAGTAACCAGGATCAACAAATAACATAACATATGCCCAGTGATTAATATCTTTCGGTGCGCATCTGTGAGTCATCAGTGGTGGTATAATGACACCATCACCTGTTCCATAACGGATAATCCTATCGTTCAATGTTAAATCAGTGGATCCTTCTATGATATACCCTAATGAAAGTTCATTATGGACATGAGACTTATATGCATGGGGGTTGTTTCTACACCTCTTGATTTCCACGCCTTCAATAATACTTCTGCTAAATTCCATATGTCTGTCTTTCTCAATACTACTCATATAATCCTTGTCTGATATATTCAAAATTCAAACACTTACCTTTCATTTTATTGTCTGCTGTGATTATAATATTTTCAAAATCATATTTTAATAGTTTTGAAACAATATTTCACTTGTATACATATCATTCTCCTTTAATAAAAATCTACTTGGGCAACAATTTTACTAAAAGCAACCTTACATCTTTAAGTTACTACTAGGTTGAAACATAGCTCATAGATTACCCTAACAAAACCAGGATTGCCACACTAATGAAGGTCCAAAGCTTACGAGACTTCAATTTGTCAGACATTATTAATCCTCCTTCAAAATGGAAAAGCAGGCCATAGCGACCTGCTTCATTTATTGCTCATATAAATAGGAAGAAATTATTTAACAAAAAAACTATACAATTCTATAATCTGCAACGACAATTAATTCTTCATCCTTTTTTTGTCCGGCATACACCATTCGTTTAAATTCATATCCTTTATTCTTCAAAGCAATTTCCATAAAACAAAGAAATATGCCCATATCAATACTATTATAATACGGGCGTCTACCTTCCGGTATCATTGAACGAACTTGCGTTGAGCAATATATTTGAATATCATCGCTCTCGCAAAAAACACGCCATGGCTGAGAATTACACGAACTTGGCGCATACCTAACTACATTTGCTACATCTACAAAACGCTCGCCATTCCAAATAATCTCTAATTCTTTGCGTTTGCTTTTGTATAATCTTTTCTGAATTCTAAAAGCTTTATTCGGCACAATTGTTTATCATCCAAATAATTAAATTAGTATACTGTAGATTAACAATGTATTATTCAGAGCATTCACGACTCTTTTTAAGTCCTATATTATATCTAAGGATTTCAAAACTTATCAATCATCGCCAAAAAGCTTTTCATTGCAATAATTACAATATGTTGGTTCTTCAATAGCATCGTCTACATCTATTGCATCCACGGGGCATTGGCAGCATGTGCAATAAATAATTGTATTTTTCAGATCTGAAGAAAAATCTCCGATATTTCCGAAATTCCACTATGTCATCTATATCTTAGCCTATTTTCAGGGAGCAAAAAACGGCATTTTTTTGCCTGATTTTCGCCCCAAAATTGCTCTCAAACCACAACATATTGTGGCAAAGTCTACTTTTTACCCCCGAACCACATTTCGTCATCAGAATTATCGTTTCTACGTGCACCGTCCAGGGAAACATATCCACCGGCTGCACCTCAGCCACCCGATATCCCCCGCTCTGCAGTATCCCCAGATCCCGTGCCAAAGTCCCCGAATCACAGGAGACATAGATGATCTGATCCGGCCCCAATTCCCGCAATCGTTCCAGTACTCTTTTGTGTTCCCCGGCCCGGGGCGGATCGAGGACGACGATATCTGGACAGTCAGTAATTTGCCGGAAGGTGTCTTCCACTTTGCCTGGGATAAACTCCACATTATCAACTCTATTGCGCTTGGCATTTTCCCGGGCATCTTCCACTGAGTACGGATTTTCTTCGATTCCCCAGACCTTTCTGGCCTTTGCCGCCAAGGCCAGGGTAATGGTCCCGATTCCGCAGTAAAGATCTCAAACCACTTTCTCGGTTGAAAGCTCCGCCCAATCCAGCACGGTGTTATAAAGTCTGCGGGTCTGAGTAGGGTTGACTTGCAGGAACGCCAGGGGGGGAGATCAATTAGCTCCCAACATTTATGGGAACTGGGAAACGCTTACCTACAGACAAGGGGTGCTAACGCCGAGCTTTCCAGAGGCATGGGATTCTATTTCCTGGAGTTAGGAATTAAAATGCGCCTTGCTGAAATTACACCGGCCTATATAGAAAACTTGGCTGGCGCCCACACGAAGACACTGTCTTCGCACGTATAAGCCCTTCTTGCAGACACTGTCTTCGCACGTGTTAACTTAGCGGAGAAGCCTTCAGGCGCAGGCGGCTGCCTTAGTTGCACTGACAGCAAAAGATTTAAGGGAAAACCATAGTCCCTGCAATTTCCAAATCAGGAAACCAATACGACCGAACTGTTTCCTGTTTCCTGTAGGTCCGAAAATGATCAATATCCAGGTCTTTAAACCCATAAACCAGTATAATCTCCTGATCAGGATCGACAATCCAAAACTCCCTGACCCCGGAAATCATAAAGGTATTCAGCTTATCCACCATATCTTTGGATCTGGTGCTTGGCGATAAGATCTCAACAACCAGGACCGGCGTGCCCATATACCGGCCTTTTTCATCTGTGGTCTCAGCCACATCACAAGTAACAAGCAGATCGGGCTGCATTACATCAGGGTCTTTGAAGCCTTCTTTCCGGAAATGTACATCGAAAGGGGCATAAAATACCTTACACCCTTTCCCTTTGAGATACTCCTTGAATCCAACATGTAAGTTTCCCGAGATTTCTTGATGGATAGTGCTTGGCGAGCTTAACAGCACAATTTCACCGTTGATGAATTCCATGCGCAAATCGCTTTTCTCGTAGATTTCCATAAATTCCTCATAGGAGACTTTTTTGCCTCCGTACTGGTAGTCCAATGCCTTCTCCTTCATGAGAAAATAGCGGTCGCTATCTGTGATGTAAGGTGCGAGCCTCACCGCTTTTTTACCGTTTTTGGTAATTACCACTTCATTATCATTGATTACATAATCCAAATATGTCCCGAGATTGCATTTTAGCTCGGTGGCTGTAATTATATTGTTCGATTTTTGATCGTCTTTATCGTTTATATCGTTCATAATTCCAATCACCCCGTACGATAATTATATTATATCGAACGATGATTAGCAATCCTTTTTAGCTCACTGCGACCTTTGGGCAAGCTCAAACACGCCATCCTGTCACATTTTCTCCTTCAAACCTCTCGCTAAAAAATCAATCACCTTATTATTATTTTGAAACATCTCTGCTCCGTTATTACGGTGATTAGGTCCACTGCTCCACCAACTAAAAGCAATATCCTTTTCATCCTTTATTATTTAAACAAGAGTTCTTAAGCCTTTTAATAATCCCAATATGAAATACGCGTTGCCCTCTCTATAGAGGTTATGGGCTTAACGGTTATTGGAATATTAATTCATTGTTCAGTGGAACAGGTAACATTGAGTTGAATTAACATAAAAAAGAACCATTATACAAATACTTAATTTTGTAGTAAACATTAAAACACAGGAGGAAAATCACATGAATATACAAGAACAAAAGAACTTTAAACAGCCACCCCAGTCTTATTGGATGGCTTCTACGCTCCAAACTGAGTATCCGACTTTAAATGAGGATTTAAAAGTTGATATTGCAATTATCGGAGGTGGTATTACCGGAATCTCCTGTGCCTACATGCTTAATAAAGAAGGAATAAAAACAGCAATCATAGAAGCTGATCGTATTCTACAAGGTACAACCGGGCATACGACAGCAAAAATCACCTCCCAGCATGGACTGATCTACAGTAAAATAAAAAATCAAATGAGTGAGGAATTTGCCAAGCAATACGCCGATGCAAACGAGTCTGCTATCCGTATGATTGGAAAAATAGCCAATGATAATCAAATCAAGTGTGATTTTATTCCTCAATCTGCCTATATATATTCATTACAAAGTGAGTATATTGATAAGATAAGTGATGAAGCAAAAGTGGCCTCTTCACTTGGGATTAAAGCTACTTTTATGGAAGAAATACCTTTATCCTTTCCTATAAAGGCGGCTGTGCGTTTTGATAATCAAGCTCAATTTCATCCACGTAAATTTTCGCTGACTCTTGCTAAAGATTTTATAAATAGTGGCGGCAATATATTTGAACAAAGTCGTGTTGTTGATATAGAAGATGAAGGCGCCTATGTAATCACTACGAATCTGGGAAAAAAAGTAACTGCTGAAAAATTGATTATTGCCTCCCACTACCCTTGTTATAATAAAACCGGACTATATTTCACCAGAATTTACCAGGAGAGGTCATATGTAGTTGCTATTAAGGCAAGAGAAAATTATCCTGGCGGCATGTATATAGCAGCCGAAGAATCCGGTCACTCACTTCGTAATCAAATGTCTGATAATGGTGAATTAATATTTGTAGGCGGTGAACAGCATAAAACTGGGCAGGGTGAGGATACCTCCAAAAACTATGAAGCATTAATAGATTTTTCTAATGAAACTTTTACAGTAGAGGATATTCCTTATCGATGGTCGACCCAAGACTGCATGACTTTGGATGGGCTGCCTTTTGTGGGGCATTTCACATCAAAAACTCCAAATATGTATATTGCGACTGGTTATGGCAAATGGGGAATGACCAACAGTATAGCTTCCGCAATGATTTTAAGGGACTTAATAATTAGTGGAAAAAGTCCATGGCAAGATGTATATAACCCCTCACGTCAAACCATATCCGCTTCCGCCAAAAATTTTGTTATTGAAAATCTTAATGTTGCAGATAAACTAATAAAGGGGAAAATTTCCCCATTGCCGGAGCATGTTGAAATTAAACCCGGTAAAGGAGAAATAATTGAAGCAAATGGAGAAAGAGCTGGAGCACATAGGGATGAACAAGGTACATTACACGTCGTAGATACAACATGTACACATATGGGTTGTGAATTAAATTGGAATTCTGCTGAAAAATCCTGGGATTGCCCTTGCCATGGCTCAAGGTTTTCCTATAAAGGAAATATAATTGAAGGACCTGCGGTTAAACCCTTAGATTTCCACAAGGATGTAAACACAATTGAAAAGTTAATCAAAGACCATTTTTAATGGATTTATCGGATTGTACGCGGCTTTAAATCCTGTTATCCCACCTTCGTGAGCCTACCGAACATCTTGGACGCTGTTTTTATGGCAGCACAAAAAGGATTAAGCCTCCCGCGAGTCTACAATTGCGGCGGCTACGAAAGTCTTGAGACTTTGGCTTTGTTAGATGAGCATTAATTTTCATACTTACCTTTTACCGACATTAATGCTATTTGATAATCGGCGCATCACTGAACAAATCAGCAGGAATTTTAATTTCCACAATTGTCCGCAAAGGCGCAAAGGTACCTGGAACCTACGCGGAACGACAAAAAATGACAGCCCGTTAGCATGTTACGCCGAGTAATAAGATAAAAATAAAAAGCGCCCTTTAGTTTCGATTGAAACTAAAGGGCGCTGGTGTGCTATTCACTTTATTGGGACTGATTAATTTCCTGTCCTGACTGTGTAATGTCCGGGAAGAAATATGATACCATCGCTTCGTATTGATCCTGTGCCGACAGGCAGGTATCCGTGAGATATCCTTTTTCTGTTTTGTATTCTTTGAGGCCACGGTAATAAAACAGCTTATGCTCGTGGTCAGTGATAAAAGGCAGGATGTCATTCTTCAGACACTCTTTAAACATGATGATGCGACCCACTCGTCCATTACCATCCTGAAAGGGATGTATGCTTTCAAACCGGTAATGGAAATCTACAATATCCTCTATTACAACATCCTTTTTTTTATGATAATCGGCAAGCAGTTTTTGAATTTCACCGCCGACCTTTGCGGGTGCGATAGTTTTCGTGTCGCCGACCACATTCGGCCTTGTTTTATAATCACCGACACGAAACCATTCCTTGCGTTCGTCGGATGTATTCCGTTTTAGAAGCCGGTGAAATTCCTTAATCATATCTTCCGTCAGTTCCTCATCCGCGTGGGCAAGCATATAGTCAAAGCAGGAAAAGTGATTGACGGTTTCAATGATATCGTCAACACTTGCCGCTTCATCCGGCTCCATATTGATCGTGTTCGTTTCATAAATATACCGAGTCTGATCTTCAGAAAGGCGGCTGCCTTCAATCCGGTTCGAATTATATGCTAGTTTGATCTGTGTCTGATGGTACAGACCGCCTTTAAGCTTCATTTCCTTTTCTTCCAGCAGCCGTTCCAATAAGCGTTGCTTCATAAGCATCACTCCTTTCTGTGCAATGTTATATTTATTATACCACATTTTTACTTATTTTTATCTGATTTTTGCTCTGAGTCCCACAAACTCAACGGTTTTGATTCTGCTGAATTATGATATCTTCATTGCATATGCCCCCTTCATTTAATAATGTCTACGCAGGCTTCTACAATAATCGGCCCGATCATGATTATGACAGTGTCATCAATGATTGCAAAAATCATCTAATGAATATGGGATACATTCATTCGGAACAGAGAGATGGAGACGAGTTAATTTTTATAGATTGTGACTCCAAGCTATTCTGTATATCGTACAATATCTTGAATATCACGTATATCAAGCCAGTTCAAAAGTCTCAGCAGGTAATGTCCATCTGGTGTGGTTTCTCCATTTTCCCATTAAAACCCACCACAGGATGTACGAAAGGCTTTTGAATCCTCAAATTATTTCCACTCTACCTTTCTACATTTTACACCTAAATCCTCCCACGATGACAAAATTAATCCAAGAAAAAACAAAAAAGGCCAGACTGTACAAAACGATCTGATCTTTTGTATAATCATGATATTGGTTTACTGGTTCCTTGATGTTTAAGCGCCTACAGAATAAACTTCGGTCTTTAACGAGGTCTTCGAAAATAATAGTCCCATATAGGGAGGGCCTCAAATTTCATAAACAATTACGCGAAATAACCAAAAATGTAGTATTACTTATGCAATCCATAAGCTTTTATTTTACAATCAACTTGTACTTGTATAGGAATAGTTGGGTAAATTTCACTCCAATTTAAGAATTCGAAAGCCTCCGAATGGTATTTTTGAAAAGCTTTATCGAAGCCAAGATAATCAGCTTTTAGCTCTTTTTGAGATTTATCTATGGCGGATTTTACCTGTTGACTAATTGCTTGATTAAAGAGTTCTTCCATCTTTTTTAGGTTCTCTGGCTTGGAGAAATCAATGTCTTTTCCGGCTTCCTCCATCACCATTCCTTCTGTGGACACAGCAACAACAAAAGAGGGCTTTCCATCGTCTAAGACGGGCTTGAATTTTGTATCCTTCTTCCTAACTCGATAGGTGTATGTATTTTCCTTTTCTTTCGCTACTACAACAGCCAGGGTTTTTTCCAATAGCCAGTTAGAGGCCTGGGCTTCATCTGCACTGAGCCAGGCAACCAGTTTCCAGTCCTTAAAGATAGCAGCCCCATCTCGAACGACTACATTCTCGCCTTTCTGGATAGATACACGGCTACCCAAGGCTACTCCCTTAGTCCTGTTTAAGTCAATAATAAAGTCAAGAAAGTTATTGGTTCTATTAAGATCAAGTTCTTTTTGCAGCATCCCCATTGCAACCATTTCGGCAGCGACTCGGTTTTCAAATCTGGGATTGGTATAAAAAAATTGTCGCGCCTCGGCATTTTGGACAAAAACCAGTCTTAATCTCAAGGCCATGTCAGGCTCTCGCATAATGTAATTAGTAAGATACTGGAAGTTTTCTGTTCTGGCAACATCTTCTCCAATCGCCACCAATCGCAGGTGGCTCAAAGAAATTCTTCGGCTAATACTGGCTTGCATTCGTTGTATCGCTTGAAGAATGCTATCTGCTTCCATACTGGCCGCCAAACTCTGGGCTTTAGGATTCTCTCGCGTTGAAAGGGGCTTGGCAAACTCGAAGGTCACCTTATATTTTGCAGTATCCGAATTTGATGGTGAATCTATACCGATTCCGAGTACAAAGGCTGTATCATTAACGTCCTGAAGATCCCAGCAACCAGGGGTTAATAATAAAAGAGGGAGAATCAGGAATAGCGCTAACTTACTTCTCATGTTGACCTCCCTTTCTTCCTGATAACCGCCAACAGGAGGGTCATTACAGGAAGTATATAGACTATAGGTACTGTTACAAATGTAAGATAAAGGCGAAGAAGCTCATGCCAAGCTTCGTTAGGCAAGAAGTAAGCGATTGTAACCGGAATTGCTGTTATAAAGAAGGTTATCCAATTCCTAGGTCGTAGGTTGAATAAATAAAATGTACTTGAGCATAGCAGGTAGAGATAAATGGCCAAAGTTGCATAAATACCTATTAACCAAGGTAGTGTGAGGAGAAGGCCGAAACGTTCCACGGGAAATCCCGGAAATTCGACGAGGTTGACAACGTCAATTCCCGGTAGTACTGATTCATTAATGTTTTGTACGCCCAGGATGCCAATGGCGGCTACAGTATTTGACCAGCCAAAAAAGGCCGTCACATTGTAAGCCAGCAGAGAGGATTTTACTCCATCCTTAATCCTAAGAAAAAATGGGGCAGCGAATAACAGAACTTCCGGGCCTTGGAAAGCTCCAAGGGAGTAATAAGAACCTTTTATCACAGGCAGTAGTCCGCTCTCCAGAACCGGTAAGAATCTGTCTATTTTGATGGTGGTTGTAAACAGCAGGGCCAATAGGAGCAGGGGAATGGCTAAAAAGGGTAGGAGCAACTGGAAGAAACGGATCATCGGGACGAGACCGTAAGAAACCAACCAAATTAAAGACAAAGCAAATAGAATAAGTGGTATTATGGTGGGGGTTTGCGGTAGAAATAACATTTTATTAGCTAACAATGTCTCATAGAAAATTGAGCTTAGTAAGGCAAGCCAGAACAGGAGATAAAGATTAGAAATCAAGAAACCAAGGGGTTTTCCCCAGACAATTGGCAGGTACTGAAAATAGCTCTTATTTGGAAAGCGAGCTGCTAGTTTTATAAACAAATAGACAAAAAAACTACCAATAATGGCACCTATAAGGATAGAAAGCCAGGCATCCTGCTTAGCTGCTGCAACCGTTGCTTTCGAAAACGTAAAAACTTCATATTCAACAATGGTTAGGATTAACAAGGGGATGAGGGCACGGGTGTGAAGCCGATCCTCTGAAGCATGAATTTCTTTGCTCATAGTATCACCTATTCTTCCCCTATTGAGGATTCTGTGGTTTATAAGTATCATCAATGGGCATTTCTTTGGAATTCCCACGTAGAAGAGTATGCCCCCAGGCACCTATTTCCATGGTTACCAGAGGTGCCATGTAGGGTATGCCGAAGGATTTTAATGTGGCCAGGTGAATGCATATAATGAAAAAGGATAGTGCGAATCCGAATAAACCTAAGAAGCTGGAAATGATCATTGTCATGAATTGAATTATCCGGATGGAAGAACGCAGGTCGTAATCGGGGATGCCAAAGGAAGATAAAACTGTTAAGGTAACTACTATCACTAGAACTGAGCCTATTGTATGGGAAAACAGACCAGCAATTACTAGAGTAATGCCGGAAAAGAGTCCCACAGTAGTGCCCATTGGAGAGGGTATTCTTATTAGCATCATTCGAAGAGCCTCAGCTATCCCCATCATAAGAAAAACCTCAAAATAGATTGGGAAGGGTGTACCTTCTCGAGAATTAAGTATAAGAAGAAGAAGTCGGGTTGGGACCATTTCAGGGTTATAAGACAGCGTGGCTATATAAAAACCTGGTAGGCAGACAGCCAGTAACAACATGATAAAGCGGGCGACTTTAAAAAAGCTAGCAGCAATGAACCAACGACTATATGCGTCCTCAGGTGTATCCAAAAGATCAAAAAAAGTACAGGGGGCAAGCAGGACATTAGGGCTTCCATCCAGGATGATTACTATCCTTCCCTGAAATAAAGCACTTACTGCGACATCGGGGCGCTCACTAGCTTCAACCTGTGGAAAGGGACTAAAGGTGGAATCCTCGATATTTCTTTGTATGTAGCTGCTTTCATATAAGGTTCTTGCTTTAATCATCTTAATTCTTTGTTTGACTTCCGCGACGATACTAAGGTTGGCTATGTTACCTAAATAGATTAGAAAGACTTCTTTAGGAGCAAGATTTCCTAGGGAGATAGTTTCTGCAATTAGTTCGGAAGTTGGGGCTAGATTCCTTAATAACTCTAGGTTGTATCGTGCGTCCTCCGTAAAACGCAGCCTTGAACCTCGCACAACCTGGTCTTTATCTCCAACAATAGCTCTTACTATTGGGGGCCTCTGGGGATTATTTCTAAACGTAGATCTTTCGGAAGTAATTTCTGTCTCTCCTGAAGTCACTCCTTCAGGATGATTTTCATTAGGTACCTTTTGGAAGTTAGTATCATTATTAATTGTAGGGGGGGTGTTGTTTCTTTTCCAAAAGTTAAACATTCTAATACCTCAAGCTTTTTTAGTCTTAAAATAGTATCCCAAGGCACGAAAAATATATGTAAATAATATGTAAATAGTATGTTACCCAAACAACTAGGGATTACCATTAAGTACGTAGTCCTGGGTATAAAATAAAGATCAGTACCTGACTCGCTGTCAAGGTACTGATCTATTGTATTAATATTCGTCGGAACTTGTCGTTCCGCAAAGGGCAAAGGTACCTGGCACCTACGCGGAACGACAAAAAATGACAGCCCGTTAGCATGTTACGCCGAGTACTCTAAAGCAACAAATTATGCTTTACATACGATTGTTTTTATGATAGAGCATGGTCAAGCAGAAAAACTTGGCGTACAAAAACTTACGGATCATTTTAATATATCCACTACATACCTTTCAAAAATTTTAACACAATTGGTTAAAGCAGGCTTAATTGAGTCTTCTAAAATGTCGAACCTCTCCTTCTGAAAAACATTGATACGATAGAAGATAATATAGCAGATATTATCATCACAATCGATATGTTCCATATGGTCGAAGATAAAGTTTCATTTCTGAAGGAATTAGATAGGCTCCTTAAAAAAACCGGGCTATTGTTCATTGATATGCAGCACATATCTCCGGAGGATGCTACAGCCGCCACAACACTTACCCAAAACGCGGGCTTTTTATAATGCAACACATTCTTCACCCTCTCCTTTACTCCCGTTTCACCAAAGGCGAGGGGGCTGAGAAGCCCGCTTTTTTTAGCTGACAGCGCAAGAAGAGAATTGGAATAGCTGCCCCGAATATCAAAATCATAACGCTTCATTACGCTCTCATCCGCCGACAATTCCATATCCCTTGCCATAAGTGCGTAGGAAACCCATACAATGGGATTGAACCAATGGGCGAACGCGACCAAAAAAGCGACCGGCTTTATCAGATACTCAAGGCGCTTGATATGCGTCTGCTCATGCTCTATAACGTATTCCATCTCTTTTTCACCAAGTCCTGTGGGAATATATATCTTGGTGTGGAGGAATCCCAGCACGAAGGGCGTTTTGATAAGATCGGTTTCATAAATATTGTCATGGACGCGGATGGCGGTCATGACTCGTTTTTTCAAACGCAGATAGCTGATAATCCCATATAGCAAAAGCGAAAGAACGCCCGCTAGCCAAAGATATGTCCCAATCTCCAGCACGACTTGAACAGGATTGACACTGTTCGTGGGGGTGCGAGCGGAAACGATCTTTCAATAGCAGTGTTTACGGCGTTATCGACGACTGGCACTCCGCTTAGATGCCTTTCTGGCTGGTAGAAACGCTGAAATGAAGATTGTTATCATTGAAATTACACAGGCCATCAAAATCGACAAGGGGGTTACGGACACCGTTAACTTTGGTGCCCCTCTTAACGCTCCTTGGATCATCGGGTTGATGAACCAAAAGGTAATGCCCATTCCGCCAAGACCACCAATGATTCCAAGCGGGATACTGATCAAACCAATGATTGCTGCCTCAAATAACACCGAGTTTCTTTTCTGCCTTTTCGTAGCCCCCACGCTGGAGAGCATGCCTAAATGACGGGAACGTTCTGATACAGAAATAGCGAAGGAATTATAGATTAACGAAACAGCGCCTATAATAATGATTGCCATTATGCCGCTGAGAGTGAATATATAGTGCTACTCAAGTTATCGTTATTCGTGACCCCATAATAGCGCAATAAATTGTTATTAAAATGGATCTTAGCGATTTGAATTTGGTTTTTCTTAGCTAGCTCTTCTGCATGAGTGTATAGTGAGCTTTTAACTTTATTTAGTACAACCGAGGCATTAACTGTCTCATTTGCTCCTATCATGCTCTCGTCGATATAGGATATAATCGTATACCCGGTTGCCCATGTTGGTTCCCAGGTAGGTCGTTTGATGATTCCTACAACCGTGTAGCTCTTAGTTAGACTACCTTTTAATGTTTCGGTTTTTATACTATTCTCTAATTGTAATGGAGCACGCTGAAAAAGTTCTTGAACACTGTCTTTGTTGAACCGTTTACCAATATCAAGTATTAAACGATCCCCCATCTCGTAGTCTACTTTGGCATTTTCAGCAATTTCTTCCGAAATCACAACTTCATTGTTTGCCTTCGGAAGTCGCCCTTGACTCAATTCAATGGGAAACTGTTCAAACCCTTGGGCATTATACTCCTTGATAAATAAATAGGGCTTATTTTTATTTTGTCCTTCCTCTAAAAGAGCATAGCCACGATCTCTTGAGATAACAAGGGCTTTCGTTGCTTCATCGTTTTTTACCGCTTCGAGCTGCTCCTTGTTCACATCTTTGTAAAGGACATGCCATTCTCCTTCACTGGCAATCGTCTGCTTTTGCAATAATTCCATAAAAGACACACTAATAGTTGCAACAGCCGTCACCATGGCGACTGAAATAATCACTCCAAGGATTGTGACAAGCGTTCGTCGTTTGTTTTGCTTCAAATGTCTTATCGTTAGTTTATTAATAATGTTCATCGACGAAGCACCTCATCCTTAGTGATCCGCCCGTCTTCTATGGTCATGATTCGATCTGCCTGTAAGGCTATACGCTCATCATGGGTAATTACAATCAGGGTTTGACGAAATGTTTTATTGAACATTTTAAGAAGCTCAATAATTTCATGAGGGTAGGTTTTCATCACTTATCAGGTCTGTCATAACAAACATTGAGGTGATAGGAGTTTTAAGCTGATGTGAAATATCTGAGATTGAATCCGCTAGATAACGCTTGTCTTTTTTCAAGAGGCTTGCTTGCTCAGAGAGGGTTACGGTTACCTTATATAGTTCACTTTTAAGGATGCTAAGCTCGCCTTCATCATTATCTCTAATATCCAGGGAGTATTCGCCGCCTGCAATTCGCTTTAGGTATTCGGTTAGCTTTGCTATTTGCTGATATCTCCATCTCGTAAACAGGAAGGATACTGCAGCCATTAAAAGCAGCGCCGACAAAGCAATGATCCCTGAGATGGGATTAAAAAAATAGCAGGCAATTAACAAAGCTTCCCATACTTTACCATCGTGTGTTTCAGTCAAATTCAACAGTATGGTATTAGCCACGCTATGTCAAGAAGAAGGACACTCTAAGACAGACAAAAGGAGCATCACGTTTCATGATGCCCCTAACCAAATCAACTATTACTCATTCAACGCTGGATACTTGATTATTTTTCATAGGCCTTGATTAATTCAGCAATATCAAATTTCTTCATTTTAAGAAATACTTCCGTTACTTGTGCTAATTTTGCAGCATTCTTAGTCTGCATCATCTCATTCATTACCGTGGGTACAATCTGCCATGAAAAGCCGTATTTGTCCTTCAACCAACCACATTGTTCTGCTTCAGGGACTGCAGATAGCTTATCCCAATAATAGTCGATTTCTTCTTGTGTATCGCACATCACCATCAAGGAAATGGCCTCATTAAACGTAAAGTTGTGCTCATGAGCGCTGTCCATCGCTGCAAAGGTTTGGTTTTCAAGTACAAAGTCGACATGTTGAATCGTGTGAGCTTTGTCCGGGGCAGCATCCTCACCGTATCTAAGCATATTACCAACACTTGAATGTTCAAATACTGTTGTATAGAATCGGATGGCGTCTTCTGCATTTCCACACTGATCCCCGACAAACATCAGCGTTGGGGTTATTTTTTGCTCAATCTCAAAATCACCCATGTACATTACTTGCCAAGAAAGGCCGTATTTGTCCATTAACCATCCATATTTTTCACTAAACGGATAGACGTCTAAAGCCATCAGTGCTTCGCCATTTTCAATAAGTTTCTCCCATAACCTCTCAACCTCTGCAACAGAACTACAAGCGATAAGAAAGGATACCGCTGGGGTAAATTTAAATAATGGACCCGCTGAGAGCAGCATGAATTCTTGTCCAGCAAGCTCAATTGTGATCATATCCACGGAGCCTGATGGTGTGTCATTTAAGATAGTTTTGTCCTTAAGTCTTGATCCTTCAAATAGGGACATATAGAACTTTGATGCCTCATCGGCTTCCTTGTCAAACCATAAGTGTGGGACAATCTTTTGCATATAGGTCTCCCTCGCATTCACGCAGATTTTTCTCAATTATACTGCGTACTTAAAGAGACTCCAAATTTATAGAAAAACCGCTCCACTTCCGGGATCCCAAGAAGGATGAGCGCCTGGGTGTAGGTCAAATTCGTCACCAGTGACGAATTTGGATTACCGTCACTGTCGAGGGAAGCAAGCAGTTTCGTCCCATACTCTTCGAAGAGCTGCATCAGTACGACATGAATGCAGCTCTTCAATTTATCAATTCTTATCCTTCAAAGTTTTATTCTGCGGAACTTGTCGTTCCGCAAAGGTACCTTAACAAATCCTCGTTGCCACAGACGGTTATTTGGGGCAGCGAGTAATTCTGCAAGTCTCAAAAACAGGTTTGCTCCGTGCGTTCAATGATCTCGTTTTGCAGCTCCCTGTCCAGATTATTGAAGTAATCACTGTAGCCGGCGACCCGCACGATCAGATCCCGGTATTTCTCCGGATTTTCCTGGGCTTTCAGCAATGTCGCCCTGTCAATAATATTAAACTGGATATGATGGCCGTCCAGATTAAAATAGGTGCGGATCAGCGAGGCCATGCCGGCCAGTCCCGTATCCCCCTGAACCAGGCTCGGTGAAAGCTTTTGGTTCAGGAGCGTTCCTCCGGTGCTCAAGTGATCCATTTTGGCGACGGATTTTATGACTGCCGTCGGCCCCAGCGTATCCGCGCCCTTGTCCGGGGATATCCCCTCGGACACAGGCTTTGAAGCCGGTCTTCCATTGGGCGTGGCCCCCGTCACCGAGCCAAAATAGATATGACAGGTGGTGGGCAGCATATCAATACGATAGGTTCCCTCTTTTATGTTCCTGCGCCCCGTAACCTCGTCGCGGAACAATTCAAAAGCCTCTACCATCAACCCGTCTGCATAATCATCGTCGTTTCCGTATTTCGGGGTGCTGTTGCGGACAAAGCCCAGTATTTCCTCATAGCCTGCAAAGTTGTTTTGGAGGGCGGCCAGAAGATCGCCTGCCGAAAAACGCTTCAGATCAAAGACATTATACCGGATAGCAGCCAGTGAATCCGCCAGCGTGCCGATGCCAACCCCCTGAATATAGCTTGTATTGTAACGCGCCCCTCCCGCATTGTAATCCAGGCCCTTTTTAATGCAGTCATCCACTATCACCGAGAGAAAGGGCACAGGCATGTGGGTGGCATAAAGCTTTTCGATCACATGGTTTCCCCGGATCTTGATATCCAGAAAATGCCGAACCTGCTTTTTATAAGCATCGAAAAACGCTTCATAGGTTTCGAAATCAGCAAATTCCCCGATTTTCAGGCCGATCTGCTTTTTCGTTACCGGGTCGTACCCGTTGTTGAGCGTTATCTCCAATATCTTGGGCAAATTGAAATAGCCGGTCAAAATATAGGCTTCCTTGCCAAAAGCTCCGGTTTCCACGCAGCCGCTTGAACCGCCCTGCCTAGCGTCATCAAGACTTTTTCCGGCTGCAATCAGTTCCTGCAGGATGGCTTCCGTATTGTAAAACGCCGGCTGCCCCCATCCTTTCCGTGATATCTCGCAGGCCTTTTCCAAGAAATAACGGGGCGTCTTTTTGCTGATCTGAACATTGGAATTGGGCTGCGTCAGGCGGAGCTCATCCATAACTTCGAGAATCAGAAAGGAAACGTCGTTGACTCCGTCTTTTCCGTCTTCGGTGATACCGCCTGAATTGATATTGGCAAAGTCTGTATAGGTACCGCTTTCCTTCAGGGTTACCCCAACCTTGGGAGGAGCGGGCTGGTTGTTGAACTTAATCCAGAGGCATTCCAGGATTTCTTTGGCCTTTTCTCCCGTCAGACTGCCCTCCTCCAGACCCTTTCGGTAAAAGGGATAGAGATGCTGATCAAGGCGTCCCGGGCTTAGCGCATCCCAGGGATTGATCTCAAGGGTCACGCCGATATGTACGAACCAGTACATCTGAACCGCCTGGGCAAATGTCAGGGGCGCATGAGCGGGAACAACTGCGCAGTTGCGGGCGATGGTCAGCAGTTCCTCACGGCGCGCCGGATCCTGCTCCTTTTCGGCCATGGCCAGAGCCAGCTTTCTGTAACGCTCGCCATAGGCCATGATGGCATCGCAGCAGATGGACATAGCCTGCAGCTCGGCCTGCCTGGCTAAGGCATCGGGATCGTTCAGAAAATCCAGTCCGGCCAGCGCCGCCTCAATATCTTTTTTAAAGCCGAAGAAGCCCTTTCTGTATATCTTCCCGTCGATGACGGTGTGTCCCGGACCGCGCTGCTCCATGAATTCGGTAAATATACCGGCACTGTAGCAATCCTGCCACTCCGTCGTCATATTGGCGAGGATACGCTTCCTCAGAGAGCGGTTTTCCCAGTAAGGTATGATCTCCTTCTTCTGGATCTCTATATCCTCACTGCTGACCCTGAAATATATCTTGTCCCGGACATTCAGGATCTCCATGTCTGCCCCACTATGGCAGCACAGTTCCGGAAAAGTAGGGGCGTGCTGTGGCCCGTCGCCTTTTTCACCGACAATCAGTTCTCCTGCGTTGATGCTGACAGCCTTGTTCTCCAGGATGTTTTTAAGCGTTAACGCCCTCAATACGGGCGTTTCAACAGTGCCCTCATATTGTTTGTAGGTTTGGGTAAGCAGCAATGCGCGCTCTATCGACACCCTCGGCTCCGTGGTGACACTTTGCCTGCGCAGGGAGCGAATCCGCTCATTCATTCCATACTCCTGCATCCAATCAACCTCCCGTCCTGACCCTGAATCCTTTTTGCTCAAAAGCTCCTGCGATTTGGGCCAGCCTTTCTTCCCGGACTGGCCGGAAGACCTGCCCTCCATATTCCCGTCCGATCCTGGGATATTTTCCCTTGCCCAGATCATGGTACTGCATGAGATTTACCCGATCAACCGTCAGGCCGTCCAGATACTCCAATATGCCCATGATTGCCTGTTCATCCGTATTGACGCCCTCAATCAGCGGCAGGCGCAAATAGATTCTCGCACCATCCTCCGCAAGCCTGCGCAGATTTCCTAGGATCGTTTCATTGCCTGTACCCGTGTATTTTTTGTGGTCTGCGGAATTCATCATTTTTAAATCATATAAAAACACATTTGTATAGGGAAGCACCCGTTGAAAATAATCATAGGGCACTGCTCCGCAGGTATCTATAGCAACGCTGATACCGCGTTCCCGGCAGCGGCGGACGGCCTCCTCCACAAAACCGATGTGCAGCAACGGCTCTCCACCTGAAAAGGTGACCCCTCCGCTCGATTCCTCGAAAAAGGGACGGTCTTTTTCAATCTCAGCCATCAGCTGCGCAACCGTATATTCCCGACCGGCAATCTCCCGCGCGCCTGTAGGACAAACCGCCACACAGGCGCCGCAGGCAGTGCATGTGCTGCGGTCAGGCTCACCCATTTGTCCAGGCAAACTCATACCAGGCAAAGCCCTCGAATTCATGGCGTCGAAAGGGCAAGCCGCTGCGCAAAGTCCACAGGCCTTGCATTTTCCTGCGTCAAAAAGCAGTTCCTTTTCCGGGCGCTGGCTTTCCGGATTGTGACACCAGGTGCAGGACAGCGGACACCCTTTCAGAAAGACCGTCACCCGAATGCCCGGACCGTCATGAAGGCAAAACCTTTGGATATTGAAAACCGTAACCGAAGGCCCTCCAAAACCGTTCATCATTCCAGTATTCATACTGCACTATCCTTTTTCAGCCCATCTTTATTTCGTCTTAGCCTATCCTAACATATCCCAAAAACCAGTGACCCCCAAGCAGCTTCGCGCACAGAAGTGAACGAATAGCATGGAGAGGCGGTAGGGCCCACAAAACTTTCGTGGGGAAGCGAAACCATGGGTCCCCTCTCGCCGTCCATGACTTCGGGGACACTCGGCCATCCATGGCCAGCGGTTCACTTCAGGTATTCCCGGTCGGTTTGGCGAAGTTCCCGGGAAAGCGCGTGGGCGAGCCTCGGAATGCTGAGTGAAGGTATGGGCGGGAAGCTGCCCTGCCCAAGTGATCCAGGGAAAGGCGGCCGCTAAACGGCCAAGGCCTTTCTCACCTGGGTAATGCCCAGCACGGTATGGCCCGTCTCATCCACCAACACTCCGTAGATCTCCTCGGCGTCCTTAACGGTGATATAGCCGTTTTTCACATCCAGGGCCACCTTTTCTGCCTGACGCTTCAAGGGATTGCCATAGCCGCCGCCGGAACCGGTGACCATCCGGACGATATCCCCTTTGTACAGCAGGATTTTTGAGCCCGTGCCGGCCTGGGGCTCATAAGTACCATCCCTGCGGATGAAATCGAAGCCATTGGGCGAACCGTCCTGTCCTCCTTTGTAACCCCAGGCCGGATAATCAAACCGTCCGTAGGTTCCCGAAAAATAGACGTTATCGTTTAAGGCCTGATGTCCGAGGATAATTCCGTAGCCTCCCCTGTACTCTCCTGCACCGGCATTGTTGGTGTTCAGGCTGTATTCCGTGACCCGGTAGCCAAACTTGGCCTCCAGCACTTCAGCCGGGATATTGTAGGTTTCGCCGTCGCCGGTGCAGAACTGAGAGCTGTCGCCGTCCCGGTCAACGCCGGCGCCCCAGCCGCCCAGGGTTGGTCCGACATCCACAAAGGGGTCCCCTGTTACGGAATGGGTACCTGAGAGTGAATAGGCACCAACCGTGAGGAAATGTCCCGCGGTCAGCCTGCCCTTTTCCACCACCGGGGCCATGGCCTGCCAAACCAGATCCAGGGCAAACTGCATGGATTCATAATAGCAGGATACCGCCGCAGGCCTTTGGGCGCTGAAGATGCTGCCTTCCTCGGCAATAATTTCCAGGGGTTCGAAGACACCGTCATTGATATCCTGTTCGGGACCGGTGCAGGCCAGGAAAATACTGCGCATAGCCGATATCAAACCGGTACGGCTTAAATTGATGGGTCCGGAGGTCTGGGGCGCACTGCCCGTGAAATCCACAACCATCCGGTCGCCCTTGATGGTCACGGCCGCCTGGATATGAAAGGGTCCGTTTCCCAGCACATCCCTGTCCATAAAGCCGCCGGCGGTGTAGACACCGTCCGGAATGGCGGCCACCCTGCTGCGGGAGTATTCCGCGCTGTTTTTCAGCAGGCGCTCAATGGCATCCTTGACAGTCTCTTTGCCATATTTGGCGCAAAGCTCCCGGATGCGCTTTTCTCCTGTGCGCAGCCCGGAAATCTGAGCCCACATATCGCCGATGGACATGTCCGGCAAACGGACGTTGCTGCGGATAATTTCAATAACAGCCTCGTTGATGGCCCCTTCATTGAACAGCTTGACGCAGGGGAGCTGGAGTCCCTCCTGATAGATCTCATTGGAATCCACCGAATAGCCGGGATCCTTGCCACCCAGCTCCGACCAGTGGCATTTGTTGGCGCAGTAGCAAAAAAGCTCCCCGTCAATATAGACGGGAATGACCAGACCGACGTCCTGAAGGTGTGAACCGCCGCCCCCATAGGGGTCGTTGATGATAATGATGTCGCCCTCCTTAAGCTTGCCCTTGGAGGTATATTTTTCAATCACCTCTTTAACCATGGAGGAAAGCATGCCCAAAAAACCTGCCACACCGTTGCCCTGGGTCAGCAGGCGTCCTCGCTCATCCGTCAGCCCGGAGGCAAAGTCCAGGACCTCGTAAATAATGGGGCTTTGGGAGGTTCTCGCTACCGAATAGAACATTTCTTCGCCAATGGCTTGCAGGGAATCCTTGATAATATCCAAGGTAATCAGATCTGCAACCACCTCTATTTTTTGCTCTGACATCTTGATCACACCCCCGTTTCAATTATGATATCGCCGAAATCATCGATCTTGGCCGTCATTCCCGGTTCGATCACGGTAGAGGCGCTCACCTCTTCGATGATGGCCGGACCGGCTACCTGCATGCCCGGCGACAGCTTCTCCCGCGCATAGACAACGGTATCAATCTTGCCGGTTCCTTCAAAAATAACCGGACGTATTTCCAGCACCGCTTCATCCAGGGTATAGGGTTTGGCTTCCAGGGTTTTAATAGGTACCTTTTCCACCCGGCCAAAGGAGGCCAGGTGCAGGTTGACAATCTCTACGCCGCTGTCATCCAGCCGGAAGGAGTAATTGAGTTCATGCTCCTTGTGGAAGGCTTCGATGAAGGTCCCGAGATTTTCAGGGCTCATGTCCTCGCCGGGTACACGCACCTTCACTGTATGGTCCTGCCCGATGTAGCGCATATCGAGATAATGGACGAAATAGATGTTTGCTCTGGCCACGCCCTTTTCGGCGTTGTCCCGGTAAGCCTTTTCCTCCAGTTTGCGCCATTCGGACTTGATTGCCTCATAATCCGGGTCAATCAGCCGGGCGTTGTAGGTCTGGATATCGTCGGAGCGCAGATCGGTCATCAGCATTCCCCAGGCCGAAAAGACCGAAGCCGCCAAGGGGATGATGACCTTTTTGATGTTCAGTTCCCGGGCCAGAGACGCCGCATGCATGGGACCGCCGCCGCCGAAGGCCACCAGGGCAAATTCCCGCGGATCATAGCCTTTCCGCACCGACACCAACTTGAGAGCGTTGAGCATGTTGGAGTTAGCCACCCGGATAATGCCCATAGCCGCCTCCTCGGCGTCCAGTCCGTAGGGAATACCTACCTTTTCCTCGATCACGGCCTGTACCTGATCCAAGTCCACTTCCATATCAAAATTTTTCTTGGATAGCCGGCCCACCACCAGATTGGCGTCTGTGGTCGTCGGCTCGCTGCCGCCTTTCCGATAGGCTACCGGGCCGGGCAGAGCGCCTGCGGACTGGGGGCCTACGCGCAGGGAGTTGGTGTTGTCGATCCAGGCGATGGACCCTCCTCCGTTGCCGATCTCCACAATATCCACCACGGGAACCCGCACCGGATAGCCGGGAAAACGTCCGGTCCTCTCTATTCTGTATTCCGTCGTGGTCTTGACCTCGCCGCCGTCCACAAGGGAGCATTTGGCCGTGGTGCCGCCGATATCGAAAGCGATGATCTTATCCTCTCCCAGCATTTTCCCCAGCATTGCCGCGCCGAATACTCCGGCCACCGGGCCGGATTCCACCATGTTAATGGGCAGTTCCTTGGCCTTTTCAAAGGTGGTGGTCCCACCGTTGCTCTGCATAATATATTTGGGACAACGGATCTCCATTTTCTCCAGCATCCCGTACAGTCTGTCGATATATTTTTTGGCCGTGGGTTTGACATAGGAGTTGAGCACCGCTGTTGTGCTTCTTTCATACTCGCGCCATTCCTTGGATACGGAGTAGGACGCGGTTACCTCCGCTTCCGGCCACAGTTCGGCAATCAGCTCTTCGGTCCGAATCTCATGGGCCGCGTTCACATAGGAATGCAGGTAAACCACGGCAATGGCTTCCACGCCTTCCTTTTGGAAAATTTCCAGGCATTTTTTCACGTCATCTTCTTTGAGCGGGACCAGCTCGTTGCCCTGGTAATCCATGCGTTCCTCCACTTCGAGCCTTAAGTAGCGGGGAACAAAGGATTCCGGTTTTTGGAAATTAAAATTGAACAAATCCGGCCGGTTGCCGCGTCCAATTTCCAGGATATCCCGGAAACCCTTAGTGGTGATCAGCCCTGTTTTGGCGCCCTTGCGCTCAGTAAGGGCATTGATGACCACCGTGGTCCCGTGGGTCAGATCCTGAATGGCCTGCGGATCAATGGGGCATTTTTCAATAACATGGACAACACCCTGCTCAAAATTGGGCGGCGTAGTATGGCTTTTATCGAAACACACCGTACCGTCTGCCTCTATATAGACGATATCAGTAAATGTCCCTCCAATATCGGTTGCTACTCTCATCTGATTTTTCCCCTCCTTTTATTAACCTACTGTATTTGGTTGTTTTTAAAATATGGACGGAATAATCACTGAAAACATTTCCAGTTCCGTATCTTCATTGTTGACAATTTTGTGAGGGCGGGTTGAAGGAAAATGGATGGTTTCCCCTTCGTTGGCCGTGTACTCTACGCCGTCCACGATGGCCGTCGCCCTTCCCTTAAGCACCAGAAAAAGTTCCTCTCCTTCATGGGAGGTCTCTTCCATATCCAAAAAATGGGGCGCCATTTTCAAATGAAAGCCGTCAAGCTTCCGGCCTTCGAATCTTCCGCTGAGCACGCTGAATTCCTCATAATTGCGCTGCATACCCAAAAGGAGGTGCGCACGGCTGTTGCGGACAAATTCTTCTTTGACATCAGGTTCTGAAAACAGCTCCTTCATAGGCAATTCCATGACATCCGCGATTTTTTTCAGGGAAACCATGGTGATGGCCGATTTCCCGCGCTCCATCTGAGAAAGAAAGCTAATGGATAAATTGGTCTTTTCACTTAAATCTTTAAGAGTCATCCCTTTTTGTTTGCGAATTTCTTTGATTCTCATATAAATTTCCTTTTCCAAGTGTTACAACGCTCCACTTCACTTTTGGTATAATTTGAATGATCAATCCCCCAGGCTTGTAACACCGAGGCAAATGGACAATCTACTAAACCAATAGTATAAATTTGATCAATCCCACAAACACGAAACACCAAAAGCTTTCTCAATTCCCCATTGTTTGATTTCCTCCCGCTGCGGTGTCTCGTACAGGGCCTTTTTACTGAAATACCAGCCTGCTTTTTTCTTTATGCTACATAAAAATTCAGCGTATTTTAAAGGTGCGATATTGGCGTCGATGATGGGAACGCCAAACTCCTCCTGCAGGGTACGGAAGAAACCCAACTGGATGGTGCAGCCCAACAATATGACCTCGGCGCCATCCTCCTCAATGGCTGCGCAGATTTCCTCGCGCAGGCGCTCTTTCGTATATTCCGGATCTTTCTGCAGTTCATGCACGCCGATCTCCAAGCTGCGGAAGGAGGCCAGCTTGGAGATATAACCGTGATGGAACACATTGTCGCGCATATCGGGAATGCATTTCCTGCGCACAACAATGGTGGAAAAGGTAGAACCCAGGGTTGTTGCGATATGCATGGCCGCCTCAGCCGGCCCTGTGACCACCATATGCTCGCAGATTTCCCGCGCTTCTTTCAAAAACGGATCGTAGTAGCAGCCGATGATACAGCCGTCATAGCCGTCCTTCTCCGCCTTTTTGACCGTGTGCAAAAGCTCCGCGGCAATCAGCGCTTCATAATAATGATATTCCAGATGCTGCGGCAGGCCCGGTTTCAGGCTGACCACATCCAACTGGGTACCTTCCTTCCTTATAGGGCTCCAGATAATCTTTGATTTCCCGGTCCCAGGCGTCATGCCCCACCGGATTGATAACCAACAGCTTATTTTTCATTGGCCGCAGGCCTCCGGTTCTTGAGAGTTTTTTAAACTATACAGATGACAGCGCAGGCAGTGAGTCTCATCCAGATAGGACATAAGAGGATCTTCGGCCTTGCAGATATCCATGACATAAGGACAGCGCAAGTGGAAGCTGCACCCTGGCGGTATATTGACCGGCGAAGGTATTTCACCGGTGGATTTCACCTTTTGGGGCTTGAGTAGCTCTTCTTCATCCGAGATGACCGGCAGAGAGGAAATCAGCATTTGTGTATAGGGATGTTCGGGCCGGTGAAAAAATTCCTCCGTCCGGGCAACTTCGGCCAGCTTGCCCAGGTACAAGATGCCGACACTGGTGGCGATATTGCGCATCAGGCTCAAATCATGAGTGATGAACAAATAGGTCAGGTTCTTTTCTTTTTGCAGCTTCAAAAGCATGCTGATGATCTTGGCCTGGATGGACACATCCAAAGCCGAGGTCGGTTCGTCCAGAATGATGAACTTCGGCTCGGTAGCCAGCGCCCTGGCAATGGCCACCATTTGCTTTTCGCCGCCTCCGATTGAATCCGGGGTCTTGAACATATAATTTTCCGGCAGCTCTACCATATCCAGCAGTTCCCGCACGCGCTGCTCTCTTTCCGTCTTGGTCCTGCAGATCTTATGCACCTTGAGGGGCAGTTCCAGAATCTCTTTGATAGTCTGATGCGAGTTCAGGGAAGAGCCCGGGTCCTGGAAAACGATCTGCATGTCCTTTTTCATAGCCAGGGTTCTTTTTTGGCCCTTAAGATTCAAATCCTGCCCTTGGAACAATATCCGGCCTCCGCTAGGTTCGTACATACCGATCACTGAATAGGCAATAGTGCTCTTCCCGGAGCCGCTTTCCCCTACCAGTCCTATCACTTCGCCCTGGCGGATATCAATAGATACATCGTCCACTGCTTTGACATAGACGGGCTTGCCGTCTTTCTTACCAATATTGAAGTATTGCTTGAGATTTTGGATGCTCAAAATCGTATCCGACATTTTTTTCCCTCCTAGATATGCCAGCAGGCAACCAAATGCCCGTCCCCCGCGTCAATGACCGGCGGTTTCTGCTCCCTGCACTCCCCGGTAGCCCGCCGACAGCGCGGTGCAAAACGGCATCCTTGCGGCGGATAGAGATAGTCCGGAATGGAACCGTAAATGCCGGATTGTATTCCTCCTCCGGACAGCCGCGGAACAGCCGCCATCAGCCCTATAGTATAGGGATGGAGGGTCCGCTTGAACATGTCCTTCGTCTTGGCGGATTCCACCACATTGCCAGCGTACATTACATTGATGCTGTCCGTAAGCTCTCTGGCCACTCCCAGGGAATGGGTGATCATGATCAGCGACATGTTCCTTTTTTCCACCAATTCGTTTAAGGTTCTGTGCACCTGATCCTGAATGGTCACATCAAGCGCCGTACCCGGCTCGTCGGCAATCATCAAGTCGCGCTGGGTCATGATGGCCATGGCAATACAGATACGCTGCTTCATTCCGCCGGAAAGCTGGCTGGGGTAAAAGCCGAAGATGCGTTCTGCGTCGGGAATGAAGACATCGTTGATAGCCCTCAGCACCATCTCTTTTTGTTCTTTTTTGCTTTTGCCCTTGCCCTGAGAGGAATAGCGGACGACGTCTATCATCTGCTGCCCTATGGTAAAGACCGGATTGAGGGCCGCCGCAGGTTCCTGGTAGATCATGGATATTTCTCCGCTGCGTATGCCGTTCAATTCCCGCTCGGACATCTCCAAGACATCCCGACCTTTATAGACGATCTGTCCCTCGGGTATGACATAGCGTTTTTCCGGAATAATACCCAAAATACTTTTGACCGTGGTGGTCTTGCCGCAGCCGGCTTCTCCTACAATACCCACCTTTTCTCCCTTGCGAACGGTGAGGTTCACTCCGTCCAGCACTTTGGAGTAACCTTTGTAGACCTTGTACCAGAGTTTGAGGTTTATTATTTCCAGAATGGTTTTGTCAGCTTCATGATAGTCACGCATCTTTGCCATCTCCTTTTGACAGCATATCTCCGATACCATCACCCATAAAATTAAAGCCCAGGATAATAATGATGATGGCGATGGACGGAAATACCGTCATCCACCAGGAATCCGGCAGATAACGCGCGCCGTCCGAAACCATCTGTCCCAGGGACGGCGTGGGCGGCTGTTCGCCGAGCCCCACATAGCTCAAGGTAGCGCCGATCAGGATAACCCAGCCCACATCCAGGGCCATCTTGGTGAAAACTGCCGAAAGGCAGTTGGGCAATATCTCCTTGAAAATGATATGGGCTTTGCCGGCTCCGATCAGACCTGCTGAAATGACGAAATTTTCATTCCGACAGGATGTCGCCATGCCATAGACCAGCCGGGTATACCAGGGCCACCACATTAAAGTCACTGCCATCATGGCGTTGGTCAGGTTGGGTTTGAGCACCGAGGCCACGGCCAAGGCCAGCAGCAGGGCCGGCACCGAAAGGAAAACATCCGTAATGCGCATAATGAGCGTATCCACTATGGTGCCCTTGAGGTAGCCGCCCAATATCCCCAGAAATACGCCTACAGGTACGGATATGGCCAGAACAAGGACCGCCATGTATAAAGCTCCCCTGAAGGAAAAGATAATGCGGGTCAGGATATCCCGCCCCATATTATCCGTTCCCAGCAGGAACTGAGCTGAAGGGGGCTGGTTGGAATGGGCGAAATCCACATAGGCGCCGGCATGGATCGGATAAGGCGTGATATAGTTGGCAAAAATGGCGGAAAAAATAATGAGGAGGACCACCGCCAGGCCAACTCCCGACAGCTTGTTCCGGAAAAACTTGTGTCCCGCCTTTTTAAGGTTATCCAGGTGTTTTTGAAAATTGCTGGTCACCGGGCGTTCTTCCTGGCGTTTCGCCTCATAAGCCAGTGCTTTCTTGATCTCCGCATCTCTACTTTTAATCATTGCTTTCCGCCCCCTAACCGTATCCTCGGATCCAGATAGGCAACGATAATGTCAACGATGATGTTGATAACGACAAAGATCGTACCGAAAATTAGGATCACGCCGGAGATGGCATTTAAATCCTTGGCCAGCATGGCGTTCATGCCGTATTTGGAAATTCCGGGCCAGCCGAAAATCACTTCGATCAGGAAGGCGTTGCTCATCAGTGCGGCTATGTCCATACCCATGCAGGACACGGCCGGTATAAGCGAAGGCTTGAAAAGGTATTTGTTCATGATCAGCCTTTTGGGAACACCGTAGCCCTCCATGGCAGCCAGGTAGTCCTTGCCCATGTTTTCCGTCATGGCGTTCCGGACCAGGCGGGCTTCCTGGAACATACCACCGGCACATAGCGCCAGGGCAGGCGTCAGGATATGCAGGAAGGCATCCCCGAAGGTTGAGAAATTACCGCTCAGAAGGCTGTCTAGCGTGTACATTCCCGTAATTCCGGGCGGCGCCGCAATTCCATGGCTTAAACGGCCCAGTACGGGAATGATCGGCCAAACATAGCCGAACAGCAAAAGCAGCAGAACTGCCAGTACGAAGCCTGGAATTGCGACTCCGGCATAAGAAAATACGCGGACTGCCGCATCCAGGACGCTATCCTTATGCTTCGCCGCCAGCCTTCCCAAAAATATGGAGCCTAATACCAGGAATACCGCCGCTAAGATGACGACTTCCAGGGTAGCCGGAAGAAACTCCATCATATCCTGGATCACAGGCCTTTTGGTCATGGTGGATATGCCGAAATCACCGGTTAAAACACCTTTAATCCAATAGACGTACTGCATGGGCAACGGTTCTTTTAAATGATTCTCTGCGCGGAAGGTTTCCAAAGCGTGCTCCGTAGCCGTAGCGCCGAGCGCCATACGGGCAGGGTCTCCGGGTACGATGCGCGCAATACAGAAAATAACGATGGAAAGGCCAAATATGACCACAATGGATAAGAGCAGCCTGTTTAAAATAAATTTCTTGAAATTCATACTTAACCCACTTTTCTTATGAGGTATTTCCTGGGAACGATAAAAAAAACTTGTATGAACAATTCGGGAGCCTCCGGCATCCAAAGCCGGCAGCTCCCAGACCTTCTTTTTTTATTTGTTTACGGCAAATGTGCGGAACAGGAAGTTGTAACCCATGGCCATTGCTACAGGTTTCCCTGCCGCTGCTCTTTCCATGGCGGGGAATTTGATGTAATCATAGTAAGCATGCTTTTCCGCCTGCTCTGCAACCGGTATTCCCCAACAGTTGTCATAAGCTTCCTTCTGCAGTTCCTTATAGATAGCCACCCGGGCCGTCTCATCGGTTGTCGTCAGCGCACTTTTGATCTTCCCGTCCACTGCGGGATCTTTCAGCCATTCGGTTTGCTGCCAGGTGGCGGCCGTATCGGAATGGAAGCGCTGATAAAGCATGGCGCCTGCTTCACTGTAGTCGCTTGATACAAAGGTGGTCGTCGCATTCGCAGTCGATTCTATCCTGGCCACATTGTCCACATGGGTCGCCCAGGGAACCTTCACCACATTGACTTTTAAGCCGATCTGCTGAGCGGTAGCCTGAATGAGCAAAGCCAGTTTTTCTTCATCCGGCACGTCTGCAATCCAGTCAACCTCGACAGCGCTTGAAGCCAGAGAATTGGCGTATTTTGACTGCTTCAACTCCTCCTTGGCCTTCTCCAGGTTGAAATCATATGTGTATTCGTCCGTATAGCCCAGTACGCCCTTCGGTACGACGGAGTCGGCCTTGACATAGCCGGGGAACAAGGATTTGGTTACTTGGGCGTAATCGATCAGGTAAGCCAGCGCCCGGCGGATATGCACGTCGTCTGTGGGAGCCTTTTTGGTATTCAGCATAAGATAGAATACTGATCCGTTGGAGTAGCTGCCCAGATTTACTCCATTGATACCGTCAAGGGCGGAATAGGCCTCGTCGGTCTGCCATTGATCGCTGATATCCAGCTGTTGGTTAGCCATCATAGTACGAATGGTAGCAGGTTCGGTATTCATAATTATCTCAACGCTATCAGGCGCATTTGCTTCAAAGGTGCCGAAATAGTCCTTGAATTTTTTGAGGACGATCTTGTCCTGTACCTTCATTTCAGAACAGGTATAGGCACCGCTTCCGGCGTCGTTTTCCGCGAGGTAGGCTTTGCCGTAATCGCCAAATTCACCGTAAGAGCCTTGCCCTTGATGAGACTTCACCAAGTCCTCATTTAATATGTACAACCTGGGAAGTATGGACAGGAAGGGAGCAAAGGCTTTGGACAGCGTGAATTTTACAGTATAGTCATCCACAGCTTCCGTCTTGGCCAGATAATCCTTGAAAAGGTAGGCAAAGCCTTCACCGATTGTCATCAGGCGATTGGCACTGAATACGACATCACTGGCATGGAGTTCCGAACCGTCGTGAAACTTTATACCCTTGTTGAGGGTGAAAGTCCATTCCAGGCCGTCAGGGCTTACCTTCCATTCCTTGGCTACAGAAGGTGCGATTTTGTTATCCAGGTCGGGATACACAAGGGAATCATACATATTGACGGCTGCTACGCAGGAAGTGTAGTCTGTGATGATTCCCGGATCGATTTTTCCTCCCGGAGACTGGGAAATACGGATAATTTTTTCCCCGCCGGAAGCCGGCTGGCCGGCCGATGGGGACGGTGCGGCTGTTTTACCTCCACAGCCGATAAGAAGAGTCAGGATCATGAGAATTGAAAGTACTGCCGAAATTGTTCTCTTTTTCACTCGAAAATCTCCTTTCTTTGTTTCCCTGGTTTGAAAATTGATAAAACGCCGTAGTCTTTATAAAAAAACAAAGACATCTTATATTCCTATAAAACGTCTTTGTTTTATTTTTACACTCGATACCCCTTGATATCCGGTATTATGGATTAACGTCAATTAACTGTTATATATTATATAACACACAAACTTTTCAATGTCAATGAAATTTTCCCTAAAAATTATGCTATTAGTGAAATTATTAGGGAAATTTATTCGCATTAACAAATTTCCTCATTCCACAATCAGCAATTGTTTCGTCAGGGAACCATAAGTTCTTCCGTGAAAGCTTTTTTTGCCATTTATATTACCGTACTTTTCCCTAACAACACACAACAACACAATTAATCAATTCCTCTCCGGCTTCTCTGCTAAGTTAACACGTGGGAAGACAGTGTCTTCGAGCGCCAGCCAAGTTTTCTAAATGGAACTTAATAAATCAACGGTTCCGCTTATTTCATGTAAGGCACCGACAAATGACAACTCAAAATCTATCTACTCTCAACAACATAAAAACTCATTTTCATATCTTTTGAAAAATTCATAATATGTACGCACGTTTTCCAATTTTGTCCACTGTTTCACATCAACTGGATTTTCATCAAGATCATATATTTTTGCTCCACGCAGAGCATGCAAAAATGGCGAATGTGTTGATATAATAAACTGACAGCCCCAAAACCGTGCAGCGTCCTCAATAAATTTCATTAATTCCATCTGACGTTTTGGAGAAAGACTGTTTTCAGGCTCATCCAATATATAAAGTCCATCTTGACCAATTTTTTCAGTAAAATACAGGAATGCACTTTCCCCATTCGAATATTCCCGCACATTAGCCATCAATTTATTTCTCACAAAACGGGACTGTGTTTTACTTCTAGCCATATTTACCTTTTTAAGTTGCTCATAATCTGATAGAGACTTCATCTGAAAATGAGAATATTTGGCATCCAGATATTCTTCAAAAAGTTTGTCCCGTTTTTGGTCAATTCCCTCGTTTATATAAGCTGTCCAAAAGCGATCTCTTAGAATGTCTTGAGCATCTACGATGCATCCCAACCACATTCATCATTTGCACAAAGTGTTTTAGTATTCTGCCGGATTTTACTCCATGCAAATATTGCTCATCTTCTGTAAGAAGCGGGAGACTCATTTCGGCATCATCACCATTACACCAAGTAAGCAAAGAATACACGCTTTTACCGCCGTTACAGATACCGAATTCAATAGGAATCGACATTGGGATGCCAAGCGCTGCCTGTTTCATCATTTCAAACTCTGTCTTTTTACGCTCGAAATTGGATATTTCGGCAATGCGCAGAAGCAGATATTTTCCATCAGTGGTTTCAATACAGTATTTCTTGTCACAGGACCAACCTTTGTTTACCGGCATTCCGGCGCTCATCGCTTTGGAAATAGGAACGGCGGGTTTTGTACTAATGATATTCCTGATTTTCCTGAACGCTCTTTTTTATCTGATCAAGAAGTACTTGACTGAAAATCTCCAATACGGCAGAGAGGAACAGAGGTAGATCGTATGAATGTGACCAATTTGCCATTAAGGTGGCGTAAGAGGTAAAGACAACTTAGATAAAATTATCGAGGCAAACTTGAAATTGTGCGGTCTATATGAGAAGTTAAGGATCATTTAACCATGTACGCGCTAAAACTTTCAGGCGGACAACAACAAAGACTCAGTATCGCTCGCTCCTTATGTGTGGAACCTGAGGTTTTATTGATGGATGAGCCTTGTTGCATGATATCATTCTTTTTCTGCCCCAATTAACTTGAAAAGGATCACCACGTATTCTTCTGGCCTGAGAATAAGTTGCTATTTTTGTTCAATTTCGGTAACACATTCGCTTTTGATCTTTTCAACCAAAAATTGCAGTGCATCAACAACATGTGGTCTGATGTCGCCGCCTATCAGCACATACATTATGTCGTCGCCAAGTTCAAGCTGGCCTTCATTAAGCCAAACCCTGACATAGAAGATACCGTCCAGCTTATAGGTTTCAGCAATCGCCCTATCAACCTTTGCTGCATCATAAGCAAATTCCATTCCCGTTACCAGCGAACCGTCATCAATCCCTTGGCGTACCTTGGCTTTAGGCGTTTGGCGCACAACACCATTATGCACTAAAAACATCCCTTCCTGTAAAGCTGCCGGGTCAGTTTTTGCTTCTTGGAGCCATTCATCCATTGATGGCGATAGTTTTTTCATTTTTTCATTAATCATAAACTAATACACTCCCATTCTGCATGCTCTTCAACTTGCTTCATAATTTCAGGAGATAACATACTAATCCATCCTCCAGTATTATCTTTCACTGCCCATATTTTAACATAACATCCCACGTATTCCTGAAGTCTGGTTGTTATATTCATATCTTCTTAGATTTTGGGAACGCGTTATTAGACGATGAACAGCCTGCCTACGGGTTAAAGTGGGGCTGTTCGATGTGGGAGCCACATCATTGGGTTCAAAACCCAGTTTAATGTAATGCTCAGAAATGTTACAAGTGATAATGGGTATTGTAAATGTTATTACCGTATACTGACCAGTAAAATAAGTGAGGGTGGGTTTGGGGACCTCAAAATGCATATATCAAATGCCACATCCATCTTTGTAAAAACGTCTTGCTCGTTGATTATCTTTAAGTACCCATAAGTAGATGTTTCGATAGCCCGATTTTTTCAAATCCAATAAAGCGCTTTCCAACAGCTTATTACCATATCCTTTACCAAAATACTCAGGTAATAGATAAATGGAGAGCGACTCCTTCAGATTCCGAAAAACTATTCACGATAAATTGATCAACATGATTATTCGATAATATCTGGTATTTTATTAACATAGTCAGGAATGTTATCCAAAACATCTTGTAGGCAAGTGGCATTATCCAATATCTTCATAGTTTCCTTATGCGGATTAGCATATATTCCAGGCCAGAAAAACTCATTATAATTCTGTCGATTGGGAAAAGCTAGTATAGGCATATCAAGAGAAAACTGCGCATTTTTTCCATTTGTGTTTCCTCTAGCGTCCACTTTTATCCAATGATTATTTACGTAAATTGCATTAAAACAATGAACACAATATCCAAGCGAATCATCATCTGCCAGTGTTAAATGCTGAAAACACATTCCTGTGGGTATCCCTTGTGTCCTTAACAAAGCAGCAAGTAAGTTTGCTTTAGCATGACAAATTCCAGTTTGATACTTAAGAACATCCGAAGCTTTTGCTGTAATAATTTTCGCTTTTATATCAAATGAGTGGGGTATTTCATCTCTTACATATTCGTATGCGACTTTAGCTTTTTCGACATCAATATTTATATGATTAAAAAGTCGTTCTGTTTTTTCTATTATTAAAGGTGAAGAAAAATCTATATATTCATTTTCCTGTAAGAACACTGAAAAATCCATATCCGTTTCCCCTTATCAATCCGCGCCATGATGGCGCGGGCTTTGCGATCAATTTCATTTTACGTCTCGCAGCTTCCTGCCGCGCCCTAACCACATGCATCATCCTCTAAGTAGCGGGAACCTGATAGATTTCAGGTTAATTCTCAAGGGTTTGCAACGTTGGGTTGCTCCAAATGTCATCTCCGATGTTGCAAACTCTCCCTTTATATGGCGTAACAGCCTTTACCCTAACCGCCGCCGCAATTCGTCTGAAAATATACCACTTGCGACACTTGAAACGGAACCGGTCATATGAACATGTCCGTCAAGATTAATGTCTATGTCAATGACTCCGCCAGGCATATGTACCTTCACCTGATTATTAACTAAACCTAACTTATATGCAGCGCTTGCTGCCGCACAGCTACTACTGCCGGATGCCAAAGTATAACCAGCTCCCCTTTCCCAAATCTCAATTTTGATATTCTTTCTATCAAGAATCTTTAGGAACTGAATATTTATCCTATTTGGGAACATCGAGTGGTTCTCAATAACAGGCCCTAATTCTTTTGCTAGCTCCTCTGAAATTATATCAATGGGAATCACGCAGTGTGGGTTACCTATCGAAAGACACGTAATCCTGAACGAATCCTTTTCCAATTCTAAGACTTCATCAACAACCTCGCGGGATATCCCTGCTACAGGAATGGATTCACTCAAAAACGTAACAGTCCCCATGTCAACCCTAATTAATTCACCTTTTCCGTCTAGTATAGTAACAAGTACCTCCCCTCCCAAGGTGTCCAAAGTGAAACTGTTCGTGTTGATATAGCCCTGATCAAAAAGATACCTTGAAAAGATCCGAATTCCGTTTCCGCTTTTCTCGGCTTCACTACCGTCAGGATTTAAAATTCTTAGCTTTATGCAACCGCCATCAAGGATAGGTCCATATAAAATCCCGTCTGATCCTATTCCAAAATTCCGATGACAAATCAGTTGGATATTCTCCGTTGTTAGACTAAGCCTGGTTTTATTAGGATCGATAACTATATAGTCGTTACCCAACGCATGATATTTCACATAATCTACTTTCATGTAGTAACCCCCTCTATCAACAGACCACAAACACATTCTTCGTCATTGGTTCACGTTATAGATAACATAGTATTTTGCCGAATGCAGACCTCCAAGCCTCTTCTTAACTTCTTCATTAATAATGCGATAATATTCGGATGACGATTCCCAACTCATCCCTCCAATTAAACCAATTGTCTTCATCTATTTTCCCAACAACATAAGACACACTTGTTTCCACCTTTAGCAGCCATCCTTTGTTACTTCTGCAACTCTCTCATCATATCCTCTCCCAAATGGGCTCACCGTTGTAAGCATCAATATATCTTAGTCCTCGATAAGGGCCAGCTCCCAAAGGAAAATCGTCTCGACGAGTCGTTGTAAGCTCATAGATCAGCCGGTAAACCGACAATTCCTCGTCCGAGTCTTTGAACCATCTAAGTCGGAATCTGACATACTCACAGTATCGGTCAAACGCCCATTCTGGTGTAAGAGTCGGATAGAAATTACACTCTACCAGCTCGCGAATCATTTCATAGCAGACTCCCATGTAGACACAAATTTTCCCGGTTGAAGTACTGACACTAAGCGTGACCCGCTCATGATTAACAGGAGTATTGCCGATGTAGACAGGCAGATAGAAAAACTCATGATCGTGTGGCTCCCTGTCCGTATCCTCCCGATCGACTTCGATTTGGAGGTAAGAAGTGTACTCTGGAAACACCCGTCGTAAGAACTGTTCCGCCTTCTCCCAACACTGCTTCCGGCTTAGCAACGGCGCAGCTTCTTCCTCCCGTTCATTCCGGTGGAACCCCACCAGACGTCCCGTCGACTTCTCGATTTGAATCATAAACGAGGCTGCTAGATTCCGTAGCGAATCGCCCCATTTGCGCTTCATATAAGCATCCACAGAAAGTGCTTCTGGTACCAGATCTTCGTCTACTTCCTCTCTAAGCATATACAACATTATAATTCTCTCACCGTCATCCTTCGACTTCTCGAGCACGAATAACCTGGGGTCGATACCAAGCAGCATCTCCCAGGTCGCGATGTCTTTGATCGAGCCTGCACGTGGATCATCCAGTTTCAGTTGTTTTCCACACATTAGGCTTTCTCCGATTGTTAGCATCTCATCAACGCCTCTAGCACCTTCAACCTGTATCGGCTCATTACTTTTATCTGCCTCCATCGGAGCAATTGGATGACTGGGGGGCATCATATAATGTTCAAGTCCAAACAGATCAACGCCTGTAATGGCGTCCATCAATCGATGGTCCGGAATCGGTTCATAAACAAGCCGATATTCAGGCTCTGTTCCCTCCATTTCATACATGGACGGATACAATGTAACAATTGTCAGGTCCATCCGCAAATCACTTAACACATGTTGCCTCACGGTCTCCGCATCGACAATGATGCTAGGCCATTCTGGTTTAGGAGCAGCTTTTTGTCTGGATCTTTCCAATTGATACCGGATGACGTTCAACCCTTTGTCCAGTGTAATTTCGCAGCCCGTATCTGAAAGCGGTAGCCCTCCAACCTCCTCCCTATAGGTGATAAATCGAAAGTTTCGTTTCTCTTCGATATTTACCCAAGTGAATGCAGCATGATCAGGGGCGTGTTTCATAAAAAAAGCATCAGCGATCGCCCGCGCTTCTTCTGCCGAGCTGTCATGGTCAACCGCATCTTTGGTTTCCATATCGATTTCCAACCTCATCAAATGCCCGGTTTCCAAATCCAGCGTAACTTCAATTTTGCAGTCATCTTTTCCTGGATCCTCCCATATGAAGGACCGTTCTATCTCATCACCCTTAGGTGTATTGTCTTCCATTTCCAGCCGGTAATGCTCCGGAATCACGACAATTGCTTTTGCTTTTGTTCTGAGTTTCTCATAGTCGATTGACATATTTGCCTCCACAGTCCAGTCTTCCCTAATTTGCTTTTCGTAATGAAGTTATGTGGAATGCATAACCTCCAAAGAACAATGAGTTCGAGCCCTACTCCGATCCTAATTGATACAGGTACAGGAGCTTGTCTCCGTCTCGAAGGAGCTTTACTAGTTCTCCTCTTGGTGGATAATTTGTACTAATTATAGCATAAATCGTCGTGGTCTATTTCCCGAGTTGTATTAGCTGCTCTATGGGGCTTCCTCGTAAGGACAAGGATCAAAGGCCTCTCCATGAAGTCATGCTGTCTATCTTAGCCAAAGCTGGATATGAAGTCACCTGATGTATCTTGTCGATCGCGCTTCATCGCCACTCCCATTTCAGTAAATCAGTATAGCCCGGAGACAAAAATCTCCGGGCTAGTGTAACTTTTGACGGGATAATGACTGTTGGGCTTTGGCAGGTTTAAATAAATAAATTAACGTTTGAATCCTCTGCTTCTCCTAAATAATAACCAACTCCACCAATTTTAACGCCGTCGAGTAACTCCTCTTGTTTTAGACCCATGACATCCATTGACATTTGGCAGGCTACTACCTCTACTCCATTGCACATTGCGGCCCCGATGAGCTCTTCGAGGGAAGAAACATTTTTGTCCTTCATAACTTTTCTGATCATTTTTTCGCCCATGCCCAACATATTCATGTTCGATAACTTAAGCCGTTTGCTTCCCCTCGGCATCATCATGCTGAACATCTTATCCATAAAGCCCTTTTGAGTGTTGACTTTTTCGTGTTTACGCAGAATATTTAGTCCCCAAAAGGTGAAAAACATCGTAACTTTCTTTCCCATGGCCACAGCTCCATTGGCGATAATGAAGGATGCTATAGCCTTGTCCAAATCTCCGCTAAAGACAACCATTGTCTTATTATCCTTTAAAGTTGCTGCTGCCGACTCTTGCTTAACTGAGTCCCCTTGAGCACCTTTTTTGATGAAAGCTGTAATAACACCTCCGGCCTTGGCTACGTCGATCAGTTGATTATTGGTTCTTTTACTCCAGGCTTTAATATCCTCATAAAAGCCTGGATCAGATGCCAAAATCTTGAGTATTTGGCCTTGCTTCAAAGTGTCCATAGCAGCTTTAACCTGCATTAATGGCCCAGGACAACACAGCCCGCAGGCATCAATACTTTTATCAAAATGCCCATGAGGGGTATCTGCCTCACTTGGTCCCAGATCGAAATGCTGGCTCTCAGAGCCTGTGTTTTGAGGCTGGAATTCTTGCAGCGAGACAGTTTTATAGCCACCGGTAATATTTAATACGTTATAGCCATTTTGACTCAAGATCCTGTCGGCTATATAGCCCCTTAAGCCTACTTGACAGTACTCAATTATCTGTTTATTCCTATCTAACTCGCCCATTCTGTCTCTTAAGCTATCCAAGGGAATGTTGATGGAACCGGGTAAGTGTCCATTGTTAAATTCCTCTTCCGTTCGCACATCCAGAAGTATTGAATCCTTAAGTTTAGACAACTCCATATCCTTCCAGGCTACTACATGAGTTCTTCCGGCTAGAACATTTTGAGCTGAAAATCCAGCCATATTTACAGGGTCTTTGGCCGATGAGAATGGCGGAGCATAGGCTAATTCTAATTCAGCTAAGTCGTCTACCGTGCCTTTTAAGCGAATGACAGCAGCAATAACATCAATTCGTTTGTCAACGCCATCGTAACCGATTCCCTGTGCTCCCAATACTTGGCCTTCATCATTAAAAATCAGTTTCAAGGTCAGCTGTAAAGCAGCTGGGTAATAGGATGCATGAGTCACAGGATGAACGTAGACGACCCGATAAGGCAGATTGGCTTTTTGTAGGCTGCGCTCATTTGCCCCTGTGCTGGCCGCCGTTAAGCTAAAAACTTTAAGGATCGAGGTTCCTTGAGTACCTTTATAAAAGGAATTCAAACCCGCAATATTATCAGCAGCGATTCTTCCTTGCTTATTTGCCGGTCCCGCCAAAGGGACAGCCGTCTTTTCTCCGGTAATAAAGTCGACAACCTCTATAGCATCTCCTACTGCGTATACACCGTTTACATTGGTTTGCATTCTTTCATCAACGACTATATGGCTTTTCGACCCTAACCGTATTCCCGAGTCTTTTAAAAAAGCAGTATCAGGTGCTACCCCGATGGCCAGAATGACTAGATCAGCAGTAACCATTTTTTCACTGCTCAACGTTACTTCGATTTGGCTTCCAACTTCTTTAAAGGCTTTAACGCCGTCACCCAAGATAAGATCCACGCCATTTTCAACTAATTCCTTTTCAGCCATTACCACCATGTCTGAATCAAATGGAGCTAAAATATGGGGAGCGGCTTCGACTAAAGTAACCTTCAAGCCTCTCTCGATAAAGTTTTCAGCCATTTCAACTCCGACGAAACCTCCACCAATCACTATGGCACTATTGATACCCTTTTGATCAACGTATGCCTTGATTCTATCTGTGTCCGGAATGTTTCTCAAAGTAAATATCTTTGAACTGTCTATTCCCGGGATATTTGGCCGGAGAGCTTTGGCTCCCGGTGATAATACGAGAGCATCATAAGATTCTTCGTAAATCCCTTTATCCTTACTTCTGACAGTAACCATTTTCTTTTCTGTGTCGATACCAACCACTTCACTATTGATCCTCACATCAATGTTAAACCTTGCTTTCATATCCGCAGGAGTTTGGACGAGAAGTTTATCTCTTTCCTTTATAGTTTCACCGATGTAATATGGAAGACCACAGTTGGCGAAAGAAATATATTCATCTCTTTCAAACAATATGATCTGGGCTTTTTCATCAAGTCTTCTAAGACGCGCAGCAGCGGAGGCTCCCCCAGCTACTCCGCCAACTATGAGTACCTTTTTTGTCATAGTAATATTCCTCCATAAAAGCTTACTTAATTATAGTTTGACATCTAAATGCTAACTTTATTTCCGTTTCCTATTCGTTCGGACTTCACCAGCCGGCTTCTTACTTGAGTCGATTATCATTATACCCTACCAGGGTTATAGGGGTCAATGGGAAATAAATAACAAAGTATTTACCCACAAAAAAACCACCTCATTAACTGAGATAGTTTTCATTGATTCAGCGTCTATGACAACTATTCTGACACAAGGGGGGCGCTAAGAATTATGGATAATTGGAAGCTCTTTGTTGATTGTCAATGAAAATTGACAATCAACACCCCTTGAGACAATCTAAAAATATAAGGCTAACAATCTTTTGTCAGCCTCATGTTGCTACATTATATTTACTTTAGGTTCTGTCACATTACAGCGTTCGGCTCGACTCCCTGGATATCCCATTGAATGATCCTTTAAGCAGCCTCTAGGTATTATTATCCGTTCTTTCAAAACAAAGTTCAGGTAAAACAATTCTCATTTCGCGTTCTGAGTTTTCTTTCTGCCAGTAGACTACAGGGGGCAGGTGGCAAGTGATTTCCTGAATCGTAAACTCTTTTAAGCCCCTCAACTTTTATAGATTGAAGATAATCTCCATTATAATGAATGGTCAAGTTACGTTTTGCCCTTTGGGGATAAATAAATTCTTTTTGAATTTCAATTATTCCTTGCCCATAGAGTTCTATTTAGAACCGGCAAGTTTATAGTTTGCAGGATTCCAAAAGAATGACCTTCTTTTTCGGAATACTCCCAATCACAATGCCCAACATAGTGAGGATAAGTGCTACGATATGGATCCAGGCAATTTTCTCATTTAAAAAGACGACACCACCGAACATGCTTGCTAAAGGCATACCGTTTAAAAACATAGCCGTTCTGTTGGCCCCCAATTGTTTAATACCGTCATTCCATCCCAATGTACCTAATGCTGTAGCTCCCCAGGCTGATAATAATAAGACAAGTACAGCTGTTGACGATAAATGAATTTGTCCATAAACCGAAGGCCCAAAGGAAACCAGCGTCCCCAAATTTAACAATATTCCTCCTATTAAGGTAGAATAGGCAGTCACTACTAAGGTTGGAATCGGCGTTTCCAACAGTTTTTTGATAAGCAAACCCCCAATGACATAGGTCAACATGGCCAATAACATAATGACATCTCCGATTAACGAAAATTCGATAGTGCCATCTGGAGATTTTGAGAATACTACCAAAACAACCCCTGCGAATCCTAATAGTATTCCCAGTCCTAAATTCCTAGTGAATTTTTCCTCGACAAATATGGAAGCCAGCAGCGCCGTCGTCAGAGGATTTAGGGCCAGGATAAGGGAAGCATTTGTGGATGATGTCACAGAAACTCCGTACCCCAAAAGCAACTGATGTAGGCAAACAGAGATTAATCCTATACAAAAAAGCAATCCCCATTGTTTCTTACTTGGATTGTACAACCCATATTTTTTAATAACGAACAATAACAAAACAATTCCCGCAAGGGGCATTCGTATTGCAGCTACCAAGATCGGGGACATATGCTGGGTTAGAAATTTAATCATTACAACATTCAGGCCCCATAATAAGACGACTGACACTAAAATCAGATAAATTAGCTTCTTTCCTGTTGGCATTGTGATTATCTCCATTCCTGTAATACTACTATAATAGCACTTCTTAATCTGGAAAGCTCTATTAAGTTGATTCTCCTTCCAGCGCCAAGCCTTCTAGACGCAGGCGACTGCCCTAGTTGCACTGATAACTCACGCGCTGGCCATGGATGGCCAAGTGCCCCTGTAGCCACGGATGGCGAGAAGGGGCCTTCAGAAAGTATGCAACGAAAAGTTATACTTTCCGAAGGATTGTGGTCGCTGAAAGTTCCGCCAACCACTCTGCCCTGAACTACCCCTAAAGGGGTTGCTCACCCTTAGTCATTAACACCCATCCAATAGCCAAGATAATGAACAGACTAAGGATCATGGGAAGCAGGATCACCATAACTCCATAATAGCTCGTTCGTAAATTTTGATGATTATTAAGCCCCGTTGTATTTTCCGCAGCTGGAGTCGCAGTGAATTTAGCCGTTTGCTTGATTTCCTCCTGATCCCCTAGCAAGGATACTGTAAGGTTAGCCTGCAGGTTTAGGGGTTTAAAATTATCACAGCGCAGCTTAAGGACACTGCCCTTCTCCAGGGAAGCCTTGAACTGAGCGAAGAGCTCATTTCCGCTCATGCTAACAAAGGATTGTCCACCCGTCTTCTGAGCAATTTGATCAGCTGCGGTCTTAAAATCCTCATCTGCCGAGGCTCGCTGGCTTAAAATTAAGGTATAAACAGGCAATCTGTCGACATCAAGATAGTCTTTCAGGTCATCACAACTAAGACAGTCTCCTTCGACTCCGCCGTCGGTAATAAGTACAATTATCCGCCGGGAAGGAATGTATAGGGCCGCCCTTCCTCGGTCATAAGCTTCGCGGATCCCCGAATATAAATAGGTTCCTGACTTTGCATCCAAAGATATTGCATTTCCAAGAGTTTTAGTTACCTTGTCTGAAGAATCATTGATCATGAAATCCTTGACCGGTTGCAACTTGTTGCTCACACTAAAGACAGCCATTTTGTCCTTTGAACTGACAAAGCCAAATAATTCTTCCAATATACTCTGAACTTCACTAAAATAGTTTTGCATAGATGCCGATGTATCGACTAGGACCAGGTAGGCCGTATTTTCAGTAACTTTGTTTCCGTTCTTGACAGACTGAATGTCCGTTATTTGGGCGGGGGTATCATTGATTTTAATGCTCAAATTCTTTTTAAGTTTGGTGTTATCCACATTGACGTTTTCCAATTCCACAAATAGTCTTAGGTCCGGTAAGTTCGACTCTACTTGAGTAATTCTCAGCTTCGAATCACCGGCTGCCCTGCTGTCGTCGGCAACCATGAGGACTGTTAGAATTAACAGCATTAGACCAAGAAGGTTCCGTCCTTTTACAGTCCCAATTGCAACTCCTCCCCTCAAGCTGAAATGACATTGTTATACTATGCTTTGGAGGAGTATATTTAGATTAACAAATACTGTCATAGATAAGGAGAGTCTCAATAGCAAGGCGTCAGTTTTACTTCCACCGATGCGTCTATTAAATGGAGTGGCTTTAAATTATCTTTTTATTGAAGTTGCTATTGGTGTGTTGAGGAGGGTTAAAATGAAGAAAGCTTGGTTTTTAGTGGTTTTGCTCACGGTGTTTGTCCTTGTCACTTTGCCTAAGCTAGGTAAAGCAACCAACGAAGATGTAACGGTAACCCAGGAACAAAGTCTACCCACAGTCGAAACAGCCGAAAATCTGCGCAGTATCTTGAAAGAGTCTCAAAGTTCCAGAACATCGATGGGACAAGGGAGACTCTATGCCAGTGATGTAATGTTGGGGGCAGTCAATAAATCCACACAAACACCAGAAGCAGCAGCACCCTCTTCAGCCAATTTTGATATGACGACGGGAAGTTCTGATCATTCAACCACGAATCTGCAAGTGGAGGGTGTGGATGAAGCCGACATTATTAAAAACGATGGTCAATACATCTATCAAGTAAACAATCAGGAGCTCATTGTTACTCAGGCTTATCCTGCCAATCAGATGAACATAGTCAGCCGTATAGCCTTTAAAGAGGGAGAATTTACACCACAGGAGCTTTATGTGGATGATCATTATTTAGTCTTAATAGGCAATGCTTATTATCCGGAAACTTCCTCTCCTGATACTCCAAAGGTTCAGCCTCAAGTTCAGAATGGTTCCCAAGTTCAAATATATCCTCCAGTATTAACTCGATTTACCTCCAAGGTAATCGTCTATGACCTGGCCGATAAAACCAATCTGAAGAAGCTGCGGGTAATTGAACTGGACGGGGACTATGTGTCTTCCCGTAAAATCGGTTCGAACCTTTATTTAATTGCCAACAAGTATTTGGACACTTATCAGATTATGGAACAAGGTGCAGAACTACCGCTCCCCAGTTATCGTGATACTGCCGGCAAAGGAGACTTTTCAACCATAGGTTACAAAGACATCCATTACTTTCCCCAATCAATCGAAGCCAATTATTTGTTGATTGCTGCTCTTGATCTGGATCAAAGGGATAAAGAAATGCAGGTTGCAGCTTATCTGGGTTCAGGTCAGGCTGTCTATGCTTCTGCCTCCAATCTCTATGTGGCAGTAACCCAATACCAGCAGGTTCATCAACCTGACCCTGATCTGCCTTCACCTGAATCTGCAGCAGAAGCGCAGCCAGCGTCTAATAACTCTTCTGCCTCCTCCCCGGCTATAGCGCCTAAAAAATTAATTCCCAGTTCCTTTAAAATAACAACGGCTCTCTATAAATTCGGACTGTCTCAAGGCGGAACCACTTATAAAGCTAAAGGCGAAGTACCAGGTACCATTCTTAATCAGTTTGCGATGGACGAAGATAAGGACTGCTTAAGGATTGCTACAACTACCGGTCAGATTTGGCGAACGGATGAGCTTACCTCTAAAAATAACGTCTATGTCCTTGATGAAAACCTCCAACTGACGGGTAAGATCGAAGATATTGCGCCCGGCGAGAAGATCTATTCCGTCCGATTTATGGGAGATCGCGGCTATTTGGTAACCTTTAAAAGTGTCGACCCCTTCTTTGTCCTGGACCTTAAAGACCCAGCTGCTCCGACGATTTTGGGGGCTTTGAAAATACCGGGCTTCAGTGATTATCTCCACCCTTATGATGAGAATCATATTATTGGCTTCGGCAAAGAAACCATCGAAGTAAGCCAAGACACCGGTCAAGGCATCCTTCCCGGTGAAGCTGGGGGATCGACAGCCTTTTACCAAGGTCTTAAGCTTGCCGTCTTTGATGTAACGGATGTTGCTCATCCTGTCGAGATGTTTAAGACGACTATCGGCGATCGCGGAACGGATTCCGAAGTGCTTCGCAACCACAAGGCCTTGCTGTTTGATAAGGAAAGAGGGATTTTATCCTTCCCCGTTACCCTTATGGAAGTTGCCAATCCAGGTGGCGTCAATTCAAGCAACGGCTTCCCTGACTATGGGCAATTTACCTATCAGGGTGCTTATGTTTATCATTTTGATCTGCTCAAGGGCTTCACCTTAAGAGGCAAAATAACCCATCTTAAGGATGAGGACATCTTGAAATCCGGTCAGTACTATCTGAACAGCTCTAAGGCCATAGAGCGGATCATTTTCATCAAAGACACCCTCTATACCCTTTCCCAAGCCATGATTAAAGCCAATGATCTTACTTCACTGCAAGAGGAGAACAGCTTAATTCTTAAATAAGTTATGATTTACTTCCATCGACAAATTCTCGTAACCTAAGGTGTCCGTCAAAACCTTTCAAAATTAATCAGCATGGCTGTTAAGCTTTCAGAATTACTAAATGACGTGGTTAGTTCCTTGTTGAAAATGATTCTACTCTATCTAAGTATTATTATAAGTTTAGAAAAGTTCCGCCCCGAAGTACCTTTCTGACTAGTTCCAGATAATCTCCATCATAAGAAAAATCCTTTTTGGCGATTAATATGGCCATACCGTGCACCAAACCCCAACAGGACAATGCCAAGGCGTTGGGGTCAACACTCTCCCCCGCCCGGTTTTGGATCTCCGATTGGCAGCGTTCGATGGCCTGATAAAAAGTATTAAAAGGTTGCTCGCCATTTATCAAGGTTTCGTGATTCATTTTTTTAAGATTATTAGCAAAGTCACTTAGGAAAAACAGCCGCAAATATTCCGGATTTTCCACAAAGAACTTAACATAGGAATAACCCATTTCTTTAAGCTGACTTTTATTGTCCTCCGGATATTTATTAACTGCTGCCTCAAGACATTGGTTGAATTTATGGTGAGCTTCGATAGCAATCGCCAGGATCAGATCGTCTTTACTATTAAAATGCCTATAGGGTGCGGTGTGGCTTACACCGCAGGCTTTCGCCACCTTACGCAAGGAAAAGTTTTCATACCCTTCTTCATCTAGAAGCTTTAAACCCTTTTTAATCAATTCCGCCTTTAAATTTTCATGATGGTAATTTTCGTTTGACACTCGACCATACTTCCTCTCAACAAAACATAAAAATATTATACCACAAAATAATAAAATGTTTACATCGTAAACATTGCGTGCTATTATTATGTTGACGCTGTAAACAATTCGATAGGAAGTGAATTGAATGAAAGCCTTGTTGATTTCAGATCAGGAGTATCTTACCAATACCTACCAAGAGCTAAATGATTTGACAGGCAAGTTCTTCAAACAAAAGGGATATGAGATAGAGATGATAGAACTTAAAGGCGAGAACGTAACCTTTTGCATGGGTTGCTTTGGTTGCTGGATCAAAAAACCCGGGGAATGTATTATAAACGACGGGATGTCCCAAATCAACCGAAGAGTTATGAACAGCGACGTAGTTATTTATCTCAGTTCAATCATCTTCGGGCAGTTCAGCCCAACGATCAAAAATGTCATTGATAGAGGTTTGCCAAATATGTTGCCGTTTTTCGAAAAAAGACCGGACGGCTCTACAATGCACCCACCTCGGTATGATACCTATCCCAGTCAGATTATCATCGGTTACGGAGATGATATTTCAAATGAAGATAAACAACTTTTCATCGATGTCACAAAAAAACACCGCAGAAGTATTGAAGTCCTGATCTATCAGGAACCATTCGAGAACACAATCCAGGCCTTAAATAGCATTGAACTTGGAAGGGTAGGTGGACTGCTGTGAAGAATATCGTTTTAGTCAGCGCCAGCCCTAAGATAAATGAACAGTCAGTCTCCAAGGAATTCTTAGAAATGGCGGGAAACCAGATCAATTCTGATCTATATAGTAAAACATTGATTGACGTCAGAAAAAGCTTCTTAACCCATAACCTAGCAGAGGATTTTGAAACCCTTGCCCAGGCCGATGTTATGATTATTTCATTTCCCCTGTACTATTTTTGCTTGCCAGGCATGTTAACACGATTTTTAGTTGATTATCAAAATTATTACACTGCCCCCGGGAACATTAAAAAACATGTCAAAGTATATGCTATTGTTAATTGTGGGTTTCCCGAACCAGAAATAAACCTAGAGGCTGTCAGAGTTATCAAGAGCTTTAGCCAACATATAAACGCCGAGTTCCGTTTCGGCGTTCTCATCGGCGGAGGTCCCATGATGGTTGCCGCCAAAGAAGCGCCTTTTATGAAAAAAGCCGTACAAAAACTTAACTCTGCTTTTACCTCTATTACAGCTGATATTCAAGATGAGATTTCAACAACCATGGATTCTATTTATATTGGCGTTAATTTCCCATTTTCCAGACACCTCTACTATTTCATGGGCGGCAGGGGCTGGATTACGATGGCTCGCAAAAATGGGCTGAAAATAAAGGAGCTTTACAAGAAACCGTATCGGATAAATGAATAGAGGCAAGATGTTCTCCCCAAAAAAGCTCTCTGTCTTGTACCCCCTGCAAGCTCGATTAAAAAAATTTGCTTATTACAGCTTGAATAAAATCCTTTATATCATCAAGATTTTCCTGTAGAATCCGATAAATCTCAGAGTCATCAACCTCTTGGTATAAATGCACAATTCGATTACGAAACTTGACCATTTGCACAATCGAGAGTTCTTTATCCTTATCCAAGACCCCATACGCATTCTGCTCGGCACTATATTATTTGTTTTTGCAGATGATTTTGTGCGGCTGATGGGCGCTGACGAGGAGCTTGTTTCAATGGCTTCCCAGTATCTGCGGGTTTACGCTGCCTGCTCACCTTTTACCACTATCGTATTCGCTGTTGATAACTATCTGCGCATCTGCGGAAAGGTGCGATACAGTATGATGGTCAACATTCTGATGTCAGTCAGCAGTGCTACTCTGCGGAACTTGTCGTTCCGCAAAGGTTCCTGGACCCGACGCGGAACGACAAAAACTGACAGCCCGTAAGCTGTTTCGCCGAGTATTCGTCTATTTCTTTTTAAAAAATGTTTAATACAAAGAGAACTCTTGTGAGAATTGAAGACTTATTTTTCAACGCTTTGTCCTTTCCTGTTAACTTTATTATATTATCCTACATTTGGTCACGAATAAGAATAATGTGCATAACACCCTCGGAAGTCCCACTGGGTCATTTCTCATTCATCAAGTTGTAGAACTAGCTTCTAGTCTTTCGTACGATTCTTTAATGCATCCAAGTCTGTTAGCCCTTTTTACATTTTATATTTATAAAATTTATTGGAGGTTTATTTTCCATATTTTTATTTGGCTCATCAATTTCCGAAAACTCCGCCAATCCATATTTCCCAAATTCTCGTTTTATCAAATCAAAATCATAAAAGAACATTTTTACACCTTTCATTATCTCGAATCGGTCTTTACTCAGTTGTTTACCTTTTCCAAACATCGGAGCTTTTTTCGAAACAGTTGTAAAAATCATATAGCCGTATGGTAGAAATTCTGTTGGGTTATTAGTATTTGGGTAGGTAGTATCCTTTTTTTACGCTCAGCCCTATGATAAAAACCACATATCTATGTAGGATTTCTATATTGCAAATACTCTAAAAAGCGTTTGACAGCAAGTGAGGCGGTCTTTGAATCTTTCATCACGATACCGATCTTACGGTATGAAGCGACCTCCAATTCCTTTTTTACAATCCTGTAAGGGGTGCGCTGTAAAATCAATTCCGGCAATATACTGATACCCAACCCATTTTCTACCATTGACATAATTGCATAGTCATCCCAAGTTGTGAAACGTACATTGGGGATAATATTATGCCTTACAAAAATTTCTGATATTTCGGTTTTCGCTCCTTTTTCCAAAAGCATAAAAGGTTCTCCGACTAAACCTTTAATTGGGAAGTACTCGTGTTCAGCCATAGGATGATTTTCAGGCAAAATTACCAGCAATTTGTCCTGCTCTAAGAAAACGCTCTCTAGTTCAGGCTTTGTAGGAAGCCTAAGAAATCCACAATCGACGCGTCCTTCAATTATCCAACTTTCAATTTCAGTATAGTCGCCAAGGAGTAGCTCAAACTCTATGTTGGGATAATCCCTTTGGAATGATTTTATGATGTTAGGAAGCCAATGCGTAGCAACACTTGAAAATGTCCCTATTCTAATAAGACCGGAGTTTAGTCCATGCATTTCTTCTATTTCAATTAGTAATTTATTTTGCGCATTACATACATTTTGAACATGCGGTAGTATTTTTAGCCCATCAGAAGTAATTCGAATGGATGAAAAGAGAAGTCAACCACTTCAATAAATTTAGTCGTACAGGATAATTTCCCTAAACATAATTTCCTTATATGACTGATAACAGCATACATGAAAAGGTAGCTTCAACCAACTGCTTGATAAAATACGGGCATATGACAAGTTCAGAAAGGAATGTTTATTCATGAATTGTGATATAAAAACGAAAAATGCGTATTTCAAATATATAGCAGCGCTCCTACTGTTTGGTTCAAACGGAATCGTTGCAAGCTATATTTCATTAAGCAGCTATGAAATTGTTTTTTTACAAGAACATTGATAGGCAGCCTGCTTCTGACTCTGATATTTATTTTTTCTAAACAGAAAGTGCGGTTTTGCAAAAACAAGTCACACCTTGTCACAGGGAAGAACTTCCTGGGGATTGATTTGCGGAATATTATCGGCAATCATGTATGTCATTATGGTGGTTTTTAATAAAAAGGCTGTAAGTGTAACAGGACTTGAAAATTCTATGTGGCAGCTGATCACGAGCTTTATAACGGTTGCGGTATTCCTTTGCCTGAAGCAGGGATATTTCGTCAATATTGCGTCGGGAAATCTGGTACCAATTTTGCTTTTGGGTATTGTAAACACCGGAATAGGCTGCTATTTTTATTTTTCTTCCATCGGGAATCTGCCCGTGCAGACCGTTGCAATTTGCGGCTATTTGGAGCCGCTTTCGGCTCTGCTTTTTTCGGCCGCCCTTCTGGGGAAAAAACTAAGCTTCTTACAGATAGTTGGAGCTGTGCTGATATTAGGCGGCGCTGCGTTTGGAGAATTATTTCGTCAGAGATAATTGCTACCCAAATTTGCAACATAGTGCTTTTAAACCATAAGGAATTAAAGAATATGCTCTTGACAGCTGATAAATGAACTTCAACAAATTCTTATACTGAGCAGAAATGCCCAACTTCCAGTTATCCTACTGATGGTCACCAGTATATGAATAATGCGCAATTATCCCAAATTAGCGACCTTTCTTAAACTTTACAAGCCACCGCCTGTGAACGGTGGCTTGTTCTTTTCACTTTCTAATCACTCACTAGATTATATCAAAAAGACTCATCTGATCACTTTCCGGAATTCCTTTAAAACAGCCAAATTTCCGAAGTGAATCGATGGTAGAATTCCCGATTTTAGCCCGTTTCTTGACGTCCTCTATGGAGTTGAAGGGCTTTTCTTGGGCTGCGTTATATAGACCTTCGGCTGCCACCGTTCCCATGCCGGATATGCTGTTGATGGGCGGCCTTAAGCCCTCCTCCTCGAGCAGAAATCTTGTGGCATGGGATTTGTATAAATCAATGGGCAGGAATTTAAAGCCCCTTTCATACATTTCCAAAACCAATTCCAAGTCATCGTACATATCCTTATCCTTAGGGGTGGCAGCGTTACCCAGTTCCTCAATTTCCTTCATTTTGGCCTTAACCTTTTCTTTGCCGAAGATCATAAATTCAGCGTCAAAGGCCTTTGCTCGAATGGTGAAGTAGGCTGCGTAATAAGCCTGGGGTATGTGCACCTTAAACCAGGCTATGCGGAAGGCCATCATGACATAGGCAGCAGCATGGGCTTTAGGAAACATGTATTTTATTTTTCGGCAGGAATCGATATACCATTCCGGTACCTTATGCTCCCTCATCAAAGCTTCATATTCAGCCCATTTTTCTGGGTTCGCTAAAGCCTTTCCTTTACGCACCAGCTCCATGATCTTAAACGCCGTATTGGGCGGCAGACCCTTTTTGATCAAATAAGTCATAATATCATCCCGGGTACACACGGCTTCACTTAAGGTCACGGTTCCCGCATCGATTAAGTCCTTGGCATTTCCCAGCCAGACATCCGTACCATGGGAAAGTCCGGATATACAGATTAAATCTGTGAAGGCTTTGGGCCTTGTATCTAAAAGCATTCCTCTGACGAACTTCGTACCAAACTCAGGAATTCCAAAGGTTCCGACCTTGGAATTGATCTGCTCCGGGGTTACCTCTAAGGCTTCCGTGGAGGAGAATATCGACATCGTTTCGTGATCATCCATGGGTATCGTTAGCGGATCCACTCCGGTGATATCCTGCAGCATTCGTATGACCGTCGGGTCATCATGACCCAGTATATCCAGCTTTAAGAGGTTCGAATCAATGGAGTGATAATCAAAATGGGTGGTTATGATCTCCGAATTGGAGTCATCGGCAGGATGCTGGACGGGGCAAAATTCAAAGATTTCTCGTCCCTTGGGCACGACGATGATTCCTCCCGGGTGCTGCCCTGAGGTTCTTTTGATCCCGGTGCAGCCTTTGGAGACTCTCAGAGTTTCTGCCTTGCTTACGGTACGGCTTTTTTCCTCATAATACTTTTTCACATAGCCGAAGGCTGTTTTTTCGGCGATAGTACCGATGGTTCCGGCCTTAAAGGTTGTACCCTTGCCAAAGATAACCTCAGTATATTTATGGGCCTTGGCCTGATATTCACCTGAGAAATTTAAGTCAATATCCGGCTCTTTATCGCCATTGAAGCCTAAGAAGGTCTCGAAGGGGATATCGATGCCATCCTTCGCCAGCTTTTCTCCGCAAACCGGACATACCTTATCTGGCAAGTCAAAGCCTATTTTAACGCCATAATCGGAGAAGTCCGAATACTGGCAGCCGGGACACCGGTAATGGGCCTGTAGGGCATTGACTTCCGTAATACCCGTCATATAGGCAACAATCGAGGAACCCACCGATCCTCGAGAGCCGACCAGATAGCCATCCTCATTTGATTTCCAGACAAGCTTTTGAGCGATGATATACATAACAGAGAAGCCATTTTTGATGATCGAATCCAGCTCTCTATCCAGCCTTTGCTGAACAATTTCCGGCAAGGGGTCTCCATAGAGGGCATGGGCCTTCTCATAGGTAATATCCTTAATCGTCTGCTCGCAACCTTCAATATGCGGCGCGCATTTCTCCGCAGAAATAGGACTGATCTGCTGGCACATCTCGGCCACCAAATTAGTGTTTGTTACGACCACCTCATAAGCTTTTGCCGCTCCTAAATAGGAAAATTCCTGAAGCATCTCCTCGGTGGTTTTTAAATATAAGGGGGCCTGATTATCGGCATCCTTAAAGCCTTGACCAGCTTCGAGTATTCGCCTGTAGATCTCATCTTCCGGATCCAGGAAGTGAACATCACCCGTCCCGACGACAGGCTTGTTTAATTTTTTACCCAGAGCCACAATTTTGCGGTTGATTTCCTTTAAATAGTCTTTGTCGGGCACCTGCTCTGTTCTGACCAGATAATCATTGTTCCCGAGAGGCTGGATTTCCAGATAATCGTAGTCCTCGGCAATGGCTTCAATTTCTTCATTGGATTTTCCAAGCAAGATGGCCTGGTAAAGCTCGCCTTCACTGCAGGCACTGCCCAGGATTAAACCTTCAGAGTACTTTTTATAAAGGCTCTTTAAGATCCGCGGTTTTTTATAAAAATAATCTAAGTGGGAATAGGAAACCAGCTTATATAAATTCTTTAATCCCACATAGTCCTTGGCTAAGATGATCGCATGATAAGTCTTAAGCTTCTTATACTCAGCCTTCTTTGCGTCTTCATCGGAGCCATAGCGATCGATATCCTCAAGGGTTTCTGCTCCCCGTTGTTTTAGTTTTTCAAGCATAACCTTAAATACTTTAACCGTGGTATCCACATCATCTAAGGCCCTGTGAGCTACCTCCACCTTGAAGCCCAGGTTCTTAGCGATTCTTCCTAATTTATAGGTTTTATAATCCGGAAAGAGCTCCTTAGCCAAGGACAAGGTATCCAAATAGGTGTAATCAAAGTCATAGCCTAAGACCCTGGCATTATGCTTTAAGAAACCCAGATCAAATTCAGCATTATGGGCCACCAAAACGCTTCCCTCAATAAATTCCAGTAGTTTAGGAAAGACCTGTTCTATGGTTTCTGCATCTTTTACCATATCATCGGTTATGTTGGTAACCTCTACAACCCTTGCTGGTATCGGCTTTTCTGGATTAACAAAGCAGCTGAACTGGTCGATGACCTTTCCATCTTTGAGTTTCATAATTCCTATTTCAGTAATTTTTTCGGTTACAGCTGAGAAGCCGGTGGTTTCCAAGTCCAACACACAATAGGTAGTATCAATACTCTGGCCCTTGGCGTTAGTTACCGATGGCTTTTTATCCGGTGCCAAATAGGCTTCGACTCCATAGATAACCTTCATGTTCGAATTATCTCTTCCTAAGAGCTTATGGGCCTCGGGAAAAGACTGAACCACGCCATGATCCGTAATGGCAATAGATTTCATACCCCAGCTCATAGCTCTTTTAATCAGATCCGTAGCGCTGGTCATGGCATCCATCTGACTCATTTGGGTATGCATGTGCAGCTCGACCCGCTTCTCCTCTGCCCTATCCAGCCGCTGAGCTTTCTTCATACCTGCTGTTTCTACGATGGTATTGGCTATAAGCTCAATTTCCCCGGAAAACTGGCTAAAGCCTGCATTTCCAGCAAGCTTGACACCCTTAGCCTTTTTAAGCCTGGATACTATCTCACCATCTTCACCGGGCTTGATGAATGTCTTACAGGTCATGGAACTTGAGCCGTCATATAAATCAAAGGAAATTAAGGTTTTTCCGCTTCTTAATTCCTTGGCTTCGATATTGGATAGTTCGCCCTGGATAGCTATCCTGCCCTCATCCGGTGTAATGTCCGTAATTTTAATGACCTTGTCCTTGATAGTCGCGTTTCTGCCTAAGATCAAGGAAGGATCGCCTTTTTTTCCGTCCTTTTCGACCTTATTTTCCGGCTTTATCGGCCCAGCTTCCTTAGGTAATTCAGAGGCATAATGGCTTGGTGTGGCAGCCGCTTCCTTTTGCAGAAGCAGAATCTCCGTTTCTTGTGTAGCTTCTTGCAGCCTTTTTAATTCTTCACTGCTTACATTATCTACAAAATTGATTTGATAGGTGGCGTCGTAGAGGTCTTTTATGGTCTCTTGGATTTTTTTATCGTAACCCCTGGCTTTTAATAAGTAGGAAACTGCCGTTTTAAACGTAAATTTGATCGAATGATTTTGTGCTATTTCATAGTCACAATTTTTGAGAGCTCCATTTAAGACCGGATGTTTATCGGCCATTAGTGACAAAATATTGTTGAGTTCCTCTTCTAAGGGCTTTTTATGAGTTCCCTCAGTGTAAACTACCGTGATAATTGAATCGTTTAAGGCTAATCGTTCTCTTATAAACTGATTTAGGGATTCAATTTCTCTTAGTTCAATATATTTATCAGAGCTGATTTTCATCTCTAGGGTTTTCGTACTTTTAGTTAAGACCACTGCTTGTACAATAGCAGTATTGAGGTTATCCTCTGCTTCATAATCACTAAAAATTTCACTTATTCGTTTCATCTACTCCTAAGTCTCTCCTAAAAATTATTGCCGGTAAAAATAGACACGACTTGGCGTTAAATCGTGTCTTATCTAATCTTACCATCAATGACCGTCCTGTGAAAAGGCACATTTGTCAGAAAAAGTTCTTTTGAAGAGCCTATGTTACTTGTGCCGATAATGATAACATTGTGGTCATCAATACTGCTACGAAGACGTCATTCTAGGACTGTTGACCTTTCCTGTTTGTCTTCGATAACTGAACTAATGCAACTCCGCCTAAAATTACGGCCGCTGAAATGAACACATTCGGTGAAACTGGCTCGCCTAGAATTACAGCGCCTAAGATAACTCCAACAACCGGATTAACGTATGCATATGTACCGGCTTTTGAGGCAGGCCATTTTTGTAAGATATAGATATAGGAACTGTAACCAAGGATAGAACCAAACACGATCAAATAGGCCAGGGCTCCAAGACCTTTACTCGTTAGATGGATATTACTAGCCTCTCCCATCAAAAGACCAACTATGGTCAAACCAATCCCGCCAGCGAACATTTGTAAACCAATATTGGGTACCATGGCTCCGGATGCTTTAAATGTTTTCGAATAGACGGAGCCCAGTGACCATGAAAAGGCTCCCAGCAATAGCACTATTCCGCCTAAAACATCAATTATTTTAGTATCAGAACCCGTCAAGACCAAAAGAGCAACCCCGAAGAACCCCAAGAGTAAACCAAACCACCCCTTCAAGCCAATCTTTGGACCATTGGGCAGGAATCGTTCTAGAATCGCATTGAACATTGGGACAACCGCAAAAAGAAGTGCTGCTACTCCGGAATAAACCCATTGTTCCGCCCAAACGACGAGCCCGTTGCCACCCAGTAAAAATAAACCAACGATTGCCTGCCTCCGTATCCCTGTGAGATCTTCTGGAAACTTGTCCCCTTTATAATAAGCGTATAACAACACTAAAGACCCTGCGATTAAGAATCTTATACCTGCAAATAATGCTGGAGGAAAGTCGCTTACTCCAATTCTAATCGCCAGAAACGTTGACCCCCATAGGATGCAAACCGCTATGTATGCCAGAATTACCGTCGTCTCATCTCTTTTCGCCATAACTCATCTCTCTCCATAAAATTGCCAAAAATTCTCGCCACCGATTCCGGTTACAATCTCCGTTCCCCTAAAGTCTTTTTTGAAATATTGCTACTTACATATTAGTCTATCCCCTTCTAAATGTCCAAAGATTTACCTAACATTTTTTAGAGGACATTGCTTAGTTAGATATTCGTTTCCGCGAATAAATAGACAATCGTGCAGCGAATTGGTAAAATGTTGGAAATAGATAGAGGTAGCCGCCCTGCTTGCTGCCCTGGAATGCATCAAAGAAGGACGGATTTGTAGTGGTACTGTTCTCCCTCGAACTTTGATTGCTGGTTAAACTAACCGGCCTTTTTCATTTCTGGCGATAAACCTTTCCGGCTTAACGACAAAGCCTTCATGTCCGTTTTCCGTCATTTCCTCCCACCAGAGAATTGCTTCTTCCTCAGACTTCTCATTGGTCACGACTTTATACTCAGTCTCAATCAATAGGTCAGACAACAGCACGAAATCTGTATTGTTCTTGGTGAAGTAGTGTCCTTGGTTCAAGTCCGTATTCAGTTGCCTGATAAGCTTCTGAGATAATTCCTGATCAAAAAACGCTCGACCCGTCCTGGTATAAATCGTTCCCAACATCGGTCTTCCGAATATCCGACCGCAGTTTCCTGAGTTATACCCTATAACCAAGTCTCCCATAAGTCACCATTTCTGTCCAGTTAATATTGGACATCTCTTAAGAATAGGCCTTTTGCTTGAGCCAAGGGTCCCGCTTCCCGTCGCTTCTTTTCATTTAATATCTTTTCAACATCAACTGGTTGAAGATTTCCTTTACCGACTTCAATAAGTGTTCCAACAATGATTCTTACCATATTCCACAAGAATCCATTCCCATTGACCTCTATTGCTAAAAGACCTTCCGTATCAATAATATTGATATAATTGATCGTTCTAATCGTGGATTTGTCACTTTTTCGTGCGTTCGTAAAACTTTGAAAATCATGACTGCCTATTAGTACCTCGGAAGCCTTTCTCATTTCGATTAAATTGAGTTTCTCCGCAAAGTGATATGTATATTTTCTGTTAAAAACATCTCTAAATTTATTGGTATTCATTTTATAGACATAGGTTTTTGATTTTACGTTATATCTGGCATGAAATCTCTCAGCAACTTCTTCAATCGACTTAACCCCAATATCCTCAGGCAAATACTCATATAGATAATCCAGCATCCTACTGGTACTGAACGTAGATTTTGTATGGAAATTGGCGATGTAATTTTCAGCATGTACCCCTGAATCCGTTCGACCACAGCCCACTAGCTGGATATCTTCCCCTGTCATTCTAGATAGTACTGCTTCTATTTTACCTTGAATTGTTAAATCATTATCTTTTTGTCTTTGCCATCCTTTATATTTAGATCCATCAAATGCAATAGTCATTTTTAAATTTCTCATGCCGTTCCACCTTAAATTATTCTCTATTTCGTATCCATCATATATTAGCCGCACTACATAGTAACCCTACCCGGTTTAACGAGTTTACGTTAGTATACTACATAATTATCTAGAGATGTATTAACCATTGAAGACCCGTGATCAACCATTGTTATCAGGGGCAAATCTGTCGCTAATTGAAGGCCTGTTAATCGCCGAGTTCACTTCTTCTCGTTTTAAACTGCATATGCCCGTCATTCCAGTCTTTCTTTTCTACCGTTACTTTCAAGGTCTTTCTACTCGGCGGAACTTAGTGACTAAAGCACCACTCGCGTTTTTACCCCATGCTGAAACTCCCACTGCATCAGAATTATAGACAAACTGAATTTCAAAAGCGTCAAACTGGGCGAAGTAGTTACGCGTTACTACCGCACCCGGGTCTAGACTGAATAAATCTACTACATATTTGGGGGAGGTTCTGTACCTGAACGAGTCTGCCCGACCAACGTCCCGTCCGGTTCGCCCCGTAAAACTGAAAAAGTCCACGCAAAAAGCAGCCAGCTCCTGCCGGCTGCATTGGTAGAGAAGGAATTCCTGGATCTCTGGGCAGGTAGAGATCACACGAACCATTCCCTGCCCGAGAACGTTTGTTCTAGATTAAGAATACTTGGCCCAAATAGCCCTGTCAATCGAACTGGAAAAGATCGGTCATGAAATCACACCTGGGATAAAATTCTCACCCTGCTTCCCAATACTATGCAGGGGGCTCTGGGTTGAGGAATGGTTGCACCAACCCGCCTTTTTCATAACAAAGCATCGATTGAAATAGAATACTTTTTAATACTTTATAAATTTCGTTCCCGGAGCACCGCAAATAGAACATTTTTCCGGCACTACTTTCTCAATGTTTCCGCAAACAGGACAAAGATAGTAAAATACCTCTTCCTCCTGTTCTAGATTATCGAGTGCTTCTTTATAGAGCCTTGCATGGACCTCTTCGGCCTTTAGGGCATATGTAAAAGTTCTCACGGCAGCTTGATTTCCTTCTTCTTGAGCCACTTTCAAAAATTCCGGATACATGCTTTGATATTCATGATTCTCTCCATTGACTGCATCGTTTAAGTTTTCAGCCGTTGACATAATCTTACCCGCGACCTCGAAATGCTTTAGGGCATGAATGGTTTCGGCATCTGAAGCTGCTTTGAACAGCTTTGCAGCATTTTTTTTACCATCTGCCTCTGCTTTTTTTGAGTAAGCGATATATTTTCGATTAGCCTGTGATTCTCCGGCAAAAGCCTCCATTAAATTCTCCAGTGTTTTTTGGTTATTCATAAAGTTTCCTCCCATATAGGTCTTAGACCTAATTATTTTTTTCAGGGTTTAATCATCGTTGGGTTATCGTTATTGAATGATCATATCATCACCCCTTCTAAGTCTAACCATTCCGTATAATAACTACAAGACAAAAAACATAACAAAAATTTCGGCAAAAGCAAAAGAACCGAAAAGTAGTAGCTGAAAAGCTTGCAACTTGGTCTTTTTCCTGCGCTTAATGGATAATCGTAATATATAGGCGTTTTTAATTTTGCCAGCATTCGCTGAAAGGTAATTAGCCACAGTGGCCTTCGTAAAGTTTTTGTCTACTAAGATAATAAGAGCGCTGGGGAATCCCTAGTACATCTTCAGAAGCGGTTAAGCTATTAGTAAAGCATGGGGTTTTCAAAAAAGTTAATAAAACATGGAATATTATGGTGCCTTTTTTCTTATCCATTTATTCCTTTTGATGCAACACCTTTGCCTTATATATTAAAGATGTTGCAGCAAATTACAGTCCACAATGGTCATACGGCTTTCATCATCAGTCGACAGTATCTAAAAAAAGTCCTGACTGAGCCTACCGTTAAACTGAGGATTCTTTTGAATCCATACCGTTTTATCATCTCAGTCTTACGGTTCACCACCAAATTGACATAAAGATTGGTTAATAGCAACTCGTAATAATAAGCTCTCAGCGATAGATTGGAAGGTCTAATCATCACTTGTCCAAAGGACCATCGTTTATAGTCTTCGCTAGGATAAAGCAGCCTGTCCTTGTACTTATGGTAGAGCGGCAGATTAGGAAACGGAGTAAGCGGGTTGATTGATGAAATCTGTGGCTTAAGTAGGCTTACAGTACTCCTTAATTTCCTAAAATCCTCTTTCGACCAGTCGGGATGTGCTATGAAGGAAGCCCAGACGTCAATTCCCAATTGTTCAAGAATTTTAGCTGCCTTCAAATTATCGTGAGTGTTGGACTTCTTCCGGTAGTCCGACAAGTCAGCATCATTAAAGCTCTCATAACCGACAAGGACAGCTTTTAGCCCTAGTTCCTTGAATTCCTTGACGAGTGGCTCGTAACTGATGATGCCCTTCACAGAGGCATAGACAATAAAGTTCTTTTGCAGCTTGAGTTCCCTCACTAAACCGAAGAAGGTTCTAATCTTATGCTCGCTGGCGAAAAAATCGTTGTCCACAAGCATGATGGTGGGTTCCTGAATGGATTCTAGATCTTTTCTAATCAGATTACGGTCGATCAGGTTTTCTTCGGAACCCTCGATTCTCCATCTGAGGCAGAATTCACATCCCTTTGAGCAGCCAGTGCCAAACTCCATGATTGCCGCAGGCTTATAGCCGAAGTACGAGTACTTTAGCCTGTATCTCGAGGTCGATTCCCTATTCGGCAGCAGGTACTTGTTCCTGCCCTTCACCCCGTTCGGAGCAAAACCCTTGAACCTAGTCCTTACTCCCGGAATTGAGGCGATTTTCTCCTCGGTCTCTTGCTGGTCACCCTTCGCCAACTCCAATATCGCAAAAAGCTTTTTCAGGTTGGATTCGTCGACAAACTCAAAGATGTAGTCTACAGACTGATCGGCAAAGGACCTCGAACTGAGGAACGCCTGAGTGCCACCCACCATCGTCGTTATTTCGGGATTAATCGTCTTTGCTTCCCTACATAAGATAAGCACTTCATTCACATCAATGCAAAGGCTTGTTATCCCCACCACATCGGGAAGGTACTTAGCCATCTTGCTGGTGAGACTGCCTTTTTCCACCATCATATCAAAAATCTCAACCTGATAATGCTCTTCAAGTTGCCCGTAGACCATCTCCAGCCCGAGAGGTTCCGCGAACATGAAGTCGCTTACCGTTATGGCTTGTTTGATCCTTGGAGGTCTGACTAATAATATCTTCATTGATATCTCCTAAAAAATATTGGGTATAACCCTCTGTTTAATCTGATGCCTGTAGTAGAGGTTAACTGCCGAATAGAAGAGATATTTTCCAGGATCCTTGAGAAATTCTTTCCGGAAGATATTCCGTTTAGCAATGGACTTAAGGGTGAACAGGGATTCATACAGCTGCCAGTACGCCTTCGTCAACTCTTCGGGGGGCATGGTGGGGATGGTATACACTGCCTCGGTGCCGTCAAACGAATAAATGTCGGTCTTGACCAGCCGTCCCTGGGCCTCGATGTCCTTGAAAAATCGGGTTCCTGGAATCGGTGTGAGAATGTAGAATCTGGGAACAGAAATTTTGTTATCCTCAATGAAATCTTGGGTTGCTCTGATGGACTCAAGCGTGTCCGCTTCTCCCCCTACCACCATCTCAGTGGACACATCAATCCCGTGGTTCTGGATGTTTCTGATCAGAGCAGGATAGTCCTCAGGGTTGGCCCAGGCTTTATTCATGCCCTTCAGGCTCTCCTTTTTTAGACTTTCTAACCCGAAGCTTAAAGTTGTGCAACCGCTGTCCCTGAGCATCTCTAAAAGTCTATGCTCCCTGCCGATCCGGATGTCGCACTGACTCATCCACTGCATGCCCAACGCTTTGATCTCCTCGATCAGCTTACTGAGGTACACTTTGTCAGAAAAAATGTTGTCGTCCAGCAGAAGAAACTTCTTGTATCCCAAGGCCTTAATCTGCTTAATGTCCCGCACAACCTCCTCAATGGGTTTCTTGATATAACTACCTTCATAGAGGCAAGCCACTGAGCAAAAGCTACAGCTATGCGGACATCCCCTTCCCGCCTGAACAGGCAGGAAATCTCCGAGATTCTTTTCCGTGATCAGGTCAAATCTTGGTGGAGGCGTGGAGAACCACCCTTGCTTTAGTCTGTTCTCATAAACCGGCTTCAGGGCGCCGTTCTCATAATCCCGGAGAAGCTCCTCCCATACCTGCTCAGCATCCCCGATTAACACAGCATCGCAGTACTTTTGGGCTTCCTCCGCCATGATACTGGCCATATATCCCCCCAGTATCACCGTCTTTCCTCGCTTCCTGAATTCCAGCGCGATATCAATAGACCTGATGACACCATGTCCCATGGAGCTAATACCGATCAGCTCCGCATCCGTTTCAAACGGTATCTCTTCAAGGATCTCAAAGATTATCTCGACCTCGTAATCCTGAGGGGTCAGTGCCGCGAGAAGCGGAAGCGCCAGCCCTGCAAAATAGAGTTTTTTCTTCTTAAGGGGCAATTTGTTCTTATCATAGGGACTTGGTTGTATCAATAAGATCTTCTTCATTAGTAACCCCATAATACTTTCTTCATTAGTATCCTCGTATTACTTTCTTCATGTACTGCCGCGAGACGGCGGAGCTGCCCAGCAGCATCTTCAGATTAGCGGCAACTCCATATTTTAGCACTAAGGCCAGGATGTGCTTAGGTCTCATGATAATCCTATAGTATGCCTTCACGATCTCCCAATAAAAGGCCCTGATCCCCATGCGCTCAGGCTTTAAGACAACATGGGCCATATCCCACATTTCATATCGTTCTCTTGGATACAGCAGTTTAGCGGAGTATTGCTCGAATATCTCGGTCCCCGGAAGCGGTGTGAGAGGCTGCAGATTTACGAAGCGGACATCTTGTCTTCGGAGCCAGGCTGTCAGCTCTTTGAAGTCCTCCCTGGCGAAATCCGTGGGAATGATCAGAGTGGCATAGAGCTCGATATCGAGGGTTTTCAGCACTTTAATAGCCTTTTCGTTCAGGTCCTTGTCCGTTCGTTTATTGTACACCTCCAGGTCCCTGGCCCTGATGGATTCAATACCGACGATGACAGCCTGAAGCCCCTGCTTTTTAAAATCTCGTAGAAGATCTTCATTGGCTGCCACAAAATCGGCTCTGCCATAGACAAGAAAGTGTTTTTCAATCCCTCCTTCGTTAAGAAGTCTTAAAAACTCCCTGATCCTTGCCTGGCTGTAGAGGAAGTCATCGTCGACAATGTAGATCTCTTTCTCTGTAATCGCTGCAAGTTCATCGACCACATCCTCCATCTCCCTTGTGAAGTAGGTTCCGCCTGTTATCTCTTTGCAGAAGCAAAAATTGCAGTGATACGGACATCCATAGGAAGTCTTGATCAGGGCACAGGGGCTATGGAACATATAGTAGTAACCGTGACGATATTTTGAGACCGCACTCCGGTCCGGATGCTTATAGGAAAAAGACCGCTTCTTTTCGCCCATCTCATCTAGAGTAGCCTTAATTTCTTCGACATTCCGGTTCGCCAGCATCCCCCTGAGCGTCTCATTGAAACCATCTATGCCGTTTCGTGAGTAGACAAAATCGATATCTGCCGCTCCGAAATCCTGTGCTACAACTTCCGCATGGACTCCTCCCACTCCGGTCAAGATACCCGGGACGAGAACCTTGGCCACAGAGCACATCGCTTTGATGATTCCGACATGAGTAATATATCCTGTAAAAACCACCAAAGACGGCCTAAGCTTGGTCAGTATCTTTTCATAGGATTCCCTTTCCAGGATCATATCAATGATCTCAACCCTAACCTTTGACCTAATCTCTTCGGGTACATTCGAGACTAAGTATTCCAGTTCCAACGGTTCACAAACCATGACATGCTGCAGCCCGATGGTTTCTTTTTCCGGCTTTGGTCTTACCAAAAGCACATCCATCAGCATCACTCCCTGCTGTCCATCTTCTTGCCCAGCGTATAGACCGCGATCCTAGGCATATAGAACGCCCTCTTTTTAAGGGTGTTGAGTTTTAGGACCTGGAAATCCTCCTTGACCATGTCTACAAACTCCCTGTTGCTTGGATAATGAGCTTTTCCCGTGGTTAGCTTCACAGCCGAGAGCACCACTTTATCGTAAACGCCGTTGCCGCTGGCGAAGGCGACAATGATCCTTCCATTCTCGGTGAGAATCCTGCTTAGTTTTCTGAACACGTCCTTTGGGTCACGGTAGTAAGGAAGCGAATGGGTGCAGACGATGATATCGTACCTTATTTCTAACTGGTCTAGATCTGCGGCGTCCATGAGAATATGCTTGGTATTATTACCGTTCCTCTGCTGAGATACATGAAGCATCTTTGGCGAATAATCTACCCCTGTTAGCTCTAGCTGGGGACATTCCTTCCCTAGTTCATACAGAAGTTCTCCCGGACCGCAGCCCAGATCGAGCAGGAGCATATTCCTGCCGAGTGCAATTTCTTTAATTTCATTTAATACATAGTCTCTAGTCGGTCCCAGACTGACCTTCTGTACCCACAGTCTGCTGTACCGATCCGCCCAGAAGTCCCATAGTTTAACTGACATATCCTTTTCCTTCTTTTCCAAATTCAATCATCAACTTAGGTCACCTCAAAAGTTTCAGCAGGTTTCTTTCGAGCTCCTACTTCTTCTTTCAAGCCCGTATTTCGCTAAAAAGTTGCCGGAAGTAGGTGCGCATTCTTTTGGACTTTAGCAGCCTCCAGTGCAACCAGTAAAACAGTCCGTAAAACACAGGTCTAGGTAGTCTGGATTCCAGCACAAGATGCAGAAAGTCAAACTTCATCGGGTCATCTGTCACAAGTTTAAACCTCATATCCTCATAACTGCGAGTCCCTTTGAGAGGTGTAAATATCGATATCGTATAGGTATCAAGCCGGTTTTCTTTAATAAATCGGTTCAGCCTGATGAAATCTGCCAAGCCATAGTTAGGCCTCACCATGAACAACGCCGTCAGGTCAATCTCATGTTCTCTAAGCAGTTCAATCGCTTTTGGGTAATCGAGGGCATTGGTTTGTTTATTGTACTCTTCAAGCTCACCATTGCCTGTCGCTTCAAACCCCACTATGACTTCATCGAGTCCGCAAGCCTTGAGTTTACCCAGTAAATCACTTTCTTTGACAATGAAATCTGCCCTGAGGTAAGCAATGAGCCTTATTCTGGTTTCACCCTCCGCGTTATTCATCGCTTCGTAGGCTTGAATGTAATCAAGAGCATCCTGCCTGGAAGCCAGAAACACATCATCAACCAGCCAGTGATAGTTCGCTCGAATCTCCAGCACGTCCCTTAACAGTTCCTGATAGTCACTCTTGACATGTACCCCGTCATTAACCCGCTTACAATAGCAGAAATCGCACTGGTAAGGGCAGCCGATCCGGCTCTTTACCAGGGCAACCGTCTTCTTGTCTAAGTATCTTGTCCTGTCGCTGACCAGACTGGTCAGTGTTCTGGCAGGCCTTATCGTTTGAAGTGTCTCCACTGCAATGCGGGTCCCTTCCCGCCAATGGTCACTGCCGTACTCTGATACGATTCGACTATCCACCCCGACTGAGGGCAGTTCCAGGAGGTCTCCCCGTACAAATCGCAGGACATTTTGGAACACGGTCAGATCCTGGCCGTAAATAACGAAATCAATGTCGTGGGTACGGAAGGATTCCCTGTTGAGTTCAACATGCAGCCCTCCGACGATAATTTTTGCTTCCGGATAGACCTTCTTGTAGGCTTCCGCTTGCTTAAGAATTTCTCGTTCTGCAGTATTGTATCCTGTCAGGACGACCGCTTGGGGTCTGATGCCTTGCGGCTCAAGCAGTCCAAAAAGGTCGTCGATGATAACACTTTCAATGCCCAACATATCAGATACTGCTTCCAGATAGCACAGTTCAAGCGGTTCCACCCTCACAGGATCGAGCAGAGAGAAGAGGGTCTTCGACCTGACTTTCTTCAGGAAAATCTTCATCAAACCACCCCATTCCCGTGGAGGCATTCGTCCGCCTTGAACACTTTATGCTCGGTCGGGTATCCCTTATCTGAAAAGCTTCCTGAAAGCCGCCTTAAGACCGCGTCGATCAATGAGTTGCTATGCCTCGCATAGAGGTACTTCGATTCTTCAACACAGCCTAGTTTAAGTTTAGTTTCCGCTGAAGTTTGTCCCAGGTTGATCCGTTTATAGCCCTTCTCGATGCCATGCTTAATGATGAACAGCAGCATGTTCTGATAGAGGGATGCGCTGTCCCCAAAGCTACCCGTGGCTTTGCCCTCTCTCTTGAAGCCACAGAACAGAAAATGCAGTGTATCCCCTATTCCTTTCATCTGAATGAAGGCGAGCAGACGCCCAGATGAATCTCTTATCTCGAAGATCTCCGAACTATAGCGTCTGAAGAACTCCAGAGAAAGCACTTCAAGAGGATAATCTGAGCGTTCCATGATGCTTTGATAGAGCTGATAATGTTCCGTTGTAAAATGCTCGGGAGCAACCTTGTTAAAGGAAAGGTCCTGGCCCTTTTGCATCGTTATCATGAGATGCCGCCTGTAGGAGGACCTCATTGCTTGCAAGTACTGATCGAAGCCTGTAAACCGATTCTGGAATACATAATTCGAGAGGGTCCGGTTCCGGCCAGGTAACTCTATATCGGAGTTCAGCACAACCGTGAGCCCCTTGAGTATTGTTAAAGCCTCAAGCACTTTTTTCCGTAGCTCACCGTCATCCTCATCACAGGCCAAAATACCGCTTCGGCTGATGGAAATTGGCATACCGATCATCCTCGTCCCGACCTTAAGTTTCAGGTTCTTTCGGAAACTCAGAAGGTTAAGCTCGCAATGGTAGGTGATCAGAATGATGTCCTTGTGGACGTAGTATTCCTGGCCGCACGGATTGACCTCCTCGAGCAGTTCTAGGAGATTGATGAGTCCTTTGTTCTCTTCAACAATCCTTTTTAAGGTCATGGAAAAGGATGTCGGGTGGGCTTCTCGACACCAGTCGACCAGCGCTCCTACGGTCAGGAACTTCTCCATCTAAGTCACATCCTTGGTATAGGCCTTGTACCTCTTGTAGATGGAATCCGCCAGTTTTACTCCCAACATTTTTGAAGGGGTGTTGGATTGCAGAACCCAGCCCGACTCGAATTGGGAATACTTACCCTTGGTCAGCTCGAAAACCTTATTAATCAGTGCCAATACAGCGCCGTTCTTCATCTCCTGAGGCAAAACACCCATTTCCACAATCTTCACAGTCCGGATCCTGCGCGCCATAAATTTGTTCCTGATCACAGTTCTGATTCCCAAGGTCTCTCCGGGTTTCATGAGTTCATGGAAATCAGGATACCAAAGCATGAAGCCCACCGGTTCATTCCCCTTGTAGGCAAAAAGGAGGTTTTCGGCCCTGAGAAGAGGCTTAAAGTCCTTGAAAAGCTCCAAGTCCTCAGCCGCTTTCCTAGGATAGTAGAACGCATGGTCTTTGAACGCTTCGTTATTGATGCTTGTATAGAGCTGCGCATCCCGTTCAAGATTTTTATAATCCAGACTGCGGATGGAATAGCGGCGGTTCAGTCGTTCCATCATTCTCGGGATAAAGACTTCTTCCAGTTCGTCCAAGTCCTTCTTAAAGCTCAGCAACTCAACTCCATCGAAGCCGTTTTCTGAAAAAAGCTCGTGGTAGAATTCGGGGTTGTGCATGGTTCCAAATCCCTGAGGTTTGTCATAATCGCTAGCCAGAAAGCCTAGACCGTAGTTTACATGAACATTAAGGGATCCTGAAATCTTACTCGCTCCCCGTTCTTTGGCCAGCTCATAGGCCCGGTCGAGGATAAGCTTGAACGCCCTGCTCTCCTTGTAATCCGCTTCAAAAAACGCGATTTGAAGGAAGTCAGACATCCTGTCGACATGGGTTAAAAGCGCGATCATAATGATCTTACCCTTCTCCTCGACCATAACCGGTTCCAAATAAGCGGATCTGCACATCTCACTCTTGCCGTTAAGGAGGTTTTTGAGCAAGCCGGACATGGAGTTCCTCTTCAGGGGATCTGTAAGATATCTCTTCTCATAGAAATTTATAAAAGCCTTGGCTCTGTACTTATTCACAAATTCGAGTTTCATTTTTTTCACCATTCCATCCTGCATTCCCGACCAATGTGTAACTAGGTAGGGAACTCGACCCCTAACCATTTGTAAATTTCTTTTTGCTTGCCAGTAAGCTCACTTATGCGGCTTTGGCGACCTGGAATATCATATTTTTCAATG
>Ga0074193_1000323_pt1 | contig 85228 bp, 66 predicted proteins | sample EPASupsiteHSE605_FD_64523 | JGI IMG/M metagenome (GOLD analysis project Ga0074193, IMG submission 64523) | Bioremediated contaminated groundwater from EPA Superfund site, New Mexico - Sample HSE6-05 | ecosystem: Environmental > Aquatic > Deep subsurface > Groundwater > Contaminated ... | reverse complement strand
CACCCGATCCCGGATGGTCGGGATACCCAAAGGACGCTGACTGCCATCCGCCTTGGGAATCATGACCCGTCTCACGGGTTCGGCTTGGTATGTCTTGTTTCTCAGTGCTTCTTCCAGCTCCGCTAGAAAGGCGGTGGCCCCTTCCCTTTCCTCGATGGCCGCAAAGCTCACGCCGTCAATGCCGGCGCTCCCCTTGTTGGCGCGGACAAGCTGATAGGCGTGACTCAGGATGTCGGCCCGATACATCTTGTCGTACAAGGCGTGGAAGCGGCAGGCCAGTTCCTGCTTGGCCTTGCAATAGAGCTTCCTCTGCAGCGTCCTGATTTTTTTCCGGGGTTGTTAGCGGCATCGCAATCCCCATATCCTCCGCGTTTTGGTTGCGTGAACAAAGCAGGGTCCCTTCCCTCGAACCGGGTTATGTTGTCCCATGTCCTCAAACGGTACTATGAACCCCTCCGACTCCCGATGCAGCCCGGCGTGATTTCGTCTCCTTATACACGCCGGTTGATGCTCCTTGGGCATCACTCCATCGGGTCTCCAGCACTGGACCACATATCATCCGCAACATGCCGCCCCTGCTACCCCGGAAGATTGGACGGGAAGATTCCGTTGTCGATTCCCGCCCGCTGCGGCCTTCCCCATCTGTCAACCAGGTCGGCATCTTCAGTTGAATTTAACGAGGCTACGTACAGGTTCACTTGCGTTACGGCCTGCTGCTTTGCCAATTGGGAACTCACGACCCTCTGTTACCAGAACGCCGCTCCCTTGAGCTACCGGGGTGAACGGACAACTCCCCAGACGGGACTTAAACCCGCATGATATCAGGTTGTTACTGCGTACTGACAGTGTATGCATCTCGGATGTAAATGTAGGAAATCCTTGCAGGCTTTCCATTCTTTTCTTTGCGTGCTCAAAGAAAAGAACCCGCCGTGGGTCTGCGCCACACCGCTAAAGAAAGGGCAGCCACGCCACTGAGACAACCCCGGTCGTCAAAATCAGCGGGGAGGGGAGAAAGTTTCTGCCTCCCATGATGCTCTTGAGCTGTCCCAAGACTGGCTCAACCGTCTGGCTGGTTCCAGCTGATGGACGTCGTTCATCGCTCCGAATAAACAAACTGTCCCCAAAACTACCCGAACAAACAACACGCCGCCAATGCAGGCGACGAAATTAATCCACCCGCAGCAGAGAGAGCCGCTCCGGGGCCAGGAACCGGTCCAACAGCGCCTCGCCGTCCAGATTGTCGGGCGCGGTGACGGCTGCGTTGACTGCCTGCTGGTACACCGCCTCCACCCGTTCTCCGTAGCGGGCCAGGGTGTAGCGCTCCCGCAGGATGCGTCGGTTCTCGGCCAGGGGAGCGCGAAGGCCGGTGGGCTCCGGCAGTGCGGCGGGACTCAGCAGTGCGGCCTGGGCCTTTGATCCCGCCAGCCGGCGCAGAACCGCCTCCTGCAGGGGTTCGTCCAGGCGGCCGAAATCCACCTGCCCGTCGTGAATCCAGGCAGTCAGCAGTCGGTGCAGATCCCCCGGCGCAGGCGTTCGTCCGTAGGCGGCCAGATTGCGTTGCAAGCCGTGTTTCGCAGCCTGCTCAACCCGCGCCCGTCCCAGCCATTCCAGGGGCACGTCGAGCCGGTCGTACCGCCAGGGCAGTCGCAACCCCTCAGCCCCGAATTCGGCGGCGATCTCCGGCAAATTGCGGCCGCACACCGGCGTTCCCTGGGTCCAGGGCTCCAAAAAGGCCATGCCAAACCCCTCGGCCACGCTGGTGGTCATCGACACGTCGGCCATCCGCAGCAGTTCAATAAAGCCGTAACTGTTCGGCCCCACCATCTCAAAATGGACCGGCAGCGCCAGTTCCGCCGCCACCTGCTTCCACCGCCGGTAGCGGGGCTGCTCCAGCGGATTCTCCGGCCCCGAGGTGGTGGCAAACCAGGCGTCGGGCCCGGCCAGGGCCGACCAGAGCAGAAACTCGCCCAGATTCTTGCGCCGGATGGCGCGGGTGGGATAGAGCCAGAGCGGGGCCGAGTTTGCCGCCGGGGGTTCGTCGTCGTCGAACTGGCCTAGATCCACCGGGTTGGGCAGAAGATGGAGCTGTTCGGGATTTAGTCCCGCATCCTGCAAGAACCGGTAATCCCGGCCGTTGAGCACCGCGTAGTGAAGGTGGTCGGCCTGGGGATAGAGCAGTCGCGACAGCGCGCTTCCCTGCCCCCCCGCCATCCTGGCGAGCATGGCCCGGTAGTTGGCCGGGCGGCCGTCCTCGGCAAAATCGTGGATCTGAAAAAGGATATGCTCGCCCTCGTCAGCCAACTGCCGCAGGGCAACGGGCAGCACCAGGCTCTTGCCCAGGCTGTGGTTGTGCACATGCCAGAGATCGGGCGGGCCGCCCAGGGCGGCGGTCGCTTCCAGGCGCATCTGCGCCGCCAGTTCCGAGGGGGCAATGGCCGGCCGATCCGCCTCGTACTGGAGACCGGGCACGACCCGAAACACGCCGTTGACCTGAAAGCCCGGCCGTTTGCCGGTGAGCGCCACCGTTTGCACGCCCCGCTGGGCCATGGCCTTTTGCAGGTGGCAGACGATGCGGGTAACCCCGCCGCTCTGCAGATGGTAATGGACAATCGCAACCCGCATGGCTCAGCACTCCACCGCTGCCGGCACAGCGAACTCCGCCGGGCCGACGGACCGCCCCAAAGCTTCTCGCCGCCGCCAATACGCCGCCACCTGGGCCAGCGGCGGCCGTTCGTGGTCGACAATCCGGTGGGTTTGCCGGCGCCAGTCGCCGTTTCTCCGCTCAAACTGATGCAGGCAGGCCCCATGATCCGCTGATGCCGGCTTCATGACTGGCTGCGGCCCCGGCAACCGCCGGTTGAGCGTCTGCAACAGGTCAGCGGCCATCCGCCCCAATTCCTGGTTGCTGCGGCGGCGATGGCAGCGCTGCTCCATATCGGTCTGGGCCAGGGCATCCAGGCCATAATCGTTGCACACATCAATGAGATGCGCCAGCTCCACCCCGTAGCCCACCGGAAAGGCCAACTGCTCCAGCAGCGACCGACGGACCGCGTATTCGCCGGCGAGCGGCTGAACCAAACCAGTTAGTTCCGGGAAATAGAGGGAAAGCAGCGGTCGAACCAGAATTTCGGTGACCCGACCGCCGTCCGAAAAAACGCCGGCGGCGGCGTTGGCGGCGCATTCGTTGCGCTCGTAGCAGGCCTTGACGTAGCCGATCTCCGGCTGGTGCAGGAGCGGGCCGACCAGCCCGGCAACAAATCGCGGGTGCATATTGGCCACGTCGCCATCGATGAACACCAGCAAATCGCCCTGGAGTTGATGCACCGCCTTCCACAGATTCTCGCCCTTGCCGCAGCCAGGCCCCATGTCCGGCAGGATGTCGGCGGCCAGATAGACGTCGGCCCCGGCGGCGGCGGCCAGGGCCAGGGTTCGGTCCTGCGAGCCGGAATCGACCACCGCAATCTCGTCGAGCAGGCCCACCCGGTCGCGCAGCGGCCGCAGCGCCGCCACCACCGCGCCGATGGTCCGGGCCTCGTTCAGGGTGGGGATGCACAGGGAAATGCGCAGGCCCTGTTGCTCCTTGCGCCGCGCAAGCTCGGCTGCGTCGGAAAATTGCCGGTGGTGAAAGGCGCGGGACGCCAACCACTGCTCAACCCTGTCCATGCTGCTCCCTGAAAAAAATTGGTCCGTTTGAGCCGGTTTACGCTGGTTTGCGCCGCCGTTGCCGGCAGCGGCGACGACGACGCAAACGGTTGCAATCCATCTAAAATTTTCAAATTATTTCGATTATATGCGCCAACCACCGGCGAAGTCAAGCACTGGCGCTGCAGCTTTGGTTAAAATTGCGTTTGCTCAGCCGCCCTCTTGGCTTGCCGGCCTTACAGCGCCAGTCGTCGTGCCGCCGCCAGCCGGGGACCCCTGGCAACAGTTCAATATCTCACCACTTTTTCATGAAAAGGTTGCCGGATGACCAGCAACCTTTTATGGTGGGGTTGCAATCTGCTACGTCTTCCCATCACCCAGGCCCTTATGTCGGAACAGCTCAACTGCACTGTGCTTCTTTTTGAGGACGATCCGTCGATCCGCGCCATGCTCACCGCCTTTTTCACCGCTCAGGGGGCCAGGGTGATTGCGGCCGAAGACGGACGGGGCGCCGTGGCCCGGATTGAGACAGCACAACCCGACATCCTGCTGCTCGACGTGATCATGCCCTATAAGGACGGCCTTGCAATTCTCCAGGAATTGCGCACCCGCAACACCGATCTGCCGGTGATCATGCTCACCGAAAAGAGCGGGGAAGACGACAAGGTCACCGGCCTGGAACACGGGGCCGACGATTACATGACCAAACCCTTCAGCCCCAAAGAACTGCTGGCCCGGGTGCGGGCGCAACTGCGCCGGAGCAGACAGTCCCGGCCGACCGAGGACCAGGGGGTGCGCATCGGTCCGCTCCATATCGATCCCCGAGCCCGCGAGGCAAAGCTGGCCGACGGAGCCCTCCTGCCGCTGACCAAAACCGAGTTCGACCTCCTCGGCCATCTCGCGGCCCGTCCCGGCGCGGTGATCACCCACGGCGAACTGCTCAAGGAGGTCATGGGTTACGAACCCGAGGTGGAGACCAAATCGCTGGTCATGCACATCGCCAACATTCGCCGCAAAATCGACCGTCTCTGCCCCCTCGCCCTGACCATCAAGGCCGTGGCCGGAGTCGGCTACAAACTCGTTCCCGGAGAAGCCAAGTAACCGCCTCTCCCCTGCCCCTGCATCCGAGGTTTCCCATGCCCAGCCTGCAACCGTTCCACCGCCGCCTTTGCTTGCCTTTGCTCCAGGCCCTGCTCCTGGTCCTGCTCGTTTTTGCCCTCCCCTGCCGGGCCGCAGAACCATCCGACGCCATGGTTCCCCTCCATGTGGCGGCCGGAACCAACCTGATCCATCTTGCCCGCGACTATTGCCGCAACCGCGACGACTGGAAAATCATCGCCCGGATCAACAACCTGACCGATCCCTATCTGATCATCGAAGACACCTCGCTGCAGGTTCCCCTGTCGCTGTTGCTGGTCGACAAACTGAGCGCCACGGTCGCCTCGACCCACGGCGCGGTCAGCCGGGTGATCGACGACCACGACGGCCACGACGGCCAACAGACCGCGCCGCTCAACCAGGGGGACACGCTTGCGCCCGGCCAGACCGTGGTCACCGGGCCCGACGGCTACACCCATCTGCTGCTGCCGGACCGCACCTACACCCGCATCGAACCCGATTCGCAACTGACCCTCAACTACCTTTTTCGCCTCAAGGACGGCAACGTCAAGGCCGATTTCTTCCTCGGCCGGGGCAAGGTGATCCACTGGGTGCAGGACAAACTGCGGGCCAACGAGAGCTTTCAGACCCGGACGCCGATTGCGATCACCGGCATTCGCGGCACCGAGTTCCGCCTGAAGATGACCGAAACCACGGCCAACACCGTTGAGACCCTGCGCGGTCGGGTCGAGGTCAGCGGCCTGGGCCGCTCCACGACCATCGGCCCCGGCCAGGGCGTTCGGGTGGAAGCGGGACAGCCGCCGGAACAGCCCCGCGCCCTGCCGGCGCCGCCTGCCCGGCCCACCCTGGAGCCGCTCTACCGCAGCCTGCCGGTGGTGATTGCGGCCCCGGCCCACCCCACCGCCAAATTCATCCGGCTGCGGATCACCGCCGACCAGCAGACCCAGGCCACCCTCTTTAATCAAAGCGTGGCCCCTGGCGCCAAATTCACCATTGGCCAGCTTGGCGACGGCGCCCATTTCGCTTCGCTGACCGCAATCGACGCCGACAATTTCGAGAGCCTGGTGGTCGGGCCGCTAGCGTTCAACGTCCGCACCATCCCGTCCACGCCGGTGATCTCGTCGCCCAAAACCGGGTCCACCCTGTGGGGCAAACAGGGCGTGATCGAATGGCTCGAATCCGCCCAGGTCGATCATTACCAACTTGAACTGGCAACCGACGCCGCATTTAACCACGTCATTGACCGGCAGCAGACCACCACGGCCCGCTACACCAGCCCGGAGCTGCAACCGGGTCTGTATCATTTCCGGGTCAAGGCCGTGGCCCCGGACGGGTTTCACACCCTGCACTCGATTCCGGTGGCCTGGAAACTGGCGCCGACTCCCCAACTGGGCGGCATGGAGGCCACCGCCAACATCCGGCCGACCCTGCAGTGGCCGGTGATGGCCGAAGGGTGGGGCTATGATCTCCAGGTGGCGAGCGACGAATCGTTCACCACCCTGGTGGTGGATCAGCAGGGTTTGCAGACCACCTCGTTCACCCTGGAGGAGCAGTTGGTGGCCGGCAAGTATTTTGTCCGCATTCGCGGCGTGGAAAACGGCCAGCCGACCTGCCCCTGGACCCCGCCGCAGACCATGACGGTCAAATCCAAGCCGCTGGGCTGGGAGGAGTTGTTCTTTGGCCTGGTTACCCTCGGCATTATCCTCCTCTAGGCCCCGGCGGGCGGACTGGTTGATAAAACGACTGACCGCGCCTGTCCTGGCGCTGCTGCTGGTCGGTCTGCTGCACGCCGGCGGCCTGCTCGCCGGACTGGGCAACGACGGCCTGGACCTGCTTTTTCGGTTGCGGGGGCCTCGGCCGCCGGATCAGCGCATCGTGATTGTCGGGGTGGACGAGCAGAGCCTGGCCGAGTTAGGGGCCTGGCCCTTGCCGCGCCGATTCCACGGCGCGCTGCTCGACCGGCTCCGCCTGGCCAGGGCCGTGGGCTTTGACTTCCTCTTTCCCGAATCCACGGCGGACGACGAGCTGTTCAGCCGCGCCCTGAGCCAAGGGCCACCGACCATTCTCACCCTTGCCCGCGAACGCGACGGCCGGATCGCCCGCCCCGCCGCCTCCTTGATCGGCTACGCCGGCCTGGGCCACATCGAGACCCAGCTTGGCGGCGACGGCATTGTCCGCCGGGTCGATCTTGGCAATCTGGCCGCCGCTGCCGACGCCAACGCTGCCGACGCCCCGCCCTTTGCCCTGGCCCTGCTCCGAGCCGCACACCTCGACGTTTCCGGCAGGGACGAAGACGCCAAGGCAGACCGCCGGATCATCAACTTCTACGGGCCGGAGGAGAGTTTTCTGTTCCTCTCCTATGCCACAGTCCTGACCGGCCGCTATCCGCCTGAGTTTTTCCAGGACCGATTGGTGCTGGTCGGAGCGCGGGCCGTGGGTCTGGGCGACGCCCACATCACCTCGTTCACCCGGGAACTGCCCACGCCGGGGGTGGAAATCCAGGCGACCATTCTCAGCAACCTGACCGCGCAATCCTTTATCCGGCCGCTGCCCCTGGCGCCGTGGCTGGCGATTGGACTGCTCTGCCTGATTGCCGCAGCGGCCTGGCCCAACTGCGGAGAACGGATTAATCTCCTGGTCAACCTCGGACTCGCGGCGGTGGTGCTGACCTGCGCCGCGCTGCTTTTCCGCCGCAACCTGTTGTTCGATTTCCCGCTTGTTCTCCTCTTCCTTGTTGTGGCCTACCCGCTGCATTTGGTGCTCCAGCTGCTGCGGGCGGCCAACCGTATTCTGCTGGAGGCGCGGCGCCTGGATCAGGAACTCGACGCCGGCCTGCAACGGGCGGCAGGCACGATCCCGGCAACCTGCCTTCGCCCTGCGCACCGCGCCAATCCGCTCACCGCTTCGGCCATCCAGCGCCATCTCGACCGGTTGCAGACCGCGGCGCAGGCCCTCAGCCTGCAGCACCATTTTCTCGAAAACCTGCTCAAGGAGGAGTTGCCGCCCCTGATCCTCTGGGAGGAGCCGAGCGGTCAGGCCGTCTTTGCCAACACCGCCTTTGCCCGCTTCTGGGCGGAACACCGCGAAGACGGCCAGCCGCATCTGCCCTCGCGCGGCCGCTTCCTTGCGGCCGCAGCCAAGCCGGCGGACGGATCGGCCAGCCAGGCGGAGCCGAAGGGAATGCTCGACTTCCAGTCGCTTGGCCCCAGGGGGCGGCGCTTTTACCAGGCCGAACTCCATCCCCTGCCGGCGCCGGAAACCGGCTTCCACGGCATCCTGGCGGTGCTGCAGGACGTCACCGACATCAAGGAATTGGAGCGGATCAAGGACGAGGTGGTGGCGATTGTTTCCCATGAACTCAAACTGCCCCTAACCGCCATCCTTGGTTACGGCGAGATCCTTGCCGACGCGCTCTCCGACGCCCCCCAGCAGTACGCCCGCGAGATCTGCGCCCAATCGCGGCGGCTGCAGCGGATGATTGAGGATTTTCTCGACATCGCCCGCCTGGAAAGCGGCCGCACCCAGGTGCGCCGGTTCCCCTTCCCGCTGGGCCGGATGATCGAGGACGCCGTCGCCGCCGTGACCCCGGCCGCCGGCAAGAAATCGATTGCCCTGATCGTGAAACAGCCCAGCCGGACCACGCCGCTGCTCGGCGACGAATCCCTGTTGTTGCAGGCCGTAATCAACCTGCTCGACAACGCGGTCAAGTTCAGCCCCGAGCACACCATGGTCACCATTGAGCTTGAAGAACAGGCCAACCGCTTTGTGCTGCGAGTGGCCGACCAGGGGCCGGGCATTCCCGCCCCGGAACGGCTCCAGATCTTCGCCAAATTCCAGCGCGGCAGCCGCACCGCGCAGGCCGAGGGCTTTGGCCTGGGGCTGCATCTGGCGGAGCAGATCGTCGAACGCCATCACGGCGAGATTGCCGCGCTGGACGCCGACCACGGCGCGGTCTTTCAACTCATCCTGCCCAAAGAGGACAGGGACGCCGAGGGAGCCTTGTTATGCGCTTGATCCGCCGCGTGAACCGCCGCTTTCTCCCGCCGCTTTTACTGGCAATGATTCTGGCAATGGTTCTAACAATCGTTCTGGCCCTGAATTTTCGCCTGGCCGGGATGGAACGACTCGCCCCGGTTGCCCTGGCATGGTTGGGCGTCCACCATGCGGCGTTCGATCTGGCCGCCTGGGATGGCCGAGAGATCCGGATCAACGCCGTTTCCGCCACCGTGGACAGCCCCTCCGGCCTGATACAGCTCAAGATGCGCGACGCGGCCTGCCGCTACCGCCTGTCCCGCTTGTTTCTGGGCGAGCTTGAGGCCTGCGAAGCCGCGGTGATTGACGTCAGCCTGCCTGAAATCGGGTCTGCCCCTGCGGCCGACGAAACCCCGTTCGATCCCATCCCATGGCTCAATCAGCTGCGCCTGCGCAATCTGCCGGCGCAAAGCCTGCGCCTGCACCGCGTGACCCTCCATCGCGGGCCGGCCGCGCCAAACACGCAGGCAACCTTTGCCGTGGAACTGACCGGAACGGAGCAGGAGCGCCGCCTGCGCATTGATTCGCTTGACGCGACCGGCGCGACAAAAAACCACCCGCTGAGCCTTCGCCTGCAGAGCACGGACGACCACATCGCCGGCTCCCTGCACCTTGATCTCGCCGGACTGGCGCCGCTCTTGCCGCCATCGGGCCGCGCCGCCGCGCCGCTGCAGGGAAAAGTGGAGATTGAACTCAACGCGGCAACCGAGGCGGCAACCAAGGTGCCGCTGCAACTGCGATGCACTGTTGCCGGGCTGCGCCACCCCCGGTTTTCCGCCGCCGAGATTGCCCTTCAGCTGGACAGCGCCCAACCGCTTGCCGCTGATTCGCCGTTTCGCCGCCTCGCTCTGGCCCCCGCCTCCCGGCTGGTTGTCCGCAACGCGGCCAGCGAGGGCGCGGTCCTGAGCGATTTCAGCGCCGACCTGACCGGCACGCTCAATCTTGACGACAAGGGCTGGCGGCTGCAGCTCGCCCCGGCCACGCCATGGAAGATCGAGGGGTTGACCTTTGGCGCCGCCCGCTTTGCCCCCTTGCTGTTGAACAACCTCAGCCTGCAATTGGAGGCGAATCAGACCCAGCTGCGGGCTTCCGCCGCCTTTGCGGTTCCCCCCATGCAAGGAACGATCAAGGCTGATTGCAATCGCCAGCGATCAGGCGAGGGACAATGCTCGGTGCGCACCGAAGGCGCGCTGGCGATTCGCGAGGGCGGCAACCCGTTCCGCCTGCTCGTCGCCCCCACGCTGCCGCTTGCCGTGGAGGGCGGCGCGCTCACCGCATCCGCGCAAAGCCAGTGGAGCGGCGCCTCCCCGCCCGACCTGCAGGCGACGATGGCGTTCACCGACGGCAAAGGGACGGTTTTCGAGGCCCCTTTCACCGGCCTGACCATCCGCCAGCAGCTGCGCCTTTGGCCCGTGCTGGAATCAATCACCCCGGGTCTGCTGGAACTGGGGCAGCTGCAAGGCCCGATTCCGGCGGAACACCTGGTGGTGAAAACGCGCCTGCGACCTTCCGCCCACGGCAAAGCGCCCAATCTGCTCATCGACCAGGCCGCGCTTCAGCTGTTTGGCGGTTCGCTTCAGCTTGAGGACTGCGCCTATGACCGCAATCATCCCGACAGCGTCTGCCTGCTACGGATCGACAATCTCGACCTCCAGCCCCTGACGGCCCTGCATCAGGTGGAAGGGTTGACGGTCAGCGGCCGGGTCCAGGGAAGTTTGCCCCTGCAGTTTTCACCCCAAGGCGTGTCCGTGCGCCACGGCGAACTGGCAAACACCGCCGAGGGCGGAATCATCCGCTATCGACCTACGGGCTCGGCCCTGGCGCAATCGCCCCTCACCGCCTACGCGGCCCAGGCCCTGGAGGACTTGCATTATGAGCGCCTGACGGCCCAGGTGGACTATCTTCCCGACGGCCTCCTGACCATCGCCTTGCAGTTGCAGGGCAAAAACCCGAAACTGGAAGGCGGTCGCCCGGTGCACCTCAACATCGCCGCCGAACAGAATCTGCTTTCCCTGCTCAAGAGTCTTCAGTATAGTCAGTCGCTCTCCTCGGAGCTGGACCGCAAGATCCGGAACCGCCATTAATCCAAGAAGTTATTGATCCAAAAGGAGGTCGCATGTTCAGAACCATGGCAACGCTTGCAGCGGCGGGGCTGCTGTCCGCCTGTTCGCCGACGGTGCAGCTCGCCGCGCCCGACAAACCCATCACCATCAACCTGAACGTCAAGATCGAGCATGAGATCCGGGTCAAGGTGGAAAAAGAATTGGAAAACGTCATTAGCCCGGAAAGCGGGTTATTCTGAGAGGAGAAACCCAATGAAACGATGCGTATTGTTTGTATTGGCGCTGTTGTGCTGCTGCCAGATCGCGTTTGCCCTTGATCTGCAGACGGCAAAGGGGCAGGGCCTGGTCGGAGAAACACCCACCGGCTACCTGGCCCCGGTCCAGGGCGGCAACAACGAGGCGGCCCAATTGGTGCAATCGATCAACGCTCAGCGCAAGCAGGAGTACGAGAAGATCGCCCAGCGCAACAACACCCCTCTGCAGGCGGTCGAGCAACTGGCCGGCAAGCAGGCCCTGGAAAAGACCCCGGCCGGCCAGTTCATCCTGGTGGGCGGCGGCTGGAAGAAAAAATAGGCTTGATGGGGAAGCGGGGCCATTGCGCCTTCTTCCCCATCCCACCCTTTCCCTCGCACCGACCTCCCCTTTTTCGCGCTTCCGGCGCAAAATTCAGCGTTTCCCCGCCCATTCGGTTGACTGAGTATTTTTCCTTTGCGGGATGACCGCGTCAAAAAAGCGTTGACAATACATATCGACAAGTTTAAACATGTCGATATGAAAAACGACTACACCCGCACCCTGCCCGACGCCTGGAAGCCCATGTCCCGCGTCTTTACCGCGCTTGGCGACGAACACCGCCAGCGCATCCTGCTGCTGTTTGAACAAGGCGAACGGCTCAACGTCGGCCAGATCGCCGAGGTCTCTACCCTGTCCCGCTCCACGGTCTCGCACCATCTCAAGATCCTCCGCGAGGCCGAGGTGCTGGCCTCGGAGAAGATTGGCAAAGAGGTCTGGTTCTGGATCAACGGCCCTTATCTGGAAGAGGTGTTCGGCAATGTGCTGGAATATGTCCGCTCCATCCGCTAACCTTCCCCACACAACGAAATGTTCCCCCCTATTGATGCGTCCAAACTCGCCAATAACCATCCTGCACAGAGGAACCCTGCCATGATTCGTCCCTTGCTGCTCTTTGTGTTGCGCGGTCTCTGCCGCCTGCTTTTCCGAGTGAAGATCAACGGCGCCGCCGCCAATTTTTCCGCCCAGCGGCTGCTGGTGGTCGCCAACCATGAATCCTTTCTCGACGGCCTGCTGCTGGGCCTGTTTCTGCCGATCAACCCGGTGTTTGTGGTCCACACCGTGATCGCTAACAACCGCTGGTTCCGCCTGATCCTCTCCTTGGTTGATTATCTGGCGGTGGACCCGACCAACCCGATGGCCATGAAAAAGGTGGTGCGTCTGCTGGAGGAAGGCCGCCCGGTGGTGATCTTCCCCGAAGGCCGGATCACCACCACCGGCAGCCTGATGAAGGTGTACGAAGGTCCGGCCTTTGTCGCCGCCAAAACCGGGGCCACAATCCTGCCGGTGCGGCTGGACGGACCGTCGCGCAGCTATTTTTCCCGGCTGTCCGGCAAATATCCCAAAACCTTCTTTCCCAAAATCCGCATCACCTTCCTGCCGACCACCCACATCCCCATGCCTGAGGCCCCCACCGCCAAGTTGCGCCGAAGAATGGCCGGCGAGGCCATGCGGCGCCTGATGCAGGAAATGGTGTTCTCCTCCCGGCCCCAGCAGACCCTGTTTGACGCCCTCTGCGACGCCGCCGAGATTTTCGGCCGCAACCGCCGGGTGCTGGAGGATGTGCGGCAAATCGAATATTCGTATAACGACCTGCTCAAGATGGCGCTGATCCTCAGCCGGCAGGTGGAACGGATCACCGCGGAGAATGAACGGGTTGGTCTGCTGCTGCCCAACATGGCCCCCACCCTGGGCCTGCTGCTCGGCCTTTCCGCGCGTCGCCGGGTCCCGGCCATGCTCAACTACACCGCCGGCCTCGATTCGATGCAGGCCGCCTGCGCCGCCGCCGAACTTCGTATCATTCTCACCTCGCGCGCCTTTGTCGAGCAGGCCAAACTCACCGACAAACTGGCGGGCCTGCGTGGCGTCCGCCTCGTCTACCTGGAAGATCTCAAAGAACAGATCAGCCTTGCCGACAAGCTCTGGCTGACGGTCTACGCGATCCATGCGCCCAAGGCCTTTGCCCTGCCCTGCTCGCCCGAGGAGCCTGCGGTTATCCTCTTCACCTCGGGTTCGGAAGGCGTGCCCAAAGGGGTGGTGCTGTCCCACCGGGCCATTCTCGCCAACATCGCCCAGATCAGGGCGGTGATCGATTTCTCGATGGACGACAAGGTGCTCAACGCCATGCCGATCTTCCATTCCTTTGGTCTCACCGCTGGCACCCTGCTGCCGACGCTCACCGGCGCCAGCCTGTTTCTCTACCCCACCCCGCTCCACTACCGGGTGATTCCGGAATTGGCCTACGACCGCAACTGCACCGTGCTCTTTGGCACCTCGACCTTTCTCGGCAACTACGCCCGCTACGCCCACCCCTATGATTTCTACCGCTTGCGCTATGTGGTCGCCGGAGCCGAGAAACTCTCCGAGGCGGTGCGCGGCCTGTGGTTCGAAAAATTCGGCATCCGCATTTTTGAAGGCTACGGCGCCACCGAGACCGCGCCGGTGCTGGCGGTGAACACCCCCATGGCCTACCGCACCGGCACGGTTGGAACCATGCTGCCCGGCGTCGAGGCCCGGCTGGTTGCGGTTCCCGGCGTCGAGCACGGCGGCATTCTCCATGTGCGCGGCCCCAATGTGATGACCGGCTATCTCAAGGCTGACCAACCGGGCGTGGTGCAACCGCCGTCGTCCGAACTGGGCGCGGGTTGGTACGAAACCGGCGACGTGGTGGAGATCGACGCCGACGGATTTGTCCGCATAGTTGGCCGGATGAAGCGATTTGCCAAAATCGCCGGCGAGATGATCAGCCTTGAAGTGGTGGAGAAACTGGCAGTGGCAGCCTCTCCCGAGCTCAGCCATGCGGCGACCAGCCAGCCCGACGAGGCCAAGGGCGAGGCCCTGGTGCTGTTCACCACCGACGCCGCGCTCAGCCGCGATCAAATGAGCGCCAAGGCGCGCGAACTCGGCGTCCCGGAACTGGCCGTGCCGCGCAAAATCCAGTGGGTGGAAGCCCTGCCGCTCATGGGCACAGGCAAGGTCGACTACGTCAGCCTGCAGCGGCTTGCCGCCGGTCTCTAACATGAAGATTGCGAACACGCTTACCCGCCGGCGTTTTCTCGTGCTGCTTGCCGGCTCGGCAATGGTCGGAACATCCGGTTGGGCCTGGGCCAAACCGGTGTTGCGCAACCCGTGTCGCGCCGCCATCACACCCGAACTGGCGGCCAGTCCGTGGCTGCGCAAGATTTGGGACGGCCTTGATCCCGCCCAGGTCTGGGACTGCCACGTTCACCTGGCCGGGGTCGGCGACGGCAACAGCGGCATTGTCGTTGGCCCCCAGCTCTCCTCCTGCCTGCATCCGCTGCAATACGGACAGCGGCTGTTTTATATGAACGGAGGATGCGTCGAAAAGGGCACTGGCAGCGTCGACGCCAGCTACGCCGCCCGGCTGCTCAACCTGACCGAGGCCCTGCCCGCCGGCTGCAAAGTCCTGCTCTTTGCCTTTGACCGTTTTCACGACCAATCCGGGCAACCGCATCCCCAGGATTCAACCCTCTATGTGCCGGACGAGTATGCCCAACTGCTGGCCGAAGCCCACCCGGATCGTTTTGCCTGGGCCGCCTCGATTCACCCGTATCGAGCGGATGCCCAGGACGCGCTGCAGGCTGCTCTGGCCGGGAACGCCAGGGCAATCAAATGGCTGCCGTCGGCCATGGGGATCGATCCAGCCTCGCCCCGATGCGACGCTTTTTATCGCGCCCTGGCTGCCGCCGATCTGCCGCTCATTGTGCACGGCGGCAAAGAACAAGCGGTCAAGGGCGAAGACCGACAGCACCTGAACAACCCGCTGCGGCTGCGGCGGGCGCTGGACGCCGGGGTGCGGGTGGTGGTCGCGCACTGCGCCTCCATGGGGGAGGACGTCGACCTGGATCGCGGCCAGGCAGGCCCTGCGGTCAGCAGCTTTGCCCTCTTCTCCCGGATGATGACGGAACCGCGCGCCCAGGCGCGTCTTTTCGGCGACATCTCGGCAATCACCCTGCGCAATCGGCCGCTTTCCATTGTCAAAACCCTGCTGACGCGCACCGATTGGCACAATCGCCTGCTGCAGGGATCGGATTATCCCCTGCCCGGCATCCTGCCGTTGACCGCTCCGGCAACCCTCGCCAAGGCTGGCCTGCTGCCCCGAGACGCCGTTCGCGACCTGGAAAGGACGCGCGAACACAATCCCCTGCTGTTTGATCTGGCGCTCAAGCGCCTGCTTGCCTGGCAGGGACACTCGTTTTCCGCCACAATCTTTCACACCCGACACTTTTTCAACAAAGCGCCAGAGGCATTCTTATGAGTTCACAATTCGGTCTGCTCAAAACACGCCGTTTCCTTCCGTTTTTCATCACCCAGTTTCTCGGGGCCTTTAACGACAACCTGTTCAAGAACGCGCTGATCGTGCTGCTCACCTTCCAGGCCGCCGCCTGGACCAGCCTCAAGGCCGAGGTGCTGGCCAACCTGGCCGCGGGCGTGTTCATCCTGCCGTTCTTCCTGTTTTCCGCCACCGCCGGCCAACTGGCGGACAAGTACGACAAGGCCACCCTGGCCCGACTGGTAAAGGTGCTGGAAATCGGCATCATGATCGTGGCGGCGGCGGGTTTCTGGCTGCACAGCCTCAACCTGCTGATGACCGCGCTCTTCCTGCTCGGCTGCCACTCCACCCTGTTCGGGCCGGTCAAATACGCCATCCTGCCCCAGCATCTGCATGAGGATGAACTGGTAGGCGGCAACGCCCTAATCGAGGCCGGCACCTTTGTCGCCATCCTCATCGGCACCCTGACCGGCGGCCTGCTGGCCGGCGCAGTGGCCCATCCGGCGTGGATCGCCGCCGGCGGTCTGCTGGTGGCAATTGCCGGCTACCTGACCAGCCGCTCCATCCCGACCGCGCCGCCGCCGGCGCCGGAGTTGCGCATCAACCCCAACCCGATCACCGAAACCTGGCGCAACATCGCCTTTGCCCGCGAAAACCGCACGGTCTTCCTCGCCATCCTGGGCATCTCCTGGTTCTGGCTCTACGGCGCGCTGTTTCTGGCCCAGTTCCCGGCCTACGCCAAGAACGTCCTGGGCGGCGGCGAGTCCACGGTCACCCTCCTGCTGGCCACCTTTACGGTCGGCATCGGCGTCGGCTCGCTGCTCTGCGAGCGGATGTCGGGCAAACGGGTGGAAATCGGCCTGGTGCCGTTTGGCTCCATCGGCCTGACCTTGTTTGGCCTTGACCTGGCCCTGGCGTCCCCTTCCGGATTGCTGGCCGGCCCGCCCCTTGGCCTGTGGCCGCTCCTCTGCCAGCTCTCCACCTGGAGAATCCTGGCGGACCTCGCTCTGATCGGCATGTTCGGCGGTTTTTTCATCGTTCCCCTCTATGCGCTGGTGCAGGTGCGCAGCGCAGCCGCGCATCGGGCCCGGATCATTGCCGCCAACAACATCCTCAACGCCCTGTTCATGGTGACCGGGGCGCTGGCCGCCGCCTCCATGCTGAGCGCCGGCCTGACCATCCCGCTGCTCTTTTGCATTGCCGCCCTCTGCAACGCCGCCGTGGCCCTGTACATCTACGGTCTGGCCCCGGAATTCCTGCTCCGATTCCTGGCCTGGCTGCTGGTGCACGTCGCCTACCGACTGCACAAGACAGGCCTTGACCACATCCCCCTGGACGGCCCGGCGGTGCTGGCCTGCAACCATGTCAGTTTTGTCGACGTCCTGGTGATCATGGCCGCCTCGCCGCGTCCGGTGCGTTTCATTCTTGATCGCCGCTATCTCCGCATGCCGGTGCTGGGCTATCTCCTCCGCCGCAGCGGGGCCATTGGCCTGGCCTTTGACAAAGCGCATCCCGAGGATTCCGAGGAGGCCATGGCGCAAGTCCTGAACGAGGCGGACCAAACCCTGGCCGACGGCAAACTGCTGGCCCTGTTCCCGGAGACAACCCTAACCCCGGACGGCGAGATCCAGCCCTTTGGCCCGCTGCTTTCCCGCATTCTCGAACGCCATCCGGTGCAGGTGATTCCCATGGCGCTGCAGGGATTGTGGGGCAGTTTCTTTTCCCGGATCGAAGGCTCCGCCATGCGCCGCCCCTTTCGCCGGGGCCTGTTTTCCCGCATCGGGCTGGTGGTGGGCGCGCCCCTTGACGCCGCCGAAGCAACGCCTGCGCGACTGCAGACCGAGGTGACCCGCCTGCGGGGAGAACGGCGATAAAGGGTGTTTTTCAAGCGTGGTGAGGATGGAAAACAACAACGGGGCCGCCGACAGTCACGTCGACGGCCCCGAGTATTGGGCGAGTATTGATTGGCCAGGCTCAGGGATAACTCTGGCCGGTGGGGCGGATCATGATCTCGTTGACGTGGACATGGGGCGGCAGACAGAGCAGCCAGCGGATGCCCTCGGCAAGGTCCTCGGGTTCCAGCAAGGCGCCAAACTCGGTGGCGAACTTGCCGAACTGCGCCATGTCGTACCCGGCGACTTTCTGGAATTCAGACGCAACGATGCCGGGCATGACCGTGGACACCCGCACCCCGTGACCGCAGACCTCGCGGCGCAGGCCCTCGGCAATGCCCGAGACGGCAAACTTGCTTGAGCCGTAAAAACCGCTGACCGGCGAGATGTTGCGGCCAACCACCGAACTGACGGCCACGATGTCGCCGCCCCGCCGCTCCATCAAATACTGCCCGGCCCGGCGCATCAGATGGGCCGCGCCCAGCACGTTGATCCGGTACAAAGCCTCCCACTGGGATTCGTCGCTGGTCAGGACGCCGCCGGCCAGGCCCCGCCCTGCATTCACCACCACAACATCGTAGGCGTTGCCGCCGTCGTCCCAGGCCAGGGTCTGGGCGAGCAGCGCGTCGATATCCTCGACCTTGCCGGCGTCGCCGGCAACCACCAGGGCCTTGCCGCCCATCGCGGTGATCTCCGCCGCCACCTCGACCAGCCGCTCCTTGCGTCTGGCCTGCAGGACCACCGCCGCCCCTTCGCCCGCCAGCGCCAAGGCCGTGGCCCGACCAATGCCGGCGCTGGCCCCGGTGACAATCGCGGTTTTCTGGGCAAGCGGTCTGTTCTGTTGGCGTTTCCTGTTTGTTTCCATAGCGTTCTCTCCTCTTGGCAAGCAATCGTTGTTTTGGCGCCGCTGCAAACGGCTTTCGGCGAGTTATTCCATTTCCAAATCAAGCGAAGCATGATGCACAGAGCAAAACATCGCCGACAGAGGTCTGTCATTTCGAACGAAGTGAGAAATCTCGAGCCATAATGAGATTTCTCCTCGCTGTGCTCGTCGATGACAAAGCGGCGCGCTTCATTTTTGAAATAGACCTGGAATTACGCCTTCCCCGACGCGTCGCGCTCCTTGAACACCTCTTTGGCTGCAAACAGCCCGTTCAAGGCGGCGGGAAATCCGGCGTACACCGCCATCTGCATAATAATCTCAACCACTTCCTGCCGCGAGCAGCCGACATTGAGCGCGCCGTGGATATGCACCTTCAACTGGGGCGCCGCGTTGCCAAGCGCAGTCAAGGCGGCCACCACCGCAATTTCCCGCGACTTGAGATCCAGCCCCGGTCGGGAATAGATGTCGCCAAAGGGAAACTCGATCAGGTAGCGGGCAAAATCAGGGGCGATGTCCTGCAAACTCTCAACCACCCGCTCGCCGGCCTCGCCGTCAATCTCACGCAATTTTTCCCAGCCTCGCTGGTAACGGTCCTGGTTTTCCATAGTGCTCTCCATTGCATTTGGGATGACGCGTCTGCGGCCGTTGTCGTCACAGAAGACAAGGGTTGCAGACGCATTGTTGGCCTTTCCGATCCAAAGAGCCTACAGCTTCGAGTCCACTCGAAGTCAAGCAAAATGCGCTACCGGCAGATCAGTTGCCGATAGCAGCGAATCTTTTCCTTGAGCTGCTCCAGGTGTTCCTGCTCAAGGGCGATCGCCTGCTCCAGCCGCCGGGCGTGCGCGCTTAAAAGTTGCATCCGCGCCTCCTCGGTTCCTTCGCCCTGTTCCCGAAGCTCGGCGTAGCGTTGAATTTCGCCGAGCGGCATGTTGGTTGACTTGAGCCGCTTGATGAAGGCGATCCAGGCGACGTCCCGTTCCGAGTAGCGCCGGTGGTTGCTGTCCGTCCGTTCAACGGCGGGCAAAAGGCCAATTTTTTCGTAGTACCTGAGGGTGTGCGCGGAGATGCCGCACATCTGGGAGAATGCTTTGATATGCATGGGAACGCCCGATCATCGGCGGCGCTGCAGCCGCCGGCATGTTGCTGAAAAAGAAGCGAGGCCAGGGGTGCGGAGGTGCGAAGACAGCCCCGACCCGCTGAGGAGAATTTACAAACGGCCGTGGCGGATGATGGAGAGCAGCAGCCAGAACCCCATGACCCCGGCCACCAGAAAACCGATCAGGCCGATGACCGGGATGCTGTGCCAGTGGGGGGGAATGCCGGAGAGCACAATCAGGGAGCTGCCGACAATCAACGCCGCCAGGACAATGGCAAAGGCAATGCGGTTGGACACCCGGTCCAGGGCCGCGCCCAGGGATTTCAGCCCCCGGTGTTCAAACTCCAGCCGCATCCGGCCGCTGCGCAACTGGTGCAAAATGGTGCGCACTTCCTCGGGCAGGTCGCGCAACAGGTGGAGATACGCCGAACCGGTGAGCGCAAGCTCCTCCACAATCCGGCCGGGCTGCATCCGCCCCAGGCGAATCTTGCGCATAAAGGGCTTGGCCAGGTTGATCAGCTCAAGCTTGGGATCGAGCATCAGCCCGACCCCCTCCACCGTGCTCAGGGCCTTCATCATCAGATACAAACTGGGTTTGAACGACAACTTGTGCCGCGACACCAGATCAAGCAAATCCTGGAGGATCTTGCCCGCCTCCAGATCGCCCAGGGGCCGGTAGAGGTACATGTCCATCAGGTTGCCCAGATCCCGGGCCAGGCTTTCCCGGTCGATCTCGCCCAGCTGCACCGTCACCTTGAGCACGCCGGCAACGATCTTCTGCTCGTTGCCCGCCACCAGATCAAGCACCAGATCGGTGAAATCCTCGCGATCCTTGAGCGACAAGCGCCCCATCTGACCGAAATCGATAAAACAGACCACATTGTCTGGCAGGATAAAGATATTGCCCGGATGGGGATCGGCGTGGAAAAATCCGTGGACGAAAATCTGCTCCATCACCAGGTTGGCCCCGCGCTCGGCGATCAGCGACAGATCGTAGCCTTGCTCGCGCAGCAGGCCGGTTTTGGAAGACTTGATTCCGACCACGTATTCCATCACCAGCAGCCGGTCGGTGCTCAGCTCGGGGTAGACCAGAGGCACGTGGATGGCCGGGTTGCCCTCGAACTGGCGGGCAAAACGCTGGATGTTGGCCAGCTCTATCGCAAAATCGATCTCCCGGCTGAGGCTGCGGGCAAACTCGTGGACAATGGCCATGGGCTGATGTCCCTGCACCTCCTCGAGGTACTGCTCCATCAGTTCCGCAATGTGGGCCAGGATTTCAAGGTCAACCGCAATGACGTTCTCGATGCCGGGCCGCTGCACCTTGATCGCCACCTCGACCCCATTGTCCATCCGGGCCCGGTGTACCTGTCCGATGGACGCGGCGGCCAGGGGCTCGGCGTCGAAATAGTGGAAAATTTCCTCCGGCAAACGCCCCAGTTCCTCCTGGAAAATGGCGTGGACCTCGTCCAGACTGAACGGCGGGATGTTGTCCTGGAGCTTGGCCAGCTCGTCGAGGAAATCGGCGGGGATCAGGTCGGGCCGGGTCGACAGCAACTGGCCCAGCTTGATGAAGGTCGGTCCCAGTTCCTCAAACACCAACCGCAGCCGCTCCGGCCGGGACAGCCGGGCAATCTGCTCGCGCGGCTTGCGGTTGATCATCTGCAGCCCAGACTCCAGGTACTGATCGATGTGCAGACGATCAACCAGATCGTTGAAGCCGTACTTAAACAACACCCGCAGAATGCGGTGGTAGCGGTTGAGGTGGCGGTAGGTCCGGCCGATGGCGCCGAGCTTGCGGATGCTGAACATGCGGGGCGTTACTCGCCGGCGCCCCTGTTGATGGCCACCTGCAGCTCCTCAATCTTGCGCTGCAACTCGGCGACCTCATCCTTGGTGGCCAGATTGAGTTGCTTGACCCGGTCCTCGACCCGCTTGTTGATCCACAGGTCGAGCTGATCCTTGGCCTTCTCCGATTTGCGCAGCAGGTCATCGACAAACTGCTTGCCCTCTTCCTGGGACATCCGGCCTTTTTCGATCAGATCGCCCTTCAACTCCTCGATCTTTTCCTTGGTGAGAAAGGCCGCGCCAATGCCGGCGTACATCACGTTCTTGAGCATCTCTTTCATGATTTCCTCCCTTGAGAAATAAACAGACAGATTCTTGCCTGCACTATACGACGCGATGGCGTCCCGCGCACCCTATTCCTTGTCGATATCCCGGTGAAAAACCTGCGCTTCCCGCCCCTTTTGTGCAAGAAAAGCGCGCAGATGCTCGACCACGGCAACCGAGCGGTGCTTGCCGCCGGTGCAGCCCACGGCCAGGGTGACCGACTCCCGCCCCTGGGCCGCGTATTCGCCCAGCAAAAAGAGCAGCAGGGGTTCGAGCAGGGCCAGGAAACGCGCGCCGGACTCGTTTTCCAGCACATAACAGGCCACCTCTTCCTCAAGGCCGGTGTGCGCCTTCAAGGCCGGCGTCCAGAAGGGATTGGGGAGAAAACGAACATCCCAGACCAGATCGGCCTGGGGGTGGCCATGCTTGAAACCAAAGGAACACAGGGTAATATTCAAAGTTGCCACTTTCCCGGTAAACAATATTTTTTACGATTTACTGCGGATATACTCAACCGTAAGGTCCAACTCTTCCACCAAACGCGGAAATATGAACTCTGCATCTTTTATCCACTTCTCGCGCAAGCCAAGTAAAGTACGTAAAGTGAGTTCGTGATAGCGGTTAAATCGACGCAACTCGAACACAACGGTTGCTTGTCGATCTATCCAGGTAGCCCCGCTTTCTGAGTCTGGAGCAACAAGTTCTTTAATCAGACGATGATAAATTTCAAACTCCCTATGCTGTTCGTCACGCTTTCTAACAAGGACAAACTGGACGACAGACCAAGTAAAAGCAATAGCTGTACCGACTACGCTTAGTACGGCAGCATTGTTTGAAAGCAAATTCAAAAAAGTATTCACGTCCTTTCCTCGCTTGAAGAATCAACACGTTTCAACTCGCCGAGCAGATCATGCGGATGGACTCGGCCCGCTCATTGATGCCGCGCTTGAGCATCTCGTGGTTGTAGGCGGCAATCACGTCCTGGCGTTTGAGCATCCCCAGCACCCAGGGCTCTTCCAGGGTTTCCACCACTGGAATCTCGTCAATCCCCTTGACGTCGAAGAGTTTCATTGCCTCATAGCAATTGGTGTCCGGGGTGAGCATGATCACGTCGCGGGTGCAGATGGCGCCCACCAGATGGCAGACGCGCTCTTCCTCGCTGTGGAGAACGGTTTTGACGTCCTGCATCGAAACCACCCCGACCATCAGCCCCTTGGCGTTGATCACCGGAAAATAAAAATGGTTGCGGGTAAAGCGAAACAGTTCGAGCAGGTGATTGACATTGGCGGTTTCGCTGATGAAATCGACATCTTCGGTGATTGCCTTGCCCACCTTGATCGATTTCATGATCGCCACCTCGCGGCCTTCGTGGATGTCGATGCCCTCGCGGGTGAAATCGACCGTGTCCATGGAATCGCCGTAGAGCCAGGAAGAGGTGACCGCGCCCAGCACCGCGGTCAGCATCACCGGGATGATGATCATGTAGTTGCCGGTCATCTCAAAGAGGAGAAAGATGGCGGTCAGGGGCGCGTGGGTGGTGGCGGCGAGAAAGGCGCCGATGCCCACCGTGGCGTAGGCCCCGGCTGAGGCGGTGTATTCCGGCAAGAAATGATGGACAATGCCGCCGTAGGCGCCGCCGATAACCGCGCCGATGAACAGCGCCGGCGCAAACACGCCGCCCGAGCCGCCGGAGCCCAAGGTAATCGCGGTGGCGAGCGACTTGAGAAAGACCAGCACCATCATCCGCCACACCAGGGTGTCGCCGGCCAGGGATTTAGCGATATACTCGTAGCCGTTGCCCATCACCTGGGGAAAGAAGATGCCGATGCAGCCGACCAGAAGCGCGCCGAGGATCGGCTTGATCTGGGGATGCAGCGGCAACTGCTGGAAGCGGTCGCGGATGGCGTAGAAGAAGTGAATGTGGAGCACCGCGCTTACCCCGACGATCACCGCCATTACGGTGTACAGCGGCAATTCGACAAAGGGATTGACGATGGCGTAAGCCGGGATGGGAAAGGCCGGAACAGCGCCGTAATAGGCGCGGGTGACGACCGTGGAAAGCGCCGAGGAGATGACCAGGGCGGAAAACGAGGAAATTTCGTAGGTGCCGAGCAGCACGATCTCGGCGGCAAAAAATATCCCGGCCAGCGGGGCGTTGAAGATGCCGGCAATGCCGCCGGCGCACCCTGCGGCGATGTAGATCTTCATCCGCTTGCCGGAAACCCGGAACCGCTGCCCCACCTGCGAGCCCAGGGACCCGCCGATCTGGGCAATCGGCCCCTCAACCCCGGCCGAGTTGCCGCTGCCGATGGTCAGGGCGGTGGCAATGATTTTGATAAAGATGTTGCGGGCCCGGATCACCCCGTTTTCGAGATTGACCCGGCGGAGGAAAGCGGGGAATCCATAGCCGTTGACCTTGCCTGGAAAGGCAAGGGACAGGGGAATGAGCAGGCTGACGCCGAACATCGGCAGCAGCGGCAACAGCAACCGTCGCCAACCGCCTTCGGCTATGCCGAGCGCCGCGTAGCCCCAGACGAAAACGACCTCGTGGATCAGCTCCACCGCCTCGCGAAAGACAATAATGGCCGCCCCGGACATCAGCCCGATGAACGCGGCGATCAGGATCACCCGCGCCCGCTCGCCCGGCAGAAACACCTTGGCCTTCGTCAGCATATACGCTCCGGTAGTTTGCAGTCGCAGGCCGGGCCTGCGGAGTCAGTGGACGTCCACCGCCAAAGACGGAAGCCGGACGCCCCACGGAACGGAGCAGGCCGCAGCCGCGCTGCACAACGCAATCCGTCGCGATGTCGCCTTGCCGGCCGCGTCGTCCCATTCACCAAAGAGAGGGAGCATAACAAAAACCCCTGTTGAATAAAACAGGTTTTTGGCAACCACGCCCCCGCGGGAGCTCGCCCTTTCCACGCCGCCCGGTTGCCTGGTCAAATCCGCCCGGCTTGCTTGTGCCCCGCCCAACCGCTGGTTATAGTGGAGATCCGAATGGCACATCCCTGATCATATTGTTTATGCCGCCCGGCTATTCCACCCTAACTGGAGGTCTGTCATGCCCGAGAAGAAAAAGCCCGATCCCGCCAAAGTTGCTTTTTTGCGTTCCCTGCCCGCCGAGGTCAAAGCGAGCGTCACCGGAGAGGAAGCCGAACAGTTTATGTTTGGCGAGGAGATTCCAGAGTCGCTCTACTTCAAGATCAAAGACTATCTGGAGGAAAGCCCGGATTGACCACCGGGACGCAAACCCGCATCACTCCCGGCGCGGCTCTTCCGGGAGTGACGCGCCGGATCGGTTGCAAACGCTCTGGGGCAAAACCGCCGCCGCTTGACGCCGCTTGACGGTCCTGTCCGCCCCTCGTTCCCCGCCACCCCCGACCGTCTCCGCACCGGCGCAAGCCGCCTGCGCGCCAACGACAACCACCCGCAACTGTATGGGTTTTGCACCAACTCTTTAAGATTGCATAATACTATCTTTTGGTTTATTGTGGCCCACTAATTGACTGAATCCCAATTCATTACGGTTGCCTCCAAAACGCCGTGAAGCGAATATTTCTGTGCAGTTGAACCTTGACCGCTCCAAGCGGGCGGGAGATTGTTGCAAACCGGATGGGAACACCAATCACCTTTCGCGGTTCCGGAACATCACCGGCAACCGTGCCTTGTTCACGCCAAGAACACAGCGATTGCGCCACCCCTTCCTTTTCCCCCACGAGGTAGAACAAGCGAAGCAACTCCAGCCCCCAACAGCGAGGACCAAAGCGGGTAAGGACACTTTTTGAGGTTCTGCGGAACCTTTTTCATAGCGTTCAACTTAACCGTTTCCGGCAGTCGTCTGCCGGCAAACACCAACCACCGTGTAAGGAGAATGATCTTATGTCGCGAAAAATGGTCACTATTGACGGAAACCAGGCATGTACGCATGTAGCGTATGCCACCAGTGAAGTCATAACAATTTATCCCATTACGCCATCCTCGCCGATGGCGGCCGAGTCAGACGCCAAAGCCAACGCCAAACAAGAGAACATCTGGGGTTCCATCCCGGTTATCTCGCAGATGCAGTCTGAAGCCGGCGTTGCCGGTTCCATTCACGGCTCGCTGGGCGCCGGCGCCCTGTGCACCACCTTCACCGCCTCACAGGGCCTGCTGTTGATGGTCCCCAACATGTACAAGATCGCCGGCGAGTTGATCCCGACCGTCTTCCACGTCACCGCCCGCGCCATCGCCTGTCAGGGTTTGTCGATCTTCGGCGATCACGGCGACGTTATGGCTGCCCGCCAGACCGGCTGGGCCATGCTCTGCTCTCAGGACGTTCAGGAATGCCAGGATATGGCCCTGATCTCCACCCAGTCCACCCTGGCCTCCCGTATTCCCTTCATTCACTTCTTCGACGGTTTCCGTACCTCCCACGAGGTTATGAAGATTGAAGAATTGACCATGGACGACATCCGCTCCATGATTGATGAGGATCTGGTCATCGCCCACCGCGAGCGCGCCCTGACCCCGGATCGCCCAACCATCGGCGGCACCGCCCAGAATCCTGACGTTTATTTCACCGGCCGCGAGACCGTCAACAAGTACTATGACGCCATCCCCGGCATCGTCCAGGGCACCATGGACAAGTTCGCCGCCCTGACCGGCCGTCAGTATCACCTGTTTGACTACATCGGCGCACCGGACGCCACCGACGTCATCGTCATCATGGGTTCCGGCGCCCTGACCGTTGCCTCCACCGTCGAGCACATGATTGCCGAAGGCAAGAATGTTGGTCTCGTGATTGTTCGCCTATTCCGTCCGTTCGACGCCGTGGCCATGGTCAACGCCCTGCCGCCGACCGTTGAGCGCATCACCGTGCTTGACCGCACCAAAGAGCCGGGCTCCAACGGCGATCCGCTGTACCTTGACGTGCGCACCGCCGTCACCGAGGCCGCCGAGGTCAACCCCACCATGTTTACCCCGGTTATCCTTAACGGCCGCTATGGTTTGGGTTCCGCCGAGTTCACCCCGGCCATGGTTAAAGCCGTGTACGACAACATGGCCTCGCTTGCGCCGAAGAAAAAATTCTGCGTTGGCCCCAACGACGACATCACCTTCACCAGCCTGAAGTACGACCCCTCCTTCAACATCGAAGGTTCCGACGTCTTCCGCGCCCTGTTCTATGGTTTGGGTTCCGACGGCACCGTTGGCGCCAACAAGAACACCATCAAGATCATCGGCTCTGAGACCGACAACTCCACCCAGGGCTACTTTGTTTACGACTCCAAGAAGTCCGGTTCCATGACCGTTTCGCATCTGCGTTTCGGCAAGAACCAGGTCGTTGCCCCGTACCTGATCAACAAGGCCAACTTCATCGCCTGTCATAACCCTGCGTTCCTCAACACCTATGACATGCTGGCCAACATTGAGCCGGGCGGCACCTTCCTGCTCACCACCACCTACACCAAGGACGAGATCTGGGATCACATGCCTGCCCTGGTGCAGAAACAGATAATCGACAAAAAGGTCAAATTCTACATCATCGACGCGGTCAAACTCGGTCTGGCTCTGGGCCTGGGCGCACGCATCAACATGATCATGCAGACCGCTTTCTTCGCCATCTCCGGCATCATCAGCAAGGATGACGCGATCAAGGCAATCAAGAAAGCGATCAAAAAAACCTACGGCAACAAGGGTGAGAAGATCGTCAACATGAACTACGGCGCAGTTGACGGCGCCATCGAGAACATCGTTGAGATCAAAATCCCGAAAAAGGTCACCGGTCACGAGATGCCTCCGATCGTTCCGGCCGACGCTCCCGACTTCGTCAAGAACGTCACCGCCAAGATGATGGAAGGTCACGGCGAGGACATCAAGGTTTCCGAATTCCCCAATGACGGCCGCTGGCCGACCGCCACCACCCAGTGGGAAAAACGCAACATCGCGGTCACGGTTTCCAGCTGGGACGCCGAGGCCTGCATCCAGTGCGGTCGGTGTTCCTTGGTCTGCCCGCATGCCTGCATCCGGATGAAGGTTGCCACCCCCGAGGCCCTCAAGGCCGCCGGCGCCGGCGATTCCTTCAAGACTGCCGACGCAGTGGGCAAGGAATTCAAGGACATGAAGTTCACCATGCAGATCTCCACGTCTGACTGCTGCGGGTGTACGCTCTGCGTGACCGTCTGTCCGGCCCGCAAGAAAGATGCCGAAGGCAACAAGACCGAGGTTCGCGCCCTGTCCATGGTCACCAACACCGAGGAACTGCGTCTGGAATCCGCCGCCAACTGGAAGGCCTTCATGGCCCTGCCTGAGGTTGACGACAGCCTGATCAACGTCGGCACCATCAAGGGCAGCCAGTTCAAGCGTCCGTTGTTCGAGTTCTCCGGCGCCTGCGCCGGTTGCGGCGAGACCCCGTACATCAAGCTGGTAACCCAGATGATCGGCGACCGGATGCTGGCTTCCAACGCCACCGGGTGTTCCTCCATCTACTCCGGCAACCTGCCCACCACCCCGTACTGCAAACGCGCCGACGGACGTGGACCGGCATGGTCCAACTCGCTGTTCGAGGACAACGCCGAGCATGGTTTGGGTATGCGTCAGGCCGTTGACAAACTCGCCAGCCAGGCGCTTGAATTGCTGGCCGTTGCCGTTACAGACGGTCTGGTCTCCAAGGAACTGGCTGACGCCATCACCAGCGCGCCTCAGGCCACCCAGGCTGAGATCGAAGCGCAACGCGGCCGCGTGGCCGAGTTGAAGGCCGCTGTTGAAGGCAAGGGCACCATCGCCAAACGTCTGTTCCATGTGGCCGACTACCTGGTCAAGAAGTCCGTCTGGATCATCGGCGGCGACGGCTGGGCCTATGACATCGGATACGGCGGCGTGGATCACGTCCTTGCTTCCGGCAAGAACGTCAACATCCTGGTCATGGACACCGAGGTCTACTCCAACACCGGCGGACAGATGTCCAAGTCCACCCCGCGTGCGGCCGTAGCGCAGTTTGCCGCCGGCGGAAAGAACGCGCCCAAGAAGAACATGGGCCTGATCTTCTCCACCTTCGGCACGGTCTATGTCGCCCGGATCTCCATCGGCGCCAATCCGCAGCAGGCCATCAAGGCCATTCAGGAGGCCGAGGCCTATGACGGTCCGTCCTTGATCATCGCCTACGCTCACTGCATCAACCACGGCATCAACATGGCCATGGGTCTGGAGCAGCAGAAGAAGGCGGTTGAGTGCGGTCACTGGTCGCTGTTCCGCTACAATCCGGCGCTTGAGGCAGAAGGCAAAAACCCGATGATCATCGATTCCAAGGAACCGACCATCAGCTTTGCCGACTACGCATTGAGCGAGAACCGTTACCGGATGCTGAAGCTCTCCAATCCGGAGCATGCAGAAGAGCTGATGGCCGCGTCGCAGAAAGACGTGGACAAGGCTTGGAAGATGCTCAAAGGCTGGGCCAAGGCGCTTGACGTCGAATAAGTCGTCCGCTTGCGGATGATGTGAAGTGAAAAAGCCCTGCCGGGTCAACCGGCAGGGCTTTTTTGCGTGCGCTGCAATAACAAAGGGGACCTTGATCAAGGTCCCCTTCTGCGCTCCATACGTTCAGGCTCGCCGACCCGCGTTTACTTGTTCTTGGCGGCCTTCTCCTGCTCCATCCGGTCGCGCTCGGCCTTCAGTTCCTCGTATTCCTTCTCGGCCTGCTGCAGGGCCTCGTCCTGGCGTTTTTTAATTTCCTCCACCTTGGCCTTGACCTTTTCCTGCCGGATGGTCAATCCAGGCGCGCCAAACAGGGTGTTGGCCAGGTATTTGAAAGAAAACAGCATCAATTCCACGTCGTCCTCTTTAATCTTGGCGAGCGTTTCGGCGTCGACATCGTAGGTGTCGAGGAACGAGCTCTCAAAGATGAATTTGCGGAAGGTGTCAAGGTCGGTGGAGGCCATGAAAAACATCCGCTTGGCCGCCTCGCTCAAGGTCGCCTGGAGGCCGAAGGACTTGCGCCGCATGATCAGCCGCAGCCATTCCTTGTTCATCTGATCGCGCAGATCAACGCCCTGGTCGGCCCGCCAGTCCCCGATGGTCCACTCTTTGGGCTCTTCGTGCCCCTTGCAGTGCGGCTCTTTGACCAGAAAGAAAAATTTGTCTTCAGCGGCGTCGTTGGTGCCGCCTTCATGAAAATCGGCCATGCCCACCGGGTAATAGCGACAGGCCGTGGGCCGGTCCTGATACACGGTGCAACCCTCGGGCGTGACAAAGGGGCAACCGTTCTTTTCGCCCACCAGTTTGATCTGCACCCCTGGCATGTCGGTCTTTTCGAGGTAGGTCGGCTCGGTGTACTCGGTGACGAACTCGTGCGCCGGCAGGTTCAACCGCTTGCGGAGAATGAGGATGTCGTACGGGGTGAGGATAATCTTGATGTTGTGGCAGCAGGCGGTGAAGCAACTGACCTTGGGGTGACATTCAAATCGCAGACGGGAAGCGAGGGTCAGTTTCTCCGGCAGAATATTGGACGGGTTCTTGTCGGTGGACTTGATAAAATCAGAATCGTTATCAATATATTCATCTGTCGCCATGGGGTACCTCAGAGTGCGGATTAAAAGACAGGCATGCGCCCGAAATGGGCTGAGTCAAAACCAAACATTTTACCATGTGCGGCCTTCCTGTCAAATCCTATCAAGAGCGATTGCGTCCCAACGCGCCGGTAAACGGATCAAACCGCATGCCGGCTGGAATCAGCTCCATGCAGGAGCAAAATCCAGCAAGGCCCACGCGTATTTTGTGTCTTTTCCGAAGCAAACCTGCTAAGACTCGAGCAACATTTTTACTTTTAGGTATTCCATACACATGAAACGATTTTTCTCCAACCCCATCGACCTGAGCAAGGTCGACGTGTTGATCTACCATCTCCCTGATGGTCCGACATTATCCGTCGAGCTGGACGGCTTGGCCAGCTTCTTGGATTTTGACATGGAGATCGGCGACATCTGCGACACCTCGGACATCGACGGCGTGCTCCACTTCTTTCCCCGGGGCAACGCCTGACCGTTCCTTCCCCTCTTTGACCTACGCACTGCAGCCTCTCCCGCATATCCATGATTCCTCTGATTGACGTCGCCTTTGACGGTCACGTCCACACCCGGCTCTGCAACCACGCGGTCGGCGAAATGGCCGAATACGTCGAGCAGGCCGTACAGCGCGGGTTGAAGACCATTGTCTTTCTGGAACACCTGGAAACGGCGATTGCCTATGAGCCGCGATGCTGGCTCAGCGAGGCGGATTTTGATCGGTACTTCGAGGAAGGAATCCGGTTGAAAAATCACTGGAAGGGGGTGATTGACGTCCGACTCGGGGCGGAGACCGGGGTAAATCGCGAAGAACTTGGGACCATCGAAAAAAGGTTGACGCAGTATCCGTTTGAACGCGTCGGCCTCTCCTGCCACTTCCACCGTCACGGCGACATCCATCTCAACCTGCTCAGCCGGCGCAAGCAGAGTCTGGACCAGTTGGCGGCCATCGGTGCGGACACTGTGATCAGCGCCTACTTCGACGCCCTGATTGAGGCGGTGGCAACGCTTTCCTGCGATGCGCTCTGCCACCTGGACGCCGTGTTGCGGCACCTGCCCGGCGTCAGTTTCCACGACGGGCACCGACGCCAGATCATCCAACTCCTGGATGGGATGCAGGAGCGGAACGTGGCTTTGGAGATCAACACCTCGGGGTTTGACTACCGGGGCTCAGCCTTTCCCGCCCCGTGGATCATCACCGAGGCGCTCAAGCGCGGCATTCCCCTGCAGGCCGGCTCGGACGCCCATCAACCCAACGACGTGGGGCGTTATTTTGCGCAGTTGCCCCAGCAGTTGGAAGCCCTCCGCCCCTGAAAACCACGCTCAACCCTGCCGTAACGCGCAGCCCCCCTTTTAATTCACCTTGATGTATTTGCCCATGGCGGCGCGCAACGAGTCCGCGTTGAAGGGCTTGATGAGAATATCATTGACCCCGGCGGCGGCGGCGGCCTCGTGATCCTGCACATCCGACTGGGTGGTGACCATGATCACCGGCAGGGCCTCCGACGCATACATGACGCGGATCCTTTTGGTCAGTTCGATCCCTGAGATTTCCGGCATGTTGAGATCAGTCAGCACCAGAGCCGGCTTTTCTTTAGCCAACCACTCCAGCGCCCCGGCGGGAAACTCAAACAACACCGGATCAAAGCCAAGCTCGTGCAGAGTGGCCTTGTAGATATTAAGAATCATCCGGGAATCATCGACAGCACACACCTTGATGCGGGCGCCGCCGTCCCGTTCCTCGCCCGCAATCCGGGCTGCAAAATCATCCAATCCCTGCTGTTTGAGCAAAGCGGAGTAGTGATCTTTGATGTCCCGATGGGCGTGGGGCAGATAAATCGAGGCCAACTCCTGAAAGTAGTCTTCTTTAGCCAGACTCAGGAAGACATTGTCCACCTGGGCGTTGACGATGATCTTGACGATGTGCCGAGCCTCGTCGGTCTGCCCCCGGATCATGTTCTTGATGCCGGCGGCGAGGATTTCATTAAAATTGCGGTCGATTGCCCGGGCGGCGGCGGTGCAGACATGGTCCTCGCCGTCGGTCAGTCCGGCGGCCAGGGTGTAGGCCCCTTTGCGCAGGGGCAACAGCGCCAGGGCTTCATAGGCGGCAAAGCGGACGTTGGCGTTGCGCGGCATGGTGTTGAGTAGGGCGCGGATCGGCATGATCGCGCTCTCGTCGCCGATTTCCCCCAGAACATTGAGGGTGTGGACCAGCAGATCGCTGTCGCCTTCTTTCAAGTTTTCAATCAGCACCGGCACCGCTTTGACGCCGATGCGCACCAGTTCATCCTTGGCGTAGATGCGCATGTGGGCGTAATGTGAACGCAGGGTGTCGTTCAATTTTTCCAGCGAGACCTGATCCTGAACATCGGCAAAAATGCCAAGGATGATTAAATCCAACTCGTTGTCAGTGCCCATCCGCTCGGCCAGACGGTGCATGGCGGTGTTGGTGCCGACCTGCCCCAAGGCGTGAATGGCGGCAATGATCAGATCACGGTCGGCGGCGTAGAGGTAATCGGTCAGGGTGTTGATCGATTCGGGGTCGCCGATCAAGCCCAGATTTTCGATGATCAGCTTGATGGTTGTGGTTGCCTCGGTTTGCCCCAGCAGCTCGATCAAGGCCAGGGTGGCCTCCTCAAATTTGAGCTCGCCGGCGGTCTCGATCATCACCGTCTTGTCGGCAATGCCCGGATTGGCCAAACAACCGAGCAAAACGTCCGGGTAGGCAATTAAATGGGAAATCAGGGTTTCGCGGATGATCGGCAACCCGGCGGCCAATTCGGGATGCGCGGTCAGCAGGTAATTCAACAGGGGGACGGTAAAGGCCATCTCGCCGCGCGACAGTTCATAGAGCAAACGATTCTGCGTCTTCTTGTCGACCTCGCCAAGATGATCCAACACCAAACGAGCCTTAAGGGCGTCTCCTGTCTGGATGTTGGTCTGAATCTCTTCGATCATGTGTTCTGTATTCAACTCAGCCATGCGCCCCCCTGTAGAAACGAGTATTCCGTTCGTATTATTTCAACAACCAGTCAACTTCCAGTCGACTGATCACATTTAAGCCGCCGCATACTACCATGCTATCGCATTTTCCCACGTGGTCAAGGAAGACTTGCACCTCGTAGGATCGTGTGCCGGCGTTGCAGAGGATAATAAAGGTTTTGCTGGCGGGCAGTTCCTGATGACGCGCCCGCACCTGGCCATACTCCAGCGCCACCCACCGACCGGGGCCGTATTTCTCCACATAGGGTGCCGATTCCAGGGGATGGCGCAGATCAAGCACCGCCCAGTCGGGTTCGATTTCCATGTTGTCCATCCAGGCCAGGAAGCGGTCGAGGTCGACCCGGCGGAGGCGGTGGTCGCACATGTTTTCAGCTACATAGGCGGCGGCGTTGATCGAGTCGACGGCCGAGGAAAACGGCGGCGCATAGGCCATCTCCACCAAGGCGAAGTCTTCAATGGTTCCGCCCTGGGCGATGAGGGCCGCAGCCGTGTCCACCCGGGCCGAGATCGAATCGTTCATCATCCCGAAGGCCTGGAGGCCGAGCACGCGCCGCGACTTGCGGTCAAAAACCAGCTGCAGGATCACCACCGCCTGATCCGGAAAGAAATGCGCCCGGTCGGACGGCGAGGTCAGGGCGAAGTCGGCGTCGAACCCTTCGGCGCGCGCGGCCTCGTAGGTAATGCCGGTGGCGGCGATGCAGCGCTCAAAGGCCTTCATGATGAACGAGCCGCAGACGCCCTTGAACATGGCCGGCCGGCCGGCCATGTTGTCGGCCGCGACCCGCCCCTCGCGGTTGGCCAGCGAACCCAGCGGGGCATAAGTGTCTCGCCCGGTGACGGCGCTGGTCACCGCGATGCAGTCGCCAGCGGCGTAAATGTCGGGGTCCGAGGTCTGCAGCCGCTGATTGACCTTGATCCCGCCCCAGGGGGCGACGTCAAGCCCGGCCGCCTTGGCCAGTTCGCTGCGCGGCCGCACGCCCACCGCCATGATCACCAGATCCGCCTCCAGGGTGCGCTCGGCGGTCTTGACCCCGCAGACCTTGCCCTGACCGTTGTCGAGCAGTTCGGTTGCCGACTCGCGGGTAAACACCGCCACCCCCTTTTCCTTGAGGTGCTTCTTGAGCATGGCGGCAAAGTGGCGGTCAACAATGCGCGGCAACAGTTGCGGCGCCAACTCCAGCAGGCTGGTCTCGATGCCCCAGAGGTCGGTCAAAGCCTCGGCCATCTCGATGCCGATAGCGCCGCCGCCGATGACCACCGCCCGGCTGACCTTGCCCTGGGCGATCCTGCTTTTGATCTCAATCGCCTTGTGCAGGTTGGAGATGGTGAACACCCCGTCGAGCTCGGCGCCGGTAATGGGCAGCTCAAAGGGTTTGGAGCCGGTGGCCAGCATCAGCTGATCATAGGGCAGATCCTGCTGTTCGCCGCTGTCCAGATTCTCGATCCGCACGGTCTTGGCCTTGCGGTCGATGGCCAGCGCGCTGGTCCGGGTCAGGGTTTTGACCCCCTTGGAGTTGGCGAAAAAGGCGGCGTCGCGCACCACATGGAAACTGGTGGCCCGCAACTCGCTCTCGTCAGAGACGTCGCCGCTGACGTAATAGGGAATGCCGCAACCGCCGTAGGAGATCAGGCTGTCCTGATCCACCATGGTGATCTCCCAATCCGGCTGCAGCCGCATCAATCTGCAGGCGGCCTTGGGACCTGCGGCCACTGCTCCGACAATAACGATCTTCTTGCTCATGGCACATCCTCCTCGTGCTGTGAAATGAAACGATTATGGAAACAATCAACGCAATCCTGGCCGGCTCGACGGCAGGCGGGAAGACCCGCGCACACCGTCGGCCGGCGGCTATTCTTCAATCTTCGGAATCTTTGGCTCGTTTCCAGTCTCCGACGGCTCGTCAACCGTAGCCGTGGCGGCCGCAGCGACCCGGGCGGCCAGGGAGGCGAGAAAAGCAGGCTGGTCAAACAGCGGCGCCGACCGGGTTCCGGTGATCTCCGCCTCGACCGTAGGTTCTCCAAGCACCGAAAGCTGGGCCTGCTGCGCCAGTGCCTCGGTCAACGGCATCTGGACACGATAGTCCAGCGTGCCGTTTGCCTCTGTGACGCCCCGCACCACAATGTCCTGATCTCCGGCCAGCAGGCGAACCGGCGCACAGTTCATCCGACCGTTCTTGGCCTCGCAGGCCAGTTCGCGATCCTTGCAGCGCAACTCGCCGGGCGGCAAACCGGCGACTTCCAGCACAGCCTGCAGGGCGCCGACGGGCTTGAATCGCATGTTGCCCACATTGAGAACCGCTTTGAATGTCGGTCGCGCCGGGCCTTTGCCGGTCAGCGGCAGGGTCAGCATTTCCACTCGGAGGTCGACCGTGCCCTGGGGAACGGCCAATAACCCGAACAGGGGATGCAGCGGTCCCAACAAACCGGTAACCATCGCCGGTTGCAGCGGCGCGCCGAGCAGGACCTGACTGGCGGGCGGCAGGGTCAGCACTGTTTGTTGGCCTTCCCGCTGCCACTGCGGCTGGAGGGCCAACTTGCCGTCGCCCAAAGGCGCCGCGATCTGCGCCGTCATCCGGCCCCGGTTGAGTTCCGCCGTCAACGGGATTTGGCGCAGGGTAAGGCCGAAGATCCGCAGGGCATCGAGGGGCAGCTGCGCGGCCAGGGTGACCTGCTCCATATCCATCGGCAACCGCAAAGGCGCGCTCAGGAGAAAGGTTCCCGGTTCCTTGCCGGACAAGACCGTCTCCCGACCGACAAAGGGCGCCAGCAAGGGGGCCAGCGCGGGATAATCCGGCGCCAGGCTCCCCTGCAGTTCCAACAGAGGTGCAGCATTGTCGCCGGCCTTGTCGCGGATCAGTCCCGTGCCTTCAAGGCGCAGCGGCCGCGTTTGCAGGGAAAAGGCGGGAATCTTCACCTCTCCGTTCCCCTGCCGATCACTGGCCAGGCTCACCTTGAATTGCAGGCGGGGATCGGCGAATATTTTTTTTTGCGCCAACCGCAGCTCAAAGGGTTCCATCACAACCGCCAGTTCGCTTGAGCGCTCCTGGCCGAGGACGCGGGAACTGAACGTGGCGCGCGCCCGCCCCTTCAACTCGGCCTCATCCGCCAGCCAACCCTTGGCCTTGCACAGATTGGCCGGCAGGGCGGCCTTGCTGTCGCTCTGGATCTCCACAGCGCGAGCAGACGACGGCAGACGCCAGTCGTCCACCACAAAACCGGCGTCAACAACTGCGTCGGCCGTGATGCAGCGCAAGTGACGCAGGGCCAGCCGGCGCTTTGCAAAATCAACTGAGATAAAGGATTTTTCCAGCTCCTGCAGGTCCCGCCAATTTTCAGCGACCTTGAGTTCTCCGACCGTCAGGCCGGCGGCGCTCAACAGATTGCTTCCGTCCAGGGCGATGGTCGCGCGCGGGGCCTGCGCCAGCATCCCGGCTGGGGTTGCGATCACCAGGTGCTCCACGCCGCCGGTCAGGGCGTCCAGGGTCACCCGGCTGCCATGCCACTGCCCCGAGCCGTCAAAGGACAGCCGTCCTTGCAGGGCAAAGGGCGGCGGCGATGCGGCAAGGGCGGAACGCACGGCGCTGAGTCGCGTCAGATCGACCGTCCCTTTGAGGGCGCAGTTGGCGGCCTCCTTGGCGCTCTCCGCCAGGCCAGGTTCCCCGGAGGACGACGTCTCCTGCAGGTCGGAGCCTTGCCACTCAAGGTTCCCCAGCCATCCAGAGCCGGCAAATCGCAGAGACCGCAATCCGCCGTTGTGGAAAAACGAGGGCAGCCCGACGGCTTCGGCGTTCAAGGAAAAAGGATGGGCAGGCAGCAGAACGGTTTGGCCCTGCGACAGGGCAAAATCATCAACGGCAAGCCGCATCTCAAGCCGATAATCGCCTTGGTCGTCCTGCCGTGACGAGGCGGCAAATTCTGCCTGTCCCCTGGGGTGAAACTCAAAAGCAAAAATTTTGTCGAGTTGGTCAGCCATCCGCCCCAGATCGGCGGTGGCGCGCAGGGTGAACGCCTCGGCGCCGCCGCTGCCGTTGGCGTCAAAGAATGGCGCATGCACCCTCAGGCTGTGCAGCGTCGCCGCTCCGTCCACAACCCCCGCCTCGGCGCTCAGGGCCAGCGGCGTGTCCCAGGCCAACTCCCGCCCGCCATGGACCACCTCCAGGCGCTCGGTCCGGCAATCGGCCTGCAAACGCAGGTCAGCGGGCGCGCCTTCGGCCTGCAGCGAAAAATCGACTGCCCCCTGCTTGACCACGGTTTGCTGATGCAGGGCGAGCAAATGCGGCAACTGCGCCGCTAGGGCCGGCAGATCAATCGACCCCTTGGCCGCAAGTTTAGCGGCGTGTCGGTCCAGGCTGCCGCTGGCCGTAAAGCGCAAGGGGAGGGTGTTGAGGTCCAAGGTTGCAAGCCGCCACTCGTCGGCGCGACGACTGCCTTTAAAAGAGAATTGGAGCTGGGCCAGCGACGGTCGATCCTCGCCGAGAAAGCCGCCGGCTAGCTGCAGATTCCGCAGGGAGGCGTCGCCTTCGACCGCCAGTTCATCAACGCCCGAGGCGTTGAGACGGCAGGCGGCGTTGAGCACGCCCACGCCGCGGGGCGTGTTGCCTCGGGCGGCGGCCAGTTCAAGAAAATCGGCGAGTTCCAGATCCCTGATTTCCACATCGGCGCGGGAAATCAAGGACGCAAGCAAGGGTTGTCCGGCAGCGGGCAGATTGACAAACCCCTGGGCTCGCAGATGGCCCGCCCCCTGGCCGGCGTTGCACTCAAAGGCGTAATTGACCGAGCCCATGGCCAGGCTGCCGCTAAACTCGATGTTGCGGGCAAGCTCCCGGCCTGAAGGTGCGCTCTGATCGACCACCCGGCCCTGGTTGACCGTAAGCCGCAGCGTCCAACGCTCCCACCAGGGCTCAGCACCGGATGCGGAAGAGGCTCCGGCGCGGTCCGAACCAGAACCCGTCTGTGGAGCCAGCACGACAAGCGTCGGCTGGTCGACCGTTATTTCACCAAGATAGGAAGGCGCGAGCAACAGGGCCAGCAAGCCCTTGTCGCTTGCCAGGGTCGGCGCGTGCAGTTGCAGGCCAAGGGCAGGATCATTGTAACGGAAATTATCGCAGCGCAACCCCTGGCGCCAGCCCTGAGAGCACGACTGCGCCTCCAGGGCTCCGGGAAGGCGGAGCCCCCCCCAGGCGAGCACTCTCGGCGCAACCGACGGCAGGCACAGCAACGACGGCAGAAAAAACAGCAGCGCCGCAAACGCCAAGGAGACGGAACATGCAATGAAGCGTTTTGTCTTGTTCACGGCTCCCCGTTCTCCCACAGCTGAACACTTGTATAACTACCGGATACCACTGGAGCAACTTGCCGCGAAAGGGCGCCCTTGTCAACCCTGGAATAGACGACTGAAGGAAGAAAAGCCGTTGAATCTCCGACAGATCCGCATGCAATCGGCTCGCCGGCAGAGAATGCCGCAGTTCTGTGGCGCGGGAAAAATGAGGAGTGTGGACCGGCGGGAGATAGCCGATCAGGCGGGGGGAAACAGGCGGCCGCGACGGATCATCTCGTCGAGTTCCGCCATCTTCTTGTGATAACACTCGGGACAGATGCCGTGACTGAGATCGCTGCCCGTGGTTTTATTGAGGAATTGTTCAATGCTGATCCAACGGGCCTCGCCGTTGGCGTCTGGTTGGCGATCGCGGATCTTCTTGCAGTCGCTGCAGATGGAGAGCAGGGATTCATAAATCCGCACCGTTCGCCGTAGTTTGCGGTCGGCCAGGCAACGGCCAACGCGCAGAATCATCTCGTCGTAGTCGTAGGGCTTGGCCAGATAATCGTCCGCGCCGAGGCGGAGCGCGCCGACCGCGGATTCCAGCTCGCCGTGGCCGGTGAGGATAAACACCGCCTGCTCCGGTCGCTTCTGCTTGGCCTGCCGCAACACCTCCAGGCCACCGATTCCGTCCATGATCAGATCGGTGATGATCAAATCATACTCCCGATCAAGCAACCCCAGCGCTTCCTCGCCGCTGGCGGCCGCTTCGACGGCGTGGCCCTGGTCGAGCAGATTGAGCCGGAGCGTTTCCCGAATCAGCGCTTCGTCGTCGACGATCAGAATTGTTGCGCGTTCCATCCCTTGTCACCTTCCCTGTCGTCAATCGGCAGCAACACCGTCATGGTTGTTTCCCGAGCTGAAGTCGATGCCACCCGGATCTCGCCGCCATGGGCTTGGACAATCCCGCAGGCGACCGACAGCCCCATTTGGGCCTCCTGATCCGCCATGCCGGAGGCGCTGTCGGCGGAACACCCCGCGCCCGCAAGCTGGGCCTGCGCTTGGCCGCCCAAGCCGCAGTCAGCGCACCCCAGCACAATCCGCACCCGGTCGCCCTCTCGGCCGGTCTGAATCCTGAGCCCGCCGCTTTCCGGCAACGCCTCGCCGCTGGTCTTGATCAGGCTGAGCAACGCCTGACGGATCTGCGGCTCGACGCCGGTCAGCGCCATGGGCCCGGGGCCGTATTCTTTGCGCACTCTGACCTTGGCCATGTTCAGATGTTTGTTGAGCAGCTGCAACACCCCGTCGAGCGTCTGATGGAGATCAAACACGCCTCTGGCCTCAGAAACCGGCGCAGCGGATCGCTGCAACTCCCGGATCAGTTGCTTCATGCGCTTGCATTGCTCCACGGCCAGGGCCAACAAACCGGATTCAGCCGTCGGCAGGTCCGGCTTTCGCGCCAAACGCTCAATCAGTCCCAACACCCCGCACAACGGGTTGTTGAGCTGATGGGCAACGGCGGCAACAAGCGAACCTATTGCGCTCAAACGCGCGGCCCGAATCAATTGCTGCCGGGTGCGGTCCAGTTCGGCGGCCAGGCCCGTGCGTTGCCTTTCCATCCGATTCAAGACGGCGGCGTCAAACACAGTGAGCGCAACCTCGGCGGCTTGAGCGCCATCGCCAACCAACGCAACCGCGCTGAACACAATCTCGACGACAAGTCCGTCTTTACGCCGCAAGCGGGCCGCAACCGCCTCGCAGGGCAGGCGCTCGGGGTTTGGCTCGGCCGGCGCGCTCTCGACATCGGCCCACAACGCCTTCCACGGGAGCTCAAGCAGCTCGCTTGCGGTGTAACCGGTCAGCGCAGCCAGCCCCTGATCAAGCGCGCAAAATCGCCCGCCCCGGAGCATGCCGCAGCCAGCGGGAGCGACCCAAACCCCATGCGGCAACGGCGATTCCGCCGGTCTCTTTTCATGACCAACGCCTTCTAACTGTTTTTCGGACACTCCGCGCTCCACACCTCTTCCGCCCCCTTCGCAACATCGCCGCAACGGGGCGGCTTCAGTGCGGCAAGCGCCTTTCCATGCGCAACCGCGTGCCCTTGGCGATTTCGTCTCCTATAGCAAACCAGCCGGCAAACAGCACGCTCAAAAGACGGAATAACATACAATAAATCAACACCAAGCCCCTCCCCCCTTGTCGCGCAAGGGTTTCGGCGCAACACGCCAGAACGGGCCGGCAGAGCCAAACAAAACGATCCGAAACAGGGAAAATCTCGCTGAGGCCAGGCAAGCAAAACTCCGGCAAAACACGCAGAGATCGTTTATAGTGGCCGCGCCCATTGCACCGTGATCGGCCGCCGCGCGAGCCCCCCCCGGTGGGAACAGCAACCAACCGCACGCAAAAGGAGAACGCCATGTGGAAAAAACCGCACACCCTGGAAGAACTTCAGGCCGCCTGCACCTCGACCCTGGTGCAGACCCTGGGCATTGAATTCACCGCCGTTGGCGACGACTACATCGAGGGCCGGATGCCGGTGGACGAACGCACCATGCAACCCCTGGGCCTGCTGCACGGCGGCGCTTCGGCGGCCCTGGCCGAAACCCTGGGCGGCGCCGGGGCCTATCTCTGCGTCGAGGAAGGAACCATCTGCGTGGGACTGGAGATCAACGCCAACCATATCCGGGCGGCGCGGCGGGGTTGGGTGATCGGCCGGGCCACCCGCTTGCACCAGGGCCGCACCACCCAGGTGTGGGACATCAAGATCCGCGACGAGCAGGACAAACTGGTCTGCGTCTCCCGCCTGACCGTGGCGGTACGGGGACCGGGAGCTCATTGAGCCGCACCTGATCTGACCTCACCCCCGTCGCTGATTGCCGATAATCACAGCACACACATTGCCGGCAAGTGGCGCATTCCTGACCTGCATAGGCGGAAAGAGAGACGAGCGGTTAGTGCAGCACCAAGGAAAGACGGTTCTTTGTTCTGGGCCGAAGCCTCCCCCGGCGCATCAGGCCAGCGTGCCAAGCACAGAATAAAACACCCCCTGCCAGGCGCGCCGACAGGGGGTGAAAAATTGGACAAAAACAAGGCTACAGGGACATGAGAGCAACCCTTTAGTTTTGCAACTCCCATTCTCCGTATTCGTTCCGGCAGGCCGTGCTGTAGGTCCGCTGGGGCTTGCCGTCAATAACGGCGCTGATTTCAGCCTTTCGACACACCTGATGGGTGGATTGATTCTGATACGCCGGTTGTGGGGTAACCGCATACCTGTTGCCGGAATCCGGGTTCACCCAGGTCGAACGCTGGTTCGACCCGCCCCGCTCGTAGACGTTGTTGAGCTGATCCCGATCATGCTTGTCCATTTCGTTGCCGACAATATAGCCCAGCATGCCGCCGACCGCTGCGCCAATCAATGTAGCGCCGGTATTGTGACCAATAGCCTGACCAATAAGGGCGCCGGCAGCCGCGCCGCCGGCGGCCCCTGTCTGCCCCTTCGTGGCGCACGAGGACAACAGCAATAAAAAAAACAGGGCAACGACACTCAAATATTTCACAATTTCTCTCCTTTACATGTTCTGTCCGGCAGCGCCGAACGCTTCTCATCACCAGTTTGGCGGATATTGACAAGGACCAGTCGTGTACTCTTTCGCCGGCTGGCCGTATTGATCAAACAGGGTTCTTCCGTAACCGTCCAGCACATACCGTTCCCATCGGCACATCTCCGGCTCAACGCGCGGTTGGTACGCATACGCCGCCGGTTGCGGCTCAACATACACCACGGGCTGCGGCGGAGGAGGCGCCGGCTGCAGCGCAGCGCCCACGACGGCGGCGCCAAGCACCAGACCGCCCAACCCCCAAAGCAGCACATCATCTCCATGCCCCCCGTGGCCGTGACGTCTGGGTTCTGCATACCAACAGCTTCCGGTTGACGGCAACAACGACAACAGCAGCACGCCAACCATCACAGCAAGAACTGTTTTTTTCACCATTTTGATCACCCCGGCCGCAACAGGGCCTTTTTGCGTCTTGACGCCTGCACTTGGCTCGCCTCCAATTAGGTCGAAGCCAGGCAACAAAAGACAAGACAGAGACGGCATGTTTTAGCATTTGCCGTGCCAATGGCCGGGCGAGCCATTGCATTTTTTAATGAATATTTCCAAGGCATTCACCCCAAACAACAGGCTCTGCGTCAAGAGCCTGCGAGTTTACAAATGCCTTGCTTGGAAGGTCCCCGCTGGGCGCGTTCAAGCCCGCAAGGTCCCTTTTGACGGCGCTCTCCGCATCTGGGTAATTTTTATACACCCTGGCCCCGATAACGCGCGCAATGATCCACGAAGGACCAAAGGCCATAACCACTACGGCATATCAATCAAATAGCTCCATTGCATTTTCCTCAAACACAGTCCGGACTCCCGGCCATTGGATATATTTTACCCAGGCCAAAATCCTCTATAAAAATTTTTCACTTTAATATCAGCGTATTGATTTTTTCGCCAACATGCAGGCAAAGAAGCATCCGTGACGATTCAGCCCGCGAAGGCAGGCGAGCGATGCACCGGCCTGCAGTTGTTTCGGGGGAGTGTGGCGGACGATGGAAGCTGGAGGAACGGAATTGCCCTAAATGTCCCAAATCTCAAACCCCATTCAGCGACGCTTTGTCCACACAAGCGAGCCAGGAATTCTGGACAAAGAAAAAGGGGTTAAACCAGATGGCTTAACCCCTTGAATCGTTCTTGGTAGCGGGGACAGGATTTGAACCTATGACCTTCGGGTTATGAGCCCGACGAGCTACCAGACTGCTCCACCCCGCGTTGCAATCTAGACATATTACCAGATAAAAAAATTAAGTCAACCTTTCTCTTGCCCTTGTGCACCTTTTTCCAGCAACGCGGTGATCTTTTCCAGCACGGGCGCGGGAAAAGAGGTCAACTTCCCCTGCCGATTGACGCAGGCGTGGCAGGTGAATCCCTTCACCAGCAGGACGGCTCGGCCGTCTTCTGCGGGACGGGTTATGGCGTAATGAAAGCGGCAAGTGACCTTGGTGACCTCGACCAGCGAAGTGGAAATAGCGAGCAGATCATCATAGGCTGCCGGGGCTTTGAAGCGGAGATAGCTCTCGGTCACCGGCAAAATGCAGCCCATGGTTTCGATTGCGCTGTAGGGCAGCGCCCAGGCGCGCATCATCTCGGTGCGGCCAATCTCGAAATAGCGCAGGTAATTGGCGTTATACACCACGCCCGCCGCGTCGGTGTCGCCGTAGATCACCCGGTAAGGCGTGGTGAAAATCGGCTCGACCAAGCTGACCGCAAGCTTGCTCATGCCTGCTCCCGTTCGACAAACCGACGGAAAAAAGCAGCCCCGGAGGGCAACTCCAAGCCGTTTTCCTGAACCGCCGCCAGGACATTGGCCTCGGTGTAGGTGCGACCCGAAGGCGCGGCCACGCCCCTGGAGTCATAGAGAAACATCGGCACGGGCCAGTCTTCGTGGGTGCGGCGGTGAATCGGGGTGTAGTGATCCATAGTCACCACTAGGCGAAACGGTTCGCCGCGCCGCTCCATCTCCTCGACAATCGGCGCAACAATCCGGCTGTCGAAATCAGCCACGGCCTGGACCTTCTCCCGCGCCAAACCCTGGTGACCGGTTTCATCCGGAGCCTCGACATGCACCAGCACAAAATCGTCTTTCTCCAGCACCTTGAGCGCGGCCTGGGCCTTGCCCTCGTAATTGGTGTCGAGATAGCCGGTGGCGCCGGGGACGTCAACCACCTCAAGGCCGCCGAGCACACCGATCCCTTTGAGCAGATCAACCGCGGAAATCAGGCCGCCGCGAATGCCAAACCGCTGCTCCAGGGTTTCCATGGCCGGCCGCTTGCCCTCGCCCCACAGCCAGATGCAGTTCGCGGTCCGCTTTCCCTGACGCGCGCGCTCCCGATTGACCGGATGATCCGCCAGAATTTCCCGGGCCCGCGCCAGCAGCGGTCCAAAGGCCTCAACCTGCCGATAGGCTTGATAATAGCCGGCCACGTCCTGATCGGAATGATCATGGGGCGGCACAGTGGCAAACCCTGCGGGCACGACGCCCCGATACACCAGCAAATGGCGATAACTGACGCCGGGATGCAGGGCAAGCAGGTCGTTGCCGCATTCGGCCTGCAGGGCCGCGATCAACTGCCGGCTTTCCTCGGTGGTGATGTGGCCGCTGCTGTAATCAACCATGATCAGGCGACCGTCGCCCGGTTGCTCCACATGCACCAGATTGCAGCGGAAGGCAATGTCCTCCGGCGCCAGCTCCACGCCCAGGCTTGCGGCTTCCAGCGGGGCCCGGCCGGTGTAGTAGCGCTCCGGTTCGTAGCCCATCAGGGAGAGATTGGCCACGTCGCTGCCCGGCGGATAGCCCTCGGGCACGGTCCGGACCAGCAACATCTCGGAGGCGCGCGCCAGCCGGTCCATGGCCGGGGTGACGGCGGCTTCCAGCGGAGTTTGATTGTTCAAGGCCGGCACGGGAACATCGCCCATGCCGTCGCCAATCAGCAGGATATATTTCATAGGATCACGTAACCTTGTATGCCGGCGAGGAATTATTCTTCCTCAAGAATGCGGATTTTGACCACCGGCGCGGTGACGCTCGAAAGCCGGTCGATTTCATCCAGGGCCGCCCGCACCGCCGACTCCTTGGCGCTGTGGGTGACAATCACCAGCGGCACGGCGCCGGTTTTCTTGCGCCCTTTCTGGATCACCGATTCAATGCTGATCTCGTGCTTGCTGAGGATGCCGGCCACCGTGGACAGGACGCCGGGTTGATCGAGCACGGTCAGGCGGAAATAGTAGGGCCCGCGCAGTTCGTCCATGGGCGTGATCCGGCGCGGCCGCATCTCTTCGGGCAGATAGGACAGGGCCGGCACCCGGCCAATTGAGCCGCAGCGGATGTTGCGGGCGATGTCGACCACGTCGGCGGCAACGGCGCTGCCGGTGGGAATGCTGCCCGCGCCCAGGCCGTACAGCAGGATGTTGCCCACCGTGTCGCCGTGAAAATGGATGGCGTTGAAGGCCCCGTTGATCGAGGCCAGGAGGTGGCCCTGCGGCACCATGGTCGGGTGGACCCGGGCTTCGACGTGGTCGCCGTGATTGCGGCTGATGGCCAGCAGCTTGATCCGGCAGCCCAGTTCGCGGGCCAGCTCGATGTCCATGGGTTCGATGCGGGAAATGCCCTCGGTGGCAATCTCCTTGTGGGTGATCGGCATGCCATAGGCCATGGTCATGAGGATGGCGAGTTTGTGGGCCGTGTCGACGCCTTCGATGTCGTAGGTGGGATCGGCCTCGGCAAAGCCAAGCTGCTGCGCGTCCTTGAGCACCTCGGCAAAAGGAATGCCCTCGTCGGTCATGCGGGTGAGGATGTAGTTGGCGGTGCCGTTCATAATCCCCATGATCGAGAGAATCCGGTTGGCCACCAGCCCTTCCTTGAGGGCCTTAATCACCGGGATGCCGCCGCCGACGCTGGCCTCAAAGCCGACCTCGACGCCCTGCTTGGCGGCTGCGGCAAAGATGTCCGCGCCTTCCTGGGAGAGCAGCGCCTTGTTGGCGGTGACCACATGTTTGCCGCTGGCGATGGCCTGCATCACAAAGGTCTTGGCCGGTTCAATGCCGCCGATCAACTCAACGATAATGTCGATTTCCGGATCATTGATGAGCTGCGCGGCGTCCCTGGTGAGCGGGATGTCGGCAAATCGCTCCGGCATGGCGGTTGCGCCGTGATCGGCCACGCCCGCCAAACGAATCGTCATTCCGGTGCGCCTGATCAGCCGCTCCCGCTGCGACAGCAGCACCTCCGCCAACCCCTTGCCCACCGTGCCAAAACCGATCAACCCAACCTTGATTTCCTTCATGCAATCGTCACCTGAAAAAATGAGGAGGAATAATATATGGGCCGATTTCTACCCTCTTTCCCACGCCTTGTCAAAATGTATGCTCCGGCCGACAGCGGAACAACGCAGCCAAACGCCCTCGACCGTTTTGCGCACCCGCCTGCCGCACGCGCGCAACAACCCTTTGTTTTCGTGCGATTTGCCGAGATCATCACTTCCCCTGATCCAATCCATCATTTTTCATGGCGCATTCAGGCAAGGTACGGTATATTCCCGACGCTGATGAGAGGTCATTCATTTTTAGACTCTTTTTTTCGCTAATTATATAAAGATGTTACCCAACCATTCTTTGACTCACACATGGAGGAAGCCGGCATGAACATCCTTACTTTCGGTCCGAACGGCAGCGGCAAAGGCACCCAGGGCGCCATCATCAAAGAAAAATACGGCATCGATCACATCGAATCGGGCGCCATCTTCCGCGAGCACATCAAGGGCGGCACCGAGCTGGGCAAAAAAGCCAAGGCGTTTATTGACCGCGGCGACCTGGTTCCCGACGAACTCACCATCCCGATGGTGCTTGAGACCCTGGGCAAATCCAAGGAAAAAGGCTGGCTGCTCGACGGTTTTCCCCGCTCTCTGGCCCAGGCTGAAGCTCTGGACAAGGCGCTCAAAGAGGCCGGCATGAAGCTGGACTTTGTGGTTGAAATCATGCTGGACCGTCAGATCGCCAAAGACCGCATCATGGGTCGCCGCCTCTGCGCCAACGACAACAACCATCCCAACCACATCGCCTTTGACGCCATCAAGCCGGTTGAGAAAGACGGCAAACTGGTCTGCCGGGTCTGCGGCGGCGAGCTTTCCGCCCGCGCCGACGATCAGGACGAAGAAGCAATCAACAAACGCCACAACATCTACTACGACGAAACCACCGGCACCATGGCCGCAGTCAACTACTTCAAGGGGTTGCCGGGCGCTGCAGTGATTTCCATTGACGGTTCCAAGGGCATCAAGGAAGTTTCCGAGCTGATCCTGAAACAACTGCCGTAATAAGTAGTCGCTTCAGACGCACCACCCCAAACGTTTCCGCGCCCCTTGCGCGGAAACGTTTTTTTGTTTGACAGCCTCTGCTTTTCTTTTATGGTTGGCGACATGAAAACACTTATTTCGACCAATCTGGTCCAATCGATCATGGCCAAAGAGGCCTTTGTCAAGGAGTCGGTCGACGACATCCTCCGTTTGACCGACTGGATCCGCGAGGTGTTCGAGGACGGCGGCAAGCTGCTGCTGTTCGGCAACGGGGGCAGCGCCGCCGACGCCCAACACCTGGCGGCCGAATTCGTCAACCGCTTCCTGATCAACCGTCGCCCTCTGCCTGCCCTGGCCCTGACCACCGACACCTCGGTGCTCACCTCCATTGCCAACGATTTTTCCTACGAGCTGATCTTTGCCAAACAGATCCAGGCGCTCGGCAAACCCGAGGATCTGGCCCTGGGCATCTCCACCTCCGGCAACTCGCCCAATGTGGTCAAGGGCATGCTGGCGGCGCGGGACATCGGCATGAAAACCGTGGCCCTGACCGGCGGCACTGTCCGCCCCGGCGGCGAACTGGCCGCAGTCTGCGATCTGGTGCTCAACGTGCCGTCGGATTCGACGCCGCATATCCAGGAGGCCCATCTCTGGGTGGAACACCTGCTGTGTGAAATCGTCGAGCGTCAGATGTTTGCCGCCTCCTGACCGCCGCCCCCACTCTACATTCTCATAGATATGCCCATGGCCGCCTACCCCCCCGTTCCCCTTGATTTCAGCGGATTGAACACCTATTCCGTCTACGGTCGGCACTCCAAGGTGAGCGTCGAGGATTTTGCCAAGCCAATGCAGCCGGGCATGACCGTGCGGCAACTGCTGGCCGCCCTCCCCACCCAGCTGGCCGGCGTCGACTTCCCGGCTCTGGTGGAACGGATCGCCGAGGCCCATCGCCAACAACGACCGATCATTCTCGGCATGGGCGCCCACGTGATCAAGGTGGGGCTCAACCCGATCCTAATCGACCTGATGCGGCGGGGCCTGATCACCGCCATCGCCCTCAACGGCGCGGGCATCATCCACGACTCCGAAATCGCCATGGTCGGCCGCACCTCCGAGGAGGTGGCCGACGTCCTTGGAGCCGGGGCCTTTGGCGCGGCCCAGGAAACCGGCGAGGTCCTCAACCGGGCGATCATCGAAGGCGCAATACGGGACGTCGGCATCGGCCAGGCGGTGGGCGAAATGTTGCTCAACAACGGTTTTCCCCACAACGACAAAAGCCTGCTCGCCATGGCCGCGCACCTGCGGATTCCGGTGACCGTGCATGTGGCCATGGGCACCGACATCATCCACATTCACCCCTCGGTGGACGGCGGCGCCATCGGCAAGGCCGGCCACCATGATTTCCGCGTCTTCTGCCGGCTGGTCAGCGAACTCGAAGGCGGCGTCTATCTCAACGTCGGCTCCGCGGTGCTTCTGCCCGAGGTCTTCCTCAAGGCCCTGACCGTGGCGCGCAATCTCGGCCATCAGGTCAAACGATTCACCACCGCCAACTTCGACTTCATCCGCCATTATCGCCCGGCGACCAACGTGGTCCATCGCCCCACCCTGGAGGGCGGCAAAGGCTTCAATTTCACCGGCCACCACGAGTTGATGCTGCCGCTGCTGGCGGCAGCCCTCATTGACGCCGTCAGCGATCAAATTGACAAATAACCGCGAAGACTGTATATGGCCGCTACTCTTCAAACCACGACGGCACGCCGTCATCGCGACAGGATCGGTGCATGAGAACATTGCTGCGCATAGGGACGCGGGCCAGCCTGCTGGCCGTGACCCAATCCACCTGGGTTAAAACCCAGATCGAACAGGCCCATCCAGGCTTTCAGGTTGAACTGGTGAAAATCAGCACCAAGGGCGACCGCATCCTGGACGTGCCGCTGGCCAAGGTGGGCGGCAAGGGGCTGTTCGTCAAGGAGATCGAGGACGCGCTGCTGGCCGGCGAGGTTGATCTGGCGGTGCACTCGATGAAGGACGTGCCCACCGAATTGCCGGAAGGGCTGCACATCGGCATTATTCCCCACCGGGAAATCCCCCAGGACGCCTTTCTCGCCGTCAAACACGACTCCATCGCCGCCCTGCCCCAGGGCGCAACCGTGGGCACTTCCAGCCTGCGGCGGAGATCCCAGTTGGCGGCGCTGCGGCCCGACCTGACCCTGGTGGACCTGCGCGGCAACATCGACACCCGTTTGCGCAAACTCGACGAAGGCGTCTACGACGCCATCATCCTTGCCGGCGCCGGGCTCCGTCGCCTGGGCCTGGAACATCGCATCACCACCCTGCTCGATCCGACGCAGATGCTGCCGGCCATCAGCCAGGGCGCACTGGGCATTGAACTGCGCCGCGACGATGCGGAGCTGGAAGCGGCGTTGCAGTTTCTTCATCACCGTCCGACCGCGACCGCCGTGGCCGCCGAACGGGCCTTTCTCCTCCGTTTGGAAGGCGGCTGCCAGGTGCCCATCGGCGCCTACGCCGCTTTGCAGGACGGCGTCGTTTCCCTGACCGGCCTGATCGCCAGCGTCGACGGCCGCCAGATCATCAAGGAAACCATCGCCGGACCAGCGGACCAGGCCCACGCCCTTGGCCTGAGCCTGGCGGAAACTCTGCTGGCCCGAGGCGGCAAGGCCATCCTTGACGCGGTCTATTGCAGCGGCGCGGCAAGCCCGAACTAACATCCCTTTTCCCCAAGAAGACGCAACCTGTGACAACACACGACACCACCTCGTCCCCTGCCAACGGCAAAGTCTACCTCGTCGGCGCTGGCCCCGGCGACCCCGGCCTGATCACCCTGCGCGGCAAGTACCTGCTTGAGCGCGCCGAGGTCGTGGTCTACGATTATCTGGCCAACCCCAAATTGCTCAGCTATGTGCCCAAAGACGCGCAACTGATCTATGCCGGCAAAAAAGGCGGCGGCCTGCACGCCTACACCCAGGAAGGCATCAACCAACTGCTGGTGGAACACGCCAAACGCGGCAAGATGGTGGTGCGCCTCAAGGGCGGCGACCCCTTCATCTTCGGCCGCGGCGCCGAGGAAATCGAGGAGTTGGTGGGCGAAGGCATTGATTTCGAGGTAGTGCCCGGCGTCACTTCAGCAACCGCCGCCGCGACCTACGCGGGCATTCCCATCACCCATCGGGAATACACAGCCTCTGTTGCCTTTGTCACCGGCCACGAAGATCCGACCAAGAAATTTTCCAACATCGCCTGGGACAAACTGGCCACCGGCGTCGGCACCATCGTCATCTACATGGGCATCAAAACCCTGCCGAGCATCACCCAGAAACTGATCAACTTCGGCCGCTCGCCCGACACCCCGGTGGCCGTGGTCCGCTGGGCCTCCACCCCGCAACAGCATTCGGTGGTCGGCACCCTGGCGACGATCTGCGACGTGGTGCAGAAGGCCGACATCAAACCCCCGGCCCTGGTGATCGTCGGCGAGGTGGTCAAGCTGCGCAGCACCATTGACTGGTTTGAGAAACGGCCGCTGTTCGGCAGACGCATTGTCGTCACCCGCACCCGCGAGCAGGCCAGCGATCTGGTGGCCAAGCTCGAGGAATACGGGGCCGAATGTCTGGAATATTCAACCATTCACATCGAACCGGTGGACGATTACCAGGTGCTCGATCAGGCCATTGCCGAGATCGGCGACTACTCCTGGCTGCTCTTCACCAGCATCAACGCGGTCGTCTATTTTTTCCAGCGCCTCTTCCTGCTCGGACGCGACAGCCGCCATCTGGCCGCAACCAAAATCGCGGTGGTCGGCAAGGCAACCGCCGACGAGTTGCGCAAATACGGCGTTACCGCTGATCTGATTCCGGAAAGATTCACCGGCGAAGGGTTGGCCGAGGCCCTGGTGCGCACCGAGGTCAAGGGCAGCCGCATTCTGCTGCCCCGCGCCCTGCGGGCCAGCGAGATTCTCCCCGAGGTGTTGACCGACGCCGGGGCCGTGGTCACCATTGCCCCGGCCTACCGCAACGTGCCGCCCATGGGCCGGCGGGAGGAATTGCGCGACCAGTTGGAGAGCGGGACCATCGACCTGATCACTTTCACCAGTTCTTCCACGGTCAGCAATTTCCTGACCATGCTCGATGCAGGCAGCGACGAGGAACTGCACCGGCTGCTCGACCAGACGACCATTGCCGCCATCGGACCGATCACCGCCGACACGGTCCGGGAGCATGGGTTGCGGGTGGACATTCAGCCCGAACGATACACCATCGGCGACATGGTGCAGGCGATTGTTGCCGCATATCGGGACAAGGCCGCGCAGTTGGCGCGCTGATCACCGCTTCCGAGAAACTGGGCGTCGTCCCGCCTCGGCAAAAGGGCGAGGGCCGCAATCCCGGCCCGACCAATGGTCTGAGGAGCAGGACGTCATCGTCTGCGGAGCCTGCGGCGCGGCAATAACCCACCGCGACCAGGCGATCCAGATCAATCACCGCCACGATCACGCCTTTTTCAATCCCGCCGGCATTGCCTTTGCCATTCGTTGTTTCAGGCTGGCGCCCGGCGTCGCCCCTCAGGGAGAACCGAGCAGCGAATTCACCTGGTTCCCCGCCTACCGGTGGCAAATCGTCCTTTGCAGGACCTGCCGCGCCCATCTGGGCTGGCTGTTCACGCACACTGACTGCGATTCTGCCTTCCACGGTCTCATCGCCGACCGCTTGGCCTGAACCGGAGCCTCCGCGTCCCTCTCGCGCGCCCCTTGCCCAGGCCAGAGTCTCTGGCGCATTTTTCACAATAAATCTCAAAAGCTACGGCCAAGCGCGCCGGAATCGTTTTCTTTTGCATTGTTTTTCAGGGTGTTAGGCTGTACATTAACTATAACCTAACCTGCATACCGAGCGCCTGTCATGCCCACTCTTCTCCGACACATCGTGCAATCCGCCGTCATGGCGCTGATCGCCCTGCCGACCGCAAGTCTCCAGGCCGGCGAGCAGGCGTCTCCGGTGGTCGGCGCAGGGTATGACAATGCGATCAACAGCGTGCTGGCGGCAGGGATGTACGGGTTTGCCCCTGCTCCTGGCCTAAGCGTGCAATTGCAGCATTCAGACACCCTCTGGCAAGGTCTCAGCTCTGAGAAATCGCAGCTCAGCGGCCAGGCCATCACCTTTTCCTACGAAGGCTCCTCCGGGTTGCTCGAATTCTCGGCAGGCTACATCCTCTCGACTCAGGGCAGCGAACAAGAGCCAGGCGCCGTCTTTCTCGGCGTTGATCCCGGGATGAACAAGGTGTTTGATCCCAGCCGATCCTGGTATTTGGCCTTTGACCTGTCCCGTTCGTATCAGGTCGACGACAACATCTCGTTCACCTTGGGCAACAAGGCCATGCTGCTTAAAAACCCCTTTGACACCGAAGAGGGCCAAATTTTCTCCATGCTGTTCAACATGCCCATCTCCTACAAAAATTATCTCACTATCACTCCGGCGTTCCAATGGTCGCGTTCCCTCTCCGGATTCGGGGCCGAAACCGATTCCGCAGCTTCCGGCGCCGCCAGCGAAAAATCGGCCCAAGACGTTTTTTATGGCGGCGTATCCGTCAGTTTTTCCTACTGATCGCAACCGCCGGCTCTCTGCGGTTTCTCCCTGTGTTTTCCCCCAACGCCGCACGTTTTTTCTTTCCTTTTGCAGCAAAACGCATGAAGCTGAGCAAAGCGACCGACGTTTCGTTGGCCGCCTTGCCGACTTTTCACCTTTTCCATTCCAATCTTCAAACCAGAGACAGGAGCACCCCCGTGAATGTAACCCCTCTGCTCAAAGCCCTTTTCACCCGCAAACCATTTCCCCCTGCCGGAAAGCTGGCGGCATTGATTGCGGCTGCTTGCTGCTGTTCACTGCTCGCCGCCTGGACCCCAGCCGCCGCCAAAACAGCAGGTCCGGCAAAGCGACAGGTCATCTTTTTGCCCTTTGACGTCGAGATTCCCGGTTCCTACGCCTACCTCCGCAACGGCTTGGCCAGCACCCTGGCCAGCCGTCTGGCCTCCCGGGCCGACATCGCCGCCGTTGCCCAAGGCGGCGCCTCCGAACAGATGGCCAAGGCGTTAAAATCAGGCGATCACACCGTGTTCAGCCAACAATTACGACAATCCGGCGCGGATTATCTCATCATGGGCGCCCTGGCCCCCAAGGCCGGCCAGTTTGAATTGACCAGCTACGTCTTCTCTCAGTCATCCAATCAGGCGCCTAAAAAATTCCAGCAATCTTTCCAGACAGTTGACGACGCCATGACTGCGGTCGACGACTTGGCCTGGGCCATCAGCGGCGCAGTGTTCGGCGCCCCCCGACCAGATGCTGCAGGCGGCGGTTCCAAGGGCGGGCAAGGGATGGCGGCGTTCCAAACCGCGCACCCGGAACGGGCCTATCGCGAAGGATTGTTTGCAGGAACAACGACTGGCCTCGAAGCCGGCGGGCAGTTTGAGCTGGTCAGCACCTTCCGCAGCAAGAGCATCGCCGCCGAGGCCATGGACGTCAACGCCGGCGATCTCGACGGCGACGGCGTGGACGAGGTCGTTCTTTTGACCCGTTCGGCGCTGATGCTCTACCGTCATGAGGACGGGGCGTTTCGCATGCTGGCCACCGTCGACTTGCCCAATCATCTCCGCTATCACTCGGTCACCTTGGGTGATCTGAACAATAACAAACACAAAGAAATCTACATCAGCGGCAGCAACGGCGACAATCCCGACACCACGGCGATGGAATGGAACGGCAAAAAAATGACCACCCTCTTTGAACATGTCGGCTGGTATCTGCGCACCATCACGGCGCCGAACCAACCCGACATGCTCGTTGGCCAAAAAACGCTCGCCAGCGAATTCGGCGGCGGCGATATTCACCAGATGGCCCTGGACGCGCGGGGCGGCCTGAGCGAAGGCAAACAACTGGCCCTTCCCCAGGGAATCAACGTGTTTGACTTCACCCAGGCGGATATTGACGGCGACGGCGCGAAGGAAACCATTGCCGTCAGCAACGGCAGCCGGTTGCAGGTGTACGATGCCGCAGGCGCTCTTCGCTGGACCAGTTCCGAGACGCATGGGGCCAGCAACAACTTTTTTGGCACGTTGACCAGCACCAACAATGCGGTAAATTCCGAGAAAGAGACCACCTGGGTGCCGACTCGAATCGTGATCGAGGACCTTGACATGGACGGGATCAACGATGTGCTGGTGGGCAGCAACCGTCTTGAAACCGTGACCTTCATGCCGAACCTCCGATATTTTGACGGCAGTTCCCTGTCCGCCTACAAGTGGCAGAGCGGGGCCTTGACGCGCCTATGGGAAACCAAAAAAATCCCCGGCTACATCGCCAACTATCAGCTTGTTCACCCAGGAAAGCAGGGCGACCAATATCAGATCCTCTTTGCCGAGGCGCAAACCAGCTACCCCTTTGTTTTCTGGAACTCGGCGGCCACGTTCCTCAACAGCTACACGCTGCGGGTCAATCCAGCGGCCAATTAATTTTCCTTTCCGCTCACCGGGTCCGTCGACAGCACATCCGACGGACCCGGGCCTTCCCTTCCTTTCGCACAACCCACTGACTTAACGTATCTTTCCCCCCAAGGAAAATCAAAAAAAATTCGGTAAAAAAATTTTTACCGAGGTAAAAAAAACTTGACGGCTAGGCAAACCTACTATACTCTGAAATCATCGAAGATAAGGTATATGAGGTTTTCCGCTGTAGAGAAAACCTGCAATCAACATCTGATAACAAAGGAGAGGAAAATGAAAAAAGTACTTCTTGCAGGCGCCGCCCTGATGCTGGTTAGTGGCATTGCCTCCACCGCTTCAGCCGCCGCTGTTGAGCCCGGCGTCAAAATCACCGGTGATGCTCGTGTTCGTTTATTTTATCAAGACGACAATTGGGGCGATTTTGGCAATCGTACTGATGACGACTCCAACACTGACATGGATTCTCGTGTTCGATTGAATATTACCGGCACCGCTGCCGGCGGCGCTTATGCCAAGGGCCGTATTCGCATGTATGAAGGGTATGTGAGCGATATAGATAAAGACCCGACCGCTCCCGAAGGAAATAGCAACGTCTGGGTTGACATGGCCTATATGGGCATTCCTTTCACCGACGTGTTTACCCTGGAGTTGGGTAAATATCGCTCCACCTACGGCCCCATGGGCACAACCTATAATTTCTTTTACGATGACGTGCATCTGGCCGGTGGCCGCGGCATTATCAAGTTTGACAATGTCGAAATCAACCCGTTCATCGAATGGATGGAAGAAGCTCAGAATGCCGGCGACGATCCAGAGGCTTCTGATGCAGCTGCAGATAACGACGAGATGCGTTTTGGCGCACACGTCAAAGGCAAAATCAACAAGGATTGGACCGTCGGCGGCATGCTCGGTTATCAAACGGATGAGCGTGATGATGCTTATGACGCATTCGGCGTGCAGACTTTTGATCCCAACGAAGGATTTTTTGGTTCTATTTATGTCAACGGCAAGAGCGATGCCTTTGGCCTGATTGGCGAAATAGCTGTTACCGAGGCGGAACTGAACAATTTCAATGCCTGGGAGATTGACGATGTCGACACCGATTATATTGGCTCAGACGACACCGGTTTTGGCGGTTACCTGTTCCCGAACTACCAGCTCGGCAAGCTCAATATCGGGCTGAACCTGGGTATGACCACCGGCGGATTTCAGCCTGACCGCGCCTTTGGCTTCGTCATGATGGGCTCATCCGATAACAGCAGAATTAGTGCCGTACGCATTGGCGATACTGGCGACTGGTTGTGGGGCGGCCTGGTGGCCCAATATCAGATCAACGAGTCACTCAAATTGACCGGTAACTTGGCCTACGCTGATGTCGACGCTTGGGACGACAAAGGAATTGATGACGAGGGTCCTCAGACCACCAATGGCGGTCTTAAATACCCGCTTGACAACGCTTGGGAGCTCTCGGCAGTATTGCAGTACACCATCAGCAAGGGCATGGATGTCTACTTCTCCGCTGGCTACCTAGCACCTGAATTCGATGATTCAATTGCTTTTGATGGTTCAACTTTTTCAGAAGATGACGGAACTTTTGGCGCTCTGACCCGGTTTGAGCTCAAATTCTAAACATCCTTCATCTCTCTTCATAACAAAAGGCATTGGGTTCAATGAACCCAATGCCTTTTGTCTTTCCCCTCCGAGACGTTTCCGCTCGCCAATCAGGTGGGCTTAGTCGCTCCTCGGCAACACCACCGTCGCCCGCAGGCCGCCTTCGCTTCTGTTGTGCAGGGTCAGGCTGCCGCCGTGATCCTCGACAATCCGTTTCACCAGGGTGAGGCCCATACCCGTGCCGATCATCTTGGTGGTGAAAAACGGGTCAGCGGCGTGGCCGACATTCCCCTCGTCCATACCGCGCCCAGAATCACGGATGACAATCCGCACCCTGCCCTCCTCCAACGCCACCTCAATAAACAACTCTCCGCCATGGGGCATGGCCTCGACGCTGTTGCGGATCAGATGCACCAGGGCCTGTTGAATAAGCCGGGGATCCACGTCGACCAGCGGATCAACCTCCGGCAGCAGCAACGTCTGCTTGATGCCCTGCTCTTTTAAGGCGCTGAAGTGCAGCAGCAACGATTTGTGCACCAGAGGCAACAGGTGGGTCTTTTCGCGCACCGGTTTGACCTGATCAACAAAACTGAACAGGTCTTCCAGGGTTTTTTCGATTCTCTCGGCTTCGCTGGCCATCATGCCCAGAAACTGCAGCCACTCTTTGTTGTCGATTTTCCGGGCCAGCAGGCGCGCAGTGCCGCCAATGGCAGTGATCGGGTTGCGGATGCTGTGCGCCAGTTGCGCCGCCATGTGGCCAAGCGCCGAATAACGCTCTGCCTCCACAAGCAGATCTTTGTTCTTTTTCAGCTCGCTGGTGACGTCTTCCAATTCTTTGATTTTTCGTTGCATGTCGACATACAAGCGGCAATGCTCGATGGCCAGGCTGGCCTGACTGGCAAAGCTTTCCAGGGCGTGAATGCGCTCGGCGTCAATCGGGCTGCGGTTGACAAAATGATCGGCAATCAAAACGCCCAGGGCCCGACTGGGCGAATACAGGGGCACAACCACAAAGGTGTCTTCCTGGAGCAGCCCGACCAGATCCAGCGGCACCGGATAGTCGCACCGACCGCCCACGACGTTGATCGATTGCCGAGTGCGCACCGCCCGAATCAGCAAGTGTTCCGCATCGGCGGCGTCCACCCGCAGAGCCCGCACGATCCGGTTGACCTCGGCGTCTATCCCGGTTTCATTGCGCTGAATGCGGGCAAAAAGATCGTTCAAACCCAGGTCCTGCTGCTCAATATCGTGCCAAATGCGGCCGCCGTCCTCCCGATTGCCCGGTCCGATGGCCAAGCGGCCCTCCAGCGTCTCGCCGGCCTCGTCAAACAGGGCCAGAAACGCCCGATTGAACCGCAACCCCTCCTCGGCGGTGATGCCCACCAATATGGCGTGGAGGATCTCATCGAGTTCCACCATGCTCATATAGGCGGTGTTCATCTTCAGGGCCAGTTCATGGGCCAGTTGGATGCGAAAGTTGGCCTGCTCGATCTGCCGTTGGTACTGCCGGTTGCGGATGGTTAGCCGTCGCTTTTCCAGCACCCGGCGCAGGGTGGCCAGGAGATCGGTGAAGTGCACCGGTTTGGCGAGGTAATCGTCGGCCCCGTAGCGGAGGCAGGCCAGGGCCGTCTGCAGATCGGTGACCGCGGTCAGCATAATCACCGCCATATCCGGGTCGTGCTGCTTTAATTCAGGCAGGAGTTTCGTGCCGTCGGCGTCGGGCAGCCCGATATCGAGGAGCACCAGCGCCACCTTGTGCGCCGCCAACTGGCGACGCAGTCCGTCGGCGGAACCGGCGGCAACCGAGGCGTAGCCCTGCTGCTGGAGGAATTCCTGCAACAGGCTGACAATGTCGTCAAAGTCGTCGACAATGACAATCACCTCGCCCTCTTCCAAAAATTCATCCTCGGCAATGGAGAGGGGGGGAGGCGGAAATTGCTGTTCCATCATGACGACGCTCGCAGGTAATTATCTCATTGTTCCAACGTCTGGACCTGCCGCTTGTTCTACCCCTGAAAAAAAACCGTGTCAAGCGGCGGCGGCTCCTATTCTCGGATTGCCCCGGCGCGGCAACCGTGGTATGGACCACAAAAACTTCCTTCGAGCCGCCCGCATGTCCATCCCACCCTCTCCATCGACCGCGCCCCCAGAGGTCAGCGACGAAGCCTTACTGCAGGTCATCGCCGATTTCCTCGCCATGGGTCATGTTGACAACATCGTTGCCATGTTCCGCCAGGAGCCGCGCTATTTTGCCTGGACCGGCCGCCTGCTGACCGACGAACGCTTTGCCGTCCGCCTGGGCGTTTCCGTGCTTTTCGAACATCTGGCCGGTCTTTGCCCTGAGCGTCTCTCCCTGGCCGTGCCCGGATTGGTGGAACAACTGGGTCATCCTGTCGAGTGGGTGCGCGGCGAGGCCGCCAGCGTGCTGGCCATTGTCGGAACCGAGGCCGCCCTGGCCGCGTTGCCGCCGCTGCTGGACGACCGATCGCCCCAGGTGCGGGAAATCGTGCGCGACATCCTGGGCTTGCCGACGCATGGATAAGATTTTCGGACCAGAGGGCGTGCTCGCCACCCGAATTGCGGGCTACGAGGCGCGTCCCGGCCAGTTGACCATGGCCAAGGCCGTGGCCCAGTTGCTTGAACACCGTGAGGAAGACATCCCGGATCAGGCCTCTTGCCTGGTGGTGGAGGCGGAAACGGGACTAGGCAAGACGCTTGCCTATCTGATTCCTGCGGTGCTCAGCGGCCGCCGGGTGGTGGTCTCCACCAACACCCGCAACCTGCAGGATCAGATCCTGCAACGAGAAATCCCCCTGATCCTGGAACATATTGATCCGGACCTCAAGGCCCTGTGCGTCAAGGGCCGGCAAAACTACCTCTGCCTCTACCGCTGGCGGCAGCTGCAGGCGGCCCGGCAGGCGGATCTGTTCACCGGCGCCGAGGGCAAAACCATTGACGCCTGGCTGGGTGAAACCGTCCACGGCGACCGCTCGGAACTCAGCTGGCTAACCGCATCCTCGCCGCTGTGGCAAAAAATCTGTTGCCAGTCCCATTTTTGCCTCGGCGCCAACTGTCCCGAAGCCGCCGGCTGCTTCCTCAACCGGTTGCGACGCGACGCCGCCGCCAGCCGCCTGCTGATTGTCAACCACCACCTCCTGTTCTCCGACCTGGCTGTTCGCCGGACCGGCTACGGCGAGGTGCTGCCGCGCTACGAAACCGTGATTTTCGACGAGGCCCACCACGTCGAGAACGTGGCCACCACTTTTTTCGGCTTCACCTTTTCGCGCTACCAGATCATTGATTTGTGCGGCGACGTGGAACGCAACGCCGAAACCGAACTTTCCGGCAAGGCGCAACAGGCGGCAATCAGCGCCGCTGCGCGGCTGACCAGCGCAGTCGAACGGCTGGCAAGCGGATTTCCGTTGCACAAGGGGCGGTTTCTTTTGCAGCCTGTGCTTCAGGACCAGCCGCAGCTCCAGACAATGCGCGACGACCTCCGCGCGGCGCTGGAGCATCTGAGCGATTCGCTCGACAACCTGGTTGCAGCGGAAGGACCGTGGCGGCAGTACGGCGACCGCGCCCAGGATTTGACCGCGCGCCTTGACTTGATTCTGGCTGAATCGGGCCACGAGCCAACAGAAGAGGAAGCGCGGTTCACCTACTGGTATGAACGGACCGACCGCAACCTGACCCTCTTTGCCACCCCGGTGGACGTGTCGACCGAGTTACAGGAGGCTTTGCTCAGCTCGGCCCGGCACTGCGTGTTCACCTCGGCAACCCTGACCACGGGCGGGCATTTCAAATATTTTCTCAAACGCCTGGGCCTGGCCGCCGACACCCCCACCCTGTCCCTGACCTCGCCTTTTGATTATCCCGGCCGCACCCTGCTCTATATTGCCGACGCCCAATTCCCCGAACCGGCGGGGCCGGGCTATCCGCAGGCCCTGCGGGACTGCATGGAACAACTGATCAACCACGCCGGCGGCCGGACGCTGGCCCTGTTTACCTCGTTTGCCGCCATGGAACAGGCCTACGCCAGCCTACGTGATCGCCTGCCCTATCCGCTCCTCATCCAGGGCGAGGCCCCGCGGCGCACCCTGCTGCGCCAGTTCAGCCGGCAAACAGACTCGGTGCTCTTTGCCGTCGCCAGTTTCTGGGAGGGCGTCGACATCCCCGGCGAATCGTTGAGCCTGGTTATTATCGACAAATTACCGTTTGAAGTCCCCAGCGACCCTGTTATTATGGCGCGCATCAACCGGATCAAGGCCTTGGGCGGCAATCCTTTTGTCGATTTCCAGACGCCGCGAGCCATTCTTACCCTCCGCCAGGGAGTGGGTCGGCTGATGCGGACCGCAGACGACCGCGGCGTTATCGCCATCCTCGACACCCGGCTGTTTACCAAAGGGTATGGCCGTCAATTTCTCAAAAGCCTGCCCCCCAGCCCTCTGACCAGGAATCTGGACGAGGTGGCGGCTTTTTTCAAGAGCAGCAATGAAACCACCTGAGATGCATCACCCCACGGACCTGCGCGGCATGGCCGCACGCGTCGCCGCCCGCGTTGAAACAAGCATGCGGAGCGACCTGGACGCCGCCTTGGCCGGCAGCGATCCGCTCTTGGTTGCGGTGTTGCACTATGCCCTGTTCAACGGCGGCAAGCGCATCCGCCCTTTGCTGACGGTGCTTTGCTCGCGGTGTTGCGGCCGTGACGACGAGTCCCTGTACCTGCTGGCCGCCGCCTTTGAATATCTGCATGTGGCCACCCTGGTTCACGACGACGTCATCGACCGGGCCGAGCAGCGACGCGGCAAAGACACCGTGGCGGCGCGATACGGCCTCTCCGCAGCCATCCTCGCCGGCGATTGGCTGCACGCCCGCAGCATGCATTTGATCGGCAGACTGGCGGGTGCGGACGGTCTGGAAATTTTTTGCCAAGCCACGGCCTCCATGGTCAACGGCGAATTCGAGCAGTTGCGCTACGTTGGCGACGTCGCCACCACGGAACAGCAGTATTTTAACGTCATCCGCCAGAAGACCGGCAATCTCATCGCCTCCACCTGCGCCATTGGCGCCCTGTTCGCCGGCGCCGACGAAACCCGGCAAAAAGCCCTGGCCGCTTACGGCGACCATATCGGGGCCGCCTTTCAGGTGGTGGACGATCTGCTGGATTTTCTTGGCAACACCGACAGCACCGGCAAAAAAACCGGCAACGATTTTATCGAAGGCAAGATCACCCTGCCCCTGCTGAACGCCTTGAACCAGGCAACCGACCAGGAACGCCAAGCCGTCCAAGCCCTGATGGAAGGTGATCGCACCCAGCCCGAGGCCTACCGGCAACTGTATGCGCTGATCGAACACCATGGCGGCTTCCATTCCGCCGCCCTGACGGCCCGGCAACTCGTTGAAGCGGCCCTTGCTGCGCTTGCCCCTTTCTCCGCCTCAAGCCCAGAGGGAGAAAACGTCGCCTTGCTCAAGGAACTGGCCGAATACGTCCTGGCCCGAAAAAAATAATCCGCTCTGGCCGTGCCTTTTCCCCCAGTTCTCCGCCTGGCCGCCAGCGCGGCCCTGATCCTGATTGTCGTCTTGTGCCTGGCCCGAGGCCGCTCGCCGGTGCCGGTCACCGAACAACCTCCTGGCCAGCAAACCGCTCAAGCGCAGCCGCAGGAGACTCCGTTGCCGCCGACCACCTTGCCGGCGACTGAAGCGCCTACTGCGGGCGCCTCCGCGCCTGGCAACGAGGTCAATCCGCCGGCAGACGTTCTCCCGACAGAAGCGCCGTCTGCGCCGGACAAGCGTCCGTCCCCGTCCCAGGCGGCAACTGCTCTTCCCGGCAATCCCCCCCCGCGCCCCCGCATTGCCGTCATCATTGACGACATGGGCTACAATCGCCCCATGGGCCGCCAATTTCTCCAAATAGACGCCGACCTCACCTTTTCCTTTCTCCCCGAAGCGCCGTATACCAGCGAGTTGGCGGAACAGGCGCATCGAACCGGACGCACCATTCTGGCGCATCTGCCCATGGAGCCCAAGGACAGCTCTTGGAAATTAGGCCCGGAGGCCCTGAGAATCGGGGATACAGCGGAGGAAATCTCTCGGAAAACCGAAGGGATGCTGGCGATTGTACCCCATGCCGTCGGGGCCAACAATCACATGGGGTCGCGCTTTACCGAAAACAGCCAGGGAATGCGACGGATGCTGGCCACCCTGAAGGCGCATTCTTTTTTCTTTATCGACTCGTTCACCACTCCCGCATCACTGGGGGAGACAACAGCGCGACAGCTGAGGCTGCCGACCGCCCGGCGTCATGTTTTTCTCGACAACACTCAGGACCCCGAATCAATCTGCCGCCAACTCGGCCAACTCGTGGCCCAGGCCAAACAACGGAGACAGGCGATTGGCATTGGCCATCCGAATCAGGCCATGTTCACGGCCCTTGGAAGTTGCGGGCCGGCGTATTTCGCCGAGGTTGAACTGGTTGGCGTGCACCAGTTGGCGCACTAACCGCTCAGCCGTCTGCACGCATCAATCCCTCGAAAGCAACAGTTCAGGCATCCAGCTCCGGCACCAGAAAACTGATGCGTTCCTCCTCGCCTTCCATCTCCTCAACCGTCTCGGCCCCCTGCCGCTGCAACCAGGCCACGACCTCCACCACCAAATGCTCCGGCGCTGAAGCCCCGGCGCTGACCCCGACCCGTTCGACGCCGGCAAACCATTGCGGATCCATCTCGCTGGCGTCGTCAATAAGATGGGCTGGGGTGTGCCGCAACTCGGCCACCTCGCGCAACCGATTTGAATTGGAGCTGTTTTTGGAGCCCACAATCAGCACCAGATCCACCCGGTCGGCCAACTCGCGGACCGCCGCCTGCCGGTTGGTGGTCGCATAGCAGATATCGGTCCTCTCCGGCTCTTCGATGTGGGGAAACCGCCTGCGAATGGCTTTGAGCATCTCCTCGGTGTCGTCAACGCTCAAGGTGGTCTGGGTGACATAACCCACCTTGTCCGGATCGGTTACCTGAAGATCGACGACCTCCGAGGCCTTCGACACCACATGCACCGGCCCCACAGCCTGGCCGCAGGTGCCCTCAACCTCGGGATGCCCTTTGTGTCCGATCACCAGCACGTCAAACCCCTGGGTGTTGAGCCGGATCATTCGCCGATGCACCTTGGACACCAGCGGGCAGGTGGCGTCAATAGTCCGCAAACCCAAGTCCCTGGCTTTTTCCTCCACGATCCTAGACACGCCGTGGGCGCTGAAAATGGTGACCGACCCCTGGGGAATGTCTTCCAACTCCTCGACAAAAACTGCGCCGCGCCGCCGCAATTCCTCAAGCACATGGGTGTTGTGGACAATTTCATGCAGAACGTAGACCGGCGGCTGGTAATGCTCCAGGGCCTGATGCACGATGGCTATGGCGCGATTAACGCCGGCGCAAAAACCGCGGGGCTTGGCAAGAATAACTTTCATGAGACAAATCCGGGTGCTGTTTCAGATGAATGCGAACAAAGGCCGAACCGTTTCCGGTTCAATTTTCGATTTTTTTGACCGCCTCAGCGATCGAAAGCGGGTAGGGATGATGCTTGCGGAGAAACACCGGCATGCTGTTGCGCGCCTCGCGGGCCGCATCCAGACTGTCGTACATGCCGTAAAAAACAAACAGGGTGGGCGGGGTGGTTTTTTTGCGCAGAATAAAGAATTGATCGCGCACCGGATAGTATTCATCCTGGGTCAAGATGTCGGCGATGCTTGCCGGGGCCTGATTGGACCCCAGCATCATCAATTGAATGGTAAAGCCGCCTTTGTAAATGCCTGCCAACCAACTGGCGCTGGCGCCCAGTCGGTCGCGATAGAGTTTGTCGCCGTCCCTGATTTCCCGGGCCACGGTCGGTTGCGCGCCGCCCGCGCCCTGATCTACGAGCTGAGGCGACGTTTGCCCGACGCCTGTTGCCGTTGCCGCGGCTGAGGTGATGTCGGGAATCTTTTGCACGGTTACAGAAGGCGACTGCCTGCCGACGCCGCCCAGCAACAGGCCGAGCGCCAGCGCCAGCGCCACGGCGCCGGCGAGCGCGCCCACCAAAAGTTTGTTGTCGCAGAGCAGCTCATACATCTCCATCATTCTGTTGTCCAACGGGAGACTTTCAGCGGCGTCCGGGTCGACGTGGTCCAGCAGCACCATGAAGGATTTTTCAGCGCAGAAGGCTTTCAAAGCCTCCTCGGCAAGAATGTTGATCATCCGCAAATTACCCTGAGCCGCCGCGAAAATTTTGGCAACCGCGCCCTCGGTGAAAACTTCAGCGAACTGCTCACGCCCCATGCCGGCCGCGTTCAGGCGATAGCGAAGGTATTGCCTGGTCTCGCTCTCGTTCAGGTCTTCGAGAAAATATCCGGAGTGGATGTCGACATTGTTGCTGAACACGGCCATTTGCTCGAGATTGGCGTCAAGCCCTTTCCGTCCGGCAAGGACAATGGTCAGATCAAGCTCATCCTCCCGCTCGCCGACGTGCCGCACCAGACGCTCCAAGGTGGCCAAAAAAAGTTTTTCCGCTTCATCGACGACCAACACGGTGGTGACGCCTTCGGCTCGTTGCTGGGCCAACAACTGTTGCAAGACCACAAAGAAATTGACCTGCTCGTGCGCGCCTCTCGGATCCATGCCGAGCTCAATGCAGACGATCCGCAACAGGTCGTCAAAGGAACCAATCGGATTGGTCAGGGAAACCACATGATATTCGGCGTGCAACCGTTCGGCAATCAGACGGCAAATCAGCGTCTTGCCCGAGCCCTCCCGACCAACCAGCTTGAGCAACTGCTTGCCGGCCAGGATGTCGAGAATCAGCGATTGACAAATCTCCTCCCGCCGCGCCCCTGGAAAAAAAACTTCCGGGTCCGGCTCTTCAGCAAAAGGGGCTTGGGTGAGATGGAAGTGTTCGAGATACATCGTGATTTCCGTGCTGCAGAATGATTTCCTCAAGCCGGCTTGAGCCACCCCAGACGATCCGCGCGCAACGCCGGACACCTCTGGCTCCTTTTAACGGCGACCTTATCCCTGACCAGCCTGGGGGTGGAAGTTTCTCATGCCTTTCAGTCGGTTGATTATCAATGAGCAAGCGCATCCTGTAAACCACTTTTTGCCTAGAGCTGATTTTTTCCCACATGCACCTTGCATTTTTTCCGAAAAAACCAACAAGAGCGCCTGTTATTTCCGAATTATCGGATTACAGCATCAACAGTTTCACCAACTCACCACGTCACAACCATTAAATACGAATAAACATCAAACAGTTAAGCGAAAGCTTAAACAACCCTCAATTTCTACGATTTCGATTTTCAGGAAAAATTCCGAGAAAATTTCCGGATATTTCGACATTTCCCCCAAGGCTGCACCACAAAAACCACAACACGCCGGATTTATTCATCAAAATAAAATGGCAAGCTTATTGCTTTATCCCCTGCAACAGGAGACAACGGCTGGCAACGATAAATTCAAACATCCTCGTTCGGCAAAATAAGTTTCCGCCTTCCGAAAAAGACCAGCCAGAATGTTTAAGTGAGGGAATATGAAATCGACATGTGTAAGAATCAATCTCTTAGCCGCCGCGTTACTCGCGTTCTTTTCCGCGTCAGCTTTGGCATTACCAACATCGGGGCAACTTGTAAAAATCACAGATGGCCTTGGCAACGGATCTGGAGGCGAATTTAGCCTGGATGTAGATGCCAACAACACTAAAGATTATTTCAGCTTTTGCGTTGAAATGACAGAACACATCACCGTTCCAGCAACTTACACTATACAATCTGTCGCCGACTATGTAGACGGCGCCTCTGGCGTTAAAGATGACATCAGCGACGCCGCCAAATGGGTGATGTGGAATTATTACAAAGGAACTGGAATATTCAATCAGCCCAAGACCGCCGATTTTGCCACTGCTGTCCAAACAGTGCTATGGAAGCTTGAAGATGAAAATCCAGCAAGTTACGACATTAAGCTTTACGCTGCTGTTCTTGACCAAGCAACGAACGGGTACGATATCAGTGGCGGAGTCGTCAAAGTGTTAAATCTTGTCACCATGCACAACGGTAAGATCACACAATACAATCAAAGCCAACTCATCGCCGAGCCTGTTCCCGAACCAGCCACCATGTTCCTTTTCGGCACAGGCATTGCCGGGGTTGCCGGCATCATCCGTCGTCGCCGGATGAGCAACTGATCCTTTTCCTGCTGTCCGGTTTTTAAGGCAAGCCTTCGGGCTTGCCTTTTTTTGTTGCTGAGGTAGGATTCCGCTCCACCCATTCATCCTCCCCTCCAGCCCGGAACGCCATGCCCGTTTTTCGCCTCTCCGACGCCCTGATTTTCCCTTCGCCTGAATTTGCCGACGACGACGGTCTGTTGGCTGTTGGCGGCGATTTAAGTCCGGCGCGGCTGATTCTCGCCTACAGCCAAGGCATATTCCCCTGGTTTTCGCAAGGCGATCCAATTTTGTGGTGGTCGCCGGCGCCGCGTTTAGCGCTGTTTCCCGCAGAATTCCATCTGCCCAAACGGCTCAAACGCACCATCAAATCCGGGGTGTTCACCGTCACCGCCGACACCGCCTTTGCCGAAGTGATCGCCGGTTGCGCCACCGCCTCCGGCCGCGTAAAAAACGGCACCTGGATTACCCCGGAAATGGAGCAGGCCTACTGTCGCCTGCACGAGCTTGGTTTTGCCCACTCCATCGAATGCTGGCGTGACGGGCAACTGGCCGGAGGCCTCTACGGCGTCGGCCTGGATCGGATTTTTTTTGGCGAATCGATGTTCACCCACGTCACCGACGCCTCCAAAACGGCCCTGGCCGCTCTGGCGCAACTGGCCTTGCAGCGCGGCATCGCCATGATTGACTGCCAGATGACCACCGATCATCTGCTCCGTTTCGGCACACGGGAAATTTCGCGGGAGGAGTTTCAAGCGCAGTTGGAGGCCCACATTGACGATTGTCTGCCGCAAAAAAAATGGCGTCTGCCGTAGCCGACAAGGAGAAAAACGGCACGACAAACGCCATCAGGAAAGAAAGCGGACAAACGATACATCCAACAGACAACTGGCAGGCCACGCCTCCCACTGCAAACGGCAACATACCTCTGTCACCCCGTCTTGCAAAACAGAATAAGCACCACAACGTCGGAGTCAACCCGTACCTAAAAAGCCGCCGGGACCGCCCCGTCAACCACAGGTCACTGATCCAACTCAAACTCGTACCGGAGACCGGAGCGGGAAAAATGGCGGTCCACCTTTTTTAACCCGTACAGATTGGCCACCTGAAAATTAACCTCCCAGTCGCCGATCAACGCAGCCCCCTTGCCCAGATAGACCACATCGATGATCTTCATCTCCTCGGGCGCCACGGAAAGGAGCAGCAGCAAGCGGTTGCGGGTGGCCTGCATGACGATAATCCGCTGATTTTTCTCGATCCTGGTGTTTTTGAGCTTCCAGCGCACCTCAACCGCATCCTCCCGCTGGAAATTGATTTTCCGCAACTGGACGCAATCCTTGCGGTGCAGAGAAAGGCCGCGCTCGCTGAGCAGACCGATGACCCCCTTGTCAAGCGGGCCAGGCTTGCAGCAGGCAGAGGATTTCATCACCACCGGATCAAGCGTGGTCAGGTCGACGCGATTAAAGACGCCGGTTGGCTGAAACAGGGTCGGCCGCCCCACATACAGGCCGTTGCGGATCTCGTAGATCAGTTCCCGCAGCCGAACCCGGCCCTCGCCCAATTGGAGGTACAAATCCTCCAGGCATTCTATGTCAAAATAGGCCAAAATATCGGCCATGCCTTCCTTCTCGATCACCTCAAAAGGCACGCCGTAGCGCCGCAGTTCCTGGGAAAGAATCGAAGCCCCAATCTGCCGCGACACCGCCTCCCGCCGCAACCGGAAGGCCTTGGACAGTTCGGAGCGGGCCTTAGGCGTCTGACAGAGGGTCTGCAGGGCAGGGTCGAAATTGACCTGCGCTTCCTGGCGAATGACCTTGATCACGTTGCCGTCGCGCAACTGATGATCAAGCCCGACCTTCTGTTTGCCGATCATCCCGCCGACGCTGGTGTGGCCGATGGCGGTGTGCACCCGAAAGGCAAAGTCGAGCAGGATCGAATTGATCGGCAGACAGATCAGGTCGCCCTGGGGGGTGTAGGTGTAGATTTCCTTGCGGCCGCTGGCGGCGATCATATCCCGGTAGGAGACGGAATCGTCGTTGCCGAGAATATCGAACATCTCCTGGATTTCCTTAAAAAACTTACTTGTCGTCTTGCTGTCGCCGGCCCAGTCGCGGACCATGCCGCGTTGGGCGCGGCGGGCCATGTCCTCGGTGCGGATTTTAAAAAGATATTTCCGGCCGTTGATGTTGGGCCGGGCGTGCAGCCCCTGGTATCCCGACGGTTTGGGGCTGGCAATGAAATCGCGGATGGTCCGGGGCACGGGCGGATAGATCTGATTGAGCACCCCCAGGGCCTGGTAACAGTCGCCCCTGGTGTTCATCAAAATCAGCATTTCCTGGGGGCTTTCGATCTCTTTGATCAGGATGCGATTGCGCACGTCGTAGTAGCCCCACAACCCCTTGGTGCGCAGCGTGACCTTGCCCTTCAACCCGTCCTTTTCGATGGCCTGCTGAACCTTGTCGATAATCTCCAACACCGCCGGATCGTTGCGCAGACTGTTGATGTGCGCCTGCAACCGGTTGCCCTGACGGGGAAACTTGTACGCCAGCGCCAGATTGTACAACTCCCGTTTGATGGCGAACAACCCCAGGATGGTGGCCAGCGGAGCGTAGATGTCGATGGTCTCGTCGGCAATCTTCTGCCGCTTGTGCTTGGGCATGCTGGACAGGGTGCGGAGATTGTGCAGCCGATCCGCCAATTTGACGATCATCACCTCCAGTTTGGCCGCCGCGCCGCTGAAAATCTTGCGGTGCACCAATTTTTTGAAGCTCTGACGGTCGCCGGTGTAATGGGTGACCTTGGTGCAGCCCTCGACGATGGCCTCCACGTTGGGCCCGAATTTGTCACGGATCACCTCGTCGGTGACCTCTTCCACATCCTCGACCGTGTCGTGGAGCAGGGCCGATGCAAGGATCTCCGGATTGCGGATGTCCAACTCTTCGGCCAAAATCCGCGCCACCGAGCAGGGATGCATGATGTAGGGATCGCCGGAACGACGCCACTGGTTGCCGTGGGCCTCAAAGGCAAAATCCAGCGCCCTCCAAAAAACCTGGGCCTCCGGACCGTCGCCGATGAAGGAGTGCATGATCTGGCGGTATGTGTCGAGATCGAATTTAACGTACTGCATCTGCCGTCCTGTCCGTCCTTGGCTTTTCCTTTCCTTACCGCTCAAATGGTGTACAATTGTCTTTTTGCAGACAAAAGCGCGAACCTGCACTCTAACAGAGAGCGGACTGCGGACAAAGAGAAATTCTCGCGCCGCCGGATTTCACAGCCTGTATGGAACAGGGGACACCAACACCATGCCCAGAAGACCACTCCGTAAAAGAAAATCGGCAGGATTGCCGCCCCAAAAACGGCGTTCAACGGGACGCGGCCCCGCAACGGACCCGCTGCAATTGTCTGTCCAGCGGCTGCTTGCCGCCCGGGGCGTCCCCTTGACCGCCGTCGAGATCGCCCATGAGCTGCATTTGGGTTCCGGCCAATTGCCCATTCTGCACTCGGCCTTGGCGCAACTGCTTGACGGGCGCAAAATCGACCGAAAAGGCAAACGTTTTTCCCCTGCCGTACAACCCGAGCAGCTGCGGGCAACCCTTGACCTCACCTCCAAGGGTTTTGGTTTTGCCATCCTGGAAGGAGAACGCGCCAAGGGCGGCAAGGACGTATTCATTGCCCCGCATAACCTGGGCGGCGCCAGCCAGGGCGACTCGATCCTGGTGGAAGTTTCCGCCACGGCCAGGGGCCGCAAGGAAGGCCGGGTGACCCAGGTGCTCAGCCGCGCCGTCACCCGCCTTTGCGGCATCTACACCGAAAGCGGGGCTGGAGGTTACGTCACCCCCGACGACGATCGCCTGCCCTACACGCTGCTGATCCGCCGGGGCGACGATCTCGCCGCCCGCGACGGCATGGCGGTGGCGGCGGAAATCATCGACTACGGTTCGGAACGCCAGGGACCCACCGGCCGGATCATCGAAATCCTCGGCGACGCCCGGCAAGCGACCGTTCAAATCCGCATGGCCGTCATCCAGTCGTCGCTCCGGGAAACCTTCCCGGCCGAGGTGGAGGCGGAAGCGGCCCGCTTGACGCCGGTGACCGAGTGCGCTGACGGCCGCATCGACCTGCGCCACCTGCCCCATGTGACCATCGACGGCGAAACCGCCCGCGACTTCGACGACGCAATCTGCGTCGAACGCACCGGGGCCGGGTATCTGCTCTATGTTTCGATTGCCGACGTCGGCCACTATGTGCCAACCGGATCGGAGATTGACCGCGAGGCCTACCTGCGCGGAACCAGCGTCTACCTGCCGGACAAGGTTCTGCCGATGCTGCCCGAGCGCCTCTCCAACGACCTCTGCAGCCTGGTTCCGAATCAGGACCGGCCGGCTTTTACCGCGATGCTCAGCTTTGACGCCAAGGGAAAGCGAATCGATGAACAATACGCGCGCAGCCTGATCAAAAGCTGCAGGCGTTTCACCTACACCACGATCAACCAGCTGCTCTACCTGCAGGATCCCGAGGTTCGCGCCGCCCACGCCGACCTGACGCCCATGCTCGAGCACGCCAAAAAACTCACAGCCCTGCTCAAACATCGCCGGAGCGAACGCGGCAGCCTGGATTTTAACATTCCCGAACCCCAGGTGACCCTGGACGGCGACCAAGTGGCCTCGATCACCCTGGCGGAGCGCAATCAGGCGCATCTCCTAATCGAAGACTGCATGCTTGCCGCCAACGAGGCCGTGGCCGAAACCCTGGCCAGGGCGAGAAAACCGGTGTTGTACCGCATCCACGAACGGCCCGACCCGGCCAAGCTGGACGCCTTCACCGACGCCGCCAAGGCGCTGGGGCTGTTCCTGCCCCAATCCGAGGTCGATCCGGCCTGGTTTGCCCAGGTCATCAAACAGGCGCACAACTCGCCGGCGGAATACATCGTCAACAACCTGTTGCTGCGGACCATGCAGCAGGCCAGATATTCCCCGGAAAACACAGGTCATTTTGGCCTGGCCGCCGAATATTATCTCCACTTCACCTCGCCGATTCGCCGCTACCCCGACCTGGTGGCCCATCGAGTGCTGCAGACCTTGCTCGCCGGCCAGACGGAACAGGCCACACCGCCAATCCCCGGCGAGGGCAAAACCCTGGCCGAGGCCGGCCTGCATCTCTCGCAGTGCGAACGCAAGGCCATCGACGTCGAACGCAACGTCCACGCCCGCTGCTCCGCCCTGTTCCTCATGGACCGGATCGGCGAAACCTTTGGCGCGATCATTTCCGGAGTGACCGCCTTTGGCCTCTACCTCACCCTGGACGAAAGCTACATCAGCGGCATGGTTCCGCTGACCAGTATGACCGACGATTACTACCTGCACGACGCCCGCCGTTATCGCCTGATCGGCGAACGGAGCAACCGGATGTATCAATTGGGAGACCATGCGCAGGTGCGGCTGGACCATGTCGATCTGTTCAACAAACGGCTGAGCTTTTCCCTGGTTCCGGCCGCTGCCGCCAAGCCGCAGGAAAAAGAAGAAAAATGAACGCCGCCGGGGCGGCGGCTCCGCCTTGGTTTTGCTTGACGAATATCGGCAATTCAAATAAAAATGGTTGCTTTGAATTGAGACGACATCCCGAAATGCCGGAATCGGCCCAGCCCCTTCCGCATAATTTCTTTTCTCTGAGGTAGAGCCATGGAAAACAGCAGCTGGATATCAGACGTTCTTGCCAATCCCTTCCTGCGCGGCCTGTGCATCGGCTTGTTAGTTGCCGTCGTTCTGTGGGTGCGGGGCTGGATGAAGGCCAGGGAACTCAACGGCAATCTGAAAAAACTGCGCGAGCACCTGCACACCAAGCTGGAAATCGATTCAGCGGAAAACGAACGACGCAAGGGCGATGCCGACAAGCTCAAACAGGAGCGCGACAACCTGCGCAACATGGTCCAGGTGCTCAATCAGAAACCCGGCCGCCAGGAATTGCGTCAGGTGCAGGTCTATCAAAAGGCCATTGAGATAATGTTTGAGAAATCGCCAGGGTTTGCCCCAGCTTGGCAGATCACGGTCAAAGAGGCGGAAGAGGAGATCAAACGGGCGGAGCGCGGCATCATTCCCTTTTTCAAGCGCATGACCACCAGCAGCCCCGGGTCGGAAAAGTCGTCGAAGAAAGCACTCGAACTGGAGCAATCCACCGGTCATTGATCCGGCCGGCGCACGCATTATGAAGGACGAACACCTGCCGGCCAGCGGCCTTGGCCAGATCGGAATCATCCTGGTCGGGCCAAAGTTTCCTGAGAATATTGGGGCCTCGGCGCGCATTGCCTCCAACTTCGGCATCTCTCAGCTGATTGTCGTCAGCGATGAGCAGTTTGACCAGGAACGGATGTTGAAAATGGCGACCCACAAGGCCGCCCACCTCATCCGGGAGATGAGGGTTTGCCGCACCACCGCCGAGGCGGCGGCCCCGTTTCATTTCATCGTCGGCACCACCGCCCGTCAAGGGCGGCACCGCCCCCAGGATCAGACTCCGCGCGAGGTGATGGCGGAAATCGCGCCGCTCGTGGCCGGCAACCAGATTGGCCTGATGTTTGGCCCGGAGGATGCCGGCTTAAGCAACGAAGACCTCAACCTCTGCCAATTTGCCTCGACCATTCCCACCGCTGGTTTTTCCTCGCTCAATCTGGCCCAGGCGGTGGCCATCCACTGCTACGAACTCTACACCGCCGCCCGGCCCCAACCCTTTGCCGGCGTCCCCAAATCGGAATTTGCCAACTCGTTTGACCTCGAAGGCATGTACGAGCATGTTGAAGAGGTGTTGTCCGAGGCCACCTTTCTCCACGACACCAACCGCGTCTACTGGATGCGCAACATCCGCCAGTTCCTGGGGCGGATGCGGCTGAAGAGAAAAGAGGCCAGCATGATCCGCGGCGTCTGCCGCAAACTGCTGTGGCACAACCGCCGGGGACAGGAGGCGGGCTTGCCGCTGATCGAGCCGATCGCGTCGGAACAGCATCAAGCGCTCGAAAAAGCCGCTCAATAATCCCGACTGCACCGCGTGTTTGCTCACATCCCCTGCAGCGGACACGCGGCGCAGTCGGGATTATTCTTTTTGCAATACCCGTTGCCCACCCGCACCAACAGGGCGTGATACTCGTTGAAGAGCTGGACGTCGCAATCCAGCGCGTCCATGAACAATTCCTGAATGGCCTCATACCCGAAGTCTTCGTCGATCACCCCGTGCCGCGTCAGGATGCGATGAGTGTAGGCGTCGACCACGAAAATCGGCAGGTTGGCGGCGTACAGCAGAATCGAATCGGCGGTTTCCCGGCCAATGCCCTTGATGGAGAGCAATTGCTCGCGAAACTCCGGCAGCGGCTGGGCAAGAAAGGCCTCGAGATCGCCGTCGTGCTGTTGGTTAATGTGCGTCAGGAGATTATGCAGCCGGCCGGCCTTGATGTTGTAGTACCCGGCCGGCCGGATGTATTCGGCCAGGAGCCCGGTGGGCAGGGCTGAAAGCGTCGGAAGCGTCATCAGCCCCACCCCTTTAAGATTGGCGATTGCCCGCTCGACGTTTTTCCAACTGGTGTTTTGGGTGAGAATCGCCCCCACCATCACTTCAAAGGGCGTCTCCGCCGGCCACCAATGCTGGGGTCCGAGGTGCGCGAGCATGCGCTGATACATCAACTGCAGGGTTTCGGCGGTGGACATTGCGGGTAGGTTGTTTAGTCTGTAGTCTTTTAGGTTGTGCGGCAGATGCTGTGCGTAAGTGATCTGGGAAACCAAAAGGCCCAACGCCTAATGACCTACAGACTCTTCACCTGCCTTATCAGTCGCCCAGACAGATGCCGATGTCGCGGGCGGTCTGCACCTTGTCGCTTTCCAGATCGACCTTTTTCCGCCGGCGGATGGCCTCGGCAATGGGCACCGAGGTCATGGTCGGCGGCACCCAGGCCACCATGTGGTCAAAGATGCCGGCCTCAGCCAGACGGACCGCCGCCGCGCCAAAGCGCAGCGCCAGCAGCCGATCAAAGGTGGTGGGCGAGCCGCCGCGCTGCAGATGCCCCAGCACCAGGGAGCGGGTGTCCTTGCCCAACCGCTGGCGAATCTGGTTGGCGACCCATTCGCCCACCCCGCCCAGCACCACTTCGGATCGGCCCATCTCCCCCTGCCCCTTGTTGATTACCTCGCCGTCTTCGGCGCGCGCGCCCTCGGCGACCACCACAATCGAGTAATGTTTGTTGTGCAGTTCGTTGTCGGCAATTTTTTCGCAGATCGCATCGAGCTTGAACGGTATTTCCGGAATAAGAATCACATCGGCGCCGCCGGAAATGCCCGAATAGAGAGCAATCCAGCCGGAATCGCGCCCCATGACCTCGACCACCATCACCCGGTCGTGGGACTTGGCGGTGGAGTGCAGTTTGTCGATGGCGTCGGTGGCGGTGGAAACGGCGGTGTCAAACCCGAAGGTCCGGTCCGTGGCCTCCAGATCGTTGTCAATGGTTTTGGGCACGCCGATCACCGGCATCCCCTTCTGGGCAAAGCGATGGGCTATCTCCAGACTGCCGTCGCCGCCCACGGCAATATGGCAAAAGAAACCCATCCGGTTGAAATTGGCCAGGATCTTGTCGGAAATGTCGATAATTTGAATCTCGCCGGCAAGATTTTCCACCGGTTTGGCAAAGGGGTTGCCCTTGTTGGTCGAGCCCAGGATGGTCCCACCCTGGGAAAGAATGCCCTCCACATCCTCGGGGGTGAGGCGGATCAAATCGTCTCGATCCAGCAAACCGCCGTACCCTGACCTGCTGCCGTAGACCTCCCATCCTTTCCTGGTTGCTGAATTGACCACGGCAAAAATAACCGCATTCAGACCCGGCGCGTCGCCGCCGCCGGTGGATATAAGCAATTTTTCTCGCATAATGAGGCCCTCGCCCGTGAAGGTTTTCTTTATTACTCTAGAAGCATTGTTCTGAATTGTAGAAAGCCCCATGCGGATTGACAATCTTTTTCCATTCAATAAACCGATTTTATAATAATTTCCCACTGATTGGGCAATTGCCGCGGAGCGCCTTCTCGCCCTGCGTTGGCCTGGGCCGGCGGGTTGCCGCCCTGGCCGCGCGCCTGCCACATTGAAGCGCCCCGAGCGGGAACCTCACTTTTTTTAGGCGCACATGATCTTTTCCACCGCTATCTTTATTGACGCGAACCGGTTTGCAGCTTACTCTTGAGCCATACCCAAACACTTCTTCCCCCCTGGGGAAGGAGGCTTTTTTTACTTTTAAGGAGGCAGAATGTTCGAAGTAACAGCGATTGCTGTAGACAATCTGAAAGCCTACCTCGAGCAGAACAAAATTAGTTCTGCTGTTCGCATCGCGCTGATGCAGGGTGGCTGAAGTGGCCCATCACTGGGTTTGGCTCTGGATGAGCCAAAAGATAGCGATAAGGTCTACGAGGAAGGCGGCCTGAAGTTTCTTGTTGATGCAGATCTGCAGGAAAAATGCGGGGCCGTCAAAGTTGATTTCATGGAGGCCGGATATCGATCCGGGTTTTCCATCACCTCCGCCAACCCTTTAGGCGGTGGCGGCAGCTGCAGTTCCGGCTCCTGTGGCGGATCGTGCGGCTGAAGTCGAATCGATCTCCGGAAAATCATCCCCTTTGCCGCCAGCGGCAAAGGGGATTTGTTTTTATAGGGGGGTGAAAAGCCCCTCTCTTTTGTGCCAAAATCTTGACACTGTCATTTTACGCCTTATCTTGTCTTGTTAATAAGCCCATTAACATCCTGTTTTTAAAAGTAAACAGAACAGGCAAGGAGAGAAGATATGCAACTTGACAAATTCACCCTTAAATCCCAAGAAGCCATCCAGGCCGCGCAACAGCTGGCCCAGAACAGCGGCAACCAGGAACTGCAACCCGAGCATCTGCTCAAGGCCATCCTTGAGCAGCCCGAGGGCGTTGTGGTTCCGGTGCTGCAGAAAATGGGCGTCACCCCGAGCGTGGTCCTGAATGAAACCAACCAACTGATCAACAACCTACCCAAGGTCAGCGGCGCCGGGGCCGGCCAGACCTACGCCTCGCAGCAATTCAGAAATCTGCTCGACCAATCCTTCAAAACTGCGGCCAACATGCAGGACGAGTACGTCAGCCAGGAGCACCTGTTCCTGACCATCCTGGCCGACCGCTCACTCAAGGCAACCGCCATGTTGAGTCGCCTGGGCGTGACCAGCGAGGCTTTTCTCAAGGCCCTGATGACGGTGCGCGGCAACCAGCGGGTCACCGACCCCTACCCAGAAGACAAATACCAGGCCCTGGAAAAATACGCCCGCAACCTCACCGACGTGGCCCGCAAGGGCAAACTCGACCCGGTGGTCGGCCGGGACGAGGAAATTCGCCGGGTGATCCAGGTGCTGTCCCGCCGCACCAAGAACAACCCGGTGCTGATCGGCGAACCAGGCGTCGGCAAGACCGCGATTGTCGAGGGTTTGGCGCAACGAATCGTCAACGGCGACATCCCTTCGACCCTGGAGGGCAAGCAGGTCATCTCCCTTGATCTGGGCTCCCTTGTGGCCGGCGCCAAGTACCGGGGCGAGTTTGAAGACCGGCTTAAGGCCGTGCTCAAGGAGGTGGAGAAAAAAGCCGGTGAAATCATTCTGTTCATCGACGAGATCCACACCCTGGTCGGGGCCGGCGCGGCTGAGGGCTCGATGGACGCCTCCAACATGCTCAAACCCGCCCTGGCCCGGGGCGAACTGCACTGCGTTGGGGCCACCACCCTGGACGAATACCGCAAATACATCGAGAAGGACGCCGCCCTGGAGCGCCGCTTTCAGCCGGTGCTGGTGCAGGAGCCGAGCGAGGAAGACACCATTGCCATCCTGCGCGGCATCAAGGAAAAATACGAGGTCCATCACGGCGTGCGCATCCAGGATGCGGCCACGGTGGCGGCGGTCACCCTGTCCAGCCGCTACATCACCGACCGCTTCCTGCCGGACAAGGCCATCGACCTGATCGACGAGGCGGCCTCGCGGCTGCGGATCGAGATCGACTCCATGCCCACCGAGATCGACCAGTTGGAGCGCAAAAAAATCAAACTGGAGATTGAAAAAGAGGCCCTGAAAAAAGAAAAAGACCCCGCTTCGCTCGAACGGCTGGACAAAGTCCAGGAGGATCTGGCCAATCTCGACGACTCGCTCAAGGGCATGAAAGGGCAGTGGACCCTGGAGAAGGACATTATTCAGTCGATCCGCGACATCAAGGCCAGGATCGATCAGGCCCACATGGAGGAACAACGGGCCGAACGGGCCGGGGAACTGAGCAAGGTGGCGGAACTCCGCTACGGCAAGATCGTACAGCTGACCAAAGAACTGGACGCCGCCAACGCCCGGCTCAGCGAAATCCAGGAAAAACACCAGATGCTCAAGGAGGAGGTTTCCTCCGAAGATATCGCCGCCGTGGTGGCCAAGTGGACCGGCATTCCAGTGGACCGGCTCCTGGAAGGTGAAAAAGAAAAGCTGGTGCAGGCCGAAGGCGCCCTTGGCGCCCGGGTGATCGGGCAAAAGGAGGCCATTGTTGCAGTCGCCAACGCGGTGCGGCGGGCGCGGGCCGGATTGCAGGACCCTGACCGCCCCCTGGGCAGTTTCATTTTCTTGGGCCCCACCGGCGTGGGCAAGACCGAACTGGCCCGGAGCCTGGCCGATTTCCTGTTTGACTCGGAACAGGCCATGATCCGGATTGATATGTCCGAATACATGGAAAAACACTCGGTGGCCCGGCTGATCGGCGCTCCTCCAGGCTATGTCGGCTACGACGAGGGCGGCATGCTCACCGAGGCGGTGCGGCGACGGCCCTACTCGGTCATCCTCCTGGACGAGATTGAAAAGGCTCATCCCGACGTCTTCAACGTGCTGCTGCAGGTGCTCGACGACGGCCGCATGACCGACGGCAAGGGGCGGACCGTGGATTTCAAGAACACGATCCTGATCATGACCTCAAACCTCGGCAGCAACATCATCATGGAGTTGGCGCAAACCGATCCCGAGACCATGCGGCGGCAGATCGACGACCTGTTGCATCGTCAGTTCAAGCCGGAATTTCTCAACCGCGTCGACGAGATCATCACCTTCCATGGCCTGACCCGCGACAACCTCGCTCAGATTGTCGACATCCAGATCAAACGGATGGCCAAACGGCTGGCCGCGCACAAGTACAAGGTGACGCTCACCAAGGAGGCCAAGCAGTTTCTGGTCGACACCGGATACGACCCTTCGTTCGGAGCACGGCCGTTGAAACGGGCGATCCAGCGGCACATCGAAGACCCGCTGGCCATGGAAATTCTGGAAGGCCGCTTTGCCGAAGGCGACCACATCCTCATCGACCGGGACCAGGACAATCGCCTGACCTTTGCCAAGCAGTAATCTCCCCTCCTCTCCCCCTTCCGTTTCGCCAGGAAGGGGGAGAGCCTTGCCTGTCTCTTTGCTCCCCATGAAAACAATGCTTTCAATAGAGGGAATAGCGGAGTAAATTCATCAGCATACTCAACGGAGTACAGAGGTCGCCCCTCAGGGGGTTCCACGATCCCATCATCGGTTGCGCCAGGGACCTCCGGCATGCCCAATCCCCTGTTCACCCTTTTCCCCCTCGCCTCGCTCTGGTTGCGTCCAGGCCAACGACGACGCATCTGCAGGGCGCATCGTCCTTTCGTCCGCCTGATCTTCCTCGCTCTCTTTCTTTTGACTGCCGGATTTGCAGGCCCGGCGTTCGCCCAACCCGCCGTTGTTGTCGCCATTTCCGGCGATCTCACCGAGAGCCAACGCGACAACATCCGCAGTTTTCTTTCCCTGGCGAGAATCGCGGACAAGGAACCCCTCACCGAGGCGATGTTCAACCGTCTCTACAACAAAGCGCCCAAGGAGGCCGCCAAGGCCTTGGAGCCTTTTGGCTATTATTCCCCTGAAATAACCTTATCGCACACGCGGCAAGGGGGCGGACGTCAGGTGGACGTGAAGGTTGCGACCGGGTTGCCGGTCACCGTCGGCGAGCTGGAGATCGCGTTAACCGGCGCAGGCGAGCAGGACAACGCGCTGCGGGAGGCGGTCAAACGTTTCCCGCTCCACCGAGGCGAGGTCCTTGATCATCAACTCTACGAAGGCGGCAAAGACATGCTGATCGCCATTGCCCTGGAAAGCGGCTATCACCAAGCCGTTTTTCGCCAGAGCCGGGCGGAAGTCAGCCGAAAAACACGCAGCGCCGTAATACGCCTGCACCTTGACACCGGCCCCCAATATCTTTTTGGGCCGCTCACCTTTGACGCGGATTTCATCGATCACGCTCTCCTGCGCAAAATCACCCCGGTGCGCGAAGGCGATCCCTTTTCCCCCAAAGCCCTGACCCGATTGCGCCAGTCCCTGTTTGGCGCTGATTATTTCGACACCGTGGAGGTGCAATACGACCTTGATAAAACGACCGCCTTCAAGGTGCCCGTCAAGGTCGTGCTTACCCCAAATCTCGCCCATAAATACGGCATTGGCCTGGGATACGGCACCGACACCGGGATGCGCGGGACACTGGAATACGTCAACCGCCACATCAACAGCATGGGCCACCAGCTGAACCTGCAATTGCAGCCCTCGGAGCGAAAAAGCAATCTCAGCGGGGTGTACACCATCCCCATTGGCGATCCCAAGCGAGACCGCCTGAGCTTGGCGGGAAAATACGAAACCGAACAGCTTGACGCCACCGACATCAACACCCTAAGCGCCGTCGTCAGCCACGATCACTTTCGGGAAAAAGGGGAATATTCCACCTATGTGCAATTTCTTGACGAGCAGTACACCGTCGGTTCGGATTCCGGACAGGCGTCTCTACTCATCCCCGGCCTCAAGGGCAGCCTCTTCTGGGCGGACGACCGCATTGTCGCCAAACGGGGCATCCGCATCACGGCGAGCGCCATTGGCAGCCAAGAGACGCTCTTTGCCGACGCCGCTTTTCTCCAGACCTCCTTGCGAACCAAGGCGATCTATTCGTTCTTTGATCAGTGGCGGGTCATCGGTCGAGCCGACGTCGGGTCCACCCTGGTCAACGACGTGTTTGACCTGCCACCGTCACTCCGCTACTACGCGGGCGGCGATCAGAGCGTTCGGGGCTACGGCTATAAAACCATTGGTCCAACCGATGCGGACGGCACTGTGCTCGGCGGCAAAGACCTGCTCTCCTACAGCATGGAACTGGAGCGGTCGATCTTTGACGAATGGAGCGGCGCGGTGTTTTACGACAGCGGCGCGGCGATGAACACCTTTTCAAACATCGATCTTCATTCAGGCGCCGGTGTTGGCGTTCGCTGGAACGGCGTGTTTGGCCAAATCCGCCTGGATCTGGCCAAGGCGCTCGATGAAGGCGGCTCCTGGCGCATCCATTTCACCATGGGGGCGGATCTCTGATGAACAAATGGCTGCGCCGATTGTCGGCCGCAGGAGGGGTGTTGCTTGCGTTGCTTGCGGCCGCCTTGTTTTTTCTTGCCGGCACCGAGGCCGGCTTGCGCTGCCTGGCGGCAATCTGCAATCGTCTGAGCGCCAACGTTGTCACCATCGGGGCCGCCTCGGGTTCGCTGTTCAGCACGCTGCATCTCCGCAATATTCGCTACGACGACGGGGTCGACGCCGTTGACGTCGACGCAATTGACCTGACCTGGGATCCATCGAGCCTGCTGGATCGGCGCATCCGGGTGGCCGCCGTCCACGGATCAGGCGTTCAAGTGCGCCTTGGCGACAGCGTTGGCGAAACCGTGCTCGCGCCTTTTTCTTTTCCTGGCCGCCTGACGGTCGAGCACGTCTCTGTGGACGGCATTACCATTTTCTCTGACCAGGCGGAAATCTGGCGACTCGACACGGCAACGCTTGCCAACCTTATCTATCACGGTCAAGCTTTGACCTTTGGCGACCTGACGCTCATCGGCAAGGAAAGCACGATCAGGGCCAAGGGTGGCCTGCAAACCGGCAACGACTATCCGTTGCAATCGACCATCGAGACGCTCATCCGCCCGGAGGGGTACCAACCCATTGCCGGACGCGGCACGATTTCCGGCCCCGTCAATGGATTGCAGATCGACGCTGATCTCCACAGCCCGTTCCCTGCCCATCTCAGCGGCCGGCTCAACAAGCTCCTAGGAGCAACCACCTGGGAAGCGCAGGTGCACTGTCCGACGGCGGCTCTGCCGGCAATCCATCACGACTGGCCCGAGCAACGGTTTGCCGATGTTGTCGTTACAGGCCGGGGAACCTTGGATGATTACCGCCTTGCCATTCAATCGTCCGCCGGATTGCCTGGCCTCAAAGAAGCAACCGCGCTTTCCGCTGACCTTGAGGGGGATTTCGACGGGATCCGCATCCAAAGCCTTCAGCTCGCGCAGGGCAAATCTTCGCTGGCCGCCAAGGGCCGCCTGGCCTGGAACCCAGCGTTGTCCTGGGAAGCCGAGGTCCGCGGCGCCCATATTGATCCCTCCCTGGTGCTTGCCGATTGGCCCGGTGATGTTTCCTGCACGCTGAACACTGAAGGGCGCCTTGACGGCGACGACGTCCGCGCCTCCTTCCATCTGCCCCAACTGCAGGGAACCCTGCGCGGCTTTCCCCTGGCCGGCAAAGGCGAAGCGCACCTCCAGGGCCGGCAGGTTCGCATTCCCCTTTTCGCCCTGACCAGCGCCGGCTCCGGATTGCAGATCCAGGGCCAGGTTGCCGACACTGTAGACCTTACCGTCAAGCTGCAATCCGGCAATCTGGGCGAACTGTGGCCAAACGCACGGGGCAAGATCGACCTCAACGCCAAAGTCACGGGGCCTTCCGCCAAACCCGAATTCACCCTCAAACTCAATGGTTCCCGCGTTGGCCTCGGGGTCGACCGCATCGAATCCATCAATCTGGAAACCAAGGGGACGCTTGCCGCGGAAGGTTCCCTTGTCGCAACAGTCACGGCCGATCAAGCGCACCTTGCAGGCGTCAATCTCACTCAGGCCAAAGCGCAGTTAAAAGGCTCGCTCAAGGATCACACCTTGGTCGCCGAGGCTCGAACTCCAGAGTATTCGGCTGGGTTCGCCGCCCAAGGATCTTTCATCGATCGCCACTGGCAAGAAACGCTCCGGGAGACCCGCTTGACCCAACTGACCGGCGGCCCATTGGCCGACTGGCGCCAGCAACAACCTGCGGCATTTTCCGCCTCCGCGGAGAAGGTGGAATTGAAACCGGCCTGCCTTGCCTCGTCTTCTTCCGCCCGCTTGTGCATCAACGGCTCATGGCTGCCGCCGACCAGCGTCTGGCAAATGCACGGCACGCTTGCCGCGTTGCCTCTGCAGGCCGCAAGCGAGGTCATCCAAACGTCGCGCCCGCTTGAAGGGCAGCTCGACGCTGTACTGGACGTAAACGGTCAACGCGCCAGGATCATCGCCGGCACACTCAATTGTGACGGAACCGATGTGGCTATGCGCCTGCCCACTGCAGACGGCGGCGAGCGTCGCCTGCAGTGGCGGAAAAACACGGTGCGGGCCGACTACGCCAACAACCGACTCCAGGCAATGCTGAGCAGCGAACTCTCTGACAACAGCAGCATCCAGGCCGGATTCAAACTTACCGCGGCCGATCTATTGGCAACCGACCTCAGCCAGTCTCCTTTACAGGGCTCCCTCCAGGTTCACGTGGAGGATCTCTCCCCGGTCGCCTTATTGACCGACAATGCAGCCAACCTTTCCGGCGCGATGCAGGGGCAAGCCACAGTGAGCGGCTCGGCGACCGCCCCGCTGATCACCGGTAAAATCGAACTGGTCAACGGCCAGGCCGAGATACCGGCCTTGGGGATCACCCTGGCGCCGCTCTTCGTCACCCTCCAAGGGGATGCCACGACCGTTCGCCTCGAGGCCACGGCTCGCTCAGGCAAGGGCGAGCTTCAGGCGGCCAGCACGATTCAGTTGCGCCAATTAACCTCACACATCGCCTCCGTGCATTTGACCGGTCAAAACTTCCAAGCCGTCCTCCTGCCAGGACTGGAACTGGAAGTTTCGCCGGATCTGCAGCTTGTTCTCAACAAACAGCAGAGAGAAATACGCGGGGAAATCCATATTCCCCGCGCAAAAATCACCTCCATAGACATCAATCGCGCCACCCCTCCATCCAGCGACATCGTTGTGGTCGACGACGAACAACCTGCGGCGACGACCTCGACGACCGCCACCCTGCCGCTTTACACGAATGTGAACGTGACCGCAGGCGACGATGTCCAACTCGACGCCTACGGATTACGCGGCGCCGTCACCGGCAATTTACACATTGCAGGCCAACCGGGACGACCGCATGTCGGCAACGGGACCCTCAACATTCGTGACGGTTCGTTTACGATCTACGGCAGACGCTTAAAAATAGATGTGGGCCGCTTGCTGTTCTCCGGCGGCCCCTTAACCAATCCTGGGATTGAACTGCGCAGTGAAAACAAAAACGACAAAGTGACGACCGGCGTCATCGTCGACGGCTTTCTCCAACACCCCAACATTTCCTTTTACTCAACTCCAGCTATGGAGCAATCGGCCATCGTCAGCAATCTGCTCGAGAACACCGCGATTGGCGGGGAGACCCGGCATGACGTCGGATTCATAGGAAAAGCAGCAGACAAGGCGGGGTTAGGCGGCCTGGTGCCCTATCTGCAGAGCATCAAGACGCTTTCCATGATCGATGAGATTAAACTCGAAACAGGCGATAATTATGACGACTTTTCGTTGGTGTTCGGCAGCTGGATCACTCCGGATTTTTATGTTGGTTACGGGAAAGATCTGGTTAAGGAATCTGGAAGCTTCACCACTCGCTACACTCTCGGCGCGGGATTCTACTTTTTAACGGAAACCGGGGCTTCGCAAAGCGGCGGCGATCTCCTCTATGAATTTGAACGGTAGCGGCGTCAAATCGCGACCCATTGCATGGATGGCGTTCCGCTTGCAGAGGCAGAAGGGAACCCGATTGCCTTTTTGTCGGGGTTGCGGTACGTTCCTCCGCTCTCCCACAACTCAATGTCAACCATACCAACCAAGGATTTATCATGGCGGAAACGATAGAGGATTTAACGGTAAATTATGAAGAAGAGGGCGTGCTGATCGTCAAGGAAATCGACAAGGAAGTTCTTTCCAAAGGCGCGTGGACGACCATACTTTTCCGTTATCAAGATTACGACAAGAACACCCAGGAATACAGCGCCGATAAATTCACCATCCGTCGTTACCAGAAACGAAACGGCCAATACCAGACAAAATCAAAATTCAACATTTCGAGCGTGGCGCAGGCGCAGAAAATCATTGAAACGCTGGCCCACTGGACAGCCGCCGCCGAGAGCAATCAATAGGAACAACATCCTATTATTACGCACCAATCTGCAGCGTCTCAACCAGGGGGCGTTGCAGGTTCCATTTTCTCGATCTCAATAGACATTTCCCCTTGACGTCCCCTGCCGCTTTGGGTTATAATCACGCCTCGTTGCTTCGCAGGTGCAACTGTGGAGCAGTGATTCGCTGGCGGCCAAAAAGAAAGTGGTTGACACGAAAAACAAAACGAGTTAAGATAGCAAACGCAGCTGGCAAGCTAATTGCTTGCAAATGCAATTGATCTTTGAAAACTGAACAGTAAAGAAGAGCGGGCCAAGTAGTAATTGGTTTGAAAACGAGTAAGAAAGTCCAATCGATTTGTGATTGGCTAGGATATTAAACTGGAGAGTTTGATCCTGGCTCAGAACGAACGCTGGCGGCGTGCTTAACACATGCAAGTCGAACGCGAAAGGGACTTCGGTCCTGAGTAAAGTGGCGCACGGGTGAGTAACGCGTAGATAACCTG
>Ga0074193_1000320_pt1 | contig 85831 bp, 89 predicted proteins | sample EPASupsiteHSE605_FD_64523 | JGI IMG/M metagenome (GOLD analysis project Ga0074193, IMG submission 64523) | Bioremediated contaminated groundwater from EPA Superfund site, New Mexico - Sample HSE6-05 | ecosystem: Environmental > Aquatic > Deep subsurface > Groundwater > Contaminated ... | reverse complement strand
CTGAGCCAGGATCAAACTCTCAATTTAAAAGTTAAGCAGAGAGCCCAAATTTATAATTTGGTGCGAATCGCTTACTCCTCAGCTTCGCTGAGCGAGTTTCCTTCGCTTCTCTATAACTTTATTTTGAGTATCCTACTCAATTACAGTTATTGACTGGCATTTATTTACCTTAATTCTGTTTAATTTTCAAAGACCATTTGTTTTGGCTATCCTCAGACAGCTTATTCAGTATATCAATTTAATTTTTGTTTGTCAACACTTTTTTAAAATATTTTAATCCCTATTTGCTAATGCATAACCTCTAAGCATTTTGTGATTAGCAATTGTTTTAACTTGTCTTCGCTCTTGCGACGACAAATAGTATCTTAACAAAACTACTTTAGTTAAGTAATTAGATTATTTATCAATATATTAAAATAAATTCCGTTTTCTAAGTATTAATCCTTATTACTATGTTTTTCACACATTGACACGCTAGGGACAATGAATGTACCCCTACTTTTAATGATTATCAAAATAATTATCTCCTTCAACCTTACAAATTCGTATCATATATTTTGAATACCAAGTATTTTTGCCCATTTCTTTTGCTTTATTATGATGTATGTTCTTTTTCCATTCATTAATACTTTCTAATGAATCCCAGTATGATGTTGTTATGCCAAATCCATCTTCCCCTCTAACACTTTCTGCTCCTATAAAACCTTTTTGTTTAGAAACCATATTTATTATCTCTTCTCCAACCTTTGTATATCCATTATCACCTAAAGTTCTAATTGATGTAAAAATAACTGCATAATATGGTGTATTTGGTGTTCTTACTATTTCGCTCATATACGCTCCCCTGACCTTACTAATTTAATTTAAAGCATTTAATATTATAGGTAAAGAAGCTAATATAGAAAAAATCATTTCCGTTCGATCTCTATTGGTATAGGTAAAATCACATCTGTTTCCACAACCATTACAGATCTTTGTATCTTGTGATAGCTTTGTTCATTTGTAACTCTCCCTTGATTTGATTAAATTATTGACCTTTTAAGAAATCTTCAATACATGACATCACCTGTTCAGTTGTATCACTTAACAGGATCAAATGCCCTCCTTCGTGAAAATATCTAATAGTTTTCTTACTTGAAGATATATGTTTATGAATGTAATCAACGCTCTTTATTCTTACTGTATCGTCATCTTCTGCTTGTATTGTAAGAATAGGACAACTTATTTTTTCTAATTTTGGCTTTGTTTTATTTAATAGCAATAGGAATTGTATCATTGATGAAAATGGCGAATTACTTTTTGCATTTAAATATCTTCTAATATGTTTGCATTTTTTATTTTTCAAATCATCTAAAAGATTAAGAAACACTCGGTATATATTCCAATAATAGATTGGAGTGTTGATTGTTACAATTGCTTTAATATTATGTTTACATGCAAGATTAAAGGCAATTAGTCCACCCATAGAAAATCCTATTATGATAACTTTCTCTCCATTTTTCTTTAATCTTAATAATTCCTGTTCAGCTGAGTCTATCCAATCAATGTATGTGGCACTTCTCATATCTTTTTTTGTACTTGAATGGCCTTTTAATACAGGACAGTAAGTTTCATAACCAATACAAGTCAGGTATTCAACTAATGGCTTTACTTCGTGTACTCCACCACCAAAGCCATGGATGATTAAGCATTTTACTTTATCACTACTTATCAAGTTCATCTATTACCGACCTCTATTCTCATATTTATAATTACCCCTAAATCAACCCTATGTAAATTTAATTTATTAAAGGCAATGTCCAAAATGGCATTAATTATTTGCAATCCCATTCCTTTATTATTATGTTGATTTTCTCCAATAATTACTCTATCTATTCCTAATAATTAAATATGTCCTACCATTTCATTGCTTTCATTTATTCTAGCACTAAGATCATATTTTGTGGGTTTTTCTCTAAAATCATGTTTATATCATTTTCAAGCTGATCTTCTAATCACTCAAACGTGATTAATCAAATATTTATAAATTTAGTTTTAAATATTCTTCTACATTTATCAGTATTCATAGAAGTATCTAAAGGTATCCCATTTGCAATTGCATTATCATTACTGATTAAGTCGTCAATAATTAAATTTTCATCTAATCCTAACTTTTGTGCCATCTTTCTATTAAAAGTATAATAACTCTCCTTTTGTTCTGGTCCTACATGAATGATACCATTAAGGTCTATTAGAATCATTTCATTGATTAAATCTGCTAAGTTATCAACATGCACAAATGTTTTATATAAATTACTGCTTCTGAATATTGTCTGATTTTTAGATAATGCTTCTATTAAGTTTGCAACCCTCTTATCCCAATTGCCTTCTATATCTTGTCCATATAGTGGCCCAGTTCTAATAATTATATGGTTTCTGTGATTTTTTACTATTTCCTAACCATCTATTTTAGCATTAACATACCCTGACAATGGATTACTCCAAGAATAATACTTCAAAGTAACTTCTTCTGAATAATTTCCCTTTCCCTCAGCAAAGGCATCCGTAGAAATGTAAAAGTATCTTCATTTTTCCTCCTAAATATCAATACTACTCTTTTCTCAACCATCCAGCTGGTTTCCTTTTCGATCCAACAAAATATTGATTATCTTCCAGCATAAGCTTGTGTTTTTCTCTTGTTTCGCCATATACATTTTGTTGAATAACTTCTACATAATCATCTGTAACTTCAGTTACAATTGCAACATGTCCAAATTTTGTGTCTGTAAAAACTATTAAATCATCTGGTTCTGGTTTAACATTTCCACCATTCCTATATTGAACTAAGCCTCTAGATTTATTTAGTCCTCCTTGCTGAACATTAGAGTCAAAGTAATCTTTAGCGTTTCCATATACATCTGGCATTTTATGTCCTTTTGCTTCATAGTAAAACCTTTTAATATATTCTACACATTGCCACTTCTGACCATAGTAGTAGCCATCATTACTATAGTTCTTCCCATGAGCTTTTGAATATATAATCCCGTTATAATAGATCTCTATATTTTTGTAACTGTCTATTTTTTCTCCTATAAGTTTTCTATCACTAGCAATAAAAGTTACTCCACCTATTAACATCAAAACACATAAGAATAAAAGAACCTTTACCCACTTATTGCTCATAAACATATCCTTTCAATACTTAAATATTTTTCAGAGCATTTACTCGAACTAAATTTAGCTATTTTAATTTAATTATTTCTGTCTTTACTATATTGCTTTCGCCGAATCCGTATACTAGTTTTACATTATTACTATCTATCCACAATAATTCATAATCTCCTGATGAAAAAGGTCTATACCCGTCATCAGTAGTTATCCATTGATTTAATTTTGTAGCAAATAAAAAATTCTTTTTAATGTAAAAGTTGCTCCATCCACCTAAAAGCCAAGAATTTTCTTCAACAATTAATGTGTTGTCGCTGCTAAGAGCATTAAAATAATAATATTTAGGATAAGTGTTTCCAAATCCATATGAATCACTAAAAGAAGTAACTAAAGTTATTATAAGCAAAAACATTGATAACACTATAACTTTAAGGTACTTTCTTTGAACAATTAAAAATATTATTAAGCCTAAAGATAATATAATAAGCATATCTAGCCAAAAATTGATCCTATCTTGATTAATATGTTTTATAATTATATAAACATCAAAATATATATTAAAAGCATAAAGAAATATTTTTATTATACTTGCTATTATCATGGTTACTATTAGCAATATATTTAATCTAGATTGTTTTTTTAATTTCCACATTACATCATTTTTCATTTTATCTCCCATACTTATTAACTAGATTCACTTATTTGAACTAATACTGAAAATATTTATTTTAATTTACTATACTATTATTTTCTAAATTCCTCATAAATTTTTATCACAATATTTGTTGGAAACAACTTATGTTCCATCAACATTGCCATTGATAATCCTGCCTGAATTAAGCCAATAATAAAATATAAAACATGTAAAAAAACCACATCATTGAGCATAATACATTGAACTACAATCCAAATCACTAAAGCCCAACTAAAAACACTGCTTATATATCCTTGAAACTTTGATTTAAAACGAAACAATAGAGCACTAAAGATATTCCCAAGCCCAATTATAGAGAATAAAATAATCCCAGGTATAAGATAATTACTAAAAGGTGAGTTTTTTAAAAGCTCAGTTGGCACTCCCAGTGGCTCTTGAGGATTAATTATGGCAGCTAGTCCACCTGCAACAGCACCTATTCCTACAAATAAATGTAAACCAAATAATATACGATATAGTTTTTTCAAAAATATTCCCCCTTAAAACATTAATCTTTTGTAACACTTATTTTATAGATCTTATTTTCTCTATAAAAAGTTATTTTACTTCTTCAATTTTATAAATTTCAAAAAACTCTTTTAATTTCTTTTTTGATTTAATAGTTTCTTTTATTACTTCTTTCTCAAAAAGAGAGGAATCCAAATAGTATTCATTCAAATCTCTTCCATAGAATTTTACTAAATCACTTCTTGAAACTTGGAACTTTTGTTTATTAGGTATATCTAAAACTATGGTTACTGTTTGAACTTTTGGAATAAGAATAAAATAAATGGTTGCATTAAATAAAAGTATTTTTTCTTTATTGTTTCTCCAAAATCTCTCTAATTTTTTTAATTGAAACTTGCTACCTCCATAATACCCATAATCAGCTTGTACGTTTGCATCGCTACCCCAAACTAACCCTTCTCCTGATCGTGATATATTGCCTGGAAGCCTGCTGCTAATTTCATCAAATTTCCCAATGTCCTCTGAATTTTCTATTCGGTAATTCATTAATTCACTAGTATTAACATTTTCTAAATATATCATTGAGTTAATAGGTTTTACCCAAATTGATATTATATATATTATAAATAACAACAAAGGCATCATAAAATAAAAAAGTTTTTTCATATTATTACTTCCTCTTAATTTAAGTAGCATTGATTTTAATTTTAAAATTGCTCATCATCTAATAGTTTATCTTCTTTCTTACTATTTTTAATTGCATTTGTTATAATATCCTCTATATCTTCTAAACTTTCTTCTATTCCATGTTTTACAGCTGTTTTTATTAATGAATAAAAATATAGAATCCAATAAAAATAAATGACAAATACAATATTACATTCATAATTTGAAACAAATTTGCCACTCCTTATTTACAAAAATCTGTTAAGATTTTGATTCTGAATCAACACTTACTTTACCACTTATCTCATTTATATTTATTTCAATAACATTTACAATATCCATATCTTCAATAGAAAGTGGTTCATATTTATATCCACTTGCGTGTTTTTCCATTAGTAAATTAAGTACATTTAATTTAAGCACTTTATCTGAGACTACATTAGCCTCTCCAAAAACAAGAATGCTCCAAAATCTCATAGTAAAATTTCTTGCATGAGGTGTTGCATACATTTTTCCTGATGCACTAATCTCTAAACAGACCTTTGGGTTTTTATCTATGTTATCTAACTTTCTCCCTTGAAATCCTGTGTGAAAATATACCTTTTCATTATGAATAACAAAATTAATAGGTGTAATATATGGTTGTCCATCTTCTCCACAGGTTGCAAGTCTACTATATATTGCTTTTGATAATAAAGTCATATTTTTTTCTTTAGTAATCCATTTTACTGGCATGTTTAAATTCCTCCATCTGTTTATATAATTTTATTTTCTACATATCAATAATCCATGATTACTCATACCTAAAACACTCTTTTCTCTACAACTGCTTAAAATGTAATACAGCCATGTAGAATATTCTTCATCATTCATATTATCCACAAAATTCTTTAAGAAGGGACTTAGCCCATCAGTTCCTACATGATCAATAATTTTTGCATTGAACTTTGTAATGAATGCTTCCATCTCAAGAGGAGATGTAAAAAAAGCATCTGTCCAAAAACACTCTTTCTCTCCTTCTTTAATTACTCCTGTATTTAAAATTTTATCAACAAACTTACTTGTAAGGAATTCTTTTTCTCTGCTCATAACTGAATTTAATACAAAGTGCTTATTTATATATGAAATTGCTAGTATTCCACACTTTTTTAATATTCTCAAGGATTTCTTAATGCACTTTTCTCTATCACATTCATTTGTAAGGTGGTACATTGGTCCAAGGCATAATACTACATCAAAGCTTTCAGCTTCATAACTATTTAAATTAGTAGCGTCTAATACTTCTGCAGACAGTTTAAGTCCATTTTTCCTTTGAAGAAGTTTTTGCTTGATAATATCCACGTGTTTAGGTGTTATGTCAGTTGCAATTACCTCATTGCCTTTTTCTGCATAATAAAAAGAATATACTCCTGTTCCAGCTCCTAATTTAAGAATTCTATTATGACCTTCTATATGCTGATCTAGAATAGTCGTAGTTACAGTAAACTCAGTTTTCCTTGAATTATTAGTAGTAAGTCTGCTTTCTTCATCATATGCTTCATAAAAATTCACAATATTATTCATAAAATCTCATCCTTAATATTTTAAATTTTACTTCTAGTAATATTAATTTCTCCTTTAGCATTTCTACCAACAATTTTAATAACATATTTTCCTTTAGTTAATTTTATAGTTTTATCTCCCTGCTGACTTCCTACTAAAATATTTTCTATTTCTTTTTTAGGATTAATTAAGACTACTTTAAACTCTCCACTCTTTACATTTGAATTATACTTGAGTATTATTTCTTCATCATTTTCGGATTCTATGACCCAAATAGTATCTGCTCCATAAAAACCATTATATTTAATATTAACTTCATCCTTTGAATTCCCAGTATCTTTTCTAGTTTTAAAAGAGAAGCTGTCTGCTTCTTGGGTGATAATATCATTATTACTGTATATATTCTTTTTATCTTGACTTACTCCACAACCGCTGCCAATTAAAATTATTAAAAATAAATATAAAGACAATAAAAATTTACTTTTTAACTTCACTCCCATTCATCCTTTCATTGCTTTCTCCAATCTAAACTACAAAGGCAAACAATTTTAATTATTTACCTATTAGGAGCACATTTACTTTATCAGTTAAATATACAGTTCCATCATCAGCTACAATTTGTATTTGGGTATCATTCTGATAATCCCTCCAAGATTTTACATTCACTTCAATAGTTTCATTTCCAATAACTATTTTTGCTTTTGTAAAAGTCCAATTAGTGTCAATAACTTGTCTATTCCCACACCCTGTTAATGCAAGTACCCCTAATAACGCTGCTACTAATAATACTTTTTTCATTAATACCCCTCCATTAATAACTTAAATTATTTTTTCCCATCTCCCTAACCCCTACTTTTTTCAGTATAAATTTGTAAAACCGCTCTATTAACCGCTGCTCCAAAGTAAGCAATAATAATTATATCTAATACAATTCCTATAGTTGAAAAACTTGTTAATAAATATATAAGTATACTTAACAAAGAAAAAATGAATCCAAAATAAAGTGCCATCTTTATAGTTAGTCCCAAATTACTGAATAAAAATGACATTCCTTTTATAAAGTTTTCACTTATTTTCCCCGCATCAACTACAATAGAATATTGAACATAAAAAAATAAAACAAATATAAATCCTAATACTATGAATTCTTTAGCAAACAAAATTAAAATTACAGGTATATATTGAATAAGGTGTAATATAAAAAACTTAAACCAATTTCTGTTTCCCATTATGAAAAAATCCTTAATAGAAATTTTGCCTTCTGCCTTTACTCCAAGTACACTTAAATATCCACTGTGTATAAAGCTTGTTATTAATATAATTGTAAGCATAAAAAATACATTAAATAAACTAACTTCATGTATAATTCCTTTCAACCCATTGCTATTATATTGGAATAATACTGGTGGAAAATCTTCTAGAATAAAATTTATACTTGGTGGTGAAGATATAATCCCTACCTTTAAAGAAAATAATCGTTTAATAGGACTATAATCTGTTTTGAAAAAGTATTGATGTGCAAACAACTGCCATAAGTCTAAGGCAATAGGAATAAGTATAATCCAAAGTAGTTTATTTATAAATTTTATACCACTACTAAACATATTCCCTAATGACATAAGATTTCTCCTTTAATTTTATAATTGTTTGTAATATACTTTATATTATACCATATTATGGAGGTATTTTAATGAAGAAATTTAGAATGTTGATTTTTACTTTGATAATTGCTCTGCTTACTACAATTTTCTATGCATATGAAAACTTTGGAGTGAAAATACCTGAATATAAAAAGCCTGCTATCAATTTAACTTCAAGTAAGTTTGGGGAAATTAAAAACATAACTTGGGCAAATAACTTTGTAGCTCCAGATAAATCTCTTTTAATTTTATCAAGCAGAATACAAGGTGATAAAAAATATTCATATTTATACTACTTAAATACAGACAATGGACAATCTAAACTGCTATATGAATTCCCATCTCATAAATATTTAGATGACGTTATATTATTTGATAGAATTAGCATTAGCGATACTATAATAACCACCTACGATGAGGGCATAATTAAAACTACTCTAACTAGAGATAAAAATAATAGCATGTCTTCTTATTATAGTGAATTAATGGCAATAGATGATTTTCAAGATGCAACCAGCATAGACTATAAATCAAATATATCCTTTATCAAGTACAATAGTAAACTTATATACACTAAAAATGTAAATAATAGTACTTTGACCTCTTTTTTATATACAACTTCATCTGCTGATAATGCAAAGTATTATAGAAAGCCTTATTACATTGTTAGTGCTACTTCACCTGATAACGTTTTGACCTATACCTCCATAAAAAGGAATGGAGTAAATCTTTATTCAATGGAAAATGGAGTCCCAATATCAAAATTTAATAAACCTTTAATTGAAAATATTATAAGTGCTAAATCAATCCGTGATGGCTTTGGTTATATTGGTTTGAACACCGAAACCAAGAATTCCAAAGATATTTCTTCCCTTAATGTTTTTATAGTTTGCAGATACACTAGCTATGATAAACTACCATATATAATAGATAATATGCCCTTTAACACAGATAAATTTGGCAGTGTTCCTGCCTTAGATTCTATAAACATTAATCAAGACTTCTCGATAGTTTATACATCCTATAATAAAAATCACGAAGGAATTATAAAAATTTCAAATTATGGAGAAGATCCTAAAACTATTGTTAAAGACAAAAACTTATTTGGTCCTGTTAATATTACTCAAAAGAGAATAAATAATAAAGATCTTAAGCTAATACTATATTTCACTCATGAAAATAATGAAACTCACGCAAAAATTTGTGACATAAATGGGAAATTAATTAAAGATGTTACTGAAATGATAAAATAGTATAGGAGGATTTTATTGTGGCTAAAAAAAATTTTTTATTATTTATACCTATAATAATAGTTTTATTATATTTTAATACTACTGTTAAATATGATTGCATTTTTGAAAATTTAGTTACTACTGATTACAGAGATGCAAAAATATTTGAAGAAAAATTTATTAATGCTATTGCTTATTTTAGTTCTTCCGATGATTGGAATAACTTTGCTAATGTTAATGGCTTTGAAGATGACTCGAATGTGAAAAATATAATGATATACCAAATAAACTCTCATTCAATAGGCTCAGATTTAATAAAAAGCTTCGATTGAGTACAAAATAACATTTCTTATATTTTGTTTTTGGATCGGAATAACTTTTGAAAAACTAATTGCCAATAAGTTAAAAGCAATTCTTATTGGCAATAGTTTTTTGATAATATCTTTTATATCCTACTTACTTATGGCTTTATAGGAATTAAGCTATTTAACTAGTAAAGAGATTTAAAAAATTCTGATTTGAAAATACTATAATATAAAATTGTAACTTCCTTATTATCCAATAATTCTAGATTTTTCTTTCTTTGGAACCTATAATTAAATCCACATTTTTCATTTACTCTTTTAGAATTATGATTAAAATCATAGTGTCCACACCATATTAAATCTAAGTTCAATTCATTAAATCCATAATTAATCAAGCATTTTACAGCTTCAGGAACAAAAGCTTGTCCCCAGTATTTTGGATTTAAAGCGTATCCTATTTCTTTTTGTTTTAGATTTGAAAGAGAAGCATCTGGTTTTCTATCATGAAGACCTATACTTCCAATAACTTTATTTTCAGATTTTAAAACAATTGCAAGGGTATCATCATTTTTAATAACCTTCTTTATTACTTCTTTACTTTCTTCTTCATTTTTATGTGTAGTCCAACCACAATTTGGCCCGACTAATTCATTTTTAGCATATTCATATAAATCCTTGCTATCAGCTTCGAACCATTGTCTCAATATCAATCTATCTGTTTCTAATCTTTTCATATGAATTACCTCTCTTTACTTTAAAATTTAATATTTATAAAAGCTCCCTAAATCTTAAAATATAAATTAGTTATCTAATTTATTCTAAAAGTTATTTTATCCACTTCATTACATATTCCATAAAACCAGAATCTTCATTAAGTTGCTCCTTCACTATTATAAAATCACAAAGTAAATAAAAATTAACTGCATCTTTATTTTCAGTATAAACGCATAATTCTAAACTTGGATATAAACTTTTACAATGCTTTATTAACTTTTTTCCAATACCTTGCCCCTGGTACTCCTCTTGTACAAATAATGCTCCTATAAATGAATTATTAATAACACTATTTATGTTCGAACTATCTAATTGCTTAATCATATTGACCCTTTCTAGACACTTATCTAATGCACTTTTACTAAAATAATAATCCACACCTATCTTTATATATGGCATTTTAAAATCCTTAGTATTAGCCAATCTCATATAATTTTTCCCATGTAATTCCTAGATATTCTGCAGCTTCAGCTGAACTGTAAGAATTTTTCCCATTTACCTTATTGTTCATATAGCTTAACGAATTACTAATTTTATTTAATTTCCCTGACATTACGGATAATCTACTACTAACATATTCTCCATTATTTTTAATTCCTTTTTCGATAATTAATACACTAATAACAATTGAAATAGATAAACAAAATATAGAAATCACCAACATTTTTTCTTTTAACATACCATATTCCCCCAATGTAATTTGGTTAACCTAATTCTACTGTATTATCTAAATATTGATCATATTAATATCTAATCTACTTGAGTTCCACCCCATTCAACAACTGTAAAGCCCTTTCTAGTAAATGGCTTGAGTTCCTGCTCCTCTACATTTATATATTTATTTAGTGGCTTAAAAACCATCATTATTCTCATCATAGAATCTGGTCTCGGTGTTATATTAAGTTCTGCTATATCTTCATAATCTTCTCCTTCAAAAGTTATAAGATTATATTTATTCTCTTTCATAATAGGAAGCCAATATACTATAAACTCATTGTATTCTCTTGGGGTTAACCCTAAATACTCAAGCTTTTCTTGAAGAAATTTTTCAGTTTCACTTCCCTTTACCACAAATCCTTTTGACATATCCCATTTATTATTAGAAATTCCTTCCCAGTATAGATAAGAGTATTCTCTATTATCCGAAAGATTGGTTAATGTTCCATCTGGTTTTGCTTTTACCTTCCATTCATCTTTATATTCTGGATATGTGCAGGTAAGTTTCCCTTTATAATCTAACTTTACGCTAACTATTTGCTCCGAAGTTGGATATAAGTAAATTACTGGTTTTTTAGTTCGTTGCATACATCCAGTTAAAAATATTAATGTCAGTGATAAAACTAGAATTAGAAACTTTGCTTTTGATACTTTCATAAGGTATTACTCTCCTATCCTTTAATTTTATTTCCTTGCAAGCAACATCTACAAATCTTTTTTCAAGTAAACAAAAGTCAGTTGGTAAAGCTAAGGCATCGCATAACTGGACTAATAAATCATAATCATCATAAACTACTGAGCTTATAATATTTTTTACAGTTTCATATTCCTCCTTTGTAACATCCCATTTCCCTATTGAAGAATTTATATCTTGTATCATATATGAATGTGTGATGCAAACTTTGATTTAGCTTTTCTGCTTTTTCAAGAGCTTTATAGCTGTGCTTTTATCAGGATATCCTTTAAACATACTCGGCTCCCTCTATTTCTAATTTAAGTTTATTAAAATATTCTTCCATAAGTTCAAGCCTTTTCTTTCCCATTTCTTTTGCTTTTTTTGTATATAATTTACCTGGAATTTTCTTAAATTTTACTTCATATTCAATGAAAGGTGTATGTTTTGAAACATCTTTTAGTTTTTGGTTTTCAACAGTATTAGATTTGAGATAATCATTTAGAAGTTCGTCCACTGTTAACCTTTGTCCAAATTGACCTGCTAACATAAAAGTACGAGCAATTCCTACTGCGCCTATAGCATCAAGCTTATCTGAATCAAAAAGTATTTTTGCTTCTATTGTCTTGGGCACATTACCAGTTCTAAATCTATGTGTTGTAATGCAGTGCTTTATTTCTTTGATCTTTTCTTCCTTATATTGCAGCTTTCGTAATATATCCTCTGCAATTTCACTTCCCAAGATAGCATGGTCAATTTCTCCAGTCATATCTTTACTTTCCTCTATTATGTGCAGAACAAGTTAATTTATCTTGAACAATTTGAATAATTTTTTTATGTTTCATTTCTAGGTTCATCAGCATTTCCTCCTATTTATTGAAGTAGCTCTATGAATTAAAGTATCAATTTATCCTATATCAATTTAGCTATAAAGGATATTACCTTTGCTGACGGTACTAATAAAAGTTGTGCTAACACGGTTCCTACTATTAATCCCCCTACAATAAAAATTATGCACCTATGAAATTGTAATTCAGTACACTCTCCTCTTATTACATCATCTGTTAGCATTGATATATATGGGTCTATGAATATAAACATAAGTATTGTTGCCAATCCATTTACAACGGCAGATAGTGTACTGCAAGTTGTTCTTAATTCTGGATTTAAGCATCCTGCGTACAATGAAGCTAAAACCCCAACAGTTGATATAGCAAAAGCTATTGTGTTGAGTAAAACAATTTTTTTAGGAATCATTCTAAAACTTTTTAATTGAGCAATATTCTCTCTTTTAGGCTTTGTAACACTACTTTTGAACTGCTCTATCCCAGACTTTGAAAAAGCATGTAATACTAATCTAGGTATAGAACGATGTATACTGAAGGATTCAACAGCTTTTCCAAATACCTTTATAAATGTTGGCATTAAAAAGGCACCGGCTATTGTTGCAGCTGTTGTAGAAAATATTATCCATCTAAATATATATAATAGATTTTCAGGGTTGCCCATTTTTATAGTATTCTCAATTGTCTTAGCCATTAATGGAGCTTGAATGCTATTTGCAGTTCTAGCAATTAACGCAAATATATTGAATACTGCAAAAGATATTGCTATTCTTCCAGTTTTTACTGCTACAATTCTCACCGAATATGCTAGTGCTGAAATCAAAGATATAATAAATGTAAGAATCAACACTATAATTATTTGTTTAGGCATTTGATTTCTCCCTCTATTGTTTATCTTCTTTAACTCTATTCTTTATTGTTTCTTCGAGTTGTTTTACACGTTCGTTATTATTAACGAATATTACTTTTCTAACACTTTCAGGAAATAGTTTTTTAATACTTTCATCGTTTCCCACTCCGTCTTCTGGGTACTTATGATCTTCAATTTCTATTTTATCCTTTCCAGCTTTAACATATAAAACTACTGGTAAAGACACTCCACTTACCATAGTTCCCTGTTGATTCTTTTTTAAGTACTCTTCTTTGCATTGATTAATCAATTAAATCTCTAAATTTTTAAAGTAGTATTTTTTATCCTGATCGGTAATTTCTCTTACCACTTTACAGGCATACTCATAATCCTTCTTATGTAAATATATATAATACGCACTTGAATAACTTGGATTTTCACCAAAAGTTCCAGTTCTCGCACGTCTTGAAGCAAAAAGATAAGCACTATTCCGATTTACTATCCTATATTTATATTCAATTTTATTTGCAGAAAGGATTTCTCGAACTTCATTGAACTTTTCCAAAGAATACCCAAGAAAAACTTCTTTTTGGTTCCAAATCATTATCATTTATTTTATCCCCTTTTAAGCTTATTCTTTATAATTCACTTTTACCTTCTTGTAAGTATTTTGTATTATTATACCATAAAATATATAAATATCTATAAATAGCATAACATATAAAAATTTAGGAGAGAAATCCCCCTGACTTCCTCTCCTAAATTACAATTTTATATATTTATTATATCTTATGTACTTTTCCTAAACTTAAATTTAGTAACATTCATATAAAACCTCAGATTGTAAAAGCATACAAAAAGAATGTCATTAGAAAAATAAATAACCAAGTAGGTACGTTTTTTAAAAATTTTTCTTCAAAAAGCCTATCTCTAAGTAAAAATATAAAAAGATAAAAAATTAATAATATTACCCAACCATATACACTGTTCCCTGTAAAAATAAAAGATCCAATTGCTAATAAAATGAATAGTCCAAAGGGTATCCAAAAGTTTAAACTATTCTTCATAAAATACACCTTAGCCTTTTAAAGTGATTACTATTAATAATATTATGAAATATATATTCAAAGAGTTACAAATACTTTATAAATAGATTTTTTATCCTTTTTAATCTATTTATGCAATAGTTTATTGCATATTTATATGTTATACTCATATAGTGTCAATGAACAGTTGGGGGTATTAATATGAAAAAACTTCCTGGCATTATATTTGCCATTCTATCTTCTACAGCTTTTGGATTTATGCCTATATTTGCAAAGATAGCTTATAATAACGGAAGTAATGCTATGACCTTATTATTCTTTAGATTTTTGTTAGCAGCTATAATGCTTTTAGTATATTTTTATATAAAAAAAATTTCTTTGAATATTAATAAGAAACAATTGTATATTATATTGTTAGTAGGCCTTCTTGGCTATACTTCAACAGGAATTGTCTTATTCTTATCCTATAACTATATATCTGTTGGGCTTGCTACTACAATGCACTTTATTTATCCCGCCATTGTAATAGTCTTGAACTATTTAGTATACAAAGAAGCTTTAACTAAAAATAAAGTTTTAGCCTTACTTATTTCATTAATTGGCGTATATGTTTTAATAGGAATAAACTCTAATGAAATAAATCTAAAGGGAGCTTTCCTTTCTCTCTTTTCGGGTTTTACTTTTGCAGGTTGCGTTATGGGGATTAATCACCCTGAACTGAAGAAGCTAGATAATAGTGTACAAGTTTTCTATTTTTCTGTTTGTGCAGGAACTGTTTTTTTAATGTTTAGTCTTTTAATGGGACAACTTGTTCTTCAATTTAATATATATACTCTTTCTTCTTACATAGGAATATCATTTGTTTCAACTATAATTTCAATTGTTTTATTTATTAAAGCTGTAAAAATAATTGGTGCTTCTTCAGCCTCTATACTTGGTACCTTTGAACCTATAGTAAGTATAATTATGGGAATAATATTATTTAATGAACAGCTTAGCTTTACAATTATTGTTGGAACATCATTAATTTTAACTTCCATATTTATCTTAGCAGGGGAAAACCAACATACTAAAACCGAAGTTTGATGTGGATTAGTTAAGCAGCGATGGAGTATTTTTTTCTGTTTTACAATTACATTTAGTCAATAGTTATTGACTTCAATTAATATTTTATTTACAATTTTATTATTAAATAAAGATAGGTGATAAAAAAATGAAATTACCAGAGTTAATAATCGGAGATTTAAAAGTACAAAGGCCAATCATTCAAGGTGGAATGGGAATTGGCGTATCACTTCACAAATTAGCATCTGCTGTTGCAAAAGCAGGAGGAATTGGAGTAATATCTGCAGCACAAGTTGGTTTTAAGGAACCTGACTTTCTTAAAAACAATTTTGAATCAAACGTAAGAGCTTTAAAAAAAGAGATTCAACTTGCACGAGAAATGGCTCCTAATGGAGTATTAGGAGTTAATCTTATGGTTGCAACTAACAACTATAGTGATTTTGTAAAAGCCTCTATAGAAGCTGGAATTGATTTAATTATTTCTGGAGCAGGTCTTCCTCTTGATTTACCAAAACTTGTAGCAGGAAGCAATGTTAAAATTGCTCCTATTGTATCTTCCGGGAAAGCAGCTTCTTTGATCTGTAAAACTTGGGATAAAAAGTATAATAGGATACCTGATTTAGTAGTTGTAGAGGGTCCTAAAGCAGGTGGTCATTTAGGTTTCCATAAAGAGAATATTGATGATAGTGCATATTCTATAGATACCATAGTAGTTGAAGTTATAAACGCCGTTAAGCCTTTTATTGAAAAGTATAACAAGCATATTCCAGTAGTTGCTGCTGGAGGTATTTTTGACGGATATGATATTGCAAGAGTAATGAACTTAGGTGCCGATGGAGTACAAATGGGAACTAGATTTGTAGCTACTTTCGAGTGTGATGCTAACGAAAAATACAAACAGGCTTATCTTGATGCTAAACAAGAAGACATTCAAATTGTAACAAGCCCTGTTGGTATGCCAGGTAGAGCCCTAACTAATGAATTTATTAAAAAAGTTTATTCTACTCCTGATAAGGTTAGATGTTATTATAACTGTCTAAAGCCTTGCGACCCTAAAACAGCTCCTTACTGCATTTCAACAGCTCTTATTAATGCTGTTGAAGGAAATCTAGATGAAGGTTTAATATTCTGTGGCAGCAATGTTTATAGAATAGATAAAATTATTTCTGTTAAAGATTTAATGGAAGAACTAGTAACTCAAGCTGAGAAACAGTACATGGAAGTATAAAAATTTTGGGGTCAGACCCCTGGGGTAAATTCCCAAGGGTCTGACCCCTTTATTCTTTTATTCTTATGGAACCTTAATAAGCAAAATTCCACCTACAATAAACAGGATAATTATACTGAACACTCCGTTATTTGTTTTTCCAGTAATTTGGGTTACTATCCCCACTAAAAAAGGTCCCATTATGGCTGCAAATTTGCCAAAGATATTATAAAATCCAAAGAACTCATTTGATTTTTCCTTTGGTACTAATTTCCCAAAGTAAGATCTACTTAAAGCTTGTATTCCACCTTGTGAAGTTGCAACTAGCATTGCTAGTACCCAAAAGTCTAAAGTACTATCTAAAAAGTATGCATAAATGCATATTATGGTGTACATTATTATTCCTATATAGAGCATCTTTTTTCCTTGATACTTTTCAGATAACTTCCCATAAATAATAGCAAAAGGGAAAGCTACGAATTGAGTTACAAGAAGAATTATTAAAAGGTTCATTGAGCTTATTCCTAAATCTGCTCCATAGGAAGTAGCCATTTTTATTATTGTATCTACTCCATCAATATAAAAGAAATATGCAATTAAGAATAAAAACACTTTTTTATGACCTTTTATATTCTTAACCGTCATACCTATTCTTTTAAAGCTATTTTTCACTAGACTCGGTTCTATATCAATACCATGCACTTGCTTTACTTTTTTTAACATAGGTAAGGTAAAAACTGTCCACCATATACAAGTAAGTATAAAAGAAATTTTAAATGCACTTATTACTGATACAGGTATTATGTTGAACTGGGCTAAAATTACTATTGCCATGGAAATAATAAAAGGGATGGTGCTTCCAATATAGCCCATTGCAAAGCCCATGGTAGAAACTCTATCCATTCTTTCTTCCGTGGTTACATCTACCAAAAAAGCATCGTAAAATACATTGCTACCGGCAAAACCTACCGCCGTAAATATATACACTATAAGAATTATAAGCCAATAATTACTTGGAACTATGGAAAGAAGTGCAGTTGATATAACCCCCATAATAAAAAATATAGTAAAAAATTTCTTCTTATAGCCTCTATAATCTGCAATAGTTCCTAAAATGGGAGCTAAAATTGCAAGTATAAGAGTTGATATAGAATTTGAATATCCCCAGTAGGCTGTTGATACAGTAGCAGCTCCACCATTTTTTTCAAAGATCATTTTAAAATAGAGTGGCAGAATAGTAGAAGTAACAGTTAATGTATAGGCAGAGTTTGCCCAATCATACATTACCCAGCTTTTCTCAACTTTATTCAGCTTTATCATATATACCTTCCTCTCTTTTGGTAAACTAATTCTATTTATCTTTAATTTGCTTCTTTATATTCACTTACTCAATAAATTCCCATATTACTTTACCATCTGCTTCTTTCAATTCTATGCCTAAAAGACTTCCTAGAGTAGGTCCCTCATCTACCAAACTCATTTCATCAATAATTACTCCCTTTTTAATTCCCTTTCCTGTCGCCATAAAAACTGTGGTGTAATTCTCCTTAAAAGGTGAATATCCATGAGTAGATCTTGTAAAGTCAGGAACTACCCCTATATGATGGTCTTTTACCTCTCGAATTATTTCTCCTTCAAATTCATCTAGGAAATAGTACCCCTTATTAGCTTCAAGCATGAAAGTACATTTAGGATCTGCTCCAAAATTAATAGCTTGATCCCTGTCGTATATAGCTTCAATGCAATTGAAATCCTTATTAAAATCTGTAAATAAATTGTATATATCCTTTTTTAAATTCTTATCCTCTTTGTCTTTTAAGTAAAGATAAGCTGAACCATCACAGTTTTTAATAATTGCCTTGTAATCTTTAATATTTCCTTTTTTATTTATAGTGATGTATCCTTTTTCCCTTAAAAGTACGTTTAAATTAACCACCTTATCTTCATCTAGGCTGCTGTGATCTCCTAACAATACTATAGTGCTTTCTTCATAAATACCGCTTTCTTTAAGAGTAGTTATTATTTCTCCAAGCCTTCTGTCATGCCTTTCTAATGCTTCCATTGCATTTTGCGAATGAAAACCGTAAATATGCCTTGTAGTATCTAAATCTGTATAATGGACTAGAGCTAGGTTTGGCTTTCTATTTTTTATAGTATACAAAAATGCCTCATGAGCAAAATTATCTAGATTAGGCTGTCTTGTACCGCTTCTTAAATGACCATAGACTTTGTTCAATCTATATTGGTAAAGAGGATTACCATTCAACATAGATACCATAATTTGATTTTGCCATGGTCTATTTGCTAAAACCTCAGGCATATTATATTGAATTTTTGATTTGGCAGTAACTGGCCATAGTATGGCAGCAACCTTCATTCCTCTTTCTATTGCTAAATCGTATAAGGTCTCTCCTTTTAAATACTGCCTTTTCCAATACCAGTCTGGTCTTTTTCTATTAAGTTGAAATAAAGTGTTATTAATAATACCATGATTTTTGGGATACTTGCCAGTTACTATAGTTGCATGAGCGGGATAGGTAAGAGTAGGATACACGCTATAAACTTTTTTAGAATAGGAAGCTTCTTTTAAGAATTCTCTAAAATTAGGAAGTGATTTTATGTATTCAAAGTCTAATGTAGATAATCCATCAAAGGATATAACAAATAGATATTTTGTCTTTCTCTCAATTTCCATTTACATGTTCCTCCTGAAGATTCATGCTAAAAACTATTTGATACTATGATATGTATATTAATAATAACATCTTTTATACAATTATATGTAAAAAACACGTAAAAAATCGAGACAAAAGTCCCGATTTTTTACAGGGGGCAGACCCCTGAATACATATGTTAAATTAATCTTTTAATTTATAATATAGTATTCCTTTCTCTTCAGTTTTCTGTGCTTGCCCAGCATAAACTAAATGTTCTAAGTGTGACATAGCCTCACCTGATGCGAACCATTTTTGTGCACTAGGGAAGTCTTCCCATTTATCATATCTTAGTTCCCAATGCATTTTCGACGCTGTGTCTCTTACTGTCATCTTATTCTCCTTTATTATTTCCATAACTTCATTTAGGCGATGTTCATGGTGATTTAGTAATTCATTAATTCTTTTCTTATGATCCCTTACCATATCTCTGTGAGCTGTAAAGAGTAAATCAATATCATATTCATATACTTTTTTTAAGCTGTTAAAATAAACAGATAATATATCCTTGTCAAAACCCCAAAAAGTTATATTGGGAGTGATCTTATCTAAAATGTGATCTCCGCAGAAAAATAATTTGTGCTTCCTTTCATATAATCCAATGTGACCTGGAGTATGTCCTGGAATATCCACAACCTCAAAAGAAAAATCACCAATCTTAAGGACATTGCCTTCCTCCAAGGGTATAAATTCAATTGGTCCTTTTGGACTAAATTTATATCCTGGATGTTCTTCAAAGGATACATTATCTCTCTCCAAATCAAACATATTTTTATAGGCTTCATATTTTTCCCAATATTCTCTTTTTATCATTTGATTTATCATTTTTCCATCTATTTTACCAGCGTATATTCTAACTCCTTCTTTACTTAGAGCAGAGGCAAGCCCAGAATGATCTGAATGAAGGTGAGTTACCAGTAAATCAGTTTTACTTAGGTTAATACCCAATTCCTTTATGCCCTCCATGAAGGCATTTTTACATTCTTCTGTGTTAAAACCTGTATCAATTATTAAATTTCTATCTTCAGACAATATAATATAACTATTAATAGCTCTTAATGGATTTTTAGGTAATGGTATTTCTTGTTTATAAACGTTAGAGTAAACTTTTACTGCCATATTATCCTCCTAAAATTATCTAATTTCATTTTTTATCTTATTCATATCTTAATGCATCAATAGGGTCTAACCTTGCTGCTTTTCTAGCTGGATATATTCCAAAGAAAATACCAACAGCTGAGGAGAAGAGTATGGCTCCTAGTATAGCTGATAAGGAAATTGTAGGTGAAATTCCTGCAAAATTGCCAATAAGTTCAGCTCCTAGAATTCCTAAGGTCATTCCAATAATTCCACCTATTAGAGAAATTATAAGCGATTCAGTTAAAAATTGTACTAAAATAGCCCTTGTGGTTGCTCCTATAGCTTTTCTTATGCCTATTTCTCTTGTTCTTTCTGTTACAGATACAAGCATAATATTCATTACTCCTATACCACCAACCAATAGCGAAATAGCTGCAACTGCGCCTATAAAAGCTGTAAAAATGTTTAGGACACTATTGATTTGTTCTACAACCTTAAGGACACTTTCTGCTTTATATAAATCTTTTCCTTTATTGTTATGTCTACCTTCAACCATATTTATAGCACTATACCCTGCTGTTTCAGAATTTTCTTTTGAATTAGCCATAATAGTTATAGCTTTAATCTTTACCCCATTATTTTGAAGGCTATTCATAAAAGTAATTGGGATTGTCGCTTGTATAGGTCTTCCGCTATTTTCCCCATCTCCAAAAGGACTGGAAAAACCTTTTTCTACACCAATTATTGTGATTTTTTTACTTAAGACACCTTCTCCTATCTTTAAGCTTTCTCCAACCACATCTTTATATCCAAATAAAACCTTTGCTGAATACTCGTCAATTATCCCAACAGCAGCTCCATTTTCAAATTCTCTTTCATTGAAAAATCTTCCGTAAGTTATTTCAGAATTATTAATATAAACAATATCTGGTGATCCCCCAGTAAAAAAACCTGATTTACTTTTATCCTCTGTAACAGCCATTCCTCTCATCTGAACTACTGGTGTGGCATATTTTATAGTTTCAATTTTTTCTTTCATTTGTTTCACATCTTCAAGAGTGAAGTAATCCGTTGACTGAGCCTTTGAAGTATCTAAATTGATATTTACTGAAGCTGCCCCTATTTTTTCAAATTCTCCTGCAATCTGATTTTTTCCTCCTTGCCCCAAGGCTACTATTGTAATAACAGAGCTAATTCCAATTATTATTCCAAGCATTGTTAGAAAAGATCTCATTTTATTTGCCTTGATGCTTTCCAATGCAATTCTAATACTCTCAAATATATTCATGTTTCAATATCACCTACCTTATAAGACAATTCTATTTTCTACATTCACGTCAGAAACAATTTCTCCATCCCTAAACCGTACTATCCGCTTTGCATGCTGAGCTATATCATTTTCATGAGTAACCATAACTACTGTTGCACCTTCATTATTTAAGCTTTGAAATATCCTCATTATATCTAAGGAAGACTTTGTATCTAGGTTTCCCGTAGGTTCATCTGCCATAATTACTGATGGTGAGTTTACAATTGCCCTTGCTATAGCTGCTCTCTGCTTTTGACCACCAGAAATCTCATTTGGAAGGTGCCTTGCTCTGTCTTCTATACCTACTTTTCTAAGTGCAATTAATGCCTTTTCTTTCCTTTCCTTTGAAGACACACCTCCATATAACATAGGTAATTCTACATTTTCTAGTATGGACATTCTCGGTATTAAATTAAAGGCTTGAAATACAAAGCCTATTTCTTTATTTCTGATATAGGCTAACTGTTCGTCATTTAATATTGATACATCTTTTCCATTTAAAATGTATTTGCCACTATCCATTACATCAAGACATCCTAATATGTTCATAAAGGTTGATTTTCCTGAACCTGATGGTCCCATAATAGCCGTGAACTCTCCTTTAGCTATTTTTAAGCTTATATCTTTTAAGGCTGTAAATTCAATGTCTCCAGTCTTATAAGTCTTAATTACATTATTTACCTGCAGCATTTTCCCCCTCCTTGAACTCCTTCACCTTCATGTCATCTATGATTGAAGCGGATGGGTTTAATATTACCTTCTCATCTTTATTTAGACCTTGTTTTATCTCAACTTCAGTATCTGATTGAATTCCTGTCTTTACTTCTTTTTCTTTAACTATATCCCCTTGCAGAACATAAATTAAATTTTTATTTCCTTTCTCAGCTTTTATGCTCTCTATAGGAACTTTGAGAACATTTGCTACTTGTCCAGTTAATATTTCTATATCTACATCAAAATCAATTTTAAGCTCTTCCGCCTTATCTAAAACATCTACTTCAGCACCTAAAGTCGTTTCATTTCCTGAGATAGATTGAGCTTTTGTAGCTGATGGGTCTATAAAGGATACTTTTCCTTTATAATTATTACTTTCACCAATAATAATTACTTCTTGACCTAGCTTTACCTTTTTAGCATCATATTTTCCTAGGGATACTTGAACCTTTAAATTCTGAGTATCCTGCACTACAATAACTGGTTGCATTCCATTACTTACTGCTCCTACTACAGCATTTATAGCTGTAACAACTCCAGCATTTTCAGCAACTATAGTGGCTTTGTTTTCTTGCATGTTTTTCCTTGCCATATCTAAAGATATCTTTGCTAAATTAACTGCGTTATCTGTTTGTCTAAGCTTTTCCTCAGAAATTGGACTTAAGGCACTTTTTTGTTGTTTCAATGCTTCTAGTTTTGTTTTATCTAATTGATTTGTACTCTTTTCTAGCTGAGCAATTTCCTTGTCTAGCTCTGAAATTTTATCCTTTATGCTTTTATTTTGATTATATATATCATTTCTTTGAAGCAGTGCATTTTCATATTGAATTTCAGCCTGTTTTACTGTTAAGGATAAATCTTGAGTTTCATAGGTTAATAAAATATCTCCCTTATTTACCTTGTCTCCTACTTCTACATTTAAAGTTTTTATCTTTCCTTGGGTTCCATAATACTCTTTATAGTTCTTTGATTTTACAATTCCTGAAGTGGATAAATAGGATTTTATTTCTCCAACTCCAGCTGTAGCTGTTTTTACAGTAATAATATCCTTATTTTTCCTATTATTTCTCATCCAAAATATCCCTGAAACTAAGATTATAACTATTAAAATATAAATAATTGTTCTTTTCTTCATTTTTTTACCTCCGTATTTTAATTGACCTTCTTTATAGTACATAAAGCAGCTTTAATACTCATATAGTCTACTTCTTCCGGGAGAGCATCTTTAATTGGTCTTAGTTTTTCTGCTCCTAATTTATTTATGGCCTCGTAAATTATTTTTTTATGCTGCTCTGGAATAAAATTATCTAAATTCACATCATTACCTTCAAGAAAAGCTTTTATTATATGATCTTGTACAGTTGTAATTTTTAATCCTCTTTCTTTAGAAATGTCATTTAGATCTTTTCCTTTTCTGTACAAATTTAAACTTATTATATGACTTGGGATTTTTTCAGCTTCATTTTCTTTATTATCTTCCTGAGACTTTTCTATAACAATGTCTTTCTCTACTATATAATCCTTTATTGCCTTTAAGAATTCATCTCCGTATCTCTTTAGTTTCGACTCTCCTACTCCCTTTATTTTAAGTAATGAAGGTTCATCCTGTGGCAAATACTCACTAATTTCTCTTAAAGTGCTATCTGGAAAAATAATATATGGAGGTACCTTTTCTCTTTCAGAAATACTCTTTCTAAGAGATTTTAGTAATTGGAATAAAGAATCATCTGTTGTTTTCTTTTGAAGTTTTTTATGTACCTTCTTGAATACTTTTTCTTCTCCTTTTAGGACACTTAAAGCCTTCTCAGTAAGTCTTAGAACAGGATATTCACTTTCAGTAAGGCTTAAGTATTTTTCAGCAATAAGTACATTAATCATATTCTTTATTTCTTTTTCACTGTATTGCTTCATTATTCCATAGGTTGATAGGTTATCAAAATTTAATTCTAAAACCTTTTTGTTTTTAGAGCCTTTTAAGACTAGCGTTACAAGGGTTGCTCCAAACCTTTGATTCATTCTTGCAATACAAGAAAATATTTTTTGAGCTTCTATTGTTATATCTTCCTGCAATCTATCATCCTTACAAGTGCTGCAATTATTACAGTTTTCTTCAATACTATGGTCGCCAAAGTAGTTTAGGATAAATCCTCTAAGGCACCTTTCAGTATGACAGTAATCTGCCATATTTTGAATTCTTCTATATTCATTTATCTTTCTTTCTCCTGAAATTATATTTTGCTCAACAAGGTATTTTTGAAGGATAACATCCTGCTCTCCAAAAAGCAAAATACATTCACTAGGTTCTCCGTCCCTACCCGCACGACCTGCTTCTTGATAATATGCTTCCATATTTTTAGGCATATTATAATGTACTACATATCTTACATTAGATTTATCAATGCCCATACCGAAAGCATTAGTAGCTATCATTACACTTATGTCATCATATAAAAAAGCATGTTGACTAGCATTTCTTTCCATTTCATTTAAACCAGCATGATATTTTCCTACCTGGAATCCTTTTTTATTTAGTAAATCATATATACTATCTACTTCTCTCCTTGTGGCAGCATAGATGATTCCAACCTTATCCTTATTATTATCTAAGTATTCTAGGATAAAATCTCTTTTATCTACTCCCTTTATTACAGATAAATAGAGGTTTTCTCTATTAAAGCCGGTCACATATACCTTTGAGCTTCTCAGTTCCAGTAATTTTACTATGTCTTCCTTTACTTCTTCAGTTGCTGTTGCTGTAAAAGCAGAAACAACAGGTCTATTATGTAAACTTCTAATAAATTTTGAAATTTGCCTATAGCTAGGTCTAAAATCATGCCCCCATTGTGACACACAGTGAGCCTCATCTACTGCTACCTGTGAAATGTTTAAGCTCCTTAGAACCTGACAAAACACTTCTGATTCTAGTCTTTCTGGAGCAACATATAATAGCTTGTATTGCCCATAAGTAGCTTTCAATATTCTATCTTCTACTTCTTTATTACTAAGAGTGCTATTAATAAAGGTAGCTTTTATTCCCATTTCATTTAAAGAGTCTACCTGATCCTTCATTAGGGATATTAGAGGCGATATAACTAAAGTTATTCCATCAAAAATAAGAGCAGGAATTTGATAACATATAGATTTCCCTGCTCCTGTAGGCATTAAAACAAAAGTATCTCCATTATTTAAAATATTTATAATACTATTTTCTTGACCAATCCTAAATTCTGAGTATCCATAATATTTTTTTAGTAATTCCTTAGCTTTTGCTAGCAATTCAATTCTCCTTCACTTTTGATTAAATTCTATAAAATTGTCATTAATTCTATATTAAACTTACACCTCTCTTAGTGCAATAATCAATTTACACTGGTATCTCATTTATTGCCTTGTATCATCCTTATTTTTCAAATACTCAGGTCTTTTTTTGGTAAGTACAATATTACTTAAGAAATAATTTTTTAAACTTTGGTATTGGAAAGGAGCAATCGGTGCCAAATAAGGTACTCCTAAGATTGAAATAGATGCTAACTTAATAACAATGAATGTGAACCCCATAACAAACCCAAAAATCCCTAAAAATCCAGTAATAAGTATCATTCCAAACTTCATAAGTCTAATTGAATTCATTATTGTATAATCAGGTATAGCAAAGGATGCCATTAAACCCAAAGCTACAATTATAACCATAAGAGGGCTTACAAGACCTGCAATAACTGCTGCTTGCCCTATAACAATTGTACCAACAATACCAATAGCAGGCCCTATTTGCTTAGGAAGCCTAGCACTTGACTCTCTAAGTAACTCTACAACCATTTCCATTAATAGTGTTTCAGTTAGAGCATTTACTGGTACTGTTGTTCTTGAAGCAGCTAGAACTATTATATATTGGGCAGGTATAATATCAGCATGATATGCAACTATTCCCACATATATTGCTGATAAAGTAAGTGTAATAATTATAGCTTCAAATCTTAGCATTTTAACAAAGAATGAAATATACATATTTTCATAATGATCATCTGAAGCATCTAAAAACTCAACAAAATTTTTAGGAGTAATTAAAGCTACATTACTTCCGTCAACCATTATGCATATTTTACCCTCTAATATATTCGCACAAGTAGAATCTGACTTTTCATAGATACCCATTTGGGGTAAAAATGTTGTGTCCTTATTTGAGATAAATTTTTGAATATATGCTGATTCTAGTATGCCATCTATTTTAATATCCTTTATTCTCTTTTTAATAACTTCCACATATTTTTCATTAGCCACATCTGATAGATAAATAACTACTACATCTGTTTTGGTTCTGCTTCCTACAGTAATATAATCGATTTTTAAGGATTGATCCTTTATCCTATGTCTGATCAAAGATAGATTAGAGTCTAAATTCTCTGTAAAAGCATCCCTAGGTGAACGTATATTTGTTTCAACTTGAGGAGCTTCAATTGCCCTCTTCTCTATGCTAACTGTGTTAGCTACTATAAATTTATCACTATTAGGTAAAGCAATGATACTTCTGCCTTCTAATACGTAGTTAACTATATTATTTTCATTAATATCCTCAAAGACATCATCAATATAAATCACAGAATTTGAAATTAAATCTAAGGTTAGTTCTTCTCTTCTTTCATAATTTAGCAATGGCTTAATTATATTATTTGATAGGCTATCTCTGTCAGTAATCTGAGCAATAAATACAATCCAAACCTCATCCTTTCCCACTTGCAATTTTCTAAGTAATACCCCTGAAATATTCTTTTTAATTTCTTCAATTTTATCTGTATTTTTATTACCCATTTTTCAGTCCCTCAACTTATATTTATTATTCAATACTTCTTAAATTTACATCAGTTAGGTGTGTATTAATATTTACATTGATATTAGCATTAGGGTATTCTTCATTCCAATTTATTTTTCTGTAATCCTTTGGATTATTTGCTTTGAAGTACTTTCCAAATTCAAATATGTCGCATTTATACTCCTTTTGAGATTTATTTATAGCATATATGACCTCTTTATATATCATCTGGGTAGCTTCACTTTCCAGATCTCTAATTTTATTCTTATTTAATGGTTCTATTTTATATTGATATTTTATTGAGAAATTTATTTGTAGATCTACATCTATGTTTACTTTTTTATCTTTGTAACTTGTTTTAATCTTTCTTTTTTTTAATTTTGCTTGAAAAGAATATTGTTTCTTTTCGTCTCCATTACTATAAACTGTTTTATTCATATTAGGTTTTTTTAACATCAAGAATAAAAATCCATCTATCTCTTTTTTATTAATTACACTAATCATGTTGCTATCTTTCATTACTGCTAACCCTTGAAATTCTACTGCATTATCTTTTATACCCACATACGGTATAACAAATCCTAAATCCTTATTCTGAATATATGCCTGCACCTCTTGACCAGTTTTAAACAGAGTCCTTCCATCTTTAGCTAACTTCTTTATAGTATCTTCTATTGCATAAGCTATGCTTATATCATTTTTAATTTCTGTTTGCAAAAAATCTTTTACTGGCTCATTGCATATTACAATTAACAAAGATTTCCTTAGGTCTGACAAGAAATTAATTCGATTAATATATGCTTCAATACCTTTTTCTGCATAGCTTTTGCTAAAAACCACTGCCCTCATTGCTCCAGTGAAATTACTTTGAGGTACGATATACTCATGTTCTCCTCTTGTTTCTTCAAAGTTCTTCCCCTGTGACACATTTTGATAATCCTGTGTAATTTGAGTCTGTTCACCTTTACCGCTAGATTCGCTGCGAAGTTTAGCATTTTGACTAATCAGTTGAATTATTCCGTCCTTATCATCTATTCCCACAGATAAAGCAATATTTTTCTTATTTATATCTTCATAATCCCAGCAACCTACTAGTAAAGAAGATAATATTACCATTGAAATTAATTTATAATGCTTTTTTATCATACTTTTTCACCTTTGTAATTATTAGTAATATTAATGGAATTGATAAAGATGTAATATACCCTAAATATCCATTATACTTAAGAAGTTTTTCCACATCATTTGTACTTTTAGGAATTTGAGCAGTAATGAAACCTGCTGAGATAATTAATGCTAAGATAAATTTATTTTCTTTTATTTTCATTCCTTTGTTTATACATTGTTGCACTCCATAGCCCCATAAAGATAAACTGCATATTATATTTAATGACCAAACAATTATATAAATACCATCAAGTCTCCTGAGAATTTCCAAGTAAGGTACATCTAGCCCCCTTACAACATTAAATACAGAAGCCTTATAGAGTTTCACTAGCTCTATTCCTCCTATTGAAATGGCGGATTCTCCTATCAAGATATACATGGCACCTATTATTCCTACTATCGCAGGAGCATATTTAAATACTTTACTATTTTTTTCTTTGCTGAAAGGAATCATAAAAAGCATCTCTCCCCCAAGAAAGGCAAATATCAATTTAGAAGTTCCAGATAAATACATAGTTAAATCTTCTTCTACAAATAATGGTCTTATATTTATGATTTCTCCTTGAGTAAAGATTATTATGCTCATAAAAATGTTTCCTACTATATTAATGAATCCATACATTTCACAAACTCTTACAATAACATTGAGACCTTTACTTATGGAATAATATAGCAATAAGAAAAATACAAACGTTATCACCCATGATGGAGTTCTAGGTAACATTGTTATCCTAACTGTTTCAGCATATATTCTAGTTATGAATGTAAAATACATAAAAAAGTATATACTGTAAATTACAGCTATAATCCGGGTAAAAAATTTACCTACTAACCTTTCACTATATTCCAGCAAGGTTTTATCATGATTTATATATCCTAAATAACTTATAATATAAACATTCAACATAAAAATTACTGTTAAAATAGCCACGGGAATCCATCCGCCAGTTCCACCTGCTTCTGCCATATCCCTAGGTATACCGATGATTCCAAACCCTACAATCGTACAATACACAACAAAAGCAATTTGCCTGTTTGTTAAAGGTGTATTCATTTAATTACTCCCTATCTTTGATTTAATACTATTTTATCCACATTTTATAAAAAAATAAGTACAGCTCTAAAATTGCTTTAGATACTGTACTTTTATTTATTATTTTACAGCTTTCTCCACCTTAATTAATTTGCCCTTAATTGTAGTTTCCTGTAAAGCTTCTAAGACTATTTTTCCCTTTCCCCCAAGAATATCTACATAGGAAAAGGAATCTTGAATATCTATTATCCCGATATCTTCTGAGGAAACTCCTTGAATGCTAGTAATTGCACCAACAATATCTCCCGCTCTTACTTTTTTCTTCTTACCTGCATTTATATGAAGCTTTGTTATTTGCTTATTTAATCCTGCTGTTTTATCCTTTTTTAGCTTAGGTTTAGCTTGCATCTTATCCTTTAAAAGCTTCTTTCCCTTTTCAACTTCTTCTTCTGAAGGAGAATCTTTTTTTATTATTTTATAGCCTAAGTATTCCTCAATCTCTGCAAATAGCCTCATTTCCTGTGGATAAATAAAGGTTATTGCCTTACCACTGCCACCTGCTCTTCCAGTTCTTCCAATTCTATGGACATAACTTTCTTTTTCTACAGGAACATCATAATTTATCACATGAGTTATATCCTCAACATGAATTCCTCTTGCTGCTACATCAGTTGCAACTAAAAATTGAAATTCTCCTCTTTTAAAAGCTTGCATTGTGTCTATCCTATCCTTCTGCTCCATTCCACCATGGAGTTTACTACAGGAATAACCTCTGTTATCCATCTTTTGTGCTATAATATCTACCTGATCTTTAGTGTTACAGAAAATCATACAGCTATCTGGCAGTTCAGTGGCTATTATTTTATTTAAAAGGCTGAATTTTTTATCAAACTCAATCTCATAATAAACTTCCTCTATTTTTTCAGTTGTGAGCTTTTGTGGATTAACTTCTATTCTATATGGATTAATCATATAATTATTACACAAGGCTTCTATTTCATCACTGATAGTCGCTGAAAACAACATAGTTATTCTGTTCTTTGGCAATCTTTTTATCACTGCTTCAACCTGATCAATAAAGCCCATATTCAGCATTTTATCTGCTTCATCGATAATTAGATATTTTATATCTCCAAAATCTGCATTTCCTTTCTCCATATGGTCTAAGGTTCTACCTGGTGTTCCTACTACTACGTGGACTCTTTGCTTTAACTCTCTTTTTTGTATATCCATAGGTTGCTTCCCAAATACAGCAATTGCCCGTATTCTTTTAAGTCTTCCTATATTGTTAATATCTTCTTTTACTTGTATTGCAAGTTCTCTAGTTGGAGTTAGAACTAACGCCTGGGGCTCCCTCTTTTCTACATCAATTCTCTCGCAAATAGGAATTGCAAAAGCTGCGGTTTTTCCACTTCCCGTCTCAGACTTTACTATTATATCCTTATCCTGAAGTGCATAGGGAATAGCTTTCTCTTGTACCTCTGATGGCTTTTCATATCCTAACATATTTAATGTTGTTATTATTTCATTACCTAGCTTGAAGCTTTTAAAGTTTAAGTTCATCATAATTTATACCTTCTTTTTTATTAGTTTATTAGTATTCCGAATTTTATTTTAAGGAAAATTTAACTGAGGTAGTTATTCTAAATCTAGAATTGTTTTAGAGATTATACGAAATCAACAATCTCTAAAATTCAGCCTTATCACTTTGAATAATACTATCACAAAACTTCAAAACATTAAAGGAATATAGGTTTTCATTTAATAAACATTGCTATTTATTAAAGTTTTATAGCATTAATTACTTTTTTAGTCTAAAATAGTAGTTAATATGCTTTACAATTACACTAAATAAAGGGGCGATTTATTTTATGTTTTCAGAAAAAGTAATAAAAAATTTAAGTAACTCTTCCTGGATAAGGCAGATGTTTGAACAGGGTTCGAAGCTTGCAGAGCAATTTGGGGCAGAAAATGTTTATGATTACAGTCTTGGAAATCCCTACGCAGAGCCACCTTCTGAGGTTATTGAATCCTTAAAAAAACATATATTAAACGGAGAAGAAGGTCTTCACAAATACATGAATAATGCAGGATACCCAGAAGTTAGACAAAAGATTGCTGCACTTTTGCAAAAGGAAAGTGGCGTTCAGCTTTACTCAAATAATGTTGTAATGACTGTAGGTGCTGCTGGAGGACTAAATGTTGTTTTAAAATCTATTCTAAATCCTGGTGAAGAAGTTATAGTATTTGCACCTTACTTTGTGGAATACAATTCTTATGCAGATAATAGTGGTGGAAAAACCGTAGTAGTTCCTCCTGATACTTCAAACTTCGAACCAGATTTAGCTGCTTTTGAAAAAAGCATTAACTCCAAAACAAAGGCTATAATAATAAATAATCCAAACAATCCTACTGGAGTTATATATAAAGAAGAAACTCTAAAAAAAATTAATGCAATTATAACTGATAAAGAAAAAGCTTTAGGTATAAGTATTTATATTATATCCGATGAACCATATAATAAAATTGTTTATGATAATGTTAAAGTTCCAAATATCCTTTTTATTTTTAAAAATGCAATAATAGTAAATTCCTATAGTAAATCCTTAGGTCTTGCTGGAGAAAGAATTGGATATATTGCTGCCAGCAGCCAAATTCAAGATGTAGACACTCTCATTAATGCTTTAACCTTCTGCAACAGAACTCTTGGTTTTGTTAATGCTCCTGGATTGTTCCAAAAAGTTGTAGGAGATGCCTTAGAAGCTAAGGTAGATATTTCAGGTTATGAAAAGAGAAGAAACTTTTTATATGAAAATCTAACTAGAATTGGATTTCAGTGTATTAAGCCTGAAGGAGCATTTTATCTATTCCCTAAAGCCCTCATAAATGATGACGTGGAATTTGTTAAGAGAGCTATGAAATACAACTTACTTCTTGTGCCTGGTAGCGGCTTCGGATGTCCTGGATATTTCAGAATGTCCTATTGCGTAAAATTTGATATGATAGAAAGGTCTATCCCTGCATTTGAAAAATTAATGGAAGAATTTAAATAAATGATGGGGGCAGACCCCTGGGTTATATTCCCAGGGGTCTGTCCCCCTTTTTTTATTTTAAATTCTCGGGATTTAAACATTTCAATTCATCAATCACAAATAATCCATCTTTTCTTACTAATACATCATCAAAATATATTTCTCCTCCGCCGTATTCAGGCCTTTGTATATAAACTAAGTCCCAGTGAACTGAGGATTTATTTCCATTATCACATTCATCGTAAGAAGCTCCTGGAGTAAAATGAATGGAACCTGAAATTTTTTCATCAAACAAGGTATCCTTCATTGGCTTAAGAATATAAGGATTTACCCCTAAAGCAAATTCTCCTACATATCTGGAGCCTTCATCAGCATCAAATATATGATTTATCCTCTCTGTGTCATTTGCTGTAGCTTTTATTATTTTACCCTCCTTAAACTCTAGCCTTATATTTTCAAAGGTAAATCCATCATGTAAAGCAGGTGTATTGTATGTTATATACCCATTTACGGAGTTTTTAACAGGTGCTGTGAAAACTTCTCCATCAGGAATGTTAGCTTCTCCTGCACATTTTATAGCAGGAAGACCTTTAATAGAAAAAGTAAGATCTGTATTTTTTCCTAATATATGAACTTTATCTGTTTTTTCTAGAACTTTAACTAGACTGTCCATAGCTTTGGACATTTTGCTGTAGTCAAGATTACATACATTAAAATAGAAATCTTCAAAGGCTTCTGTACTCATATCAGCTCCTTGTGCCATTGAAGCTGTTGGATATCTTAAAACAACCCACCTAGTTTTCGGAACCCTTATTTTTCCATGAACTTCATTCCAGAAATATTTATTATATATAGTAAGCTTTTCACTAGGAACATCTGATTGTTCATTGGTATTCATAGTGGCTCTGACACCTATGTAAGCATCCATATCAGACATCCTTGCTGCTTCATATTTTGCCATCATTTTCATTTGTTCTTCACTGCAATCCATAAGAATGGCTCTGTCTGCAGCCTTGTTTTTTATAGTTACAAAAGGTATTGCTTTTGCTTCATAAGCTGCCTTAATTAGCTCTGTTACAAAAGTTAAATCTGGGTCAAAGGCCTCTATTAATACCCTTTCCCCCTCTTTTAATCTGCAAGAATAGTTTATTAAATTTCTTGCAAGTTTACTTTGTCTTGGATCTATCATTTTTCATTCCTCCATTTACTGATTATTTATAAATATATTTTGTTTTATTAGGTAATACTATGTATGTATTAAATTTACATTGAAAGGAGTTTTATATATGCCTCTTACTAATAAAGAAAAAACTTTAATTGAGGACAATTTAAATGCTGAATATCTTTGTATAAGAAAATATGAACAATATGCTGCATTGGCTTCTGATGCTCAGCTAAAGCAAGTATTTAGTGATCTTGCAACAAAAGAAATGGAGCATGCCACTACCCTTAAAGGAATACTTACTCAAAATGGTGCTGCAAAGCAAAACATATTTGAAACCTACACTAAGCCTCAAGGTGATTTATCAAGTATGCAGGCTAGTCTAGGAAGCACAGATGCACAGCTTTTAAATGATGCTCTAACCACTGAAAAACATGTTACTAGCTCCTACAATACTGCAGTTTTAGAATCAATGGATCCTAACATAAGAAAACAGCTTCAACATATTCAGCAGGAAGAACAAGGTCATGCTGAAACATTATTTAATGCTATGAACTCAAGAGGTTGGTATACAGTTTCTTAAAAAGAGGTAACCAGTAGCCAGAATCCAGTAACCAGAAAACATCAAAGTTGATTTTGCTAAAGCAAAATATCTATAACTGGTTACTTGGAATTGGTTACTGGTTACTCAACTTGTTTTATAAGCTATTTAGAATTATCAGTATTAAACTTCAAATGTGCAACAAACCAAGTAGTAAGAACAACTCCCTTAATAATACTACTTATACTTATACTCCACCAAACTCCATTAAGCCCCAATAAATTTGGAGAAGATAAGATTAATGCAAAGGGTATTCTAAGCCCTGTAAATATTGTACTTACAAGAGAGGGTGGTAAGGTTTTTCCCATTCCATTAAAGGCTCCCGCTGTGGCTATCTCTATGCACATAAATAGCTGAGATACCCCAAGTATCCTAAGATAGGCAATACCATAAGGTAGTATTTGCTTTTCAGGTATGAAAAATGAAAAAATTGGCGCTGCAGCGAATATTAATAAACCAGTTGCAAAAATTCCTATAATACTTACACTTAGCATTGCAGCCTTATATCCTTTAACTATTCTATCCCATTTTCCTGCTCCATAGTTTTGTCCTACAAAAGCACCTATAGCTGTCTGAAAACCTCCTGCAGTCATCCAAGAAATAGCTTCAATTTGTGAACCTACCTTTTGAACTGCCACTGGAACTTCTCCCCAACCTGCAACAATCCTTGCAATAATCATAGCAAAAATACAAAACAACCCATTTTGCAAGGCAACAGGAATTCCAACTTTACATATCTTCTTCATGTATTCTAAATCAAATTCTTTAATTGAAAAATCCCTAATAAAAAAAGAATTCTTTGCAGCTAACAAAAATAATAGTGTTACCACTGCTTGAGAAAATACTGTAGCTATAGCTGCTCCTTTAACTCCAAGTGCTGGAATCGGTCCCACTCCAAAAATAAGCACTGGATCAAGTATCATATTGCTTAATAAACCTACAACATTAAATCTAAAGGGATTCTTACTATCTCCTGATCCGTTATAGATTCCAGTAAAAACAGGATTAATAAAGTAAAAATTTATTCCTATAGCTATAATAACTAAATATTCTATAGCAATATTTATAACATTTTCATTGTTAAGATTAAAAAAGCCTATGAGCGGTTTCCTAAATAAGATTAATAATGCACCATATGCTACAGCTAAAATTAAATTTAAAATAATTGTATTTTCAGCGTATTTTTTTGCACTATGTAAATTATCTTTACCTATAGCTTGAGAAACTCCAATTTCAGCGCCTACTCTAGATATGAGAATAAGTGCCATGGCGAGCCAAGTAAAAAATCCCGCTGTTCCAATTCCAGCAACAGCTCCACTGCCTAGCCTACCAATATAGATCATATCTGTCATATTATAAGCCATTTGAACAAAGGAAGTGCCCATTATTGGAATTGCTAATTTTACTAGGGTAGATAGTATTTTACCTTCTGTGAGTTTATTTTTCATTGTATCACCTGCCTACTAATTATGTCCAACCATTACCCATTATATATTATTTTTACAAATCAATAAAGCTGTATTAATCATATAAATTGACTAATACAGCTTTGATTCTTATTGAGTTACTAGCTCTGTTAAGAGACCATATCCTTTGTAAACCTTTATTTTAGCTAAAACTTCACCCTTTAAAGCCTTTTCTTCAAGTTCTTTTCCTGTATTCTCAGGTACAAAGTATTTATCAAGTCTATAATTTACAACAATTCCGGTGACTTTGCTACCCTCGCTTTGAGAGAATAAATTATAATTAAATTTTGCCTTTAAGTAAATCCCTTCCTTTGGCTTCTTTAAAGTTGCTTTATCTAATTCATAATAGTTCCCATTTTTCTTTAAGATAACGTAAATATCCTTTCCTCTTAAATCCTCATAAGGATTATATTCATCCTTGGTTGATTTGTATGATAAAATATCCTCTTTAAGTTTTTCATTAGGAATCTCGTTAATGTCGTAGTAAAGCATAACATAATCTCCTCTGAAAACATCCCTTGGGTCAAATGGTTTTGTTTTAATTACTATTTCTGTTCCCATAGAATTTGCAAGCATTGGCTGTATAGTCATAGAAAGTATCACAGCCGCCATTACTATAAATGCTGATAAATATTTAAACCCTCTTGACTTACCTATTCTTTTCATCAGTTATACCTCCCTCATTTTTTCTGAGCCTCTCAAAGTAATAACCAAAGCCTAGTAAAATGAATCCTCCTATTATAAAAAATAGAGATTTAGGCATAAAATCATGTAAGGTGTCAAAATAATATCTTAATATAATTATACAAGTAAAAATTAATGCTATTAAGCTTCCCTTTCTTACTAGTGATAAAAAATACAAAACTATAAGGATACCAAAAGCTATAGCCACATAGCTACCGTTTTTAATAAAAGATAGCTGTTGCCATATATCTTTATAGGTTAAGAAAATTCCGCTTACTCCTGTAACAATAATACCTTGGAAGTTAAATACTTCAGGATTTAATCTATGATTTACATAATACATTAGATTACCAATAACAAAGAAAATTATAGCTATATATATTCCATCTAAATTTAAATAATTTAAGAAATATAAACAAAAGTTTAAAGCGACTAAATTATTAAAGAAGGTTACTATTTTCGAATGATTGAAGTACTTATTGCCTATATAAAAAACAGTAACAAAAATCAAGCTAAAAACTACTATATTTTCATTAAAGCTTCCACTAATATATATCATTGAAAGGATATGTGAAAATATAAATATATATTTATCCTTTAATAATAATGCCATGATTAAGGTACCTAGGGTCCAAAGGAAAAAGGCTAGGGTAACCTCTCCACCGTAATTGAAAATTTGTTCCATCAAAAATATTCCGGCTCCATATATTAAAGTGCTTAAATACAATAGTGCTTTTGAGGTTTTTGGATAAACCTTCTCCAGCTTAAAGGAACATAATAAAGAAGCCCCTAAAGCACATAATATAATTAGAATCTTTGCAATCTTTCCTATTTCCTGCCAGTTACTAGCAATAAAGCTTATAATCCCAAGACCTATTAAAATTGAACCTATGGTAACTAGCACTTTTATAAAGCTTAGTCCTGAATCTTCCTCATAGTAGGTCATCATATCATCTACCTGCTGCTGACTTATGATGCCCTTTTCTTTATGACCTTTTAGTTCATTGAATAGAAACCTGTAGCTTGACTTACTCAACTTCTTCTTCACTATCTCTTCCCCTTTCTAATAAATTATTGAATTTTTCTAATATATACTCTTTATCAAAGGAGCTATACCACCTTCTGTTATGTCCATCAATTATTCTATAATGAGAACTTATAATATTCTTTTGGATTTTAAATTTGCCTTCACTTAAAATGTCTTTCCAAAGAACCTTTCCACCTCCAGTTAAATTTTTAGGTGAATCTATATTGTCAAAAAACATAGCTTCCACCATTTCAATAGGATCTTCTCCTAAAACCATTTTCAGTACTTCACTTTCTCTAAAAAGTCCACATACTGCCACAACAAGTGTCCAAGAAGCCTCAGTTCTGTATTTCTCAATTTGGATAAGAGTTTTTTTAGAGATTCCAAGTATTTCTGCCATTCTATCCTGAGAAAAATTGTATTCACTTCTTATTAGTCTCAATTTTTTTGAAAGTATACTTGTCAATTCTTCCTGTGTTAAGTTGTTCAAATTACCACCTCTATCCTTCCTATATTATAAATGTCACATTATTTTATCTTCCTAATGCTTGATACTATCCCATCTACATCATAGTCTAATTGCCCATCTTTTAAAATCAGTGAATATACGTGTCCATCCATTTCAAAGTCTGTTGATATCTGGTTAAATTTAATATTATTTATTTTAAAAACTTCAATTATCTCATGTATTAGTTCTGCTATATGCCTATTATTTATAATTTTATAGCTATAAAAACTTACACCTATACTATCTACTATTTGTTTGTAGTCTTTTATATCATTATCATTTAAACTATTAGAACTTCCGTATACTGATCTTACTAAACTTTTGAATTCTTCATTTTTAGTATACAAGCTCTCTCTTAGTATTTTATTCATTGTGTTTGTATTCTTAGTTACATAATAATTATCACTAATATAAGTTTTTCCTTTATTTATTTGAAAAATCGTATTATCTGTTGTGCAAATTACCTTTGAGAATGACCCACCATAAATAAAATTATATTTAATCCAGTCAACTTTAAAGTTTTTTGATGCATAGTTTGTTTTTAGGTAGCTTTTAAATTCTAAATATGTAGGCACCTTAGATAGATTAAAAACAAATACAATACTTAACAATATCATACATATTATTTTAAATACTTTCTTCACATTTTACCCCCAATGGCAGTGTATTATTATCTTTATAGTGTAATTTTACACTATTATTATATATATTACAATTGTTTTATGTGAAATACTTCTAAATAAATCTTATGAAAATACATAATAATTCCTAAATTACCTATACTATTGATGAGAAATATGAGAATTTTACGTGGTGAGATTCTTATATTCTAAATAAAAAAGGTGGTGATTAAAGTGGGAAGTAAAAAGCCTAAGGATAGTAAGGCTATGGATAAAAGGACATCAAAACCACAAATTATCCATGAGGATGAAATGAAAAAACATAAAACAAAAGGTGTAATTAGAGATACTGATGGAACAGTATAAAACATAATTATGAGGAGATAAATATGACAAATAATAAGTTAAACAAAACTCACAATGATAAAAAAGAAGATGGTAAATTTAAAAAGATTAATATAAAGCATGGTCAAGCTGAAAGTACAAGATCAGTATTTAACTCTCGTGATCACAAGGATATTGAAGATTTAGATTAAATATAAATATATTAATATATACTAATAAAAACTAAGTTAAAAATAAACTAAATAAAATCCTTGCTACAATTTTTAATTATAGCAAGGATTTTTCTAAAGCTTCTCAAAGGCAGTATTAATTTCAATTGGAATATCATCCACTAAAATACGAATACAAATAACTTTGTCTGTATTCATTTTTGCTTCAAAATCATTTCCAAATATTAATGTAGGTGTTGATATATTAATATTAACTCCACTTTCTGAAAAATTAGTGCTTGCATTTGCTGTAAGCATATTTGAAAGCTCTGATATGGCACTTTGAGCCATATCATCTAATTCAGTTACTGGAAAACCCATCATCATTGTAGAAGCAATTTTTTTAGCACCTTCTATATCTAGGCAATATACTACATTTCCTTTAATATCTCCTACTATACCAATATTTAACATTACCCCATTACTTTTTAAATTTTTTCCCTTTAAACTAATATTTTGCTTTTTTATTTCCTGAAATCCAAGTTGAGGCATTATGTTTAAGAAAGCATCAACAAATGGATTAATTAATTTTACATCCATTCTCCTTCACCCCTCTTAAAGCCCACATTTAAGTATACCTGTCCAAAAATAGTTTCTGAAACTACTTCTTTTGATTCCACTATGGTTCTTGATATATTTAAAGAATTGCCGTGAAATATACTTGGAGGAGCTACCCTAAATCCAAAGACTTTATTTTTTCTGTTCAAAATAGAGCAGGCATTTCCTGATACTATGTTAGAAAACTCTCCCATTACAGCTAATGCTTCTTCTCTACCTTTAATATCCCTTTTTAATACATGCTTTGCTATATTTTCTACTGTTTCATAGGAAGCATCTAAAATCATACTTCCAGAAAATTTACCAATTATCCCCACAACTATAGATACTCCTCTTGAATGATGATTTTCCTTTGTATCCTTCTCTTCTAAACACTTTGGAACAGTTTTTGTCAATCTATTCATATTATCTAAAAAAGCCTCTCTAAATACATTAAAATATATCTCTTTTAATTCATTAAATAATTCTTCTCCAGCTATTATTCTTTCAATTACTGTATTTAGTTCTTCTGGGTCCACTGGTTTTTGTATGTAACCGGATACTTTATTTTCTTTGGCTTTTTTAACTATTTCTTCATCCATCATAGAGCTGATAACTAAGACTTTGATGTTGGGATCAATGGAATGAATGGCTCTAGTACATTCTAAACCGTCTGTTCCCGGAATGGTCATGTCCATAGTTACCATATCTGGCTTTGTATCTATAACAACCTTAATGGTTTCTTCTAAAGACCCTGCTTCTCCAACCACATCGTATCCCTTCTCTAATAATATATCCTTAATGATGCTAATAGAAAATGGTGAATCATCAACAATTGCAATTTTAATTTTTCTCATAACAACCCATCCTCTGCATATTAATATTTTTTTGTGTAACAATAATTATATTATACCTTAGTTATCCAAATTTATCATTACTAACCTTGAAAAATTTCAAATTTTAACATTTTTCTAATATAAAAGAGCGTAGAAAAATTTTCCTACACTCAGATTATTTAAGTTTATTTTATGTTATTTCTTTATGAAAATTTTCATCTAACCATTCTATGGCACCTGGAATACCATACCACACTTGAAATGCATCATATACATAAGCAATAGCTTCATTCTCATCTCCAAAGCCTACATACTCAGGCAAAATTTCTGGCATTTCTTTAAATTGCAATAAGTATAAAGGAACAAATTTATTTCTCTCGATTGCTTCTTCTAAAGCTTTTGAAGCTTTTATCGTATCCCCTTTTCTAAATAGAAATAGAGCTTTGCTATATGCCATGCTAGAAAGAAAATCATCTTTATAATCATTCAAAAGTTCTTCAACTTTCTGACATTTATTTCTGAAAAGTAACCAATTTATCAACACACCTCTTACCCCTTGATTATCATTAGGGTTAAGTTGAAGCATTTCCTGACAGTGCTTTATAGCTTCCTCAGTTTCTCCCATTTCCCATAGTATATCTGCTAGTTGAATTTTCGCTCTCATATAAGGCCTGGTTTTAGGAATTTCCCAGAATTTGCCTTCACATTTTTTAAACTCTCTTTTGCCAATAATATCTTCTCCAGCTTTAAGTGCCTTTTCATATAGTTCTTTTTTATCTTCATCACACAAATCAGACTCCTGAGCAATTAAAATATAAGCATCTGCACAATACTTAGATAATCCTATGGCTTTTCTTGCAAGTTCTATTCTCTTTTTGGGATTTATGGTCTGCCACGCCTCAAACATTAAGGCTTGAGCCATTCTATACTTTTCTTTTTCATCAATTGTTTGATTTTCTATTTTATTTGGTCTTTTAAATGGAATTACATTCCCATAACTACTATAATCTATTTCTTCTTCCTCTTCTTCTGGAATATATGGTATTAAGCCCTTTTTAAAGGCTATTTCTTGCATTTCCTTTGAGGCATGCCGAATATCTATAGGTAATCCATTTAAGTTAACTACCCAAGCCAAAGGATTTTCATTCATCTTACTTGGAATTGTCCATTCAGTGTCTAATACTGTCATTTTCATCATATCTCTAATCTCTTTAGACTTTGATGACCCAGTATTATTAAACACTCCAAACCTCTCATAAAGCTCTCCAGCTTTCATATGTGGGGTTTGAGTTGAATCGAATAAAAAATTGACCATTCCTATTGCATGAATAATACCACATGCCCAAATATTGCTTTTACCCTTTAAGAGTGGAGAAGGTCTTTTTCTACTTAAAGCTGCCGTAAGCTTTGAACTCATTTCAATATATTCTTCATTTAAATATCTATTTGAAAAATCCACAATCAATTTCATTATTTCTTCGTATCTTGCCTGCATAACCTTTGGAACTTTATGATGACTCATTATGTGACTCCTTATTAAATCTTTCGTAATAATTTTCCATTTATTATCTGATTAATTATTATTTCTATTATACACTCCATTTTAATTTATAATCAAATAGTTTTTCTAGTAAAAAAGGTGCCAGGCAACGGATAGAGGAGATTTAAATCTCCTTTCTCCGTTGCCTAGCACCTTATATAATACAATTAACAATTATCAGCACAGAAATATATAAGTTTTTCAGTATCTTCCCAACCAATACATGGGTCTGTAATAGATTTGCCATATATATTTTCACTGGCATCTTGTTTACCATCTAAAAGATAACTTTCAATCATCAACCCTTTTATTACTTTCTTTAAATCACTGTTGTATTTTCTGCTCATTAAGACTTCTCTAGAAATTCTTGGCTGCTCATAATGCTTTTTAAGTGAATTAGCATGATTGCAATCTATAATTAATGTAGGATTTGCTAAATTTAAATTATTGTACTCAGCCATTACATTCACTAAATCTTCATAATGATAATTAGGAATATTCCTTCCATAGGAATCTACTGCACCTCTAAGTATTCCATGAGCTAGTGAATTGCCGCTTGTTTCTACCTCATAGCCATTGTATATAAATGAATGACTTAGTTGTGCTGCTTTTATAGAATTAAACATTACAGAAATATCACCACTTGTTGGATTTTTCATACCAACTGGTACATCTAGTCCACTTACTGTTAATCTATGTTGTTGATTTTCTACTGAACGAGCTCCTACAGCAACGTATGCAAGTAAATCAGATAAATAAATGTAATTCTCAGGATATAGCATTTCATCTGCAGCAGGCATATTATAATCAGTTACAGCCTTTCTATGCAATCTTCGGATTGTCTTTATTCCTTCTACTACATCTGTTTTTTTATTTGGATCTGGCTGTAGCATCATGCCCTTATAACCTTCTCCTGTAGTTCTTGGTTTATTTGTATATATTCTAGGAATAAGTATTAGCTTATCCTTTACATTTTCTTGCATTCTAGAAAGCCTTTCTAAGTATTCACAAACTGGTTCTTCACTATCAGCAGAACAAGGCCCTATAATCAATATAAATTTATCACTTTTCCCTGTAAAGACATCGCTAATTTCTTTATCTCTTTTCTTTTTTCTTTCCATGGCTTCACTATTTAAAGGTATAGCCTCTAAAATTTCCTCAGGACTTGGAATTTTCTTTATATATTCAATACTCAAATTAATCCCTCCACTATAATTTATTATTATATTTAATCTTTCTTTGAAACCTTGTTTAGACCGTGCCTGAAACCTCTTTTATCCGGTGCCTGGCACCATACAATTCTCTATACCAAATTAACGGGTTCACCCTTTAAAAAGGCAATTAGATTATTAACTGCAATATTCATTAGTCTTTGTCTTGCTTCTCTTGATGCCCAAGCTATATGAGGAGTTATAAAAGCATTTTTGCAATTAAGCAAAAGATTGTCTTCTTTAATTGGCTCAGTTGATACTACGTCTATGCCTGCTGCATATACTTTTCCGCTATTTAAAGCATCTGCCAAATCTTCTCCATTAATTAATAGACCTCTAGAAGTGTTTATTATTACAACACCATCCTTTGGCTCTATGACCTTATCCCTCTCTGTTCTATCATAGACCTTTAATTCCCCAAGCTTTTCAAGTCATTCCCAAGATATACCTCCCGGATTTAAAGTGTATCCATCTAGCACTACAATCTTCATCAGTTCACGCCCCTTAAACTTATCTATTTTTTATATTTTATCACTTTTATTCTATATTACCAAATATAATAATTTGGTAATTAAAAATATAAATAAAACAGGTTCATCGATAGCGGATCCCATTACCGCCACCGATGAACCTGTTTACAATACCCTGTTATATACAAATAAACATACCCTTACTAAAAAACCCTATAAAATATTCTTATTCCCCAATAAAATTAACTTTTCTCTTTTCTACAAAAGCAGCCATTCCTTCTTTTTGATCTTTTGTTGAAAAACACATTCCACAGAAATTTGACTCCATAGTTAAAGCCGTATCCATATCAGTCTGCATTCCTCTATTAATTGCTTCCTTGCCATATCCTACAGCTATCACACTGTTTTTAATTATTTTAGCTGCTAAAGCTTTTGCTTCGTCGATTAAATTTTCAGGTTCAACAACCTTATTAAGAAACCCTAAGTTTAAAGCTTCTGCAGCGTCAATTATATCACCTGTATAAATTAATTCCTTTGCCTTTGTAACTCCAATTATTCTAGGTAATCTTTGAGTTCCGCCGTGTCCTGGTATAATTCCAAGACCTACTTCTGGTTGAGCAAATTTCGCCTTAGTAGAAGCAATTCTTAAATCACATGCCATAGACAACTCGCATCCGCCTCCAAAGGCAAATCCATTTATTGCTGCAATAACTGGTTTATTTAATATCTCAATTTTTCTGAAAACCCTATTGCCGTGTGCAGAAAATGCAGCTCCTTCTCTAGCTGACATATTGCTCATTAGTATAATATCAGCACCTGCAACAAAAGCCTTTCCTTCTCCTGTAATTATTACAACCTTTACACTAGAATCATTTTTGATGTCATCAAAAGCCCACTCTAATTCACAAAGTACCTCTTCATTTAGTGCATTCAAGCTTTTAGGTCTGTTAATTTTTACAATGCATATACCTTCATTTTTTTCAACAATTAAATTATTATATTCCATAATAATGTACCCCCTTAATTCAATATGGTGTACTCTTAATTATTTAGTATTTTTATATTTCTTTATTTCTTCAGTTAAAGCAGGAACTATTTCGAATAAATCCCCAATTAAACCGTAATCAGCAATATCAAATATAGGCGCATCTTCATCTTTATTAATAGCAATAATAGTATCTGAAGATGACATTCCAGCTAGATGTTGAATTGCACCAGAAATACCACAAGCAATGTATATTTTAGGTCCAACTGTTTTACCTGTTTGACCTACTTGATGTGCATGAGGAATCCAACCGGCATCAACTGCAGCTCTTGATGCCCCTACTGCTGCTCCAAGTGCATTAGCAAGTCCTTTAATAATTGCAAAATTTTCAGGTTTTCCAAGTCCACGTCCACCTGATACAATAATTTCTGCTTCTTCAAGATTAACAGCATTTTCTCCTACAGTTTTAACAACTTCTAGAATTGTTGTTCTTATATCAGATGCTGGAGTAGTAATATTTTCTCTAATGATTTCAGCATTTCTATTATAATCTGGCTCATTCTTCTTAAATACCCCTGGTCTAACAGTACCAATCTGTGGTCTTGTATTTGGGCATAGAATTGTAGCCATAAGATTTCCACCAAAAGCAGGTCTAGTCCATGCCACATTTCCTGATTCTTGATCTATAGCAAGTGCTGTACAATCTGCAGTTAAACCAGTTTTAAGTCTACAGGACAATCTAGGTCCAACATCTCTACCATTATTTGTTGCACCTATCAAAATAACTGAAGGTTTATATTTAATTGCTAGCTTATTTAAAGCATTTGCATATGCATCCGTAGAATAATCCTTATATTCCGTTCCTTCAATTAAAAGCACCTCATCTGCACCATAAGCAATAGCTTTTTTAGCTACTTCCTCAACGTTTTGTCCAATTACAACAGCAACTAATTTTTCTTTATTAGCATCTGCTAGCATTCTTCCTGGATTGAGAAGCTCAAGTCCTACACTTTTTGCTGCTCCGTCTTCTGTTTCAATATAAACCCAAAGGTTTTTATAATCTTCAAATGTATTCATTTTCTACTCCTCCTCCCTATATAAGTTTTGCTTCATCAAGCAAACTTACTAATTTAGCAGCAGCCTCTGCACCTGTTGCTTCTTTAATTTTAACACCTGAATTCTTAACTGAAGGTGTAAAGGTCTTTTTAACTTTAGTTGGTGAGCCCTTTAAACCAGCTCTTGTTAAATCAATTTCAATATCTGCTGAAGTGATTGTAGGAATTACTGCCTTATTAGCAGCCATTTTGCTCTTAATTGTTGCATATCTTGGCTCAAATTCAGTTTTTACTACTGTTATTACAGCTGGAGTTTTAGTTTTTATCATTTCATAGCCTGTCTCAGTTTCCCTTTTAACAATAACGTCTCCATCTTTCATATCTATATCAAGAGCGTATGTAACTTGAGGTAAACCTAAATGTTCTGCCATTTCAGGTCCAACTTGAGCAGTATCTCCATCAATAGCCTGTTTACCACATAAAATCAAATCAAACTTTCCTAGTTTTTTTACTGCAGATGAGAGTATATAGCTAGTAGCTAATGTATCTGATCCACCAAATGCTCTATCACTTAATAAGACCGCCTTGTCAGCGCCTACTGAAAGACACTCCTTCAAAGCTGCCTTAGCTTGTTCAGGTCCCATTGATAATATTGTAATTGTTCCTCCATGCTTTTCTTTAAGCCTTACTCCAAGCTCTAAAGCGAAAGCATCAAATGGATTAACAATACTTGGTACTCCAGCTCTAATTAATGTATTTGTTTCTCTGTCTATTTTAATTTCTGTTGTATCAGGTACTTGTTTTACACATACTAAAATATCCATAAGATTACCTCATTTCTTTTAAAATTTTTATATGAGGAAGTTTTGGGCACTTCCTCATAAAAGTGGAGAGTAGGTTTTATTTCAAGAGGTTTCCCGAAATAACAATTCTTTGAATTTGGTTTGTTCCTTCAAATATCTGGAATATTTTCGCATCTCTAAGTAATTTTTCAACAGGATACTCTCTGCTGTAACCGTATCCTCCTAATATCTGAATTGCATCTAGTGCAACTTTTACTGCAGTATCACCAGCTAAGCATTTTGCAATTGCAGCTTCTCTTGAGTATGGCAAACCTGCCTTAACTAAGTTAATAGCATAAACTACTGTTTGACGTGCAGCCTCTATTTCAATGTCCATATCAGCCATCATGAATTGTAAAGCTTCAAAGCTAGCAATTGGTCTTCCAAAAGTAACTCTTTCCTTTGAATATTTTACGGATTCTTCAAGAGCTCTCTGAGCTATACCAATGGCACAAGCACCAACAAATGGTCTTGATAAATCAAGAGTTTTCATAGCTATTTTAAAGCCTTCTCCTTCTTTTCCAAGTAAATTACTTGCAGGTATCCTTACATTATCAAACATTACATCTGTAGTATTTGATAATCTAATACCCATTTTATCTTCTTCTTTACCTACTGAAATGCCGCCTCTGCTCTTTTCAACTATAAATGCTGATAATCCTTTTAATCCCTTACTCTTATCAACGGTTGCAAAAACAACATATACATCTGCAACCCCACCATTTGTAATAAAGCATTTTGATCCGTTTATTACATATTCGTCTCCATCTTTAACTGCAGTTGTTCTTACGGAAGCTGCATCTGATCCTGCATTTGGCTCAGTTAAGCAGAATGCTGCGAAGTTACCAGGTATTACTATGTCAGAAAACAACTTTTTTTGTGCTGCATTTCCAGCAATTAGAACAGGTTTTAAAGCTAGACTTGATGCTGTTACACCAGTTGCATATCCAGCATCAGCTTTAGCTAATTCTTCTGAAATAGCTGCAACTGTCATATAGTCAACTCCGCCGCCGCCAAATTCCTCAGGAATATCAAGACAATGTAACCCCATTTCAAATCCTTTTTTATAAAGCTCCATAGGGAATTCCCCAGTTTTATCGTATTCTGCAGCATAAGGTTTAATCTCTTTTTCAGCAAAATCTCTTACCATTGCTACTAATTCTTTTTGATCTTGATCTAATAAATATCCCATCGTACTTACCTCCTAATAATTGTTGTAATTTTTATTTTTTTATCTATAGACTTATATGAATTTTATTTCTTTTATATGAATTTTATTTCTTTGGAGGCATTCCTGTAGCTTCTCCATCGATAACCATTTTTCCATTTTGATTAAAACATCTAGTACTTAATTTAACTCTATTTTTTTCTACATTTATCTCTGTAACTTCTACTTCAGCAGTAATTGTATCTCCAAAGTGTACTGGTGCAGTAAATTTTAGGTATTGATCAATATAGATAGTTCCTGGTCCAGGTAGCTGCATTGCCATACAAGCTGAAAGAAGTCCTGAAACTAAAATTCCATGAGCAATTCTTCCTTTAAACATTGTTTGTTCTGATTGTTTTTGGTTAACATGAGCTGGGTTTAAATCACCTGTAATTCCAGCAAATAAGTATACATCTGATTCAGATATGGTTTTTTCACAAGAGGCCTTGTCTCCTATCTTAAGTTCATTAATTGATTTACCTATTATCATTTTAATACCCCCTTAATTAATAATTATTTAATTATTTGCTTATGTGAAAATAGCATTAAATTACTGATTAATATTTTCTGCAAGCTTGAGGAGTTCAGAAGATAATTGACTAAGCCTTTCACTTCCGTGAGCAATACGTTCAGCTTGTATAGCCTGATTTTGACTTGTTACAGCAAAATCCTTAATAAAGTTTATTATATTATTCACATCTTTTCTTACGGCTTTTAGTTTATCATTAATCTGACTTACTGATTGTTTACTATTAGAAGCAAGTTTTCTAATTTCACCTGAAACAACTGCAAATCCTCTTCCCTGCTCCCCTGCCCTAGCTGCCTCTATTGCAGCATTGAGACCTAGTAAATTTGTTGTGTCTGCAATACTTTTAACATATCCAAGTATGTCATTCATACTATTAATTCCCATCTCCGTACTACTTATTAACGAATTAACACTTTGGGTATTAGCGGACAACTCTTCTGTAGAACTTGCTAATTCTTCAGATGATGCTGCTAAATCTTCCGAAAAATTACTTAATTCATTTGACATTTCTATTACAGCATTTTCTTTTTCTAAAGATATGGTATATGAAAATGTACCTAATATATTTCCAGTATAGCTGTTGATAATTGGTACACTATAAGCCATAACAGGATGTCCAAACTCCTCCTTGGAATAACGTTTCATATGTCTTTCCTTAGTTTTTATTGTTTTTTTAGCTGCACTATTTTGATCTAGTATTTTTCCTTCCCATACGTTAACTTGGAAGGATTTAGCTTGCTTTACCAAAACATATTTCTCTTTATCAGTTATAGTAAATGCTACTTCCGATACAAATAAAGTTGGTAATATATCGAATACAGATTTAATTGCTAAAAAGTATTCCTCATCATTTAAATACATTTTTAATCCACCTTGTAATCAAAATGTTAATTTATTTATTTGTATAGTTTAAAGTAACGTTAATGGGCATTCTTCACCCTTACTACTTCAATATCTTTTCTTTTAAGTTTATCAATCCTTCAGAAAAAATTGATATATCCATAGGTTTAATATCTTTAGATAATATAGGCCTAAAGTCCATGTTTGCTAATATATCTTTTTCTAAATCTATTCCAGGAGCAACTTCAGTTAACATAATCCCATCTTTAGTTAGCTTAAATACTGCTCTTTCAGTAATGTATAGTACTGTTTGTCCAGTTTCAGCTGCATATTCACCACTGAATGTTACTTGTTCAACATTTTTAACAAATTTTTTAACTTTACCTTCTTGTAAAATCTCAAGTTTTCCATCCCCAATTTTTAACTTTAAACCTCCTGCAGTGAAGGTTCCGCAGTATACTACTTTATTAGTGTTTTGAGAGATATCTATAAATCCGCCGCATCCGGCAATCTTTGGACCAAACTTACTTACGTTTACGTCTCCTTTTTGATTAGTTTGAGCTAATCCAAGGAAAGTAACGTCTAGTCCTCCTCCATTATAGAAATCAAATTGTGAAGTCTGATTAAGAATAGCCCAAGAATTAATTCCAGCTCCAAAGCTAAGTCCAGGAGCAGGTATTCCACCAGTTGGCCCAGCCTCTACAGTAAGGGTTAACTGATCTCCCATACCTTCTTCAGCAGCTATACTTGCAACACTTTCAGGCATACCAATACCAAGATTAGTTATTGTACCTTGTACTAATTCCATAGCAGCTCTTCTTCCAATAACCTTTCTTTCTCCTAATTCCATTGGTTTTAGTGAATCTACTGGAACTTTTATGTGCCCTGATAATACTGGACTATAGTATTCTAGCCATGTTTGACGATGATATTTTTCAGGTTCCTTTGAGACTACTATTGCATCCACAACTGTTCCAGGGATTTTTACATCTTGAGCATCTAGTGTTCCTGCTTTAACAAAGTTTTTAACTTGAACAATTACTTTTCCTCCAGTTGCTTTTGCTGCTTGAGCTAATTCTAAACCTTCTGAATAAATGGCTTCATCTTCCATTGTTATATTTCCTAATTCATCAGCAGTTGTAGCTCTTATTATAGCAATATCAATTTTCATGGATGGATATAATAACCATTCTTCATCGTTAATGTGAATTAACTTAACTAGATTTTCTTTAGTAACATCATTCATTTTTCCGCCTTGTAAACGTGGATCGATATAAGTTTTTAAGCCAACCTTAGTAATTTCCCCTGGCTTTTTAGCTGCAATTGCACGATATAAATGACATATTACCCCTTGTGGAAAGTTGTAAGCTTCTAATTTATTTTCATTCATTAACTTTACTAAGCCTGGGCAAGTATCAAAATGACCACCGATTACCCTTTTTAATAAACCTTCATGAGCAAAGTGCATAATGCCTCCGTCTTTCCAGTTACCTTGTCCTGCAGCAAAAAGACTAGTTAAACCCTTTGGTTTTCCTGTTTCTAAAAACTTCTTTTCAATAGCAACTAGTACTTCTTCTGGAACACATGCTCCTGCAAAACCTGTTGTTGCTACTGTATTACCGTCCTTAATCATTTCAACGGCTTGTTCCACTGTAATTAACTTTGAATTCATTTTATATCACCCCTAAATTTATAACTTATAATTAACCCATAACCACTACCCATACACTTTTTATAAAAGCAATAACTGTGCCAACGTTTACAAGTCTCTAAGTTATACTTAGAATCAAGCTTTAGAGCCATTTATACTAATTGGCAGAATATAAAAAAACGCACATGAACCATAATTGGTTCGTGTGCGTATATATATATATATAAAGTCATATAAATGGAGTTTCTAAAATGATTTATTAATGGTTCTCTTGAACCAAGTTTGGTTCAAATTTAAGCTTACTTTCAGCCTCTTTAAATTTTCTTACTACTGATGTTTGACTAATGTTCAAGGCCTTAGCAGCTTCTCTTGTTGAAGTACATTTCTCCATGGCTAAATTGATTAATTGAGTTTCTACTTCATCCATCAGTTCTTTTAGCGGAACAATTTCTTTTAATATAATATGAAACTTATGATCACTTTTAATACTTGTTATAAATTCATGGGGTAAATCTTTCTCAGTAATTAAATCATTAACTGTAATAACTATTAACCTTTCTATAACATTTTTTAATTCCCTTACATTTCCCGGCCATTCATATGATTCAAAATATTTTAGTGCGTTTATAGAAATTTCTTTGCTGCGGTCGTATTTCTTATTAAAATATTTTAAATAGTGCATTACTAGTGGTATTACATCTTTTTTTCTTTTTCTAAGAGGGGGAATGTATAAAGGAACTATTCTAAGTCTAAAATACAGATCTTGCCTAAATAACCTATTGTCTATCATCTCTTGGAGATTTTCATTTGTAGCTGTAATTAGCCTAAAATTTACTTTATGGGATTTTACTGAACCTATTCTCGAAACTTCTAAGGTTTCAATAACTCTTAACAATTTACCTTGCAAACTCATGGGTAATGAGTTAATTTCATCTAAAAAAAGAGTCCCTCCATCTGCCAGCTCTAATTGACCTGCTTTTCCTCCTTTTCTTGCCCCTGTAAAAGCCCCTTCCTCATATCCAAAAAGTTCAGCTTCTAGTAAGTTTTCTGGAATTCCTGCACAGTTTATGCATATAAATGGGCCATTTCTTCTTGAACTCATTTCATGAATAAACCTAGTAAACACTTCTTTACCAGTACCTGATTCACCTTCTAGTAAAACCGTAGAATCAACTTGTGCTATACGGTATGCTAGCTGCAATAACTGCTTTGTTCCTTCACTCTCAGCAATTATTTTTTCTTTGAAATTTTTCTCCATAAGTAACTGAGAATAATATTGCTTTGATAGTAGTTTAGCCTTGCAGCATTCATTCTCTAAATGAATTAAATCTGTCATATCTCTTAAGTTTGCTACAACATACTCTACTTCTCCTTCTTCATTTAAAATAGGTGTTGCTGTAACCATAACTTCTTTAAGTCTATCAGCTTTTATATTCTGGTTAATTGTAATACGTTGTTTAGATTCTATTGCCATTTTTACAACTGAACGATCAATAATTTCATCTTTTACTAAGTCTGTAGTATAAGCACCTATTAAATCCTCTTTTTTTAATCCAGTTATCCTTTCTACTCCACTATTTACATTTAAAAATAGTCCTTTCCCATCCGTTATGTATATTCCATCATAGCTAGATTGTAAAATTGCATTAAGTTTAGCATTTACGGTTTGAAACTTCTTATCTTCCTCTACCACCATACTATCTCTCCTCTTATTTTTACTATGTAATCATTTTCATTTATAGTTAGGAATATACGATGTAGTCATAATTTTATAATTTAAACAACTTTTTTTGTCAATTAAATATATTATTTGTCTAATATATTTATTTTAAATTATTATACTTATTGTGTCTATATTATGTTTAGCTTAAAAAACCTATAATCCATTATATATAACCATATATGATGAATATAAATATAAAAGGATTCAGGCGAAATTCTTCACCTGGATCCTTTTATATTTCAATTTTTCATTGTATTTATATTAATAAAGTAATTCAAATACAGCTGCTGCTCCCATACCGCCACCTATACACATACTTACAATACCGTATTTGTTCTTTCTACGTCTCATTTCTGATAGAAGTTTTGCTGTTAAAAGGGAACCTGTACATCCTAAAGGATGTCCCAAGGCAATTGCCCCTCCATTTGGATTTATTTTTCCCATATCGAGACCTAGTTCGTTAATGCAAGCTATAGCCTGTGCAGCAAAAGCCTCATTTAATTCTATTAAATCTATGTCATCCTTTTCTAAACCTGCAATTTTTAAAGCCTTAGGAATAGCTTTAATTGGTCCAATTCCCATAACTTCGGGAGGTACCCCTGCAACAGCAAAGGATCTGAATACAGCTAAAGGTTTTATTCCTAATTCTTCTGCTTTTTCTCTTGACATCAGTAATACAACTGCTGCACCATCACTCATTTGTGATGCATTTCCAGCTGTTACAGTACCATTTATCTTAAAAACTGTTTTTAGCTTTCCTAGATCTTCTGTAGTTACATTTGCTCTGACTCCCTCATCTTTAGAAAATATAAAGACTTCATTTTTTACTCTACCTGATTCATCGGTAATAGGTCTCAATGCTTCTATCGGAATTATTTCATCATCAAATTTACCTTCTTCTTGAGCTTTAAATGCCTTCTTATGACTTTCTACTGCAAATTCATCTTGCATCTGTCGTGTCACATTATATTTTTTTGCAACCTCTTCTGCTGTTAATCCCATTGACATATATGCTTCTGGCTTATTTTCCATAAGGTATGGATTTGGAGTAATAATGTTTCCTAGCATAGGAACCGTACTCATGCATTCTAAACCACCAGCTAGTACAACATTTGTTTGTCCAGCCATTATGCTATTTGCTGCTATAGCAATAGTCTGAAGACCTGATGAACAGAATCTATTTACAGTTTGAGCTGGTACAGAATCTGGTAATCCAGCTCTCATAGCAACAATGTTAGCTACATTGAATCCCTGCTCTACTTCTGGGAATGCACATCCTAGAACTAAGTCTTCAATTTCCTCAAACTTTAATTGTGGAACCTTATCTAAAACTCCTTTAATAACTTGAGCTGCAATATCCTCCGGTCTTGTATACATTAATTTCCCTTTTGGAGCCTTTCCAATAGGTGAACGTCCATAGGCTACAATAACTGCTTCTCTCATCTTAACACCCCCCATTAATTCCTTAGTTGTTTTCCATTGCGTAACATATATTCTATTCTCTGCTTGGTTTTTTCTTCTCCACAAAGACTTAAGAAAGCTTCTTTTTCTAGTTGAAGAATCTGTTCCTCAGCAAGTACAACTCCTTTAGAAACATTTCCTCCTGTAATAACATACGCAACTTTGTTGGCAATATAAGCATCGTATTCAGTTATGAATCCACCTCTTAGCAAGAAGTCTGTATCATATTGCAATGCAGCTCTTCCTGTAGCCCCTAGGACAGTAATTTTCTTCTTTTGTAATGGTTTAAATCCTATATCTGCTAGATAGATCACTGTTTGCTTGGCTTCATCAATAAGATAATCTTTGCTCATTACTACTAGATCTGAATTGCTTAGATAACCCTTCTTCATAGCATCATGGGCGCTACCTGATACTTTTTTCATAATAATTGTATTCCACGCTTTACGCAACCTAGGTAAGACTTCTCCAATTGATCCATTCCCCAATTCTTGTATACTTCTAATCAACAGCTCCTTTGTACCTCCGCCTGCTGGGATAAGACCAACTCCAAGTTCAACCAAACCCATGTATGTCTCAGCATGAGCTGCAACTTTATAAGTATGCATAGTTATCTCAGCTCCACCGCCTAGAGTCATTCCGTAAGGCGCAGCAACTACTGGCTTTCTGCAATATTTCAATGCCATATTAGCTTTTTGCAAAGCATCACACATGTTTTCAATTGATTCCCATTCTTTATTAGTAACCCACTTTCCTATATCTGCAAGATTTGCACCTGGTGAAAAATTCTTATTTTGATTACCTATAACTAATCCTTTATAATTTGCTTCTACTTCTTCTACAGATAAATTAATCATTTCAATTACATCATTTGTTATTGTATTGCCTTTAGTTTTAAATTGAAGGCATGCAACTCCTCCACCAATATCAACTAAATTTGCACCCTTATTTCCTTTTATTATTAAATTTTTATGAGATGAAATTATTATATATGGAGTATCAAGTTTATTTGAATCGTAGAATTTAATTTGACCATTATCTAGTCTTTCTTCAATCCATTTAGGAATGATCTCTCCTTCTTGTTTCATTCTATTAACTGATTTTTCCAAACCTATAGCATCCCAAATAGCAAAAGGTCCTAATTCCCAGTTAAATCCCCACATCATAGCATTATCTATTTCTCTATAATCATCTGCTATTTCTGGGACTTTTTTAGCACTGTATAATAGAACATTTTTAATTAATTCCCAAGCGAATTTATTTTCTTCAGTTTCTCCAAAAACTAAAGCTTGAAGCTTATTCTCTTCTTGCATAGCTTTTTCTACAGCTTCAATCTTTTCTTTAACTATTAGAACATAATCTTCTTTTTTCACATCCCAAACTAAAGTCTGTGTCCCATTTTCTGTCTTCACCTTCTTATAGAAGCCTTGTTTCGTCTTATCCCCTAAGTGTCCTTTTGTAATTAAATCTTCAACAAATTTCGGAATCTTTAGTTGTGCTTTTTCTTCTTCATTATCAATATTATTAATAACATTACCAACTACATGATGGAAAATATCTAGTCCAACAATATCTATCGTACGGAAAGTAGCACTCTTTGGTCTACCTATTATTGATCCAGTTAATTGGTCAAGCTTAGGTATATTGTATCCGTATTTGTCCATGAGTTGTATTACGTTACCCAAAGCATATGTTCCAATACGATTCCCTATAAAGTTTGGAGTATCCTTCGCTAGCACTATTCCTTTTCCTAATCTCTTAGTTCCAAATTCAGCCATAAATTGTACAACTTCCGGTAAGGTATCCTTCCCTGGGATAAGTTCGAATAATTTCATAAAACGAGGGGGATTAAAAAAATGAGTTCCTAAAAAATGTTGTTTAAATTCTAAAGGCATATCTGCAACAATCTTCTCTATTGATACTCCAGAAGTATTAGAACTTACAATAGCACCTTCTTTGCGATATTCATTAATCTGATTAATAAAATTCTTTTTCACTTCTAAATTTTCAACTATAACCTCAATAATCCAATCACAGCCTCGTATCATGTCCATATTATCAGTAAAGTTACCAACTTCAATCATATCTCCAAAATCTTTATCATAAATGGCTTTACTTTTAAGATTAGTAACTTTTTCTTTCCCTGCAATGGCAAAACGATTTTTAACCTCAAAACTGTCTAAAGTTAATCCTTTAGCTTTTTCTTTTTGTGTTAATTCTTTTGGTGCAATATCTAAAAGACATACTGGAATTCCTGCTCCTACTATATGTGCAGCTATACCCGATCCCATGGTTCCAGCACCAAGTACACATACTTTTTTCATATTTATTTACCTCCCCAAATTATATTAGTTTTTATTATAGAGTTAATAATTATTTAGCATTTTTATATTTATTTCTTAAGTTAAGGCAGAAACTATTTCAAATAGGTCTCCTCTTCAACCTTATTAACAATTTTTTAACCTTACCTTATTTAAAATTTCAAGCCTTCCATGTTTAATTATTTCAACTGCTTGTTCCACTGTAATTCACTTTGAATTCATATATATCTCCTCTCTAAATTAATAATTTGGAATTTGCACATATTCACTGCCTTTACAAGCTATATCAAAAGCAATAACTGTGCCAATGTTTATAGAAAATTTCTGTTGGCTTTAAGTCAAACTTTAAGCCCTTTTCTATCAATGTATAAAATATAAAAAACGCATGCGAACTGTAATCGATTCACATGCGTTTTCATTTATCTTAAAAGCCTTATAAATATAGTTTTTAAGATGATTTACTAACGGTTCTTCTGAACTAAGCTTGGTTCAAATTTACTCTTACTTTCAACCTCTTTAAATTTTCTTACAACAGAAGTCTGGCTAATATTCAAAGCCTTAGCAGCTTCTCTAGTAGAATTGCATTGCTCCATAGCTAAATTAATTAATTGAGTTTCCACCTCATCTATCAACTCTTTTAGTGGAACAATTTCTTTTATTATAATATGAAATTTATGATCACTTTTCATACTAGTTATGAATTCATGTGGTAAATCTTTCTCAGTAATTAAATTACTAACTGAGATAACTACTAATCTTTCTATAACATTTTTTAATTCTCTTACATTTCCTGGCCATTCATATGCCTCAAGGTATTTTAATGCATTTATAGAAATTTCTTTTTTATGTTCATATTTTTTATTAAAATATTTTAAATAGTGCATTACTAGCGGTATAATATCTTTTTTCCTTTTTCTAAGAGGTGGAATATTTAGCGGAACTATTCTCAGTCTAAAATATAAATCTTGTCTAAATAACCTATTATTTATTAATTCTTGGAGACTTTCATTTGTAGCTGTTATTAGCCTAAAATTTACCTTATGCGATTTTACCGAACCTATCCTTGTGACCTCTAAGGTTTCAATAACTCTTAATAGCTTCCCTTGTAAATTTAAAGGCAGTGAGTTAATTTCATCTAAAAATAGAGTCCCTCCATCTGCTAATTCTAACAGCCCAGCTTTACCTCCTTTTTTCGCTCCTGTAAAAGAGCCTTCTTCATACCCAAAAAGTTCAGCTTCAAGTAAGTTTTCTGGTATTCCTGCACAGTTTATGCATATAAAGGGTCCATCCCTTCTTGAACTTATTTCATGAATAAACCTTGTAAACACTTCTTTACCAGTACCAGATTCTCCTTCTAGTAAAACACTAGAATCCACCTGTGCTACACGATATGCCAGCTGCATTAACTGTTTAGTCTCTTCACTCTCAGCAATTATTTTTTCCTTGAAATTTTTCTCCATAAGTAACTGAGAATAATATTGCTTTGAAAGTAGTTTAGCTTTACAGCATTCATTTTCTAAATGAATTAAATCTGTCATATCTCTTAAGTTTGCTACAACATAATTCACTTCCCCTTCTTCATTCAATATGGGCGTCGCTGTTACCATAACCTCTTTTAGTTTTTCTGCTTTAACATTTTGATTAATTGTCATACGTTCTTTAGATTCTATTGCTATTTTTACTACCGAACGATCAATTACTCCCTTTTCTACTAACTCTTGTGCATAAGCACCTATTAGATCCTCTTTCTTTACTCCAGTAATTCTTTCAACTCCACTATTTACATTTAAAAATAGCCCTTTCCCATCTGTTATGTATATTCCATCATAACTAGATTGTAAAATCCCATCAAGTTTGGCATTTACAATTTCAAACTTTTTATTTTCTTCTACCATCATATTATCTCTCCTCTAAAATTTTATCTCATAAATTTATTTTCATTTATAGTTAGAAATATACGATGTAGCTTGATTTTTATCATTTAACGATATTTTTTTGTCTAATTAAGTACTATTTTAAATTATTAAAGTTATTGTTCCTATATTATATATTTATCTTTAATCATCTTTCTATTATATATAATAGTTTAAATAATAAAGCAGGCATAGATCATAATTTGATTTATACCTACTTCTATTAATTGGTGGTGTTTTGAATGAATGTTGATTTTTATATTTATTTTTCAATTTCTCAAAATGTTCATATAGTTACAATGTAAATTTAGACTCTAAACGACTCCCATAGTTGCCAATATAATAACAATTACAAGTGTACATAATGGAATCACAACTGTAATACATCCAAGGTCTGCATAAGATTCTTTATGAGTTAACCCACAAATACCAAGAGTTGTAATAACTGCTCCATTATGTGGTAATGAATCAAGACCACCGCAAGCTATTGTTGCTATTCTGTGAAGGACCTGAGGATCAATTCCTTGTTGTATCGCTGCATCTAAATATGTTTTACCTAATACTCCAAGTGCTATAGACATACCACCTGAAGCTGAACCTGTAATACCTGCAAGTATGTTAACTGATATTGCTTCCGAAATAATTGGGTTACTAGATACTCCTAGTATAGCCTCTTTTATAATAACAAAACCTGCAAGGGTTTGAATAACATTTCCGTATCCTACCTCTGAAGATGTGTTAACTACTGCTAGAAGTGAACCAATAGCACCTTGATTGATACTCTTTTTAGTATCTACTAATCTCTTATTATTAAGAATAATGGTAATTACTATAGCAATTACAAGGGCTATAACCAAACTCCAAGTTCCTCCAACTGATGACAATTTTGTAGCATAGTCTTTTAAATAATCTCCATTATATTTTCCAGCTACATAAACAAATTTAGAAAGTATAAAGTTTATAACTAGTACTAGTATTATTGGTATTAATGCGAAGCCAAATGATGGAAGATTGCTCTCATCTAATTGGACTATATTTTCATCCGGGTGATTTCCATAGCCTTCACCTCTTGCCATAGCCTTTTTAGATCTAGTAGTTAACCATAACAAGCCTCCACCAAACATCAATATGGATGCTATTATACCAAGTACAGGAGCTGCATAAGCATCTGTTCCAAAGAAAGGCATTGGTATAGCATTCTGAATTTGTGGAGTTCCTGGAAGAGCTGTCATTGTAAATGTAAATGCTCCTATACCAATATTTCCTGGGATAAATCTCTTAGGTATGCCTGCTTTTTTGTATAATTGCACTGCTATTGGAAGTAGTGCAAATGTAACAACGAATAGAGAAACTCCACCATATGTTAAGATAGCACCAGCAATTGCAATTGATAATATTTCTTTGCCTTCTCCAGCTTTTTTAGAAATTGTAATAGCGATTGCCTTTGCTGAACCTGAATCATCCATTAACTTTCCAAATATTGCTCCAAGTAAAAATATTGGAAAATAAGATTTTGCATATCCTGCAAAAGCTTTCATGAATATTTCTGTATATGTGGCCATTAAATGGGCATCTGCCCCTCCTCCAACTAAAGCTGCGAATAATGCTAAGATCGGTGCTAAAACTAAAACTGTTATACCTCTGTATGCAAGGTACATTAAAAGACCAAGTGAAATTATTATACCTAATACTCCTACCATATTATTACCCCTCCATCTTTTAAATATATTTTTGTTATTAGCTAGTTATTTTAATCGTTTTCATTCTCACCTCCGATTAATTATTTTTTATTTTTCACTCCCCCTTAATTTAATTTTTCTTAAAATATGTAATTAGCAACTACTATGCCAAAACTTTAACACTCTCAATATGTTGATTTTACTTGGATTTTATAATTTTAAGAAAATAAAAAAATAAGTTGAACCTAATTAGGTTCAACTTATTAATGTTTATTTAAACGTTATCATAATAAACTAATGAGTACTGTTGATTTATAAAAAACTCACTCTGATTCAAATATGAATCGCCCGGTTAGTCTCTTTTCTCCGGTGCCAGGCACCTTATAAGGCAAGTCACCTTATAAATGGCAGATAAATGAAACCATTTAACTGCCATTTTAATTATTTACCTTTGCCTTTTCTCTCCATCATAAGTCAAAATAACTTCATACATATCAGGTCTTCTATCTCTAAAAATCCCCCAAGCTGAACGTTTTACATCTATTGCGTCTAAATCAAATTCATGTACAAGCACTGCTTCCTCAGTTCTGTTAGCTTCCTTAACCTTAGCTCCAGTACAATCTGCAATGAAAGATGATCCATAAAAAGTTATAGTAGAGTCTTCGATTGTCTCTGATCCTATTCTATTTGAAGCTATTACTGGAACTAAATTTGCTGCTGCATGTCCTTGCATACATCTTTGCCAATGATCCTTTGAATCAATTCCAGAATCCTGTGGCTCAGATCCTATAGCTGTTGGATAGAATAGTAATTCAGCACCCATTAAAGCTAGACATCTAGCTGTTTCAGGATACCATTGATCCCAACATATCCCTATGCCAATTGTAGCATATTTAGTTTTCCATACCTTAAATCCTGTATCTCCGTAATTAAAGTAATATTTCTCTTCATATCCTGGTCCATCAGGAATGTGGGTTTTTCTGTAAACCCCAAGAACTTCTCCATCTGCATCTATAACAGCTATTGAATTATATTTTGCTTTATTTCTTTTTTCAAAAAAGCTAATAGGAAGTACCACTTCTAATTCCTTTGCAATTTCCTTAAAATGTTTAACCGCCTTATTATTTTCTAACTCTAAAGCATAGTTAAAGTAATCCGGCTTCTCTTTTTGACAAAAATACAATGTTTCAAAAAGTTCCTGTATGAGAATAATGTTTGCTCCCTGCGCTGCTGCCTCTCTAACAAGTTTTTCAGCTTTAGCAATATTTTCTTCTACATTAGTACCACAGCTCATCTGAGTTGCTGCTACTTTGACTTTTCTCATTAATTTTTCTCCTTCTTTATTTGTTTTATTTATTATTTTTAAACTATAAACCCTTTAGGCATTTGTTGAGTTATACAATGTACATTCCCGCCACCTTTAATAATAGTTGTTCCATCAACAGGAACTACCTTCCTATCTGGATAGACTTCTTGTAGAGTTTTTATAGCTTCCCTATCTGTTCCCTCAGCATCTCCTCCAAAAACCGGAAGTATTACTCCCCCATTTACTAAATAATAGTTAAGATAGCTTAAGGTTAACCTTTCTCCATTTAAGTATCTCACTGGAGGCTGCTCAATATGTATTACTTGTATTTTTCTTCCCTTAGCATCCTTCATATTTTCTAAAAGCTTCAAATTATCCTGTGTTATTTCATAATTAGGATCTTCCTTATCATTGCATACTTGAAGAACTATTACTCCTGGCTTTGCAAAGCATGCCACATTATCCACATGACCATCTGTTTCATCGCCATAAAGTCCTTGTTTTAACCAGATGATTTTCTCTACAGATAAATAATTTTTAATAGATTCTTCTATATCTTCTCTTGTCATTTCTTTATTTCTATTTTTGTTAAGTAAACATTCTTCTGTTGTTATAAGCGTACCTTCTCCATCTACATGTATAGAACCACCTTCAAGTATTAAAGGTGCATGAAAACTCTTAACGTTGTATAATTCTAGTACTTTCTTAGCTACTTCATTATCTTTATCAAAGGGTTTATACTTTTCTCCCCAAGCATTAAACTTCCAATTTATGCCTGAAACTTCACCTTTATCGTTAATCAAAAATGTGGGTCCATTATCTCTCATCCAAGAATCATCGTGTTCTATAGGAATAATTTTCACTTTACTACCGCACATATTTTTTGCTTCTTCCACCATGTCAGGTTTTACAATCATAACTATTTCTTCAAAATCCGAGATTACTTTTGCTACATTCGAATATCCCTTCTTAGCATCCTCTAAACCATCTGACCATATTTCTTCTCGTACTGGCCATTCCATAAAGGTTCTTTCGTGCTTTTCCCATTCTGCTGGCATTCTATATCCTAATTCCTTTGGTAACATTAACTATGTCCTCCATCCCTTTGCAATATAAAAACTTCTATATAATTTATAACATCTTTTTAAGATTAGTTGTATACTATTTTTTATATTTTTTATATCTTTTTTATTATTTCCTTTTAAAATTAATGTATTCTAAAATAATTTTAGTTTTCTCCTTTCTCCGGTGCCTGTCACCTTATACTTTTTATATTGTAATAAATCCTTTTGGATATTATAATTAACCTTATCTAGAAAACCTTGTATAAAAGAGGTGCTTTACAAATGAATATTGAAATTTTCTCTAAATTGATTGGAGAACAGTGGAATACAAGCCCAGATATTATTAAAAATTATATTTTCGCTAATATAAGCATTGGACTAACTAGAAATAATGAAATGAAAAAAGACATAAATAAATTATATCTTTTGGATAAATTAAAATATTATAATGCTGCTTCCAATTCTAACTGTATAGATCATGTCGTTATGACCAAAGGTTCTCTTGAACAGGAAATTTACGCACGAAAAGCTTTAGGCATACTTTTGAGTGCTGAAGTTGATGTTAATTTAAGAAATTCAGTTATTTCTTTATTAAGAAAACATAATCCTTTAGTCTTTAATGCAGTAAAAAAATGTGATAAAAAAATTTTGATAAAAAAATATATACAATTAGATGAAGTAACACGAAAAATAGAGGCTCGATTAGATGCGGCTGTATATTTCTATTTTAGCATGTATCGTTCTGCTGATTCAGTAGATCAAGGTTTTATTAAATCTATTATAGAGGATATAAAAAACTTCGAATTTTATGATCCTATGTCAATAGATATTATTAAAGAACTAGAAATAAACAAGCCCAAAATACAAGAAATTAAAACTATTATCAAAAGAGATTTTGGAAAAATAAATAACTTTAAAGATGTTTTAAATAGTGATAATGAAAATATAGAAGAACTAGGAGTAATACTGCAAAATCTTTTCGTTATCAACAAACTTGATATAAACAACCTTTTCTATAATTCTGATTTTTTGAATATCGATGAAATGATTCTTTCCTATATTAAATTAAACTATAGAAATTTGGATATTAACTTAATAATTCAAAGCCTTGTTAATGGCATTTTTATGAAATCATTAATTAATGAATATAAAAAGTCAAAAAGCCTATATTTTGAAAACAATCAAGAAACTTTATTCTTCAAGATAGACTCTTTAGAAGAAAATTTAAGCAAGCTACAAGATGAAAACAAGCAATTACATATTAACCTAAATGTGCTTAATGAAGAAAAAGCTATGTTTAATGAAACTCTAAATAACAGCATAAATAAATTAAATAAAAATCATAAAGTAGAAATTAATAATCTTCAAAATAAAATGAAGGAACTTGAGAATCAGCTTCTTGAAGAAAAAGAATATAGAAATGAATTAAATGCTTTAAGAGAATACATTTTTAAAGTGAATAACAATTATGTTCCTATTATTTGTAATGAAAATATAGAAGATTACATTTCCAATTTGCAAATATTAATTATCGGCGGCCCTAGGGATTGGAGAAGAAAATTTAGAGATAAATACCCTGACATTAAAACATTAAATGGTTTTAACGAAAAATTCGAAATAAATATATTAAAAAATGTGAATTTCATATTTTTCTACACTGGATTTATGAATCATGCTACTTATACTCGAGCCATGAACTTTATAAGACTAAATAAGATTAAATTTGGCTACATAGGAAAAACAAACATTGAACTTGTGGAAGAGGAAATTATAGAAGAAATTAAAAAATATAGTGAGTAAATCTTATTACACACTATATTTTTTATTGTTTTTTCAGTTGTTAGAGTACACCTTAATATTTAATTCATTTTTATTTATATTTTCAACCTCCCATTTAAAGCCTAATTTTTTAAACTCACCTTCAAACCACTTTGGGATATGTCCACATCTAATTAGAAGTTCATTAAATTTAGTATTGTGAAGGAACGGCAATAAAATTTGTTTTGAAGTAACCATTTCATTACTCTCTAATATTATTTTTAAATCAATATGATAATTGCCAACCTCATCGCTTTTTATTGGCATGAGGATTGTTTTATTAGTTTTGTTAAGTTTATTTAGTCTTTCTTGCTCCTCATTTTCTAATACATGATCTAAAAAATCTACGGGAGTACCTTCTACTTTCCAAAGATTAAAGCCCATACTTTCAAAAATCGTATAAGGAATTCCATTCATTTCTGCTGCAACAAATACTCTGCAATTATTTAAGTATTCAGCCATATTTTTAATATTTTCACGAATTTCTTTTAAGCTTTTCAGATGGTTAATTCCAAAAGGTATTTCCTTTATTACTTTCCATTCCTTTTCATCCTTTAAATACACTCTAACTATTCCATTCTCATTAAATATTGCTGTTTCACCCTTATGATTTAAAAACACTGCTATCTCCATACTCATATTATAATTATCAGATACATTAATATTCTGATAATTTTACCCTCCCTTCCTTAGCATCCTGAACAACTTGAACAGCTCGAACAGCTTGAGCATGCTTTCTTAGAATTCAAAGAAAACTTTGATATTGAAAAGTTACATTGATCAATATTAAATTCATCTTCCTCATTATTAAATCTTACTTTGTTACCATAAAACTCTATATTCATTGGAATTATATCAATTGCCGTTTCATCTATTTCACTTGTTCTTAATTGCGGCTTATAAATTCTCTTAACTCCATTTCTGTCTATAACTTCAACTTCATTAAAAGAAGTTTTTAAAGCTTCTAATTTTCCCTTTTCAGAAAACTTTAATGAGTTAGAATCTGCATGGATACCTATTGCCTGATTATCATAAGCCATTATTATACCTATAGGTGTTTCTACTTCAATAGGTATAAAGGGTTCAAAGGATTTTATTTTTCCGCTAGGATATATTGAAAAACCTATTCTTACTTCTGCAGAACCTATAGGAGTTTCTATAATTACTTTATCTTTAGGCCATAGAGTAATACTTTTTGCTTCTCCGCTTTCGTAGAAGTTAATTCCAATTACTCTCTCTCTAAACTTTCCGAAATAAAAGTTAAAATCATACTTTTCTGCGAGTCTGTATTCATCCTCTTCACTCCAATAGCCAGTAAGCTTCCCATTTAGTGGAAATAAACGTTTTATATTACCTGTTTTATAAAAAGTTAAATATTCTGCTTTAAAAACTCCTAAGACAGTCTCTATACTGGTCTTTTCTTGCAAGGAAATGCTTTTTAAACTTCCATCATTGTAGAAGGACAGTGATATATTACACTTTCTTCTTTCTCCGCTATCTTCATATTGTGGTATTAAATATCCATACTTTGTTTTTATTATGTTTTCCTTATTTAAAACACAATCTCTAATATTCCCGTTAGAGTACTGATCCATTAGATATATCCCTTTAATGGTTTTATGTTTTTTAGTTATTTCATTCATATCCGTACCCACCCCCTAAAATACCTTTTCTTATGAGAAACTATATCATATCGGGTAAGGATTTTCAACTTTTTATTGATAATTTAATATTATTTTATAGTTATTTTTAATAATTTGTTAATAATATTATTGCATTTTTGCTAAATATTAAATTTCTTATTTTCACACATCTTATTTAGTCCAAAAATAAAACAAGTAGATCTACTGATTAAATCTACTTGTTTCATTGTGTGTGTATTATATATAGAAATTAAAGGGTCTGCTAATTATTATTAAACAACATCCTTATGGAAACTATATCATATTACGAAAGGATTTTCAACCTTTTATTGATAATTTAATATTATTTTATAGATATTTTTGATAATTTATTAATAATATCATTGTATTTTTGCTAAATATTAAATTTCTTATTTTCACACATCTTATTTAGTCCAAAAATAAAACAAGTAGATCTTGTGATTCAATCTACCTGTTTCATTTCGTGTAAATATATAGAATTTAAGGATTTGTTAATTATTATTTAACTACATCAAATCCGTATTTTTCAAATATTTTAGTTGCTTCTTCTTCAGATAAAAATTTAAGAAATTCCTTTGAAGCCTCTATGTTTTTGCTTGCTTTAATAACTGCCCCTGGATAAACAATAGCCTTATGAGAACCTTTTGGTGCTTCAACTGCTACTTTCACTTTATCTGAAACCTTTGCATCAGTTTTATAAACTATACCTGCATCCACGTTTCCAGTTTCAACCCAAGCTAGTACCTCCCGTACATCCTTTGCATAAACTACTTTAGAACTAATTTTATCAAAAATTTTTAAGTATGTTAGCACTTCTTTTCCGTATTGTCCTGCTGGAACACTTTCCGGTTCTCCAAGTCCTATTTTCTTAATTTTTGCCTCTGTTAAATTTTGAAAGTTTACACTATCTTTAGAATCCTTAGGTACTATTAAAACAACTTCATTTTTAAGTAAATCTTTATAGGTATCTTCAATAATTAATCCATTTGTTTTTAATGCATCTACCTGTTTTTTCCCTGCAGATAAAAATACGTCTGCTGGTGCCCCCTGTTCAATTTGTTTTTGAAGAGTTCCTGAGGAACCAAAATTATAACTGATTGTTACATTAGTCTTTTCTTTTTTATAAAGTTCTTGAATTTCTGTAAGAGCATCCTTTAAGCTGGCTGCAGCTGATATTGTTAAGCTTACAGCTGCTTCTGATTTTGTGTCTGAAGCTGGTTTTTCATTAGTGGAAGGTTTTACTGCCTCTGTTTTTCCACAAGCGGTAAATAGTACTACAATAAATAAAGATAATAAAATAATATAGTTTTTAAATAGCTTTTTCATAAAATCTCCCCCTTATTAGATAGATCTCTTGACCAACATTGTTTCGTTATGTTTTGTTACGTTTTATTATGTTATGTTTGTTTTTGTTAAGTATGATTATATTGCAATTTTGTTAAAAATACAATATGTTTTAAATAATTTATTTTTCCATAAAAATTAATCTTTCTTTATTAAGCTTTACTGGCAGCATAAAATATTCATTTTTATACGTATATTTATCTTTTATTTTATCCCACTTTTCTTTTATCATTTCCCATTGAATATCATAACTTATAGAGTTAATTAGAGGTTCATTAAAACTTATATACAAAGTAATTGTTTGTAGACTTATAAGCGTGTCTACTACCCATCCTTTAAACACATTTTCATCATCAAAGCTTTCTCCGAAATCAATATGGTTGTCTCTAATACCAACATGTTTTAATTCCATATTATTTTTTGGATCTATTTTGAGTCTACATCCCCATTCAATGGCTTCAATTTCATAATCATTAACAAATTTTAATGTAGATATATTTTTACATTCTGTTAACCTTGCAACAGTTCTTGTAGGAGGATTATTAAAAATTTCTTCTTTTTCACCTTCTGCCTCCACATTTCCTTCTGATAATATAACCAGTCTTTTGCAAACTCTATATACTTCCTCCATGTTATGAGAAACAAAAATACTTATTCCCTTATAATCACTTAAAGTTTTAATTAGCTGTTTTTCAAGATGATTTCTTAAATGATTATCTAAAGCTGCAAAAGGTTCATCAAGAAGCAGCACTTCTGGTTCAATAGCAAGAGCTCTAGCTAAAGCTACTCTTTGTTGCTGACCTCCTGAAAGTTGATAAGGATATCTATTTTCAAGACCATCTAATTGAATCATACTAATTTTTTCTGCTACTTTTTCCCTTAATATCTCTTTTGGAATATTGTTTAGAGCAAAACCTATATTTTCAGCTACAGTCATATTGGGAAACAAAGCATAATTTTGAAATAAAAATCCTACCTTTCTTTTTTGACAAATCAGATTAATACGTTTTTCAGAATCAAATAATATCCGTCCATTTAAAACAATGCGTCCTCTATCCGGCTTTTCAAGACCAGCAATACACCTAAGGGTCATGCTCTTCCCCGAACCTGATGAACCTAAAAGACCAAGGGTATTTTCATTAGCCTTAAAGGCTACTTTATAATCAAAGCCCCGAAAATTTTTTTCTATATCTACTAAAAGGTTCATAATTAATCCCTCCTAGAATTTGATGTAAATTTCAACTGATAATCTGACCACATGTTAGTCAATACTATTACGAGCATAGAAATACCTACAATTAGTAAAACTAATTTTAGTGCTTCCTCCATTTCACCGTTTGCCACAGCAAAATATATAGCAATAGGTATCGTTTGGGTTTTACCTGGAATATTCCCAGCTACCATTAATGTAGCACCAAATTCACCTAATGCACGGGTAAAAGCAAGGATTCCTCCAGCTGCCATGCCTGGCCAAGATAAAGGGATCATAATGCTGCAGAAAATTCTCCACTCAGCAACTCCTAAGGTTCGTGCTGCATTAATTACATTTTGATCTATTTGCTCTAAGGCTCCCCTAGTGGTTTTATACATTAGTGGAAAAGCAACTACTGTTGCAGTTATTACCTCTGCCTGCCAAGAAAAAATAAGATTTTTATCAAACTTAAGCAAAAGCTCTCCTACCGGTCCATTTTTACCTAATAAAATTAATAAAAAAAAGCCAATTACAGTAGGTGGAAGTACAAGAGGTAAGGTAAAAATAGCATCTATTACTCCTTTCATTTTCCCTTTATAAGCGGTAATCCATTTTGCAGCTAAAACGCCTAAAATTACCGTGATTATTGTTGCTATAAAAGATACTTTTAAGGATATCCATATAGGTGAATTATAAAATTCCATATCCAACCTCCTCGTATAAAAACTCTTTCTACTATAGAATTAAATTAAAACTTTGCCTCTCCTGACCTTCATATTTAATATAATGACTTGACATTTTTTAGATATTAATATTAGTATAGTGTATAGTGTATATTTAAATAATTTTTATCATTGGCTATTTATATTCTATTTATTTTTATATGTTTTTATTTAGTTTCGTTTATTTATATTTTGTTTTATTATATATAATCCTAATTTATAAATCAACGTAAATATAATTAACTTGTGATATCTGTTTATGAAACTCCTCTTCCTATAGTCAGAGGAGTAAGTGACTAGCACCAAATCACAGATTTGGGATATCTACTTATGAAAGGAGGACTTATAAATGAATAACAATACTACTTTAACTCCTCAAGAAGTCGCAGACATTTTAAAAATAGCCAAAAATACTGTATACGAATTAGTAAAACGTGGAGAGCTAAATTCATATAAAGTTGGTCGAAAATTAAGAATAGACCTTCAGGATGTAGAAAACTACAAATCTAAAGCAAAAAATAAGACTGTTACCATAAATTCAGTAGTTGATTCAGTTATTACCCCAACTAGAATTGAAAATCCAATAATTTCACCAATGCCTAGGGCTATCATGGCAGAGGATGTAAAATACAGTAAAGGCTTTGTAATTTGTGGTCAAGATATAATTTTAGATATTTTATCAAGCTACTTAGAACATCATCTTAAAGGAATACCTGCTTTAAGATCATATGTAGGAAGCTACAATGGATTATATGCTCTATATCAAGGTACCGCCCAATTAGCTACAGCACATTTATGGGACGGGGATACAGGAGAATATAATGTTCCTTATGTAAGGCGGATGCTCCCTGGGGTTCAAGCAGTTATAATTCGTCTAGGTTCCCGTATGCAGGGCTTTTACGTTAAAAAAGGAAACCCTAAAGGCATTACTGGTTGGAAAGACTTATTGCGTTCAGACATTTCCATAATTAATAGAGAAAAAGGCTCCGGTACCCGTGTCCTTCTTGATGAACATTTGCGTATTATGGGAATATTAGGCTTATCTATTCAAGGCTACTCGCGTGAAAGCCTTTCACATTTTGCTGTTGCAAGCACAGTAGCTAGAGGTGGAGCTGACATATCCTTAGGTATCGAAAAAATAGCTCTTCAAGTTCAAGGAGTTGATTTTATTCCTCTCCAAGAAGAACAATATGATATTGTAATAAAAAAGGAAGATATTGAAAAGCCAGAATTTCAAGCTGTCTTAAAAATCATAAATTCTACTGAATTCAAAATGGAGCTTCAAGGTATAGGCAGTTATAATATAGCTGAGATAGGAAAAGTTGTTTCAGAAACATAAAGCTAGTAAGAACCAGATGATTATTCACCTGGTTCTTACTAGCTTTATACAAAATTATTATATAAAATTCAAAATAAAAGATAAATATTAAATTTCCATTATAATAGGAAGAATAATTGGTCTTCGTTTTGTGTTTTCATATACAAATCTTTCTATTGCCTTTTTCATATTTGTTTTTAATATATACCACTCAATAATTTTATTATCTAAACAATTATTAAGCTCTCTTCGAACAATTGCTTTTATTTCATTGATTAATTCTTCCGATTCCTTTGCATATACAAAGCCTCTGGTAATTATATCTGGTCCCGCTATAATGCTATAGGATTCTCTTTCTAAAGTAACTACAACAGTCAACATACCATCTTCCGCTAAGTATTTTCTATCCCTAAGAACTATATTTCCAACGTCTCCAACTCCAAGCCCATCTACAAAAATAGATCCAGTAGGAACTCTTCCTGATATACTGGCTTCACTTCTTGATAACTCCAAAACCTGCCCTGTTTCAAGAGTAAATATATTTTCCTCTTTCATACCCATCTTGTGTGCTAAAGCTGCATGATGTTTTAAGTGCCTGTATTCACCGTGAACTGGCATAAAAAACTTTGGATGTACTAGTGTATGAACTAGTTTTAATTCTTCCTGATAGGCATGACCTGATACATGTACTTCTTCTAAATCATCATAAATTACCTTTGCATCTTTTTTAAACAATTCATTAATTACTCTTGATATAAGTTTCTCATTCCCTGGAATTGGAGATGCTGAAATAATAAATAAATCCTTTGGCTCAATTTTAATTTTTTTATGAGTAGAAAATGCTATTCTAGCAAGAGCAGCCATTGGTTCTCCCTGACTACCAGTAGTTATAACAGTAATCTGCTCATTAGGATAATTTTTAATCTCATCTACGCTAATAATCTGTCCATCTAAAATATGAAGATAGCCTAATTCCATTGCTACTTGTGAAATGTTCTCCATACTTCTCCCACTAAATGCAACCTTTCTTCCATACTTCATAGAAGCATTTATAATTTGCTGCATTCTATGAATATTTGAAGCAAAAGTGGCTACAATAACCCTTCCTTCTGCCCCTGAAAAAATTCTATCTAAAGTTTCTCCTATTGCTTTTTCGGATATGGTATGTCCTTGTCTTTCAACATTTGTGCTATCTGCCAAAAGTAGAAGCACTCCTTCCTTTCCTAAGCTAGATATTCTCTCTAAATCCATTACTAGTCCGTCAATAGGAGTATAGTCTATTTTAAAATCACCAGTATGTAAAATAACACCAACAGGAGTATGAATAGCTATACAGCAAGAATCTGCTATACTATGAGTACTTCTAATAAATTCAACTTTAAGATTTTCTATAGTCAATGTGTCTCCAGCCTTTACACAATTAAGAGTACAATCTGAAACCATATTCTCCTCTTTTAACTTATTTTCTATTAATCCTAATGTCAACTTTGTTCCATATACAGGCACATTTAATTGCTTTAATATATAAGGTAATGAACCAATATGATCCTCATGTCCATGTGTAATAAATATTCCTTTTACCTTATCTTTATTATTAATTAAATAAGTTATATCAGGAATTACTAAGTCAACCCCATACATATCCTCATCTGGGAATGCAATTCCACAATCTATAACTATAATTTCATTCTGATATTCAAATGCTGTCATGTTTTTCCCTATTTCTCCAAGTCCCCCAAGAGGTATAACTTTCACTGTATCTATGTTTTTCATTAAATTCTCCCCTTTATTATTTAAAAATATATAATTAGTTCTACTTCTTTATTCTTTATTTTGCCTAATTTTTATAAATTTAATACTTTCTATTGGGGAAATTGTTTAGTTTGGAAAGATTTAATTTATATCTGCTTCATATTTCCCTATTATTATCCCTCAAGTTCTTTAATAATTTCATTTAGCTCAGTAATAATTTTATTACCTTCTTCGCAGTTAATTTTCTTTGAATATCTGTTATACAGATTATACCATGCTTTATCTATACTTGACTGAGCTTCTCTTCCTTTTTCTGTGGAATATATATAAGAATTTTTCCCATCAATTTTTCTTTTCACCAATTCCTTACTTTCTAGCTTATCTATGAATCTTGTTATGGTTGACGGAGTCATGTGAAGAGCTTCTCCTATTTCCTTCTGGCTTGCCCCCTCTTTCTTATTGACAATAGTAACTAAGAAAGCATAGGTTGGTGATATACCTGTTATCTTAAATTCCTCCTCAGCCATTTTACCCATTATTCTTGATAATTTATTTGCTGTGAAATAAAGACAATCACATAATAGTTCATTTATATCTTGCATAGATCCTCCTCCAGTTTTTTCTATTTCCTTTTAATCCATTCTTTTTTTAAAATTCCGTATAAATATAAATCAAATCTTTTATTATCTCTATTAATAAATTCTCTTTGTGTACCTTCTTTTATAAAACCTAGGCTCTCATATAACTTTATAGCCGGAAAATTGTATTCTATTACATTTAAATAAATTCTATGAAAATTAAATTCTTCAAATCCAAATTCCATAGTTAAATACATAGCTTCTTTTCCTATGCCCATACCCCTATATTTTTTATTGCCTATTCCGATGTATATAAGTGCTGTACCATTATTCCAAAGTATATTTTCAAAGCCAGTAACACCAATGAATTCTCCATTTTCAATATTCCTAATTGCAAAAATGTATTTATCTTTTGCTCCTTTTATCTCCTTCAGCATTTCTTCAATTTCTTCACTATTCATAGGTACTGCACTTATCACATCATAATTTCTCATAAAGCTTGTGTCATTATACCATTTGGTAAATTCAGCTATATCCTCTTTTTCCAAAGCACTAAGTCGTACTCTTTTTCCTTCCAATAATTTTTTCATAATATCATCCTTTTTAATAAATTAACCTTCAAACAGAATTTCACTTCCATTTGAAGGCCACATTTTTAGCAACAGACTATAAATTTCTTTTCTAATCTGATTGGGTGATAAGAAAGTTTAACTTTTCTAAGACCTTCTATACCTAGATCCTGTTCTCTATTTATTATTTTTACATCACTAAAGCACATGTCTATAAATGTTCTGTTTATAAAACTGTAAATTCCTCTATAACTTGTATCGCCTTTTTCTATATGAATAACAGCTAATTTATCATTTAGTTTTTCACCTAAACTAAAAGCAACTACTTCATTATCAACATAAACTGCTATTCCTTTTAAATTGAATAACTCCATATTCTCTACAAGGCCTTCTATAGCTTTCATTTCATGATAAATAATTCTATCCTTTTTATCATTTTCCTGATACCATTTTTCAGCTGCTAGTATAACATCCTTTATAACATCTTCTCCTTGTATTTCTTTTACTTCATAGTCATATTCACGAACAAAATAGTTGTAGTGGTTTTTTTGTCCATGAAGCTTTTTACCTGAAAGCTTAATAAGCTTTTCTGCTTCGTACAAGTAGTCAAAATTGTCTCTATCTTCTTTAATATAAATTTCTTGGTCTTCAATGGAAGAGGACTTTATTTTTTCTATGAAATCTTCTTCTAAGTCTTTAAACACGTACTTCATATTATTTTCACTTTTATACTGCCATAGATGTTCTAATATTTCCTTCAGGTCTTCCTCATTATACCCTAATGGCTGCATAAAGTGATATCTTCCTTCAAAATCCATTTTTTTTATAATTAATGCATCTTTGTATATTGTGAACTGAATATCACAAAGATCCTTCCATATATATAATGTAGTAAAAGAATACTCACAGCTTAAAAATTTATATGGGTGTATATACTTATTTATCAGCTCTCTATCCTCTAAGGTAAGCTTTCTAAAATTCATTTTATCAACCTTTCATATATTATTTCAGATACTTGCTCAATAAATTCAAATATTTTATTTGTATATACAAATAATAAACTATATTCAATGAAAAGTCAACTTCATAAATTGGTATTATCACTTAATAGTTATTATAATTTGACTTAGAGTAATTTTTATGTAATTCTATTATTAATATATTTATTTTATATGATGAGGAGTGAATCATTAATGCATTTTATATTTGATCACAACAATATTAACGTTTTGGATTTGGAAAAAAGCGTGAACTTTTATAAGGAAGCCCTTGGGTTTGTAGAGAAAGGTAGCTATGAACCTGAAGATAAGAGCTTCATTTTAGTATTCTTAAAAGATAGTGGAAGTAGCCACAAGCTAGAACTTACTTGGCTTAGAGATCGAAAAGAAGCTTACAACTTAGGTGACAATGAAATCCATATGTGTGTAAAAACTGAGGATTTTGATACTGCATATAATCATCATAAGAATATGGGCTGTATTTGCTATGAAAATAAGGAAATGGGTTTATATTTTATTGCTGATCCAGATGGATACTGGACAGAAATATTACCTGTTAGATAGGGGTGGATTTATGAGTAAAATAAATGTACATTACTTTTTGCATAGTGGTTTTTCTATAGAAACTGCTGATTGTATTCTAATTTTTGATTTCTACAAAGAAGTACTTCGAAATAATGAAAATTCTACTAATCTAAAACAGTTACTTTCAAAGGAAAAGCCAGTTTATATTTTTGTGTCCCATAGCCATCCTGACCACTTTAATAAAAAAATATTTACTTGGGAAGGTAATAATATAAAATACATTATTAGTGATGATATAAAGTTAAAAGAGTCTAATCCTACTTACACTTTTGTTAAAAAGAATGATTTATTAACCTTGGACGACTTGACAATAAAAGTATTTGGTTCAACAGATGCTGGAGTTTCTTTTTTAGTAAGTATTGATGACTTTAATATATTCCATGCAGGAGACCTAAATTGGTGGCATTGGAAAGAAGATTCAGATGAAGATAATCTAAATGCTGAAAAATGGTTTAAAGAAGAAATTGCATTAATTAAAGGTGAAAAAATAGATTTAGCTTTTTTCCCTGTGGACACAAGATTAGAGGAAAATTTCTATTTAGGCGGAAAATATTTTATTGAAAATATGAATCCAAAATATTTCATACCAATGCATATTGGAAATAGTTCCGTAGCTAAAGTCATTGAAGCATTTAAGAACGAAATTCATGAATCTTATGTGAAGTTAATTGACGTATCAGAGAAGGATATTGAATTATAAAATTATTACTATTTATATTTATAGGAAAGATGTGAATAAATGAACGATAACAAGATATATTTAATTTTTAATGAAGATCGTATGTTAATAAAGTTATCAAGTGAAAAAGTATTATTTCCTAGCGAAGATGATATGCAATTTCTTAATCCATCCTTAGAAAATATTGATACATTAATTATAAAAAACGATAAAGAATTTATGTATGGTAGAATTTCTGAGACTTGCCAATTACCTGCTTCCTTTAAATTATTGCACATAAGATCTTTAATAGGCAATTTAGAGACTGAAACTTTTAACTTAGCTGCAAAAGCTTTTCATTTGATGAATTGGAATGAGACACATAATTATTGCATAAAGTGTGGAACTCTTGTAAACTTCAAAAGAGATGAACAAGCTAAAATTTGTCCTAGCTGCAGTTATATTAGTTATCCAACTATTTCTCCTGCAATAATAACAGCTATAATTAAGGATAATAAGATACTTCTTGCTCATAACTCTCAATTCCTCAAAAATTTATTTAGTGTTATTGCTGGATTCTTAGAACCTGGAGAGACCTTCGAAGCTTGTGTTAAGAGGGAAGTTTACGAAGAAGTAGGTATTCAGGTTAAAAATATAAAATACTTTGCAAGCCAGCCCTGGCCTTTCCCAAATTCCTTGATGGTAGCTTTCACATGTGAATATGAAAGTGGTGAAATTTCTGTAGATGGAGTTGAAATTGAAGAAGCTAATTGGTACTCCCCATCAGATATTCAGAATGTACCTAGTATCCCTGTTAAGGGCACTATTGCTAGAAGACTTATTGACTGGTTCTTAGATAATTATAACTAGATTTTAATACATCATTTTGGAGGAATAAATTTGGAAAAAGTTATAATGCATGTAGATATGGATGCCTTTTTTGCATCAGTAGAAGCTCATGATAACCCAAAGTTAAAGGGAAAACCCGTAATAGTAGGAGGAACTTCTGAAAGAGGTGTAGTATCAACCTGTTCCTATGAGGCGAGAAAATATGGTGTGAAAAGCGCTATGCCAATTTATATAGCTAAGTCAAAGTGCCCTAATGGAATATTTCTTCCTCCTAGAATAAGTAGATACAAAGAAGTATCTAGAGAAATATTCAGTATTTTGCGCAGTATAACCCCTTATGTGGAACCACTAAGCATTGATGAAGCTTATTTAGACATTACAGATTATACAAAGAATCCTGCTTCTGCATCAAAATTTATTAAAGAAACTGTTTTTAAAAAAACTGGACTTACGCTTTCTGTAGGTATATCTTACAATAAATTTTTAGCTAAATTAGCTTCTGATTGGGATAAACCTAATGGCTTAACTATCATAAGGAAAAATATGATACCACAAATTCTTTTCCCATTACCTATAAGCAAAGTCTATGGACTTGGGAAAAAATCTGTTAAAAAGCTTAACGACATAGGTGTATTTTCAATTGAGGAGCTTTACAAACTACCAAAAGATATTTTAATAGAGTTTTTCGGTAAATACGGTATTGAAATTTATGACAGAATAAGAGGAATTGACAATAGAACTGTGCAAATCCTTAGACAAACAAAATCTATAGGAAGGGAAATCACTCTAAAAAGAGATACTGATGATAAGGATGAGCTAAAAGAATATTTAAAAAACTTTTCCATTTCAATATCAAAGCAGTTAATTAATAAAGGTTTTAGCACTAAAACTGTTATTTTAAAAACAAAAACCTCTTCCTTTGATAATCACACAAGAAGCAAGACCCTGCCTTTATATATATGTAATCCTGAAGATATCTACAGGGAGGCTTGCGATGTATTAATGGAAATAGCTTTAATAGAAAAGGTACGACTTATCGGTTTATCTGTCTCTTCTTTGAAGGAGAATAGTCTTAAACAAATAAGTTTATTTGATTCTTAATAATTTACATATTTATTTTTCTAAACTTTTGTTCATAATATAATTACAAAAGGGAATTTAGGAGTAAAGAAATGAATTATATAATATTCGATTTAGAATTTAACCAAAGCTATAATTCCACAAAGAAAAAACCAATTATTCAGAACGTCTCAAATAAAGAGTGTCCATTTGAAATAATCCAAATTGGTGCAGTAAAATTAGATGAGAATCTTGAATTAATTGACAAGATGGACAAATTAATAAAGCCATTAATTTACCCAGAAGTTAACCCTTTCGTTAAAGAGCTTACTGGTATTACTACGGAAAGGTTAAGCACAGCGGCCCCCTTTCATGAAATTTATTACGAACTTATTGAGTTTTTCAAAAGTGATAGAAGTATTCTTTGCGTTTGGGGTAAAGCAGATATAAAAGAACTATTTAGAAATATAAAGTATCATGCACTAGATTTATCATTAATTCCAAAAGAATATATTAATCTACAGAATCATGCCTCAAAACATTTAAATTATCCAAAGGGAACTAGTATTGGTCTAAGTAATGCAGTAAATTTATTAAATATTCCTTCTAGAAATGAATTTCATAATGCTTTTATGGATGCTTACTATACTGCAGAGATTTTCAAGAAAATTTATAATGAGAGTATGGAACCTAAAATATATAATCTAAATGAAAATAAAAGCTCAAACAGAGAAAATCCCAAAACCAATTCAGTTGATAATATGAGCTTAATTAAACAATTTGAAAAAATGTACAATAGAGACATCACTGAAGAAGAAAAATCTATGATTAAGCTAGCTTACATGATGGGGAAAACTAGACAATTCCAAGTTGAAAAACCTAATGATAATTCGACTAAATAATAAATCCAGCAGATATAATTTTCCTGCTGGATTTATTATTTAGTGCAACTTAGTATTTAAAATTTGCAACTTAGTATTAACAATATTTACATTATTTTGTTGTTCACATATAGTTAAAGTATAAGAATCTTACAACATAAAATTCTTAGTAGCTACTAAGAAGAAAAATGCTTCGCATTTTTCTTAGGGGGTGTATAGACTTGAAAATAACAATTGATGAATCTTTAAATAATAAAGAAACAGAAATCATAATTAAATGTACTGCTTTAAATGATGATCTAAAAAGACTTATACAAATAATAAAAAATAGTGATGAAAAAATTGTTGGAATTATAAATGGAACATCTAACTTAATTTCTCCAACAGACATCTTCTACTTTGAAAGTGTAGATAAAAAAACCTTTATTTATACAGAATCTCAGGTTTTAGAGACCTCAATGCGTTTATATGAAATAGAAGAAAATTTGTCCAAGTATGATTTTTTTAGAGCAAGTAAATCAACTATTATAAATATCTCAAAGATTAGAAAACTATCTCCTAAATTTAATGGTAGATTAGATGCTTTACTTGAAAATGGAGAAAAATTAATTATTTCAAGACAATATGTACCAATAATAAAAGAGATATTAGACTTATAAAAAATTATTTAATTTACTTTAGAAAGGAGTATTATTATGAAAAAAGCTATGGAAATTATAGTCCAAGCAAAATTTATATGGGGTCTATTCTTTACTGCAGCAGTTGTTGTGTATACTATTGTAAATATGTTTCTTGGCAATACTTCAATTGAAGTAATTGCAATATGGCAGCTTTTGTTACTGACAATTATTATAGTACTTATTCAATATTTAATTTTCGGAGAGTTTATACTCGTTAATTTATCAATTAAGAAAAAAATACTTATACACCTTCCCTTATGTTATATCACCATTCTAAAATTTGTAAATCTTTATGGATGGATAAATATATCTAACTATACAACCTTAGGTATCTTCTCAGGAATATACATAATTTTTTACCTGGGAATACTGAATTCATTACACATGTACTATAAAATTACTGGTGAACAATTAAACAGTAAGCTAGCAATTTATAAACAAAATAAAAATGATACTAAGTAGGAGGCATTCTCATGAATATTATTGAAATTAAAAATCTTACTAAAGCTTATGGAAAAAATCGAGGAATAGACAATGTAAATCTTACAATAAATGAAGGAGAAATATTCGGCTTTATTGGCCCTAATGGTGCTGGTAAATCCACTACAATTAAAACTCTTTTAAATATTATTTTTCCAACTAGAGGTGAAGCTAAAATATTTGGTCTTGATTGTGTTACAGAAACAACTAAAATCAAAGAAAATATAGGCTATGTGCCTAGTGAAGTTAGATATTACGATGATATGACTGTCAGAGAAATAATAGATTATGCAAAGTCATTTAAGAAGAATATAGATGAAGAATATGTAGATAGATTGATTAAGCTTTTTGATGTGGAGCTTTCGAAAAAAATATTTGAGCTGTCTTTAGGAAATAAAAAGAAAGTATCAATTATACAAGCCCTAATTCATAAGCCAAAATTATTAATTTTAGATGAACCTACAAGCGGTCTTGATCCATTAGTTCAAAAACATCTATTCAATGAGTTAACAGCTCTAAATAAACAAGGATCAACAATATTTTTATCTAGTCACAATCTAACAGAAATTGAAGAGTTCTGCCATAGAGTTGCAATTATTAAAGAAGGCAAAATTCTAGAAATTAAAAAGCTAGATGATTTTGCACACAGAACCTTAAAAAAAGTATCCATAACTGTGAATAAAGATATTTCAAAGGAAATAAAAGCTCTTGGTGGTTTAATAGTAGGTCATGAAGAAAATACAATTATTTTTAACTACGATAAAGATATTAATGAATTAATTTCACTAATAAGTAAATATATCGTATCTAATTTAATTATTGAAGAAAGAAAATTATCAGAAGAATTTATGACTTATTACGAAATGGAGGAAAAATAAATGAATATTTTTAAAATGGAAGTTAAAAAGGGTATTAAATCTTTATTAATCTGGAGTATTGTTTGTGTAGCTTTAACCATTTTATTTATGTCAATGTTTCCTTCCATGAAAAATAGCGGAATGCAAGAACTAGTTAATACAAAAATGGATGCCCTACCTCCTGCAATCTTGGAAGCTTTTAATTTAAAAGAGATGCCTGACTTTACGAAATTAATTGAATACTTTGCATATGTATTCCAATATATTGTAATAGCAGGGTGTATTTATGCCGGTATGCTTGGTGCTAAATCACTAATAAAAGAAGAAAGCGAAGGAACTATAGAATTTCTTTATGCTCAACCTGTAAGCAGAACTAAAATTGTAACTATGAAGGTGTTATCCTCCTTTGTCCTATTCTATATATTTATTATGATTATGTCCATTGCCTCAATCTTAATATCTTCAATTGTAAAACCAGAGGATTTAGAATTAATTGACTTAATAATTGATCTAAAAATGCTATTTGGAGGGTTTTTCTTAGTTGGACTAGTATTCATGGCAATTGGCTTTTTACTTTCAGTATTGATCAAAAACTTAAAGCTTGCAATGCCATTATCAACAGGAATCTTCTTTATTACTTATCTTCTGGGAATTTTTTCAAATATGATAGATAAACTTGAATTTTTGAAATATTTTTCACCTTTCCATTATGCAGTACCTGCAGAGCTGATTAAGACTGGGATTGATAAAGCAAATATAGGGTTATCATTTGTAATAATAATAATTTGTTTAGTTTCAACTTATATAATATATAATAAAAAAGATTTTAATATTTAGTTTTAGGAGGTGGCAGGCACTGGAGATTTAGATTTTTATATTCTAAAATCCCCAGTGCCTGCTACCTTAGCCTTAGGTTCTGAAAAATAGTACCCTTGTGAAAAATCTATATCTATGCTCTTCACCTTATTATAGATTTCCTCTTCTGAAACAAATTCAGCAATAGTTCTAATTCCAAGTTCCTTAGCAAAAGTGACAATGGTTTTTGCTACTACTTCTGCTGATTTGTCCTTCTGAACATCTTTTATTATGGAACCGTCAATTTTTATATAGTCTACATTTAATTTCATAAGATAACTAAAGTTTGAATATCCCGTTCCAAAATCATCAATGGCAACCTTCGCTCCCATTTCTTTTACTTTATCTATAAATTTACTTACCTCATCAAATTTTTCTATTCCCTCTGATTCAACTATTTCGAATACTACCTTATTAGGATTTTTTGATTCCTTGAGCTTTTCAAAAATAAGATTTCTTGTATCTTCGTTATCAATATCTTCTAATAAAAGATTTATAGAAAATTCGTAATGCGAATTTTTAAAAGCATGAAAGGTCTTTTCCAGCATTATTCTAGTTAATTGGCTATATAAATTTGATTTTATTGCTTTGTCTAGGAAATAATATGGCCCAATTACTTGTCCATTTTCATCAATCATTCTAATTAAAGCTTCATATTTTTCCACATGTCCACTGTGATTATTTACTATAGGTTGAAAAAATGGCACTATTCTATCTTCATTAATGGCATCTTTTATTTTCTTTATCCAAGTTAAATTTTCTTCTATATCCTTAGATAAATCGGAATTCTCGTTGTAGATTTGTATAGATTTTTTATTTCTTTTTGCGTAATTTAATGCCATTTCAGCTTTTTCTAATAATCTTTCTTCGTTTGTTGCAACACCGACTGTGCTACCCAGAAAAATTTTAAACTCTCTATAGTAAAAACACTGTTCGCCTATTATCTTATGTATGATTTCTATTTTCTCTATAAAATCTAAATTGAACTTTTCTCTTTCTAATGTCACAGCAAATACGTCAGAATTAAGCCTAAAACATTGTAAGCTTACTTCATCACAGTAAATTTTAATTATTCTCCCAAGTTCAGCTAATACGCTATCCCCTACACTATTTCCATAAAAATCATTTATTCCTTTAAAATAATTAATATCTATTAAAGCAAGCTTGCTATATTTACTATTACATAAATCCTTTGTCAATTTGTTTCTATTCTGCAAGCCTGTTAGTGAATCTGTGTAATATTGGATTTTTAATTCTTTAGTCTTCTCAAGTACCTTATCTTCAAGCCGAGAATTTATTTCAGTTAATTCTTCTCCTGTGGTCTTGATTAAATTATATAAAATTGTTTTTTCGTTACAGGTAGAAATAAGAGATTTTTTATTTATAGGAGTATTAATTCTTATCCTTTTATGTTCATTTTCAGAGAGGGTAAGTATAGTCATTGTATCTGTAAAAAACATATTAGCTTTATTTATATGATTAAATTCTCCCTTCATATAAAATCCACTTGTAGAAGAAGAATTGCTTAAAGGTAATATTTCCACATCAGCTGTTTTTTTAAGAAACATTCTTCTTGAAGTAGAAGAATAAATAAATAAACTTTCAACTGGTATATCATTAATACTTTCATATAAACTATCAGAATCCTTAATGATTTCAGACATATCTCCGTAGCCTAATCTAATTTTTTCACCAGTGTTAATTTTAGAAGTTAGAATTATTCCTTGATCTTCAGTAAATCTAACAATAGTTCTTGATAAGTATATATTTTTTTTCTTTACCATAAGTGGAAATCTAGCGCCTATCCTGCTCACTTTATTTTTATTTGTAATGCCTATATATTTCTTATAAAAATCTGTAGCAGGAATATTATCTATGGATTTTATAATTTTCCCTTCAGTCTCTGTAACTACATATTCCTTCCCAATTGGGATCCAGTTAAAATTACTAAAGTTATTTACGCATAATTCTTCTCCCTCTAAGGATACAGCTACAACAGCATTGTTTTCTATTCCCTCTTCTGTAAAAACATATTCCTTGTCCTTAAACTTCGCTCGCCCAGCTACCCCTCCTGCAACTATAACATCACTATTTACAGAATTTATTCCGTCTAAAAGTTCTTCCCCATCTATTTTTGAATTAATAAAAGAAATTATTACTTTAACCTTTGGTGAAATTAATTTTTTTCCAAGTAGTAAGCCCTTACTGTAATCAGAAATTTCTTCTTTTAAAATAATTGACTTTACTTTTGTTTTCTCCAATACCGTGATTGATAAAATCAAGCTATTTCCAACAGTTTTTCCATCTAGTATTCCCGCTGAAGATGTAGCCCCAATTATTTTAACTTGTGGTAATATTTCTTTTAAACTTTTAATTACTTCCGATAAGAGCTTTTTATTTGATATGTCTGAAAAAATCTGAACTAATATATTTTCACTTTTATCAATATGATTTCCTCTAATATATTTTTCTAATGTATCATAATCAGAGTATCTTATATTATAAGTCTTCATAATCCCACCCCATAAATTAAGATAAATTCTCTATTGTCTTTCTAGCCCATGTAGAATCTTTAAGCATAGCTCTTGCAACTCCAATAAGATCTGCTTTTTCTTCTGATAATAGTCTTTCAGCTGCTTCCGGTTCCTTTATTCCACCTGTTAATATAACTGGAATAGAAATAACTTTCTTTATAGCTTCAGTTAGTTCTCTGAAATATCCCTGGCTTTTGTCACCTGGTTTAATAAACCCAAATAAACCACCAGTGATATCTAAAATATCTACTCCTGCTTTTTCAAATTCTACAGCTGCAATCAAACTATCTTCAATTGTACTTCCGCCTTCTTTATAATCTGAAGCACCCAGCCTCAATAATATTGGGAAATCTTCTCCCACTGCCTCACGGACTGCTTTGATAACTTCAAGATGAATCCTTATTCTGTTGTGTACATCTCCACCATACTGATCACTTCTCTTATTTGTAAGTGGAGAGAAAAATTGATTTAAAAGATATCCATGGGCAGAATGAATTTCTACTCCATCAAAGCCTGATGTTTTAACTCGTAAAGCTGCATTTTTAAACTCTTCTACTATTCCATTTATTTCTTCTATTGTAAGTTCCTCAGGTATAACATCTCCTTCTCTAGGATTTACTACAACTGAAGGAGCAACAACAGTTTTTCCAGTGATTTCAGTCCTTGCTAAGCTTCCGGCATGATTAATTTGCATAACAGTCTTAGAACCATTCTCATGAATCAAGTTTGACAATTTCTTTAATCCTTCTATTAAACTATCCTGTGCAACTGCAAGCTGATTTTCACTTGCCTTTCCTTGCATACTAATGTAGCTGTGTTCAATAATTACCAGGGAAATATAGCCACCTTTGGACTTTTCATCATAGTAATCTAATACTGCTTTACTAACTGATCCATCTTCTTCCGCCTTTGCAGTAGCCATTGGCGGCATTACTAAACGATTCTTTAATTTTAACTTACCTGTTTCTAATGGCTTAATTAAATTATTCATAATTAGCTCTCCTCCTCAACCGTAGCCGGCACCTTTCTTGTAATCTTCAATTTTATTTGATTTTCTATAAGTTCTAAGGTTTTCTTATCCTTTGGGTCTACAAATAAATATGTATATCCTTTTTCTCCTGCTCTTCCAGTTCTGCCTATTCGATGTATGTATGCTTCAGCATTTTCAGGAATATCATAGTTATATATATGTGTTACTCCAGTAATATCAAGCCCCCTAGCAGCTACATCAGTAGCAATTAAGTATTGAATATCACAGTTTCTAAATGATTTCATTATTCTTTCTCGTTTTGATTGAAGTATATCCGAATGGAGCTTTTCACAATTGTAGCCCCTTTTGTGTAGTGCCATATCAAGATCATCAACTCTTCTTTTAGTTCTGCAAAAAATTATAGCCATAAATGGATTATTCTCATCTAAGATTCTACATAAATCGTCCTGTTTCCTTCTGTCAGTGGTCTCTATAAGATATTGTTCAATATTTTTAAGAGTTACTTCTTCTTTTTGGATCACTACTACCTTTGGATCATTCATATATCTATATGCAAGTTTTTTTACATCTGAGTTAATAGTTGCTGAAAAACAAAGTGTTTGCCTATCTTTTGATGTCTCTTTAATAATTGCCTCAACCTCATTTTTAAACCCCATTAGAAGCATTTGATCAGCCTCATCCAACACTAAGATTTTTAACTTGCTTAGGTTAATTGTGCCTCTTTTTAGATGATCTAATAGTCTTCCCGGCGTTGCTATTATTAAATGAATATTTCCTTTTAGTTTTTTTAATTGCCCTCCAATGTCTTTACCACCATAGGCAGCTAATATATTTAATTCCTTTGCTTCTTTTAGTTTCATAGCTTCTTCAGTTATTTGAATTGCCAGCTCTCTTGTAGGTGTTACTATTAGTCCTTGAATTGTATCTA